>Ga0247817_10000067_pt1 | contig 104708 bp, 112 predicted proteins | sample UWRJL212509R1_FD_178010 | JGI IMG/M metagenome (GOLD analysis project Ga0247817, IMG submission 178010) | Plant litter microbial communities from Arlington Agricultural Research Station in Wisconsin, United States - UWRJ-L212-509R-1 | ecosystem: Environmental > Terrestrial > Plant litter >... | reverse complement strand
ATTGACGCTCCAATTTTTAACTGGCCGTTGATTGAAAATTCAGATCAATTTGCGCGTCAAGGCGGTTTATTTGCCAAAGGAAAATACGGCAAATTTGAATACCGTTTAAGTTACAATAAACCTTTTGCAACGAATTTAGCGCCTGTTGATGTTCCAACAGCTGATTTAGCTGTGGCTGTTGACAATAGCGGCAATACAAAATGGTCAAAAGCAGGTTATTTTGAATATCAATTTTTTGATATTGAGTCAAATTTGCTTCCTTATAAAGTGGGATCTTACCTTGGAACTAAAAAAGTTTTCAACCTTGGTGCTGGTTTTTACAACGCTCCAGATGCGACACGAACTTCAGTGGCAGGAAATGTTGAAAAGCACGATATTACATTGCTTTCTGCGGATGTATTTGTAGATATGCCAATCGGGAAACCAGAAAAAAAGATGGCAATTACAGCATATTCGGTTTTTTACAACTATGATTTTGGTCCAAATTATTTAAGAAATCTTGGAATTATGAATGTTGGAACTGCGGCTCCGGCGGAAGATTTCACTGGACAAAGAGCTTTGGCAGGAGCAGGAAATTTACAGCCAATGATGGGAACCGGAAATATTTGGTACACGCAAGCGGGAATTTTATTGCCAACTGCTCAAGAAAAACCAAAAGTGAGAATCCAGCCTTATGGAGCTTACACTTATAAAAATTTCGAGGCTTTAGAAAAATCAAGCAGTCAATTTGACATCGGAGCCAATTTTTTCCTTGACGGTCATCATGCAAAAATCACCACGCAATATTCCACAAGACCGGTTTACTTGACGCCAGACAAAGTGGAATCGCTGAAAGGAGAATTTACAGTTCAATTGCAAATTTATTTATAAAACCCATCCTAAAAACTATACTATATGAGTACAACAGCAAGTGTAAAAAGCACAAAAGGCATCTGGAAAGTCATCACGGCTTCCTCCCTCGGAACGCTAATCGAGTGGTATGATTTCTACATTTTTGGAAGTTTGGCAGTCGTTATTTCAACCAAATTTTTTCCTTCGGATAATCCAACTGCGGCATTTTTGTCTACGTTAGCAACATTTGCGGCAGGTTTCGTTGTTCGTCCATTTGGCGCATTATTTTTCGGAAGATTAGGAGATTTGATCGGAAGGAAATACACATTTATGGTAACGCTTTTATTAATGGGAGGCGCCACTTTCTTGATCGGATGCGTTCCGGCGTACGAAACCATCGGATTTATGGCACCGCTTTTAGTATTGATTTTGAGACTATTACAAGGTTTGGCTTTAGGTGGAGAATACGGCGGTGCGGCAACTTATGTGGCAGAACACGCGCCAATGGGCGAACGCGGTTATTGGACGTCTTGGATTCAAACTACAGCAACATTCGGTTTGTTCATTTCATTGATGGTAATTTTGGCAACAAGAGCCGCTTTAACGCCTGAACAATTTGACGAGTGGGGTTGGAGAGTACCATTTTGGGTTTCTATCTTAATGGTTTTCGTATCATATATCATCCGTAAAAAAATGGACGAATCGCCAGTTTTTGCAAAAGCGAAGGCCGAAGGAAAAACGAGTACAAATCCTTTAAAAGAAAGTTTTGGAAACAGATATAACTTAAAATTCGTTTTGTTGGCTTTATTTGGAGCAGCAATGGGACAAGGTGTTGTTTGGTACACAGGACAATTTTATGCGATGAGTTTCTTGAAAACGGTAATGTTTGTAGATTCTTCTCAAGCCGACGGATTATTAGGTCTGGCCTTATTATTCGGAACTCCTTTTTTCTTATTCTTCGGATGGCTGAGCGACAAAATCGGAAGAAAAGCAATTATGATGGCAGGTATGCTTTTAGCAATTTTATTGTACCGACCAATTTACAAAGCGATGTATGAAACTACAGACGTAAGTTTAAAAACGGAAGTTGTGGACAAAGCAAAAGTTGTTGCAATCACAAAAGAAAACAGCCACCAACAATTAGATTCAATCTACACTTCAACAAAAGAATTCGCTGACGGAACCAAATGGCAACAAGTGAAAACATTGCATCTTGCTGACGGAAAACCAATATTAGACGATAAAGGTGTAGCAAAATCAGACACAAAAACAACGGTAACAATCACCGATTCTGACAAATGGAGCTTGATTTTCTGGGTTTTCATCCAAGTGATTTTCGTGACGATGGTTTACGGTCCGATTGCAGCGTTCTTGGTAGAAATGTTTCCAGTAAAAATCAGATATACGTCAATGTCCTTGCCATATCACATCGGAAATGGTATCTTCGGAGGACTGCTTCCTGCAATTTCAACTTATTTTGTTGTAAATGCTAAAGAAACCGGCAATCCTGAATTTTACCTCGAAGGTTTATGGTATCCGATTGTGATCGCAGCAATCAGTTTCTGTATCGGAATGGTGTATTTGAAACGTAAAAATAATATTGAAAACGAATAAAAAATAAAATTATGAACGCACTAAAAAGATTTCTCGGAATAGTTTGGCTGGCATTGGCCGCAGCCGCAGCTTATTTTTGTATTTTTGAATTTGGCTACCCAAAGTTCGTTTCAGGCAAACAAGAAGATTTGGTTTTTGGAATCATCATCCTTTTCGTCTTGACACCGCTAATCGTTTTAGGATTAGGAGCTTTTGGATATTTTGCCTTGCTCGGAGAATATGACGAAAAAAAGTAAATTATAGTTTTTGGAGAAGCCGTAGCTCTTGGGATTTTCTCAAGGGCTATCGCTTTTTTTGATTTGTTAGACTTCTTAGATTTTTAGACAAAGAAAAGCCCTTGAACCCTAAACCATTAACCCTGAACCCAAAAATGAAAAAACGACACGAGCAAAAATTAATCATCGTTTCCTTATTCTTGCTTCTGGCTTTCAATATGCCGTTGATGCTGTTGTTTGACAGCGCTTCATCAATTGCCGGAATACCGATTATTTATGTCTATTTTTTTTCGCTTTGGCTGTTTTCAATTTTAATTTCACTGTTGGTTATCAAAAAATATTATGAGTAGCGTTGTTTTATTAATAATTCTGTCATTTTATTTGGCAATGCTTTTCGGAATTGCGCATTGGGCCGAAAAACGCGGTAATTCAAAATGGACAAACAATCCTTATGTTTACACGCTTTCACTGGCCGTTTATTGTAGTGCTTGGACCTATTACGGAAGCATTGGTGTCGCCGCAAAATCAGGTTTAAATTACCTTCCAATTTACATCGGGCCTATTATCATAATTCCAGCTTGGATGATAATTCTACGTAAAATCATTAGAATTTCAAAAGTCAATAAGATTTCAAGCATCGCCGATTTTATCTCCCTTCGGTATGGAAACAGCCGTTTTCTTGGTGCTTTGGTTTCCTTAATCTGCATTTTCGGAATTCTGCCTTACATTGCATTGCAGTTAAAAGCAATCGCAGAAACATTTCATGTCGTGACGCAAACCACCGGAGATTCAAATATTTTCAGCGACACCACAACGTACGTAGCAATTGCTTTGGCACTTTTTGCTTCCTATTATGGAACTCGCTATGTCGATGCTTCCGAAAAAAGAAAAGGAATCGTGACCGCCGTTGCAATGGAATCCATCCTAAAATTATTTTTCTTTTTGCTATTGGGAATTTACGTTACCTTCTTTGTTTTCGATGGTTTCGACGATATTTATGCCAAAGCAAGTGTTCTCGAAAACTTCAAAGAAAAGAATACAATCGGAGGAATTCCGCAAGCGATCAATTGGTTTTTTCTGTGTGTTTTGTCGCTTTTCGCCATATTTTTACTTCCAAGACAATTCCAAATGTCAGTCGTAGAAAACAATCGCGAAAACCATATAAAAACTGCGGTTTGGTTGTTTCCGCTTTATCTTTTGCTTTTCAATATTTTCGTATATCCTGTGGCTTGGGGTGGCAATATTCTTTTTGATGGTCAAGCCGTAAATTCAGATACCTATTCATTGTTGATTCCGCAGTTTTTCGACAATAAAATAATGACGGTTTTAGTTTTCCTCGGAGGATTTTCTGCTGCAATTTCAATGATCGTAGTTTCATCCATCGGATTATCTACAATGTTGAGTAACAACGTTTTGATTCCGTATGGTTTTCTCGGAAGATTGCAAAGCGAAGTACAAGAAACCAACAATAAGAAAATCGTAAACATCAGAAAAGTCGGGATATTTTCGCTGATTATTTTGGCGTATTTCATCTACCGAGTTTTCGTTCTAGAATACAATTTATTTTCGATCGGAATGGTTTCCTTTGTAATAATTGCACAATTGGCACCTTCTTTTTTCGGAGCAATTCTGTGGAGAAGAGCTTCCAGAAATGGCGCCGTTGCAGGAATTATCGTTGGATTTTTGATTTGCACTTACACTTTATTAATTCCGTATGCGATCGGATTAACAAGTCTGGAAAAGACATTTATCAACCACGGATTATTAGGAATTGACCTTTTAAAACCATTTGAATTATTTGGATTAAATTATTTAGATCCGGTTCCCCACGCTTTATTTTGGAGTATTTTATTCAATTTATTCACTTATATGGCCGTGTCCGTAAGTTTTAAAGGAAATTATCGAGAACGAAATTATGCCGAAATGTTCATCGACATCGATAAATATATTACGATGCACGAAAACGCATTTATCTGGAAAGGAACGGCTTATACCAGCGATATCCAGAAGGTTTTAAATCGTTTTTTAGGCGAAGAACGTACAAAAAGAGCCTTGAATATTTTCAGCCTGAAATATAACGTAGATAAAAATCAGGAATTAGCTGATGCAAGATTAATTAAATTTGCAGAAAATCTATTGACTGGCCATATCGGAACGGCTTCTGCTAAAATACTAATTTCCAGCGTTGTAAAAGAAGAAAAAATCACACTTCCGGAAGTAATGAAGATTTTGGAAGAATCTCAGGAAAATATAATCATCAATAAAAAGCTGACTGAAACTTCAACGGAATTAAAAGCGATTACAGCTCAGCTCAAAAAAGCCAACGAAGATTTAATTTCAAAGGACAAGCAGAAAGATGAATTTTTAGACACGATTTCACATGAATTAAGAACGCCAATTACGGCAATTCGTGCGGCGACAGAAATTCTCCACGATGACGATGACATTCCGCAGGAAATGAAAAAGCAGTTTCTGACCAATATAATTTCGGAGTCGGATCGATTGAATCGATTGATTACGAAGATATTAGATTTAGAAAAATTTGATTCCGGAAAACAGAAAATTTACGTCACAAAAAATAATATTTACCACACAATTTCTGAAACGATAAAACAGTTACAACAGTTAATCGAAAACAAAAATATCAACGTAGATTTGATTTCGGAGAAAAACATTGTAAAAGCCTATTATGATGAAGACAGAATTACGCAAGTTCTAAATAATCTGCTTTCAAACGCTATAAAATTTTGCCCAAATCAAGATGGAAATATTGCTATTTTTATAAAAGAATCGGACACAACAATAGAAGTTTCAGTAGAAGACAACGGAAAAGGAATCGATGAAAATGACTTTGAAGCAATTTTTGATAAGTTCTATCAGTCCTCAAACCAAAACATTAGGAAGCCAGTAGGAAGTGGCTTAGGACTAGCAATTTGCAAAAAAATAATTGAGCACCATAGAGGAAAAATTTGGGCTGAAAACGCTAAAAATTCGGGTGGAAGAATTACGTTTACAATCCCAAAATACAACAGAGAAACAACAACATAAGCCAAATAATTTAGGTTCTAAGATTAAAAAATCTGTGAATCTGCGGTAAAAAAAGAAAAATGAAAAAGATACTAATTGTCGATGACGAACCCAATATTGTAATGTCGCTTGAATATACTTTCAAGAAAAATAACTTCGAAGTTTTCATCGCCCGTGACGGTCAGGAAGCATTGGATATCTTGAAAAATTCGCTTCCAAATATCATTATTTTGGATGTCATGATGCCAAATGTGGACGGTTACAATACTTTGGAACAAATCAAGAAAGACGAACGTTTAAAAGACACTAAAGTTATTTTCTTATCGGCAAAAAACAAAGAAAAAGACATTGAAAAAGGACTTTCTCTTGGCGCAGATTTGTATATGACTAAACCTTTTTCTGTTAAGAAATTGGTGGAGCAAGTAAATGAACTGACAAAATAATTGACCGCAGATTCGTAGATTTCTTCGCAACAGATTTAAAGAATTAAAAAGGATTTTTTAGCAGTATTCTAAATAAAATCTGTGAGAATCATTTTAATCTGTGGCTATTATGTTATTGATTAAAAATCTAAAAATCTGCGGTAAAAACCCTGAATTTATGAGCAAATACAATGAATTCTACGAAAAAAGCATAAACCATCCAGAAGCATTTTGGCAAGAACAAGCCAATGAAATTGAGTGGTTCACAAAGCCATCCATAATTCTTTCAAAAGACAAAAACGGTTATCCGCTTTGGTTTGAAGATGGGCAAATAAATATGTGTTATTTGACTTTAGACAAGCATATTCAAGATGGTTTTGGAAATCAAATCGCCTTTATTTATGATTCTCCGGTAACGCAAACCGTCAAAAAATATACATACAACGAAGTTAAAGCCGAAGTCGCAAAATTGGCTGGCGGTTTGCTCGCTTTAGGTTTTAAAAAAGGCGACACCGCAATAATTTATATGCCGATGATTCCGCAAACGGCTTTTGCAATGCTGGCTTGCGCTAGAATCGGCGTCATTCATTCTGTGGTTTTTGGAGGTTTTGCACCGCACGAATTGGCCATCAGAATTGATGATTGCAAGCCAAGAGGAATTCTCACGGCTTCGTCAGGAATTGAAATTGATCGATTAATTGCTTATAAACCTTTGGTTGATGAAGCGATTGAAATGGCCAATCACAAACCTAAAAAAGTCATCGTTTTCAACAGAAAATTAGGCGCAAAAGTTCCGTTTAAAAAGTATGATGTGGATTATGACGCGCTGGTTTACGGTTCTGAAGAAACGCATTGTGTACCTTTAGAATCCAATCATCCGCTGTATATTTTGTACACTTCTGGAACTACAGGAAAACCCAAAGGAATTGTTCGCGACACAGGCGCTTACGCGACAGCGCTGAAATTTTCGATGAAATATATTTATGACGTGAATCCTGAAGAAGTGTTTTGGGCAGCGTCAGACATGGGTTGGGCTGTTGGTCACAGTTACATTTTATACGGACCGATGATCAACCGAAATACGACCGTCATTTTTGAAGGAAAACCGATTAAAACTCCAGATTCTAGTACGTTTTGGAGAATTATTTCCGAGCATAAAGTTGGGACAATGTTTACAGCGCCAACAGCAATTAGGGCAATTAAAAAAGAAGATCCTGGAGGTTTGTTCATTAAAAATTATGATTTATCACATTTGAAAAATCAGTTCGTGGCAGGAGAAAGATGCGACGCTGCGACGATTGAATGGTACCAAAAACACATTCCGATTTCTGTGATTGATCATTGGTGGCAGACAGAATCGGGTTGGCCGATGGTTGCAAACTCTTTAGGTTTGGGAGAATTTGTAATGAAATTAGGCTCTGCCACAAAACCAGTTTGCGGGTATGATTTGAAAATTTTCGGTGAAAATGGAAAGGAATTAGGAACAAATGAAGAAGGTTTGGTTGTCATAAAATTACCGTTGCCACCCGGAAATATGCTTGGCCTTTGGGAAAATGAAAAACGTTTTAAAGACAGTTATTTCAGTAAATTCGACGGCTATTATCTTTCGGGAGACGGCGGATTTATTGACGAAGACGGCTATGTTTTCATCACAGGAAGAGTTGATGATTTGATCAATGTTGCCGGCCATCGCTTGTCAACTGCTGAAATGGAAGAAGTTGTGGCTTCACATCATTCGGTTGCTGAATGTGCGGTTATTGGAATTGACGATGATTTAAAAGGACAAATTCCTGTGGCTTTGGTAGTTGTAAAAGCGGGAGAATCGATTGAAAACTTCCAATTAGAATATGAAATAGTACAATTAATAAGGAAGAAAATAGGAGCGGTGGCTTCCTTGCGAAATGTGATTGTGGTTCAAAGACTTCCAAAAACGCGCTCTGGAAAAATCCTTAGAAAATTATTGCGAAGCATTGCCGATGGCGAGAACTTTCAAATTCCGTCCACAATTGATGACGAAGCAATCATCGAAGAAATCAGAAATGACTTCAAAAAATCAAAAGTTGGAAATGCTATTTGATTAAAAATGAATACGATAATTTTATGTATATTTATTTTGCATAAATACATTTAAATCTAAAATAAACTTCTTTATATTTACATTTCCCTTGAAAACAAAAAACTAAAAGATTATGAGCTACTATCAAGTCAAAAATCTGGAGCAATACTTCAAACATTATAATAAATCGATAAGAGAGCCTAGAAAATTCTGGGATAAAATAGCAGAAGAAAATTTCACTTGGTACCAAAAATGGGACAAAGTGGTGGAATTTGATATGCAAGAAGCCGATGTAAAATGGTTTTTAAATGCCAAAGTAAACATCACCAAAAACTGTATTGACAGGCATTTGGCGAAAAGAGGAAACAAGACGGCTATCATTTTTGAACCGAATGATCCAAAAGAAGAAGCGCAACATATTACTTACAATGAGTTGTACGACCGCGTTGCAAAAATGGCAAACGTGCTTCGTGATCAAGGTATTAAAAAAGGAGACCGAGTTTGCATTTACCTTCCGATGATTCCAGAATTGGCGGTTTCTGTTTTGGCTTGCGCTCGAATTGGAGCGATACATTCTGTGGTTTTTGCAGGTTTTTCTGCTTCGGCAGTTACGGCTAGAATCAATGATTCGGAGTGCAAAATGGTGATTACTTCTGACGGAGGTTTCCGTGGCAATAAATCCATCGACTTGAAAGGAATCGTTGATGAAGCTTTAGAAAAATCACCTTCAGTTGAAACTGTTTTAGTCGTAAAAAGAACAAATGCAGAAATCAAAATGAAAGGAGGTCGTGACATTTGGTTACAACCACTTTTGGATGAAGCAGTTCCGAATAACGTAGCTGAAATTATGGATGCTGAAGATCCATTATTCATCTTATATACTTCAGGATCAACAGGAAAACCTAAAGGAATGCTTCACACGACGGCGGGATATATGGTTTTCGCCGCATATACTTTCAAAAATATTTTCAATTACGAAGAAGACGATGTGTATTGGTGTACGGCTGATATTGGCTGGATTACAGGTCACTCTTACATTTTATACGGACCATTATTGAATGGAGCGACGACTGTAATTTTTGAAGGAATTCCATCTTATCCAGATTTTGGACGTTTTTGGGAAGTAATTGATAAACATAAAGTTACGCAATTTTATACGGCTCCAACTGCCATCCGTTCTTTAGCAAAAGAAAATACAGAGTGGGTTGAAAAACACGATTTATCTACGCTGAAAGTAATCGGTTCGGTGGGTGAACCAATTAACGAAGAAGCTTGGCATTGGTACAATAATCACGTCGGTAAGAAAAGATGTCCGGTTGTGGATACTTGGTGGCAGACAGAAACTGGCGGTATTATGATTTCGCCGTTGCCTTTTGTGACGCCAACAAAACCAACGTATGCGACTTTTCCATTACCGGGAGTTCAAGCCGTTTTGATGGATGAAAGGCGTAACGAAATTGAAGACAATCAAGTAGTTGGAAGCCTTTGCATCAAATTTCCTTGGCCTGGAATGGCGAGAACAATTTGGGGCGACCACCAGAGATTTAAGGAAACTTATTTCACTGCTTTCCCTGGAAAATATTTCACTGGAGACGGCGCTTTGCGAGACGAAGTTGGTTATTACAGAATCACAGGTCGCGTTGATGACGTGGTAATTGTTTCGGGCCACAACCTAGGAACTGCGCCAATCGAAGACGCAATTAACGAACATCCAGCGGTTGCAGAATCAGCGATTGTTGGTTTCCCACACGATATTAAAGGCAATGCTTTGTACGGATTTATCATCTTGAAAGAATCTGGAGAAAGCCGTGACCGAGCGAATTTAGCGAACGAAATCAACCAGCATATTTCAGGTCATATCGGACCGATTGCAAAGTTGGATAAAATTCAATTTGTTTCTGGACTGCCAAAAACACGTTCTGGTAAAATCATGCGTAGAATCTTGAGAAAAATTGCTGAAGGTGATTTCTCTAACTTCGGAGATACTTCAACGCTTTTAAATCCTGAAATCGTAGAAGAAATCAAAGAAGGGAAACTATAATTTTCCAGATTTTAATAAATAGAAAAACAGCTTTGTCTTAATTGGCAAAGCTGTTTTTTTTATAAATAAAAACACCGGCGCGAACCGGTGTTTTAAAAAAAGCAGTTGTCTCAAACGAATTTACTTAATAACCATGTATATTCTCAACTACTTTAATACAACTAAAAACTATTATTGATCAATGCAAATACATTCTTTTTAAAATTTCTGTATTCTGAAAAATACGATTCAATTTTCTCTTGAAAATCATTGTGAGAGTTTAAGAAAAAGGTCTCGCACTGAAGATCTTCGCATTCTTTTAAAACTTCTAATTTTCGATCATACGAAATTAATTCTTCTGAAAATTTCGAGTTTTCTGCCTTAAAATCTTCCACTTTTTCAAGAATATTTGAATACAGCTTACTGTTTTTTGACGTCAATAAATTAATAAACAAGATAATTTCCTCTTTGATACTTGCTACTTCATCTTTCCAGCGATCGACATCGCGACTGATAAAAAACTTCTGCAGATCATCTTGATCTTGATGCATTTTTATGACTTCTTTTTTCATAAATCACTATTTTGCAAAGCTGTCGGCTGTTCCACATCTAGAATTTTTATAGCGTGAATTCCGGTTGGAAACTGCCACATAATCTCGTCTGAAACTGCGTAGCCAAACAATGCAAGTCCCATTGGAGCTAAGATTGACAATTTATTTTTACCAATATCGCTTTTCTCCGGAGTTACAACCTGGTAACTTTTTGCCTCGCCAAAAGGCGTTTGAATCGTCACAATTGAATTAAAACGAACAATTTCAGCAGGCATAAATTTGTCATTGACAATGGTCGCCGACTTCAGTTCATTTGTCAATTTTTCAATCGAAGCTTTATATGTCTTATCTTTATTGTGTTCTGCGTTAGAAATAATCTGCCGCAACAATTCATATTCTCTCTTTTCTATAATTATTTCTTCGTATTTCATAATTCATTTGCTCAAGATTTAAGGGAAAATTCCACGTTGGATGTAGGCCGTTTCAATTCGAGAAATTGCTAAAATATAAGCTGCAGTTCTCCAATCTACTTGCTTTTCGTTGACCACATTCTGCATTTTTTTGTAGTTTTCCGTCATCTTTTTCTCAATCTTTTCCATCACTTCGTCTAATGGCCATAGTTCGCCATTTCGGTTTTGCAACCATTCGAAATAACTTCCAATTACACCCCCAGAGTTACACAAAATATCAGGAATAATCGTAATGCCGCGTTCTAATAAAATTCTTTCACCTTCATTATCTGTCGGTCCGTTTGCACCTTCAGCAATAACTTTTGCTTTTATTTCGTAAGCATTTGCAGCCGTAATTTGGTTGCCCAAAGCAGCAGGAATTATAAAATCACAATCCAATCCGAAGAAATCTTTTGGCTCTATTTCTTCAGCTCCAGAAAAACCTTGAATCGAACCTTTTCTTGGTTTTGAATGTTCGAATAAATCGTTTACCGAAATTCCTTTTTCATTGATAATTGTTGCGTGCGCGTCTTGAACTGCAAGCAAAATCGCTCCGTCATTTACTAAGAAATGCGACACCCAATAACCAACGTTTCCAAATCCTTGAACGATAAATTTCTTTCCTTTAAGCGATTCCTTTTTACTTTCAAACAATAATCTCAATGTAAGGTAAACGCCAAAACCTGTAGCACGATCACGACCTTCCAAACCGCCAGAACCAACAGGTTTTCCTGTCACGACGTGCTTGTTATTTGAACGAGTTGCCGGTGATTTTGTGGACATAAAAGTGTCTGCAATCCAAGCCATCGTTTGTTCATTCGTGTTCACATCTGGCGCCGGAATATCTAATTCTGGTCCAATATTATCGCCTAAAGCGTAAGTAAATCTTCTGGTAATTCGCTCTAATTCTGAGTTAGAATAATTTCTCGGATCAATCTGAATCCCGCCTTTTGCACCGCCATAAGGCAATCCTGCAAGCGAAGTTTTCCACGTCATCCACATCGCCAACGCTTTTGCATCGTCAATATCCATCGTCGCGTGAAAACGCAATCCGCCTTTGTATGGACCGAGCGCATTGTTGTGTTGCACACGATATCCGGTGAAAACTTCCACATTTCCATTGTCCATTTTTACAGGAAAATGTACCAAAAGTTCATTATTTGTTATTGATAAAATCTTCCTAATATTAGGATTCAAATTCATAATGTCAGCCGTTTTATTGAACTGTTCCATTACATTTTCATACATGCTTTTTTTCGCAGGCTCTTTTGTAGCTATCATAATTTTATTGATAATGTTCACAGGAAACTTTTTTATCTTCTTGCCAAATGCAATAATCATTTCGGTCGCAATTAATGCACAACCCAACTATTACTTGGTTTTTAAAGGTTTCTAGACTGCAAGATTTTATGCCGTTAAAAACATTTTTAGAACAAGTAATAATTGGAAGCAGTACATTTTGAGAATTCCCAAAAGAAGATTCCTGTTGATTTTTTGACATGATAATTTTTAATTCAATTTTAATGTTGATCTGCAATTTGCAAAGTGCATGCCATTAAAATTGAAATTCTAAAAACCCTCTGATAATCAATAGTCTAGAATTAATTTTAAAAATAGAATAAAAAATAGAGTAGGGAAAAAAGTCGCAATCGAGGAGAATTTACCCGATTTTAAAGCAGTTTTTGGCGCAACGTTTTTCTATCAATTTGTAGAATTTCTGCCGCCTTGGTTTTGTTATCACCCACAGCGTGCAATACTTTTAAAATATGATCTTTCTCAATATCTTTCAATGACTTTAAATCTTGATTTTCAGCTGGATGCTGGTACTTCAAATGATTCGGAATATCAGAAATGTCGATTTCAGCGTTGCTCATGATGATCAATCTTTGGATAATATTTTCCAATTCACGAACATTTCCAGGCCAAGAATGTCTCGTTAAAATTTCTATAGCTTTTTCAGAAATGTTGATATTTGGTTTTCCATATTCTGAACCATATTTCTTCAAGAACGTAGCTATCAAAGGAGAAATATCATTTTTTCTTTCTCGTAAAGGTTTTGTTTCAATACTTACAACATTTAATCTGTAATACAAATCTTCTCTAAAAGTGCCATTTTTAGTCATTTCGTACAAATCATTATTGGTTGCAGAAATAATTCTGACATCAATTTTTTGTGCTTTTTGAGAACCAATTTTTGTCACTTCTTTTTCCTGCAAAACTCTTAAAAGCCGTGTTTGCACAGACAAAGGTGCAGTTCCAATTTCGTCCAAAAAAATGGTACCGCCGTCAGCTGCTTGAAATAATCCGATTTTACTTTCATTAGCACCGGTAAAAGCGCCTTTTTCATAACCAAAAAGTTCGGATTCCATTAAATTTTCTGGAATTCCGCCACAATTTACGGTCACGAAAGGATTAGAAGCAAACGAACCTTTGAAGTGAATCGCCCTGGCTATTAATTCTTTTCCGGTGCCGCTTTCGCCTTGAATTAAAACAGTCGCCTTATTATTTTTTACTCTTTCAATGACATCGATTAGATTTTCAAACTGCTCTGAATCGCCTACAATTCCTGCATAATTATTTGTTTTCCTATCAGAATTTGAGTCTGTAGAATTTGACTTTTTCTTAGACGGAACTTTCCCATTAAATGAATTCTGAATTGCTTTTTTCAATTCTTCGCTCGTAAAAGGCTTTACTAAATAATCTAAAGCGCCTGATTTTACAGCATTTACCGCAGTATCGACTGAAGGAAAACCAGTAATTACCAACTTTGGAATTTCAGGAAAATGTTCTTCCGCAAATTTAATAAGTTCAATTCCGTTTAGCCCAGGCATTTGTAAATCTGTAATCAGCAAATCAATCGAAGTTGCTTTTAAAATATCAATCGCTTCTAAAACGGAAGATGCTTTATAAGTATGAAAATTCTGTGCTTTCAAATTGCGTTGCAGCAATTCGAGCATATCATAATTATCATCCACAATCAATATATTTTCTTTCTTCAGCATTTTCTATGAATTTAATGGTAATCGAACTTGAAAAATAGTACCTTTTGGTTGGTTGTCAATGGCAATAATATCTCCTTTATGGCTTTTTATAATTCCGTGAACAACGCTCAAACCGAGGCCTGAACCTTCGCCAATGGGTTTTGTTGTAAAAAAAGGCTCAAATATTTTCGACTTGATTTCTTCTGGAATTCCGGTTCCTTCGTCTGCAATTTCAATGTAAAAATCGTTATTTTCAGAATAGACTTCCAACGCAATCACGCTGTTTTCTGGCGCTACATAAATGGAATTTATCAAAATATTGAACAAAATTTGCGTCAGTTGAATGGTATCAATCTGCGCTTTTAATTCTGGATTATCAAAAATAAGTTTATAGGAAACTTTGGCTTTTTTAAAGTTCGGTCCTAATAAAGACAAGGCTTCCACGACGATTGGCTTGATTAAAACCACTTCCATATTTTGAGGCATTTCACAAGAAAAGAACATCAGTTTCTTGACAATTTCTCTGGAATAAATTGCCGCGTTTATGATTTTAGAAATATCATACGAAACTTGCTTGTCGATGCTTTGCTCGCTGATCAATTCGGCGAAACCCAAAATATTCCCCAGTGGAGTGTTTAGTTCGTGGGCAATTCCGGCTGTAATTTCTCCCAAAATTGAAAGCCTGTCCACACGTTCAACACTTCTTTGAAATTTTTTTTCTTTCTCTCTATTGATATTTTTTTCAACGTATGCGCTGATTTCCAGTGCAACTTTATCCAAAAGTTTTTGCTCTTCATCCAGAAAGTAAAAAGTTTCTTTTACAGGATAAAGCACTTTTATAAAGCCGGATTCCTTTTCAAATAAATCAATTTGACTGATTTGAAACATTGCGTCTTGAGGCAATTCCGAAGTGGTAAAATAAAAATTATTGACTTTTAATTCCACAATGCTATCCGAAGAAAACCGCCAGGCAATTTTTACAATCTCACAGATTTCTTTTAAAATTTCTTCCGAACAAGGCTCATTTTGGCTTATGATTTTTGAAATATCATAAAGACAGGTGAGTTCTTTTATACGCTCTTTTAGCTTTTCTTCGGTGGAAATTTCAAGCATAAATTCTGATTTTTATAGGAAATTGAAGCTCGTGGAAAAGCCAAAGTTACTTATTAAACCATAATGACGAAAATATTTATGCTTTTTTAAAAAAACAGGAGTAGGTAATTTTGAGATTTTTAAGGTTGCAAATTATCGAATGAAAAGTCAATTTTAAATTATAATTTCAGTCGCTGTTTCAACTTTAGGAAAACCAATGCGGTGATGTAAGCGTCACCTGAAGCCGTGTGCCTGTCGCTTTTTGAAATCTTGAAAGCTGTCGCCAATTCATCGATGCTGAACTGCTTGTCATCGGCCAATTGTTGCCATTTTTGATACATAATTTCAACATCCAAAGCTTCATTTTTTAATCTCCCAGCTTGTAATTTATCTAACGCCTCATTGATCATCGCAATGTCAAAGTTAACACGGTGGCCAATCAGCGTCGCATTTCCAAGGTAATTTACAAATGAAGAAATTGCTTCCTCCTGAGAAACTTTTTCTTCAGAAGTATTTAAGATTCCGTTTTTTATGGCCACTTCAGGATTGAATTTGTCCTGAAGAATTGTGATATCAAAACTATCTTTTACAATTATTTTATCTTCTTCAATTCCAATAGCGCCGATGGAAAGTATAACGTCTTTTTCAGTATCTAAGCCAGTCGTTTCAGTACTTAAAACAACAAATCGCTTCGATTTATGCTCGAATTTATGCAGGTAATTTTTCCAGAATTCTGGATAATCTTTATTTATTTTTAACCAATCCAGCATCTTATGAGAAATAAGTTAATTTGAATCTATTTTTAATCAATTCTTGTACTTCTTTAATCGGAATAAAGCAATTTTTCAGCTTCACTTTATCGGTTTTTGAAAGCTCTTCCAAGTTAATAAACTGTCCGGTTGAATCATTTTTTAAACCTTCAACAGTTCTGAATTCTGACAATGTCAAAAAGGCTTCGGCACAATTTAAAAATAGTTCAGAATTTCTTGAATCTGCAACAGCCAACTGTTTGAAACGCATATAAGTGCTGTTAACACCCTTGATATCCTGGCTTAAAACTAACAATCTTCCGGCATCAATCAATGGTGTTAACGCACGACTTTTTATATCAAAAGTATCTTTGTTTTCGCCGCCTTCTTCAACTAAAAATTGACGGAAAAAGCCTAACGGTGGCGGTTTTTTCAAAGCATCATTTCCTAAATAATCAAAGAAAAGTTTGTTGCTTTTGGCATTCTTATAAATAATTTCTGTAATCGTTTCTTCAATCGCAGTTTCGCCAAAAGCAATTTCATAATCAAAGAAAATTGTGCTGATTACATCTGTATTTTCACCTGGAGTATTAATCCAACTGTTGTATTGCTTTATCCAGTCAGTCAGTGATTTACACCAGACAATATTACTTGCAACCGCACCATCAGGAGACGGCATGTAACCAACTTTTTCTAAGGTAGAAATTGCTCTTCTTGCTAACTTTAAAAAATAATCTTTAACGTCACGATATTTGTCTTGCGCCACATCTTCAAAAACCAGCATACTATCTTGGTCAGTCAAAAGCAACTGCTCTTTTCGGCCTTGGCTACCAATGCTGAGCCACGCAAATCGGGCAGGAGGCGAGCCCATTTCAAGAATTGCTAAATCTATGGCGCGCCTTGAAATCGCTGTATTTATCTCGCCAGAAATATTCATGATGTGCGAAAGCGGAATGTCTTTTTGAATCGAAGTTTCAATCAATTCGGTCAGTTTTTCACGAATTCTTTTCAAATCTTTTGCCGTCTGCGCACGCTTGATTTCCTTGATAATCACGCCTGGATTATTCGCCTGCGCAACAACCAAATCGTTTTCAGAAATAATTCCCCGAATAGGCGATTTATCAGAACCGTCTTCGGTAACACATAGATAATCAACATTGTACTTCAACATATACAATTGTGCTTCAGCCAAAGAAAGATCTTCGGGAACCGTAATTACCGGAGAAGTCATGATTTTTGAAGCCACAGTTGTTATAGGAAATTGTCCGGTTGCAATCTTTGAGCGCAGGTCTTTGTCGGTCACAATGCCGATCGGCCGATCTCCGTTTTTAATGATTACACTTCCAATGATATTATCCGTCATCATTTGCGCAATGTCTTTAACTACAGCATCTTGCGAAGCTGTTATCGGTTCTTTGCTATAATGGATAGATTGAAAATACTGAATATCAGTCTGTTGTTCTTTGTAAATTATATTTTCTGAAATCAAAGTACCGCGGTGTTCCTGGTCGTAAGGATTTCTTGTATTCGAAGCAAAACTCTCTAGCAAAAAGCTCAAAACATCAGGATTTGCAATCACAAAAGGCTGAAAAACAGGAATCGGAATCGCATAAACAATGCTTTCCTCGCGCGCTTTTGCTGTCATCAGATAATTATTTTTTGCAAAAAACGGACGCAGCCCTAAAATATCGCCTTCGTCACATTTGTCAATCAAAGTTTCTTCAGCATCAGAAGTTACCGAAAGTCCGATGGCACCTGAGGCTACAACATAAAAACTGTCATGGCAAACGTCACCGATTTGAAATAAAATCTTGTTTTTTTCAAGATAAAGCACCTTGATTTCCGATGCAATGTGCAGTAATTCCTGGTAATTTAAGCTGTTAAAAGGAGGATAATTCTTTAGAAAATCAACAATCCTTTCTGCAATCGGGTTTTTCATAATTCCTTAACTGTAATGTAAGTAAAAATAAACTTTATTCTATTCAGTTGCAAAATATAAACTTAAAATTATTGCTGCAATTGCGAAAGCGTAATTAAAATGACGGCTCCCAAAGCCAGAACAATTCCGATATAATTTTTTAAGGTGACTTTTTCTTTGAATAATAAAATTCCGGCTAAGCTTCCCAAAATAATGACGCCCATGTTCATCGAAGCAAAAACCGTGGAAGGATTGTCTGCAAAAGCTTTGTGCGCTTTTAAGTAGCACAATATATTTCCGAAGTTTAAAATTCCCAAAATGCTTCCAAAAATCAAATTGACAAATTGCAGTTTTTTCTTTTGGATTAATACGGAATAGCCCGTAAATAAAAGCGCCACTACAAAAGCTATGCAAAAAACAATAAATAGGGAAGTGGTATATGGGAAGCTTTTCTGCAAAGCAATCTGTTTGAAAAACACATCAATTATTCCAAAACCGAGTAAAACCAGCGCTGGATAAATCCATTTTTTTTGGTTGGAATCTTCTGATTTATTTCTGGATAAAATTAAAATCATGGCAGGAAAAGCCAACGCAATTCCGATGAATTTTAACTGGCTGAAATCTTCCTTGAAAATAAAATAAGCGGCAAGAATCGGAATAAATAAAGACAATCTTTGGGCAATGTCTGTTTTTACAATACCAATATTTTTTATGGATAGCGCTAAAATCAAAAAGACGCTCGGAAGCAGAATTGCCAGCGGAATATAGATTTCCCAAGGCGATTTTTCATCAATCACGGCAACATCCGGATTAAAACTGAAATAGCTCAAAGCAATTGCAAAAGCATAATTTACGGTAACAACTTGAATTATATCGATAGGATATTTCTTTGCAATTTTCAATAAAATTCCTACAGAAACACTAAAAAATATGCTTAATATAAGGTATAACATTCGGTTTGATTTGCTGACAAAAGTAATTCACATCTATTAATTTTTAGACTTAAATCTGATTTAATTTCTATGTTAAATTTCTTAAAAGAATTATAATATAAGTACTTATGATGCTTTCTGTGGCGTATATTTACTTGCAAATAATTTTAAATAACCAACAACTATTACAATGAAACTACACAAAAAAATCGGTATTTTTTTAATGGCAATCTGTATGTCAACACTTGCAAATGCACAGCAAAAAAAGGCGAGTCCGGCTGAAACAGCTACAGGAAAAATCAACGGAGCAACGATCACGATCAATTACGGAAGCCCTTCTGTAAAAGGTAGAGCAATCTGGGGCGACTTGGTTCCTTACGGCAAAGCTTGGCGTGCGGGCGCAAATGAAGCGACAACTTTTGAAACGGACAAAGAAATTACCGTTGAAGGAAAAAAATTGCCTGCGGGAAAATATTCTTTCTTCGTAATTCCTGAAAAAGAATCGGCTACAATTATTTTCAACAAAGAATGGAAACAATGGGGTTCAGACAAAATGAACGAGAAAGAAGACGCTTTGCGTGTAAAAGTTACGCCTAAAAAATCGGCTTCTTTAACTGAAAAACTGGTTTATAAAGTGAACAAAGACAATGTAACTTTAAGCTGGGAAAACTGGGATATTCCGGTTAAAATAAAATAATTTATTTTTGATAAATACTTTTAGAAATTTAAAAAGCACTGTTCTTTGAGCAGTGCTTTTTTTGTTTTAAAGTATTGCGATTAGAGCAGAAAATTTGTAAATTTATAAGATATATAACTGAAATCATGGCGTTTATAGATTATTACAAATTACTTGAAATTGACAAAACTGCGACTACTGACCAGATTAAAAAGGCATATCGCAAACTGGCGAGAAAATACCATCCTGATGTAAATCCGAATGATGCCGAAACACTTCCTTTTCGTTTAGTAATGTACTTGATTAACGGTTCAGGTAGGCACCTAAACCGTTAATTTTTTTATATTGCTAGCAACTGGCAATTATCTCCCAATTTTCTCCATAAATGTTCTGATTTTAGCGATAATTATTTTACCATCTTCCTCTAATGCAAAATGACCTGTATCGTAAATATTGTAGTCAATTTTCTTAACGTCTTTTTTGAACGCGATAGCGCCACTTTCAGGAAAAAACTCATCATTCTTTCCCCAAACTATCAACAGTGGTGGTTGATTATCGTTTAAATACTTTTGCCATTTAGGATATAATTTTAAGTTATTCTGATAGTCATAAAACAAATCCATATTTACTTTGTGTGCGTTAGGTCTCGAAAGTTTTAAATAATCTAAATTCCATGTATCAGGATTTATCATTTCAGGATTTCTTGTTCCGTGCGTGTATTGCCATTTTAGGCCATCTAAAGTAAATGCAGGTAATATTGCTTTTTCGGTTTCAGCGTTTCTATTTTTCCAAAGTTCTCTGATTCCACTCCATGCACCGCCTAAACCTTCTTCGTAAGCGTTTCCATTTTGATTGATGATTCCTGTAACTCGTTCTGGATGTGCTGTTGCAATTCTAAAGCCAATAGGCGCTCCATAATCTTGCATCATCAGCGCATACGTACTTATTTTTTTCTTGACTAAAAATGCGTTTATCGTTTTTGCTATGTTGTCAAAAGTATAGCTGTATTCAGATTCAGAAGGAAAATCGCTATTCCCAAATCCTGGATAATCTGGTGCTATCAAGTGAAAATTATCTGATAATTCCGACAGCACTTTTCGATATTGATGCGAAGATGAAGGGAAACCGTGTAATAAGACTATTGTAGGATTGTCAGGACTTCCGGCTTCTCGATAAGCAATAGTAATTCCGTCAATTTCAATGGTTTTAAATAATGTAGGGTGTTTGTGTTTCATACTTTTTGATTTATTGGTAATTGTATTGCTTGTTTCGCTTTTACATCCAAATAATGTGAATAGGATGATGAATTGTAATAGGATTATCGTTTTCATTGTGAATCTAGTAAGTTTATAATTTTCTTTCAGTTTCTTCTATTTTTAAGTCGTTTATGCTGGCATATCTCTTTTGCATATACCCATTTTTGTCAAATTCCCAATTTTCATTGCCATAGGCTCTAAACCATTGGCCATTTTTATCTCGGTATTCATATTCAAATCGCACCGCTATTCGATTTTCGTTATAGGTCCAAAGCTGTTTCTTAAGAACGTAATCCAATTCATTATCCCATTTTTCGGCTAGAAATTTTTGGACTTCATATCTACCATTAATAAATTGATTTCGATTTCGCCATTCTGTATCAATGGTATATGCCTTAGAAATTCGAATTGGGTCTTTACTGTTCCAAGCGTCTTCTGCCATTTGGATTTTTTGAATTGCTGTATTTTCTTCGAATGGTGGTAATGGAAAAAGTTTTTTCATAATTTTAATGGTTACCGAACGTTTGTTAAAAAATTAAGTATATTTTTTTATTGATTTAAATATCTGTTTTCGATGCGTTCTAATGTTGTTTCAAAAATATCTGTATTACGTAATCCTTTTGCTACAACAAGACTGCCTTGAATTTCTACCAATGTTTGTATAGCAATTTCTTTTGCTCTGCCTGCTGTAAGATGTAATGCAATGCCAATTTCAGTAAAACTAGTAATCCATTCATTCATTCCATTTTTTATTTGTTCTTCGAATAGCGACATACCAGAATCCATAGAAAATGCTCTAAAAATGCAAGTTTCTTTACCGCCACCGTATAATAGCCTAATGTTATTCAAAGCTTTTTTAATTCTTAATTTAGGCGATTCGCTCTCGTCTCTTAATGAAAAAAATATTCTGTTCTTAACCCAATCGTCTATCTCATTAAAGACCGATTGAGCCATTTCTTGTTTGCCATTTGGAAATCTGTGATATAGACTTGCTTTTTTTAAACCGGTAACATCGGCTAATTCCTTTAAACTGGCTCCTTCATATCCTTTGTCCCTAAAGACTTTGGTCAATCCAGTTATCATATCGGTATCTAATATTTTCTGTGGTCTCATACTGCAAATATACAACGATTTTATTAATTACCAAACGTTCGTTAAAATACTTATTTATAAATTAAAATTATAATATCCGGATATATCAAACATTATAATATTGAAAATTCGCTCATCAATGTTTAGATGAAATGAGAATTCTAGAATTTACGAGAGAAAATGATCAAATAGTTCTTGACGAAGAGGTGCTTGAAAGATTTAGAAAGCTACCGACAGCTTCGTTATGAATTGCATATAAATCCTGAAAGAATTCACGTAATCTTAAATTTGCAAAAAACGGATGAAATTGCAAGACAAAATCCAGTCGCTCAAAAATCGCTTAAAATTGCACGAATAATTTTTATTTTTTTTTACGGAAGTATTTCGGAGCGTAAAACAATAAGAAGACAACTAATATTATAAATAAATATTCCATTTTAGATTTTGTTAGTGGTGGTCAAATATAAGAGAATTATTGATAGGAAAAGAAAAGCTTTATATTTTCGAAATTTTCTATTTTACATAATATAAATTATAGTGCAAATTGTAATATGGCAAATTAGTCTGCAAACCAGGTAAATGTCAAAATTAACAAGCTTATTAAGAATAATATAATTCCGATTAACAACAGCGGATTATTATTATCCAGGCCTTCCTTATTTTTGGTATAATAAAAATACGCCGAATTAAACATAATTAGGAAAAACCAAACTGCAATGGCCATCAAAATATAAATTCCTGCATATAATTTTGTCAAGCTATAATCACCACCGACGAGAGAATTTGCGCTTTCGTCAAAAACCGGCATTGACAATAACAATGCTATCGGAATTACAAGCATCGCTAATTTTATGTAAAATGAATTTTTCATAGCAATAAAATAAAAAATCCCCACAGAAATTCAGGTAGAATCCGCTGTGGAGATTTGAGATTAATTTATCCTTTTGTAAGCCTTTCTAGCAATGTATCTAAGTTCACGGTAGCAAATCCAGAGCTGTGATCAGACAAGCCATACGGAATTACAAGTTCATTATTATGTATAATAGAACCACAAGAATAGACAACATTTGGCACATAACCTTCACGTTCATCAGTGTTTGGCATAATCAAAGGATCTTTCAATCGGCCGATTTCTTTCTCAGGATTGTCTAGATCAAGTAACGACGCGCTGATGCAATAATGACGCATTGGCCCAACGGCATGCGTCATGACAAGCCAGCCATATTTAGTCTCAATTGGCGAACCGCAATTCCCGATCTGCACAAATTCCCAAGGATATTCTGGACTCTGAATCTTTATCGGATCTTCCCAAATATTGATATTATCAGAATACATCAGGTAATTATTCCAACCGTCAATTCTTGAAAGCATCGCAAATTTTCCATTGATTTTTCTTGGAAAAAGTGCCAGATTTTTATTTTTTGCCCCTGCTCCATTTAACGGTCCGGTTTTAAAGTCATAAAAATCATGCGTGTACATTAGTTTCGGCATGATATGCTGTCCGTCAAAGGCTGTGTACGTGCAATAATAAACGACTTTTCCGTTTTCCTTCGTAAATTTTACAAATCGAGCATCTTCAATTCCCTTGCTTTCAAAATCAGAAATCGGGAAAATCACGCGGTCACTGATATCTGTATCCTTTGAAAAGCAAATTTTTCTATAACTATCTGATAATGAAAGTATTTGATTGTATTCTTTAGTCGTTTTTTCATCTGTAGTTTTTGCTTTTGCGTCAATCACGATTTTTTTAAGGCTTTCATAATCAAAGCGATCGTCTAATTTGGCATCGACATCTTTCAAGAAATCAGCATTAATATCAGCCTCCTCGCCTTTTTTCAAAAACAATTTCTTCTGATAAATCATGTTATGGACTTTTTCTGCTTCATCGATATAATTTCCAGCAGGAATTACCGTAATATTATTGTGCTTGTCAATCATTGCACGGCGAAAAACGATAGAAGAAATATGTCCTTCTCCAACTGCCCTGAAACTGATCAAAACTCGCAATTGTCCTTCCTCAAGGTTCGTCTGGTCTGGATCTGGAACAATCGACGGATTAAAAAATGCCGCTGATTCAATCGAATATTCATGCGTAAAATAAGAACCGATCAGCAATTTAGCATACTCGTCAAGATTGTCATAATCATAACCGGCTTTCTGAACATACTGCTTTACTTTATCGCTGTGTTTTAAAAGTTTTTTCGTGATATTCCGGTGTCTTTTTGAATAATCCTGTAATAAAGGCGAAATGATTCCAAAAATGCTTTCGCTGTCTAATTCTAAGATTTTCTTGATCAAAGCGATCGCGCGTTCTTCCCCATTGAAGAAATAACGGGCAATTACACGGCCAGAATCGGGATAGACTTTTACGGGTTTTCTCTCAACAGACAATTTCATAGGCAATATTTTAAATAGTTTTTTCGGATGTTCAAAATGCGACGCATCCTTTTAGTTTTTAATTCCTCTCTAAAATACGACAATAAATTTATATAGGGTTCTTACAAAATGCTAAAATTATTTAAAAAGAAAATCAAAGTCACTGAATTTGCTTATTTTTAGGCACAGATTTTGAGCAACCTATATTTCAAAAAAACGCCTTAATGAAATTTTTATCCTTTGCAGTATTCTTTTTTTCTTTCAGCGCCTATTCGCAGGTCGATAAAGGCACGTCGATTGCAATTCCTGCAACAAAAAATGATACTAGAAGCATTTCAATTCCGTCTTCTTCAAGCAATAATGATCCTGCGCCAAATATCGATTTTTCTACTTTCAGCAAGCCAAAATCTGACAAATTTAAAATCGGAGAATCTGATGGCGTAAACTTCGGAGCAAAGTCAGAATCGTTCGCAAATCCCGCAGAAGGAAAAGACAAGCAAATGAATAAGGCGTATGGCAAAGAACCGCAGTTTGCGCCAAAAGGAAACCAGTTCTTCGGAGAATTCAAAAATAACGGCGATTATGTGAACTTGAGATTTAGAGATTTTGGACTGGAAGATGGCGATTTGATCAAAATTTCTGTGAATGACAAAATCATAGTGCCGTCGATGAAGCTTACAAACAGCTACAAAGTTTTAGACTTACCACTGCAGAAAGGTTTTAACAAAATCGATTTTGAAGCCTTAAATCAAGGATATTCTGGTCCAAATACAGCTGAATTCCACGTTTTCGACGATAAAGGAAAATTAATCGCTTATAACCAATGGAATTTGGCCACAGGTTTTAAAGCTACGGTAATTATTGTTAAAGAGTAATTACCTGCCAAACCATTCTGATTTCAGCATGGCATACTGAATTTCACTTCCCCATTTTCCTTTAAAAAAAATATTTTCCACAAAATGGCCTTCTTTTCTGAACCCAATGCTTTCCATTAACTTAATGGATGCAATGTTTTCAGCATCAACTGTTTCCACAATTCTATGAATATTTCTGACAGCAAAAAGATAGTCCAGAATTCCGAGAATTACTTCTTTTGCGAAACCTTTCTGTTGCTGATTATGCGAAATCGTAATTCCGGCTTCAGCAATCCTATGGTCATTTTTATCCAATTTTAAAGCGCAGTCTCCGACCAATTTTCCAGTTGCTTTTTCTTCAATCCCAAATTGAACCCAATCGCCAGGTTTTCCAAAAAGCTTCTCTTTCTGCGAATCAATAAATGCCTGCGCTTCCTCCATTGAAAAAACGTCAAATCCTTGATATTTTGTGACTTCAGGATTCGATCGATACGAATGAAAATCTTCCAAATCTTGTAATTTCAGATTTCTCACATAAAGTCTTTCAGTATGAATTTCAAGTTTTTCCATGTCTTAACTATTTTTCAAAGATAGGAAAGCTTTTCCTAAATTATTAGAAATATCAGAAGCTATAAATGACTCAAAACCAGTTGAAGATAGCGCAATATCTGCCGTTAGTCCGTGAATATAAACACCAAAAAGCGCCGCATTTATCGGTTCATAACCTTGCGCCAAAAAACTCGTAATAATTCCGGATAGAGAATCGCCACTTCCTGCAGTCGCCAAAGCTGCGTTTCCAGTTGTATTTTTGTAGCAGGTATTTCCGTCTAAAATCAATGTTGGCGAACCTTTTACAACAATAATTAAATTGTTTTTCAATGCATAATTCTGAGCCATTTCCAATTTTTCTGCTTCAGAATTCCAACTTCCGATCAATCTTTCCAATTCCTTAAAATGAGGCGTCAAAATCGTTTTTGCTGGTAAAAGTGACGCCCAATTTTTGTTTTTAGCAAGAATATTGATTCCATCAGCGTCAACCAATAACGGCTTTGAATTGTAAACTAAAAATTCATGAAAAGCTTCCTGCGTTTCAAGCTCCTGCCCGATTCCCATGCCGATTCCAATTGCTTTTGGAACAATATTAAATTCAATTTCTGTAATAATTTTCTCTTTTTTATCCGTCAAAACCATTGCTTCCGGAAAAGAAACCTGTACAATTTCATAACCGCATTTCGGCACAAAAGTTGTCACCAAACCACATCCTGATTTCAGGCAAGCTTTCGCAGACAAAACCATTGATCCAACTTTTCCATAACTCCCGCCAATCAGCAACGCATGGCCTTGATTTCCTTTGTGAGTGCTTGATTCCACAGGTTTATATATCTTCAGAATCATCTCTTTCGTGATTTCAATAACTTCCATGTGAATCAATTTTCTTACTAATTTACAAATATTAATGTAAAAGACAAGTATTATCCTCCCGAGAAGTTTATACTTAGCATAATCGAAGTACATTCTAGCGAACATTAAATAATAAATAATCCTTTAAAATTACTCTAATCAGTTTTATTTATATTTTAAAAAACACAATTTAAGGTAACTAACAGTAAAAATAAAATTTGCGAATCTGTGGTAAAAACTACCCACAATTTTACCACATTTTCAAAATAACAATCAAATACTACAGAATTAATAATTTTACAACGTTTTCGAAGCTTTAAAAAATATATATTTGCACAAATTTGCGTTATAGATTTATGGAAGAATGTATCTCGGTTTTTGACATGCTTAAAATTGGCGTTGGACCTTCGAGTTCCCATACTTTGGGGCCTTGGCGAGGCGCTGAACGGTTTTTAGAAGAACTTCGTGACGAAGAAATTTTAAGCAAAGTCATCAGAATTAAAGTCGATTTATTCGGTTCGCTTTCACTTACCGGAAAAGGTCACGCTACAGATTTGGCCGTGATGCTCGGCTTGACAGGCGCTGATCCTGAATTTATTCCGATTGAGAATATCGATAAAATCATTTCTTCGATTAAGAAAAATAAAGAATTGAATTTGGCTGGAGAATTGAAGATTCCGTTTGACATGGAAACAGATATTATTTTCAACAAAAACTTCCTTCCCTTCCACTCTAACGGATTTTCTTTCACAGCTTACACTTCTGAAACCGAATATGAATCGACGTTTTATTCTATCGGTGGCGGCTTTGTGGTGAAAGAAGAACGAATCAATGCAAAGAAAAAATTAGAAATAAAATGTGCTTTTCCGTTCCCCATTCAGCGTGCGGACGAGCTTTTAAATTATACAATTCAAGAAAATAAAGACATTTCAGAAATCGTTTATGAAAACGAAATCTCGATGCGAACACCTGAAAATGTGCATTCAGAATTGATGCGCGTTTGGCATACGATGTTAGAATGCATGTACATCGGCTGCCATTCTGAAGGAATTCTTCCGGGAGGATTGAACGTTCGTCGTCGTGCTTTTGACATGCACCAAAATTTAATCGGCTTAGCCAATTATTCAAATCCTCAAGAATGGCTTGAGTGCATCAGAAAAACGGAAGTGAAATTCCGCCAAATCTTGAAATGGGTAAGCTGTTTCGCTTTGGCAGTCAATGAAGTAAACGCCGCTTTGGGACGCGTTGTAACGGCTCCAACCAACGGAAGCGCTGGCGTAATTCCGGCAGTTTTGATGTATTATTTGGTTATCGAAAATCACGATGCCGGCGAAAAAGAAATCAAGCAATTTTTAATGGTTGCAGGCGAAATTGGAAGTATTTTCAAAAAAGGAGCCACAATTTCTGCTGCAATGGGTGGCTGTCAGGCAGAAATCGGAGTTTCTTCGGCGATGGCTGCGGCAGCTTTGTGTGAAATTATGGGCGGAAAACCTGCTCAAGTTTTAATGGCGGCAGAAATCGCGATGGAACATCACCTTGGTTTGACTTGCGACCCGATTGGCGGTTTAGTTCAAATTCCGTGTATTGAACGAAATACTATGGGAGCGATTAAAGCGATTAATGCGGCAGAATTAGCTTTAGAAACAGATCCAAAAAACGCAAAAGTACCTTTGGATAAAGTCATAAATACAATGTGGGAAACTGCTAAAGATATGAATACCAAGTACAAAGAAACTTCTGAAGGCGGTTTGGCAATCAGCGTGAATATGGCAGATTGTTAATTGATATTTAAAAGATTTTACAATTACAAGTCTTGGATTTAATTTCCTAGAAGAAAACAACTTACATTTATTTTTTGCTGTTTTTTTGAAAAAAAGCTTTTTAAGTGCCAGCCATACTTAAAGCAATTTGTACATTTACATCTTGTTTAAAACGATTTTTTTAAGTCATTTCCATTACGGACTGCTCTTAAATCTAAAATCATAAATCTTAATTAAGATGTCTGTAGCAAAAAAAGATTACAAAAGAATTACCACCAAGTCCTTGATTGAAATGAAAGCCAACGGTGAGAAAATTTCAATGTTGACCGCATATGATTTTACAATGGCAAAAATTGTTGATTCTGCCGGAGTTGACGTGATTTTGGTTGGAGATTCAGCTTCAAATGTGATGGCTGGCCACGAAACTACTTTGCCAATCACCTTGGACCAAATGATTTATCACGCGTCAAGTGTAGTTCGTGCGGTTTCGAGAGCTTTGGTGGTTGTTGATTTGCCTTTCGGAAGCTACCAATCTGACCCAAAAGAAGCGCTTCGTTCGTCTATCAGAATTATGAAAGAAAGCGGCGGACACGCAGTAAAACTAGAAGGCGGAAGCGAAATCAAAGATTCTATCAAGAAAATTTTGAACGCAGGAATTCCTGTTATGGGACATTTAGGTTTAACACCACAATCTATTTATAAATTCGGAACTTACACAGTTCGTGCCAAAGAAGATGCCGAAGCTGAAAAACTGATTGAAGATGCACAATTATTAGAAAGATTGGGATGTTTTGCAGTTGTTTTGGAGAAAATTCCAGCACATTTGGCTGAAAAAGTAGCCAAAAGCATTTCGATTCCCGTAATTGGAATTGGAGCTGGCGGTGGCGTTGACGGACAAGTTTTGGTAATCCACGATATGCTTGGAATGAACAACGAATTCAGCCCAAGATTTTTGAGAAGATACATGGATTTATATGACGGAATGACGACTGCAATTGGTCAATATGTAACAGATGTGAAAAGCAGTGATTTTCCTAATGAGAAAGAGCAGTATTAGTTTAGACTGCATTGACTTCACAGATTTTTAGACTTCTTAGACTTTGAGAACAGACATTAAAGCATTTAATTCTATTTTCGAAACTATATTATAAACCAATAAAAAATTATATGCATCGATTTAAAGAGTTAGAAATTTGGAAAAAAAGCAGAAAATTTTGCTCTGAAATTTACAGCGCGACCACAGATTTTCCGACAGATGAAAAATTTGGGCTGACAAATCAACTTCGCAGAGCGAGTGTTTCGATTCCTTCGAATATAGCTGAAGGAAGTTCCAGAAATTCCCAGAAAGACTTTTCACGGTTTTTAGAAATTGCAATTGGTTCTGCTTATGAAATTGAAACACAACTTTTAATTGCATCGGACTTAGGTTTTTTAAAAATTGAAAAACTAGAAAGTTTAGCTTATAATTTAGAAGAAATAATTAAAATGACATCAAGATTTCGTGCAACACTAAAGACTACATAAAGTCTAAGAAATCTAAAAATCTAAGAAGTCTAAATGAAAATCGTTTCCACTAAAAACAACCTCCAAGTTTTACACGAAGACAATCACATTATCGTGGTCAACAAGCGCGTGGGCGATATTGTGCAAGGGGATAAAACCGGCGACAAACCGTTGAGCGACGTGGTCAAAGAATATATTAAAGACAAATATAACAAACCCGGTGAAGTTTTCCTCGGCGTTGTACATCGATTAGACCGGCCAACCACTGGGATTGTTGTTTTTGCGAGAACTTCCAAAGCTTTGACGCGGCTGAATGAATTATTTAAAAATCGGGAAACGCAGAAAACATATTGGGCGGTTGTCAAAAATAAACCTGCTGAAAAAGAAGCAAAACTCGTTCATTACTTAAAAAGAAACGAGAAAAATAATACTTCAAAAGCGCATTTAAAAGAAGTTCCCGATAGCAAAGTGGCGAGTTTAGATTATAAAATAATTAAAGAATTAAACAATTATTTCGCTTTAGAAATCAACCTTCACACCGGAAGACACCATCAAATTCGCGCCCAACTTTCTGCAATCGGTTCTCCCATAAAAGGTGATTTGAAATATGGTTTTGACCGAAGCAATCAAGACGGTGGAATTCATCTCCACGCCAGAAAATTGGTTTTTGTGCATCCAGTTACGAAAGAAAATATCCAAATTATCGCGCCTGTTCCGCAAGATCCTGTTTGGAATGCTATTTAAATAAAAACAATAGGTTGAAGGTAATTTTATTATATTTGGTTGTTAAAAAACATCAAATACAAACTTAATCAACCACCAATGAAAAAATCATTCTTAATTTTATGTGTAGCGAGTTCCCTCACCTCGTTTGCACAAGAGCATTTTGCCGGAATTTCTACGTCTTCGCGAGGTGGAATTTTAAATGCATCTATTAATCCTGCTGAACTTTCAAATTTGAAAAGCAAGTATGAAATTGGCGTTCTTTCTGCCAGTTTTGCCCTCTCGAACAACCAGCTGACGTTTGACGAAATCATTAACAGCGATAATTTTGAAGAAAATCTTTTCAGAGATAATAAAAATGTAGATTTGCGATTTGACGCTGAAATCTACGGTCCGTCTTTTGCCATGAAAATCGAAAAGTGGGCATTTGCTTTTACAACAAAAGCCTACGCAAAAGTGAACGCTGACGACGTAAATTCGGTTTTTGGAAATGCGGTAACTAATGGAACTTTCAATGATTTGACAGCGGCTTCATTTATCGAAAATAATAGCAACCAGCGTCTAAACGGAACGACTTGGGGAGAAATCGGCTTTGGCGTTTCTAGAGAAATTTACCAAGATGACACTCATAAAATCAGTGGCGGTGTGAATTTGAAATTGCTTTTTCCTGGTTCTTATGCTAATTTAGGTGTTGATAAATTTTCAGGAACTATTGTACAAACCCCTAATGGCGTTGGACTTACAGATGCTTCTGCTGGCGTAAATATTGCTTATTCAGGAGAATTAGCGAATGATTTTACTGACACTTCAAATTATACCAAATCACTTTTTGGAGGATTGAATGGTTTTGCTGTTGATTTAGGTGTAAACTACCAATTGAAAGATCAAACAAACGATTATAGAATCAATGCCGGAGTCGCTTTCAAAAATATGGGAAGCATGACTTTTAAATCAGGAAACAACAGCGGCACAAATTATACTTTAGATGTTCCTGCGGGTCAAATTCTAGATTTAGAGCAATTTAACAATGTTGACAGTTTAGAAGATATTGAAGATATTCTTTTGGCAAGTGGTTATTTAATGGGAACAAAAAACAATAAAGATATTAAGGTTAATCTTCCGTCAACATTTGTCGCTTACGCGGATGTGAAAGTTATAACAGACCTATTTGTAACTGTTTACACACAGCAGAAATTGAAAAAAGATGCCGACAATGACCAGATTACGACACAAAACGTATTTTCAGTAACACCAAGATATTCCACAAATAATTTTGAAGTTTATGCGCCTCTTGCTTCCAATGAAATTTCTGGATTTACTGCTGGATTAGGTTTCAGATATGGCGGTTTTTTCATAGGTTCAAGTTCTGCTTTCACAGGATTGATAGGCGATGGCGAACAAGCTGACGTGTATTTAGGTTTCAGATTTGGCTTGCAATAATTAAACAATTTTATGGATTCCACAGAAATTAATTTACGAAGAGAAAAACTAAAAAAGCTTTTGCATTCGATTTCAGAAAATGAAGAAGCAATTCTAAAAGCGCTATATGATGATTTTAAAAAGCCAGCATTTGAAGGATTTCTAACGGAAATTAATGTGGTCAAGTCTGATTTAAAAGAGGCAATAAAAAAAATAAAATATTGGGCAAAGCCTAAAAAAGTCAGGTCTTCATTATTAAATTTTCCTTCATCAGATTATATTTATAATGAGCCTTATGGAAAAACACTGGTCATTTCGCCTTGGAATTATCCGTTTCAATTGGCGCTTTGTCCAGTGATTTCTTCTTATGCCGTAGGAAATTCGGTCGTTTTAAAACCATCAGAATTAACTCCGAATACTTCTACATTGATTTCTAAATTAATCAGGGACACGTTTGATGTCAAAGAAGTTGTCGCTGTTTTAGGTGATGCTGATGTTGCAAAAAGCCTGCTTGAAAAGCGTTGGGATTTTATTTTTTTCACAGGAAGCGTCGCCGTAGGGAAAGAAGTTGCAAAAGCGGCCGCTAAAAATTTGACGCCTGTCATTTTAGAATTAGGTGGCAAAAATCCGTGTATAATTGACAAATCGGCAAATCTTGAAGTCAGTGCCAAAAGAATTGTTTGGGGAAAATTTATAAATGCCGGACAGACTTGCATTGCGCCAGATTATCTTTTAATCCACAACAATATAAAGCTAAAATTTGTTGCGCTTTTGAAACAGGAAATTGAAAATGCTTTCGGTGAAAATCCACAGCTTTCTCCCGATTTTACACGAATTATAAACAAGAAAAATTGGCAACGCCTGATTTCAATGATTGAAGAATCTAAAGTGGTTGCTGGCGGTATTTCTGACGAAGAAAATTTGTACCTCGCTCCTACTTTGCTTGACGAGCCTTCCATGGAAAGCGAAGTCATGAAAGACGAAATTTTTGGTCCCTTGCTTCCTATGCTTTCGTATGAAACGGAAAATGATTTGGAGAAAATAATTTCAAAGTATGAAAAACCACTTTCGATGTATGTTTTTACTGAAAATAAAGAATTTGCTGCAAAAATGATTGCAAGATTTTCTTTTGGTGGCGGTTGCATAAATGATACGGTTGTTCATTTTTCAAATAAAAACCTTCCTTTTGGCGGTGTCGGAAATAGCGGCATCGGTTCATATCATGGTAAAAAGGGGTACCAAACTTTTTCACATCAAAAATCGATTTTGAAAAAAGCCACTTGGTTCGACAATCCTGTTCGTTACGCGCCCTATAAAAATAAATTAAAATTTATTCGAAAACTTTTGAATTGGTTGTAAAAATCTATATTGATTCAAAAATATTTAGCTAATTTCACATTATTATTTATAAAACAAACAAATGGCATCCACACAGGAAAGACTAAGCGAAATTAAACAAAAAGGTTATAATCTAGAATTTAGTAATGTTTTCAATGATAGCCTAGAAATTTATAAAAAAGTGCTTTGGATCATTGGGCTCTCTTTTTTAATATTAATGATTATCATGGCCGCATTATCCCTGGGGGTAATGACTGTGTTCTTTGGCGCCAGTGATTTCATGAGCGATTTAACACAATTTGGCTTGCTCTCGACTTCACCTGCTTATTTGGTTATTTCTTTGATAATTGGCGTTTTAGTTACTATCGCAATAAGTCCGCTTTATGCAGGAATTGCACAAGTTTGCCATAATGCACAAACCAATAAAGACTATGATTTTAATACCGTTTTTATACATTATAAATCAAACTATTTAAAAAATATTGCTATTTCTGCGCTATTAATTTCTTTGGTATCAGGAGTTGCCACAGATTTAGTAATGTATTTAGGTTTTCAATTTCTAGCAACTTTAGTAAGCTACTTTTTTCAATTCTTTACTTTATTTACAATTCCTTTTATCATTTTTGGAAATCTTAATCCAATGAGTGCAATTCAAGCCAGCATATTAATTGTATTTAAAAAGTTCTGGACCATTTTTGCCTTAATAATTGTTGCCCTAATTATGGCAATGCTTGGCCTGATTGCTATTTGTATCGGAATTTTGTTCACATTGCCGATAATCTACACAACGCAATATGCAATTTACAGAAATGTAATTGGTGTAGAAGAACATGACGAACTTGATGAAATTGGAACCTATAAAGAATATTAACCACAAAAAAATTAAATTATGAAATGGGGAGGCAGAAGACAAAGTGACAATATGGAAGACCGCAGAGGAATGTCAGGCGGTGGAAAAGCCGTTCTTGGCGGTGGATTGATTGGAATCGTAATCTTGCTTCTGAATATGTTTGGCGGTGAAACGGGACAAACCATTGCTCCGATTTTGGAACAATTTCAGGAAGGCCAAAATGCTCCAACCGAACAACGAGATCTGACGGCTACAGAAAAACAGGAAGGCGAATTTGTAAATGCGCTTTTGGTCGATAATGAAGATGTCTGGACAAAAATTTTTAAAGAAAATGGATGGAATTATGAAGCTCCGAAGTTAGTTTTATTCAGCGGACAAGTGCAAACCGCTTGTGGTGGTGCGAGTTCAGCTTCAGGTCCATTTTATTGTCCTGGAGATAAAAAAGTTTATATGGATATGACTTTCTTTGAAGAGCTAAAATCTAAATTTGGCGCAAAAGGTGGCGACTTTGCAGTTGCTTATGTTGTTGCACATGAAATTGGCCACCATATTCAGACACTTTTAGGAACTTCTGCAAAGATGCGAAAAATGCAGGAAGGTTTAAGTGAGGCTGAAGCCAATAAACTTTCTGTGGCTCTTGAATTGCAAGCTGATTTTTATGCAGGAGTTTGGACGCATTATAACGAAGAAATGAATAAAATTCTAGAGCCTGGCGATATTGAGGAAGCTTTAAGCGCCGCAAACGCTGTTGGCGATGATGCAATCCAAAAGAAAATGCGAGGCCAAGTCGTTCCAGATTCCTTTACCCACGGAACATCTGAACAGCGGATGTATTGGTTTCAAAAAGGTTTTAAAACTGGCGATATCAAACAAGGCGATACTTTTGCCGAAATAAATTAAAAAAAAGCGGAATTTAAAATTCCGCTTTTTTTTTATCCTAGCCATCCATCTCTGTCAAGGCTTCTATATTGAATGGCTTCTGCAATATGATTTGATACTACCGATGGAGAATCGTCTAAATCAGCAATTGTGCGCGAAACTTTTAAAATTCTGTCATATGCTCGTGCAGATAGATTCAAGCGCTCCATCGCATTTTTTAACAGTTGTTTAGAGTTTTCGTCTAAAGCGCAAAATTCACGAATTTGTTTGGTATTCATCTGCGCATTGTAGTTCACTTTTTCATTGTCTTGAAAGCGAACGGTTTGAATTTCCCTCGCTTTTGTAACACGCTGTCTTATTTCAGCACTGCTTTCTGCCTTTCTGTCGTCAGAAAGTTTGTCAAAAGGAACAGGAGTTACTTCAATATGGATATCAATCCTGTCTAATAATGGTCCCGAAATTTTGCTCAAATAACGATTCATCTCGTTTGGAGACGAAGTATTTGGACTTCCTGGATCGTTAAAAAAACCACTCGGACTCGGATTCATACTCGCCACAAGCATAAAAGAAGACGGATAAGTTACTGTAAATTTCGCTCTGGAAATTGTTACTTCCCTGTCTTCCAAAGGCTGGCGCATGACTTCTAAAACTTCTCTTTTAAACTCAGGAAGCTCATCTAAAAACAAAACGCCATTGTGTGCCATAGAAATTTCTCCAGGCTGTGGATAGCTTCCGCCACCGACCAAAGCTACATTTGAAAAAATAATTTCGAGGGTGCGCAAATTATGCAACTTTTTTTAAAGTTTTAACTCACCCGTTACACAAATAATCGACACGTAGCAATGTTGCAACCAAACGAATAATTGTGGATTTTTGAATCAAATGGACAAAATATGAAAAAGAAAATTGCACTAGTGGCGAGAGTTTCAACTGTTGACAAACAAGACTACAACCGCCAAATCGATGACCTTACCACGGAAATTAAAAAACACGGACATACTGATAAGGATATTGAAATCTTCGCAGATAAGATAAGCGGATATAGCAAAAATGAAAAGAGACCAGAATTCAGTAAACTCCTTAGTCGCTTAGATGAATTCCAATCTATCTACGTAACAGAGATTTCGAGATTGGGAAGAGAACCTTCCGAAGTTCGAAAAACTATCGACGAACTCTGCGACCTTAAAATTCCAATTTACGTGAAATCTTTAAACAAATTTACTATTGACGAGTGTGGTAAGCGAGATTCAGTTATGTCCATCATTATTCAAGTTCTCATAGAGTTTGCAAATGATGAAAGTCGACTGATGAAGGAACGTAGCAAATCGGGACTACTCCGCTCAGCAAGACAAGGACGTGCTGGTGGTGGTGCTTCAATTGCATACGGGTACAAAAGGGATACAGATAAAATGTTAGTAATTGAATTAGATGAGGCTTTGATTATATCGAAGTTATTTGACATGTATTCAAAAGGAAAAGGATTGAAAGCAATTGCTAACTATCTCAATGAAAATAATGTACCGACGCGAAGCGAGCTAAAATATAAAGTTAAAGGGCATGGTTGGCATGATGCAGTTGTGTTGACAATCTTAAAAAACCCTCTTTATAAAGGTGAGCGACAATTCAAGGGAGAAACCATTTCAGCTCCACCAATCATAACACCAGAATTATTTAAACGTTGTAAAGATATTCGAGAGGGAAAAACTCATAGAAACTACATGACAACCTACGAGTATTTACTCAAAGACCTAATAGTTTGCGGATGCTGCAGTTCAAATTACTATGCGCGCTTTAAACCGACTGACCGAGGTGACAAAGTTTATGTTTGCTCAAGTAACATTCGAAAAAACGTAAAGTCGTTGAAAAACTGTACCAACACGGGTGTGAACATTTCCCTAATTGAATCAGCCATTTATGACCAGCTCTTGAAATCCGAGCGAATTCTACCTCATCTTAGTCAAGTTAAGGAAATGCTTAATGATATGAAAGAAGATTTGGTAAGTACTGAGGAAGAGTTGGTAAAGTCAGAGAAACTGATTAAAGAAAAAGAAATGGAAAGTAAAAGGTTAATAACCCTCTACACAACTGGAATTATCACAGACCTTGCTGATTTGGAACAGGCAAAGAAAAATATTGACTCAAGTCTCAAGAGACAAGGCGATAGAATATCGATGTTAAAAATGAAAAAAACTCAGTTGAAAATTTCAATAGAAAATAATTCTAATGCCAAGGTAAATCAAAATCTTCTTATACAAGCTTCTAAAAGTCGCTCAGAATTGAAAGCTATTTTCAACCAGTTCATTGAAAAAGTTATTGTAAACGAGGTTGAGAAAGGTTTAATCATGGCATCAGTATTTATCAAAGTTGACGGAATTGTATTGAAAAAACCTTTAAAGCTTTTCTTAGATAAACAAGTATTACAGACAAAAAGGAAAAACAAACCTTACAGATATTTACCTTTTAGTTCGCTCGTTAATGAACCTGTTTTTAGTGATGTGAAACTCATCAGTGAGCAATCCGAAATTGTTGAGGAAATTAAATCTGAATTAAAATTTAAACCGTGGATTGATTGCGAAACTATCCTTACAGTTTTGTAACTGCTTAGTATCAAAGTTATAATCTTATCTAAATGAGTCAAAATATTTACAAAGATAAATTTATCTTTGTAAAAACTTATAAATCAGCTTGTTATAAAATATTTGTCTTGCATAATTGAAAAGTATTGTGTATCTTTGCAACATCAAACAACACATAATGACCAGTTTGAGGTCAACATACCTAAATGGAATTGCGGATAAAACTGTCAGTTCCATTTTTTTTTTAAAATTTGGTCGTTTGTGTTTTTGATGAGTATTTATAAATAAACAAATTAAATTATGGAAACAAAATTAGAAGTGAGTAAAGAATTAAAAAGCATTTTGAAATCTTTAAAATTACCGACGAATAAAAAACATTTAATCGTTGATAACTTATATGAAGATGATACCTACCAGCTGAAATTCAAAAATCGAACAGACCTTGATGATGCAATGCAAAAAATTAGGGATGCATCAACAACAAGAAATTTTGGGTACCGTTGGGGTGAGTGGGCAGCTTATGCAAGGATTAAATTTGAGGATGATAGAGTCCTGCATTTTCACGCGCCAAATATGGCGAACGGAGATAGAAATTATTGGGAATATTATAATATTAAGGGGGGGGTATCAAATAGGATTTTATTACGAAATGAAGATGAGTTCTAAACGCCCTTGAAAAGTTCAGATATATCAACAGACAAAGCCTTGGCAATGTTCAAGGCTTTGTCAATTCCCATCACAACCGACCCCTTGATGTAACGCCTCAAAGCCTCAATGTCAAGGTCGGAATCGTGGGCAACAATCCTAAGTTTTAAATCTTTCTCTCTGATTATTCTGGCGATATTATTTCCAACAGTAATCACTTCATTTGGAATTTCTTTCTTTCTATCTGTAGCCATTTGGGGTAATTGTTTAGGTTGGTGCAAGATAAATTTGAACCCTCATAAAAATACCATCATATTTATGTACTCATATTTGTAGGTATTACATATATTTGTAGGATTAACATTAAAAATATATTTATCATGAGAAAATTATTTACTTTGATTATCATCGCATTACTATTCGTTGGTTGTTCCAGCAACGATGAATCAACAAATGAAGAGACTGTAATTGACAACCCAAGCACACCAACTGAAAGCAAATTATTCAGAGTACACCAACACGCTAGTCAAATCGTTATCTACCTAGAGAAAGCCGATGGTAGCCCAGTTATAAGACTAGATTATGCTGATGACAATTATATGTTTCAAGTTAAAAGCGGGGATAAATTAACCGTTACTTCTAAAGTAGGTCATGAAGTATTGCCAAGCGTGGCGTACACAATAGGAAACAGTGACAAATTTTACTTGCTTTCAAGAGAAAACACAAGCCAATTCCAAGGCTATCGATTAATGGTAAAACCTGACTTAACTGGATATATTATAATAGAATAATTTATGAACAGACTAACACTTATTATAACAATGCTGGCAACAAGTGCCAGCTTTGCGCAATCACCATCTTTCACATTTAAAAATGATGGAACAACTGAACATATGGTCTATTCCGCGGAAAAGATGTCAGCAGCTCAACTCTACACCAAAACAATAGCTTGGATAAATGAAACTTACAAGAATCCAAACGAGGTTACTAAAGCCAAGACAGAAAATGAAATGATTAGGATTAGCGGATTTATGGAAGATGCCTTCGTTCGTCAACTTCCAACCTCAACGGCAGGTTACGATTGTACTTACGCTTTGGTAATTGAATTCCAAGATGGGAAATATCGAACAAAGTTTGACGTGAATGATTTGAGCGTAGATGGTGGAAAGGTTTATTTTAAATTGGGTGATGTTATTGGCAATGTGAAAGACCAGAACGGAAATGGATTTGATGGCTCAGCTGAAAGCTTTAATGAAAGTGTAAGTATTTTACTCAATAATTTGTATGTTTACATCACCAAGCCAAAACAATCTTGGTAATTAATTATGATAGTAAAATTTAAAACTCTAGTTGAAAAAAATCATGTTGAGCGTTACTTACAAATCACGCCTATTTCTAAAGATTCAGAAAAAATACTTTATTATATTGGAATTTTAGGAATGTATAACGATAAGCATATTGTCACTTTTGTCAACGATTCGGTAGAATTAATTGCAAATCAAACAAAACATTTTTTATATACTTTTGGTCAGGTTCCATTTGAATTAACTTTTCAGGATTTTGAAAAATCAGAGGTCGATAGGGATACAATTGCAAATGTTCTAAAATAATTAGAATGAGCAAACTAGACATTACATCAACTGCAATCGAAAAATCTATCGAGTTAGTGAAAGGATTTTTAGAGAAAATATCTGGCGCAGCAATTGAAGAAATTGGATTTATGTGGGCAGATAATATAAAACTTAGAAGGTTTAAAAATCAAATAAGAATTTTTGAAAAAGCACAAAAAATAGCTAAAGATAACAATCTTGATACCAAAAAATTATCTCTTAGAACACTTGTACCTTTGATTGAATATTCTTCACTTGAAGAAGATGAATCACTACAAGAAAAATGGATAAATCTGATTGTTAATTTTGTTGATGCTAATAAAAATTATGAATCTTCCATTTTTCCATTCATCTTAAGTCAACTATCTACTATTGATATCGAAGTTTTAAACAATTTTAATGAAAATGGCAGTGTAGATGATAATGAAACGGTATGCGATATAACATCATTCTCAAATCTAATTAGATTAGGTTTATTAGAAGTTCAATTAATTAATGACGACATATACGTTAGTGGATTTATTCAACAGCATAAGCGGTATTCAATAACTCATATAGGTTCTGAATTTATTAAATGCTGTTCTAGGTCAAATAATGATGGATAGCTAATAGCTATCCATTTTTAGATTCCAATAATTTCTTTACTTTTTTGACCGTGTTAGGACTTGGATTGTAATCTGCACCACTCGCCTGTTTTGCTAATTCTCTTAATGACATGTCAGGATATTTTTTCAAAGCCTTTACAACGCCAGCATGCTTTGCCAAGAAAACCTCATCACTCTCGACACTCCCTTTTGTTCTACCAAGATAAACGTCGTTTTTTAATTTGGCGGCTTCTATCCCAGCCTTCTGACGCTCCAGCAATGTAGTCTTTTCCATCTGGCTCAAGTTAGCAAGGATAGTTGTAATCAATGAGAAGATTTCATTGGGTTTTCCATCTGGCAACATTGACTCAAGTCCAAGATTTTCAATCTTAATTACGATTCCCTTGTCCAGAAAATATTGGAGTTGGTTGATAACCGTTGTAGTGCTACGCCCTATCCTATCAACGCTTTCAAATGTAATGTAGTCAATCAGTCCTGCTTCAACGTCAATAATCAATTTGCGCCCCTCTGGGCGTTTATCTAACGAAAGCGACCCACTAGCATAATCAATATACAATAGTTCATCTTGATGCTTCTTTGCAAGCTGTCTGGCTGGGTTCTGGTCTTTGGTGGAAACTCTTATGTATCTAGCTTTTTTCATTTTATTCTGATGTTTGTTAGATTAAAAATTATTGAGAACCACCAACCCGAAGCGTTAGAAATGAAAGGTTATTTATTAAATTTTATATTCATCAATTCTCTCAATCTCATCATCAATTGCAGCAAGCAACTGGTCAAAATAGAGGTCTTTAATTTGCTTCTTAATCGACTTGTTTCCAAGGTTAAAAAGATGAACATCGTAAAGGTCTGCAGCAGATAGGCTGATTAAAATCCAACCTGTATGCCTTCTAGCTTCCACATAGAGAAGCAAACCGATGTTTTTATAGTTCGCTTTCCGTGAAACTCCCCAACTGTAAAAGATGTTGGGATTTGGATGATGCAATAAAAGCAACGTTTCTTTCACGTCAAATTCTCGACAGCAAAGGCTGTCCATGTTATCAAAATAAATTTTATTATCTTTGTCTTTCATATTTGTAAGTATTAGATTCATTCTAATGCTTCGGAAGGGATGTTCGAGCATCCCTTTTTTTATTGGTGGCAATCTCAATATTTCAATGTACTTCTGTTCCTTTTTTGAACACTTCAAAGATAAGATATAATTATTTATTGTGCAAATTAATTACCAAGTTTTTGCACAAAAAAATAATATTATTTTACTAGTGTTATCGTCATTTCAACAGTCATTTTTAAAGTATAACCTAGATTTGAACAACCAAAAATTGACCGCTCATGGTGTGTGAGGTTCCACCATTTTCGTATGTTAATTTATAAGCGCGGATTGACGGAAGGATTGATTTGTTTTCCTTGGTGAGAAAGCGGAAATGTGAAGGATGACTATTTTTTTGGGAATTTGACTTTTATAGGGCGAAATAATATAATATATTATGCCATTAATTCCATTTTTGTTGCAACCTTACAATATTTTTATAATTAGCTTGACCATTAAATTTTTCATTAAAGTCTTCGCTATTTACAATTATGTCTAGGGTCTTTTTATAATCCTCTCTAAAGTCAATCTCGCTGAAACTTCCACGAATAATGAAAAAGCACATTCTGTCAAGGCAGTTCAAATAATTTTCATAGGATGCATCATAAAATGCAAGGGAATCTTTAAATGCTTGAATTTCTTCTTGAGAATAATCTATCTTTAATTTGTCTTTTGTATTTTTAATTATTTCCATTTTTAAATCAGAACTTCGCTCTCTTCTCCTATTAAGTTCGAATTCTATTTCTAAAACTTTCATAATATTGCTGTCATCTAAACTTTTTCTAACCTGACTTATTTGATACCAGACAGCTATTATAGCAACAAAAGCAGCAATTGCCGACAACATACTTCCAGTTGCAGACCAATCTATATCTGTGTTACAAAACATATAATTGATTTTAGTTATTATACTTTTTTATTATTTGTTGAGTACCAAAAAGAGTGAAATATATTCTTGTCTTTTTGACTATTTAACTGTTCGAATTTGTAAGCACAAGTCAACAATAAAATGGTAACATCTTCCTTACTATAATTTTCTACTGGGTCAGCTAATATTTTTTCAGCTAATTCTTTAAGTCTTTTTGTCAGCTCATCGTCCTTTTCCGTCGAAATATTGTAACAGTGATTTTTTATATAGTTAGCTCCAAACGCTTCTCTATACAAATCATTATCTAAGATATTACTACTGAAGCCTTCATATGAAATAGTGACTATTTCTGGTGTCCATTCAGTTCTAATAGATGTGTTTGAATTCTCAGATGAAATTTCATGAGAAAATATTTGCTTTATATTTTTTGAAAATAAATTAGAATAATTATTTATTAAAACTGTACGGTTATTCAATGAATCAAATTGATTTTTGTTAATCCAATTAATTATATCAATTTTTTGTTGATTGGATAGATTCTTAACATTCACTTCATTCAACCTTTTAGTGTTTCTTGTAATGAGATATTTCTTAATTTGCTTTGGGTCTCTCTTGCGCATATTACAATATTAATTATTTCAAAAATACGAAAAAGATTTGTTGTGTGTTTATTTATAAGCCAGTTTCATCATTTGATAAATTATTTGTTCAATCCTTTTGGCTGAGAGTTCATATTGGTCTCCAAGCAAAAGATATTTAGCTTCATTGTTATTGAGTGGGATTTCTTGAAATGTTTCAAAAATTTCGATATCCCTTATTATTTGAAAAGATAATACTCCCGCTTTTATAAATTGGAATACAATATCTTCATTGTCTTTTAGTAATTGGTATCTTGTCATGGTTTTTGTTTTTCTTACCCCGCGCGATTGTTTTTTTTTGGCGGAACGCTCTTTAAACAGGTAAAACCAGCGGTTATGCTGGTTTCAACTGATTATTTATTTTTCATCAATTGATTTAGCTTTTCCAAAGCTATTTTTTTGATTTGCCCAATCCTTGATTTGGTAACTCCGCGCTCTTTTGCAATTTGCAACAGGGTCATTCTTTCACAGTCAATTCCAAAGAATTTCTTGATGACGAATCTTTCATTTGGTTTAAGGAATTTTAAAGCATTTTTCATCATTGCAAATTGTGTTGCTTGAAACTCTAAATCTTCAATTTCCTCTTCGCTGTCATAGTAATTTTCGTAGGGAACTACTTCTGTCTTTTCAAAGAAATGTTTGATTTCATCGTCTGTAAATATTCCCAAATCTTTTAGCTGCTCCGCCCCTATTTCAGTGTTTAGTTTTTGAAATAACTCATTTACAACCTTTCGAATCTTGGAATCCGTCTTCATCTTATTATATGGCGAGCGGATTGTGGATTGATGATTAATTATGAAATCAATTATTTTACTTTGGATTGAAAAGCTTGCATAATATCCAAAATTCACTCCACGGTCTGGGTCATACTTTTTGGCAGCTTGTACTAATCCATAATTTCCTTCACTAATTAAATCGTTCAATTCAAAGATTTCAACTTTCTCAATTGCTTTTTGGTATCTCTTTGCAATATGCACCACCAATCTCAAATTGGCGTTTACAATTTTATCCAATGCTTGAAGGTCTCCAAGCTTCAGCAATCTGGCTTCGGCTCGGATTTGTTCTTCACTTAATCTTGACAGCTTGGATAGTTCTTTAAAATAATTCTCATTACTTGACATTAGATATGGCTCCAGCTTCTTCTTTTTATTACCGCAGAGATTGTGTTGGCTGATACCTCAAACATATCGGCAATCTTCTTATTGGTCACGCCTTCGACCAAAAATGGCAGTAATCTTATCGCCCTTACCTTCTTATTGTTCAGCTTACAATTGGGGTGATTCTCACCTTTATGTGAACGGTTCTCAGCTATTGTGATATATCTCAAATTTGAGATGTCATTGTTCAGTTTGTTTCTGTCTTTATGGTCACATTCATATCCGTCTGGCTTATCTCCTTCAAATGCTTGTAACACCAGTTGGTGAACATAATATTTCTTTCCACCAATAATGTGAAACAGATAGTCATTTTTCTTTTGACCATTTGATGATGGAGTTAGGACGCTAGAAGTTCCATTGTTATAATTATTTCTTACTCTTCCTAGATTAGAAACTTCGTAAGATGTTGAGTTTATAGCTTTCCAGCTTTCATTGGTTTTTTGGTTAGAGTTCATATATTTGTTGTTGGTACTCTTGTTATTTTTTCTCCCTCGGCTTGCTGCTTTTTGAGATATTTTGAGCCAAATTGTCAATGGCTCGCTGTTTTAATCGCCTGATATGCTTTAATAGTTCATCAAGTTCTTCATCAAAATGTTTCACGTTCATTCTCTGTGTTTATTATAAATAGTCTGACAAAAAGCAAACGACCTTTTATTTTCATCTTTTTTTAAATTATTTTTTACAATAGGTGTTTTTGATATTGTTTGGCTGGTTTAGGTATATAAAAAAACCTCAAACTTTTTTGCTTGAGGTTCTTTTGTTTTAAAAGTTTGCGCCAGATTCTATCCTGACCTGATAATTCTGTGCTTGTGTAATTGTATCTACTCCGACACGTGGTGCTGGGAGACTAGCATTGGCTCGCCCGACTTGTTCACCAATTTTTTGTGCGAGTAAATCCATGTCTATTTTAATTCCGCCTTGACTACCTAAATTCGAAGTTCCACCAACTAGTCCGCCATTTGCGAAGCCTGGAATCTTGTGGCTTCTGAAAAAAGCCGAGCCACCCATATCCGCCTGTTGTTTTTGTGAGAGCACCAACTCACCTTGCGTCAAATATGCTAATGTATCATCGCCGTTAGTTAAAGGGATTTCAAGATTTGCGCCGTTATTTATTACGCCCGAAGATAATTTTGGTACAATACCACCCCCAGCAAGTTGTGGCGTTTTAGTACTTGTAATTTTTTTAACTGCCCCTAAACCACTAGCTAATACAACGCCAGTTGAAACTACTTTAGCAGCCGTCGCAAAAGGTTCTGGCAAAACTGAATCTGCTCCCCAGACCTGAGCGATACCGCTGTAAGTGTTAATTGTTGCTTGAGCAATTGCTGCCGCTTTTCCTGCTGCAGTTTCTTCGCCTAATAGCGATGCGAGGTCGCCAAGTGTATCTGCAGCTGCTTGCCGCTTTGCAGCTTCTTTGGTCTCATTGATTTTCTTATTTGCAGTTGCATGTTTTTGTTCAATAAGATTAAGGTTTGCACCATTTGTTTCAGCGGCTTTCTTTTCAGCTTCGTAACGAATACGTTCGTCTTCTATCTGCCTATCGAAATCATTGGTGAATTTTTCCTCATCAATAATTCTTTGATTTTCTAAATCAATAAGCTTTTGCTCTTTCTTAGCTTCTTCTCTTATTTTTTCAGCTTCTTCATTCTTAACTCGGTTGTTTTCATTAATTAAATTAATGGCATCCAAGTATTCTTGCTCATTGATTTGCCCTTGTTCTTTCCTCAGCAATTGGAAATCCCTTTCCTTCATTGCTAGAGTATTGTCTTCGGTTTGTTTAGCTAAAAGTTTATCCTCTGTGAAGAATTTGTCATCGGCTTTCTTTTGCTCAATAGACATCTTGTACAAATCCAATTCTCTTTGAGCTTCGGCAACAATTGAATCCATTTGCTTCTTAAGAAACTCATTTGAGATATTAAGTTTCTCTGTCTCATAGGCAGTCTTAGACATTTTACCAGCTTTATATTCACGTTCCAATAATGCCAGCCTTTTCTTTGAAAGTTGCTCTTCAAATGCTAATTCATCTGCTAAAGCTTTCTTTTTAATTCCTTGTTGAGCAATAAATAAATCAATCTCATCTTTGTTTTGCTGGATAGCTTTATCGACTGCCTTTTGTCTAGCTTCCGCTGCTTTCGCTTGTCTTTCCTTCTCAGCATCTGCTGCTTCTTTTCTAAGGCTATTTTGATTTGCCAGTTGTTCAGATTCTTGGCCTGTCAACCTTTCTTGGATGTCAGCTATTTCCGCAAGTGCTTCGGCTTGTCCGTCAAGCGTTTCTTTCGTTCTGCCTTCGCTTTGTATTCTAAGATTTGCTACTTTCAATGCTTGTTGAGCAATCAATAGCTCATCAGCCAATTGTTTTTTCAACACCTCGCCAAGTTGATTATTGAGTGTGATTCTTTCCGAAATTGAATTGCTTTCATCATCCCTTTGCTGCCTTAATTTCTCCGCTTGCTTTTGATAATCAAGCTGGGTGATTTTAGATTTTCTTTGCATCTTATCCAACTCACCCTCGGCTTGAGCTAAGTTGGCCGCATCTTGCGCTGATTGCTTGATAGAGTTTGCGAAGCCATCTACACTTTTGGCAGCATCATCGAATCCAAGAAACTTCAATCCTGATGATACGGCTCCAACGGTTGCTTCAACTGCCGCAGCCGCCATTTCAAAATACTTTATGAAAGCATTCCCCATGAATTCACCGAGCGGTTTTATCAATTTCCAAAAACCATTAAAAACTCCAGTAACAGTAGCAGTAACTTTTGCTAGTTTCTGGCTACCTTCTTCGGTTGAGTTCATACTTGCTGTCATAAACTTAAAAGCTCCAACAACCGCCCCGATTGCAACAGCAAGGATTGCGATTGCTGCACCAATTGGAGTCGCAATAAAGGCTAGTCCCGCCTTAATCATTCCGTACATTCCGACTGTCATTCCTTTGAATGACTCTGTCAAAAGATTTCCAGCGCCACCAGCTTCTTTCGAACGAGAAATGAATCCCGAAATCCCTCCGTTGAAAGGATTCAAGTTGCTGAGCGCGTCTTGAATTTGGTTAGAGTAATCACCAATAGCCATTTTCTGTTGCTCGTAACCGCTAACATTCTCTTGGATGAATGCGGTATTTTCTTGGAGCTTTTGGTTGATTAATTCAATCGCTGCCGCACCTTCCTCTGTCGTGGCATTCAACTGATTTCTGATTTCTCTCAGTTGTTTGTTGTTTGCAGTCGCTTGAGCGATTGAAAGACTTTCCTCATGCAAAGCTTGATTCAATGCGTCGGAAACGTTCTCAGCATTCTTTTTGGCTGCTGTCAATTGGGTCACCACATTAAACTGGCTGTTATATTGGTTCTGCAGATTTTTCAGTTGCGCTGCCTGTTGAATGAATTCAACTGATGAAGATTTACCTTGTGCTGTCAAACTTTTTTGTGAAGCCTGTAATTGTTCTATCTGTGCTTTGGTTTCAGATAACTTTTTAACCAGTAGGTCGTTGTTTATATTAAGCGAAAGGATTTCGACTTGTTTAGCCATTTTTTAATCATGCGTATATCTTTTCATGTTATATGTTTACGGTGATAGTGTTACTTGCGACACCGTTGTAAGCCAGTTGGAATGTCAATTGACTTGGTGGGAAATTGACCCAGAAAGTGTAGCTTTGATTCCAAAATGCTGGAATCTGTGTAGAGAAAATTAAAGAGTTGTTAGTCCCATCCTTAACTATTAATGTCAGCTCACTAGCTGGAAAGACATCACTTGTCCAATTCAATGTAAAATTTCCGTCCAGCACTTGTGATTGCAATCCGTTGTAGACAACGCTTGTCAGATTAAGTTTCGTCAAATCTGAAACTGGTGGCGTATAGTTGCACTCAGTTGTATTTTCAATTGTGAAATTGTTTGAATTGACAACCACACCGAAGTTGCTGAATGATAAATACATTCCCCACAATCCCCCCGATGGAAGTGTTATCGTTATGGAATTGCCAGTTGGAATTACCGTTGTTTCAAAAATGTCGGTTTGAGGATTGGAAATTCCTCCAAATAGATTTTTTGTCGCTGTAACTTTAATTTCCCTCGGCAATACTGCATCAGTATCAAAATTGATTGTAATTTCGCAGTTGTCCTTTACTACATCAGTGATTGTAATAAATGTTCCATTCGGTACTTCTGGTTGCGAAAATTGCTCTTCGAAATATTCCAGTTTAATAAATTCGACTTTTGTCAGCTTGTTTGGAATAAAGCTTTGAATCTTGTTCACCAGAAAATAACTTCCAAGTTGTTTTATGTACACAAGCTTTTGAAAATCAAAATTCACAATATCAGTTTCGGTCAGAAAGATTTCAGCTGTTACAATCTTTGCTTTATTGATTATACTTTCAAATGACTTGTAATAATTGTCAATTATATTTTGGAACGGCAACCTTGAGTAGTCTTCAAATTTAGCTAGGTAAACTTGTTGAGATTGGTTAAAAACTTCACTACCAACCGTAGTTCCAGATTGCAAATCATACAGCTCACTTCTCATGAAGTAGTAGCGATTATCTAACGGCTTATATGTAATTGTTTGCTCACCTTCATTGCTCCCTTCCTTTACTTCTTTGTTCCAAAAAGGATATACATTTACAACCTTTCCAGCCAAATATCCTTTGATTTTGTTTGGAGAATAAATTGCAGAATTGATTACAACGTTTTCATCTTTTAAGTTAACGTTGTCGATTTTAATTATCCCATCATGATGGCTAGCATTCTGGTCATCGTACCGATATTTGAAAACATTTCGTTGTGCGTAATTGTCATAAGTATAAGTCGTTGTTTGATGACTTACAAATTTTTCACTCCAATCAACAATTGAATCCGTTTGAATCCATTGAGCCAACGTGAGAAATTCTATGTGATTGGTGTACTTATCTTTGAACATTGTCAAGTTGAATCGTTGAAGAATTTCACTGACAAAATCTTTGATTGAAAATTCGACCAATGCTTGCTCGAAGTCCACCACGTCACCGACAACTTTAGTAAAATCTATTTTCAAATTCCCATAAAAAGCGATGAACTGGAATTGACCAGCCAAGGGCAAACCATTTTTCATTAAATGAAGTGAAATCAGTTCATTGTCATTAACTGTAAATGAATGCGTTAAATCAATCTGGGTCGCATTAGTGGCTCCAGATATAATTATTTCATAAGTTGGCATTTGCCCTTGGACTGTTTTTCCAATTGCAATGTCAAAAGTCATTGAAGGATTGCTGGTATTGGTTAAACTTCCTTTTAATTTGAATTGGAACTGACCACTTCCAGCTGTATCAATATTTCTCGCGTTTCCATCAGCTTGAGCAACCGCTTGAGCATATTGATTTGAAAATGGTTGCCTTAGGAGATTACTTTCGCTAAATGTCACATATTCGACTCCAGAACCTACTCCGACCGCCTGAGTGTAAGTTAATGGCATAGTGTAGGTTTGAGAGTTAATCAAAACAATTTCTTGTATTTCGGAACCGACTGGCTTAGGATAGGACAACCAAAAATTTTGAAAGTCCTCGGATTGAAATATGTCGCCACCGTATGTGAAATTGCTGTAGTTGAAAATTTTATCCCAGATATAACTTACTTTCGCAGATGGTACTAGGTAATCAGTGTTGATTACTTGATTGCCGTAGATTGCTTTACCGTTGTAATCAGCTAGATTATACACATAGTTCAAGTTATTCTACCAGCTATCAATGACGCTTTCAAGATTTTTGATATGATTGATTTCAGCAAGTCCGACATCGGTAATTTTCTTGTTCTCAATTGCCTTGTAAAAGTCAATTACGCCATCATAAATTTGCAAATCGTAATAGTCTTTTGTTGAGGTTGGAACTGCATAACCGTTGTAAACTATGCACTCGCCAGTATCGCTGATTAAGGTCGCTAAATTCTTTTGGTAGGGAAAATTACTTTGACTGCCAGCAACTCCAAGGAAATCAAACAGTTTCATGTTTTCCGCTGTCATCGGAACTTTAATATTCTGAGTGAAGTTGGCTTGTCTCGATGAAAGATTTCCAATGTCGTTCACTTGAAGCGTTCGCGCTATAGTATCATTGTTTTCTAGTTGAACCTCTTTGTTGTTAATGAATAATTTATAAGGCATTAAAGCGTCATTAAATATCTTTCTGGCATTTCGATTGTCAGATTTATTTTGCTCTTTGATAGCTTGTTGTTTGCAGTCGGAAATGAGCCATCGTTCACTTTCACGTTGATAAAATCAAACTCTTCCATCTTGTTAAATGGCGATGTGTGAACGTACATTTGGACAGTCGGACTTTCCAGAATTCCATTAACATATTCGCGGTCACGTTCTTCAATTTTCGATTGGAGTGACATTGTAACGGTTGACGTTTTACCCATCAGATTTCCATTCTTGTAGATATTTTGAAGATTATCAAAATCCCCAGCGATTTCTCCAATCGTCTTAACACTGGTATTTTCTCTCCAAACTTTATCAAATTTCCAATAAGAATAACCGCCATGATTGTTTGCCCATTTTAGGTAAACCCCACATTCACTTTCAATTTTTCTGATATTGAAATTACATTTGAATTCACCGTTTTTGAATAGTTCAATTCTGTTTACTGCAGAGTTCAAAAGCAAGACATCATCAATCGTGGTGTCGGATTCGCCATCACTAAGGAAAATCCTTTTAACTTGATTGTCTGGCGATTGATATACTTCACTTGAAATGTTTGTTGAAATATTTCTAAAGTAAAATTCATCGCCACTAACTAGTCCCTCAATAGTAAAGTCAAAGGGAAATCCTTCAAAGTGTGTAACCTCATAATCAATGAAATTTTTGGTTGGAAGCAACGCTTTGACATCAGTATCCATATTCAATTTTCTTCGATAAAATGGTAGTTGCTCCACGCTGCGGATAAAGTTGTAATCCTTATCAATAATATCCTCAACACCAGTTTTTGAAATCACCTTGAAATTCACTGTCAATGATTTCAAAATTGAATCATCGGAGTAAAATATTGAATCAGCAATGTTGGGAATTATTGAATCTTCAAATCTATTTTGATTGAAAATCGATTTGGCAATCTCTTTAAAATTGAAGTAAAATATATTGTTGATTGGATAAATATTGTAGCTGTTTCCTCCAACAGTAATAACAGCTTTTAAGATGTCAGCGATGTTGCTTGAAAATTCGACAACGCTATTATTATAAACTGGATTTTGTGCTAGTAAATCTTTTGAAAATGTAATCACTATTGGTAATCATTGAATTTTTTTGTTATTGTGCCAACGATTTCTGAAATGAATGAGTTGACATTAAGTTGATTGACCTTTTCTAAAATCTGGTCAATTCGTTCGGGGGTAATCACCTGAGTATAAATTGGAAGATTGTTCTCTTTTTTGGTTCCTTCCTTGGCAATCTTCCGCGCAATTAAATAAGCTAAAGTTGAAACGGTCATTGTCGATTCAATCGGAGTGATTCCTTTTGCCTCAAGCCAATCTTCAATAGCTTTTAGCGGAGGTTGTTTTCCCGCGCGCCTTCCTCCAAGATATTCATATCCCATTAAGGTCGCGTTATTCGTGCTGTAAACTACTTCAAGTCCGCTCTCAAATTCCCCAGTAGTTCTCTTCCCACTAGCATTGTAAACTTCAAGGATTTCCTTTCTCAAGGCTGTCATTTCTTCCTCTAGCAGCTTCTGGTTTTCTTCACTTCCAAGCATGATTAATCTACTAGCAATATGTTATAGGTTACCAGCACTCCATCGAGATTGAAATCAAACAAGTTTATTACTTCAATAGCTCTGAACATATTAATTTGGTACTCTGAACAGGTGAAAGAATCCTTAATAATTTGAAGCGATTCATCAATCAACGGCTTCACATACTTGAGATATTTTTCTTCATATTCTTCATCTACATCAGATGACAGTAGTAACATGAACTTTCCAGAATAAGTAACTGATTCATTTCCAGCATCAGAAAATTTACTTTCAATTGTAACTGGGTCTGCATATAGGCAAATCTCATTTGGCTCAATGTCGTTTTGTAAGCTCTGGTAATCTGGTCTGCTATATTCAAATTTCCAGTTGTTGTCTGCGGAAAGTGATTTTAAAAATTCGTACATTAATTCTTGTTTCTATTCTTTTGGAGCTTTTCAATATCTTTCTGGATAGCAGATTGCTCCTTATTCATAATCAACCATGTGAAAACAGTTAAATAAGGCAGCTTTTGAATTTCTGCCCATTTGGTAATATCTTTTCCAGTTATAAAATTGATTGTGTTCAACTCTCCAAATCGAGCCATTCTTTCATCCGCTCTGACCATTTGTGAATCAACATTGGATTCTTGGTTTTCATCTGGTGACAGCTCATTTATTTCCATATTACTGATGTCAATCAGCTGCTGTTTGATTGTTGAAATGATACTGTAAAAATCAATTATTCTAAGGTTCAAAATCGATTTTTGACTTAATCCAGTTACTAACTTAATTGCTTCAAATATTGCCTGTTGAGTCACATTATTAAAATCTTTTCTTAAGCTTATTACTTCTCCAAAAGAAAGTGTCATTACTGGCTTAATGGGAAGTGTTTTAGGCTCCTTATTGAACCAGTGATACTTCGGGTTCGTGATGTGATTTATGGGTCTCAAAAGGTCTAAAATTGACATATAAGAATCTACCGTTTCAATATCTTGAAGGGCAAAAAATTGGCTCAGTTTGTAATTGGTTATCTTCTCCATTTCAATGCAAACGTTGTTGACTTCTTACTCATTCTCATTAAATAAAAGTATCTTAGTGCATCTAATCCGTGATTCCAATTATCGATTGGGATGTTCAGAGGATTTCCTTCTTTGTCTTTTGCCCATGTGTAATTTTGCAACTCTTTTATCAGATTAATTGACCTTGAGGTCACTTTAAAGGGGTTTTCTTGAATCAAGCTAATTCCATAATTGATACTATCTTTTCCTTTGAAAACTGGCATTACCGTTAGGCCATAACTTCTTAATTCTGCAATTGATTTCGGCTCAGCAGAATCAGCGTAAACAACAGCATTTTTTGAATTGGATGATTTGATAAGATTACCAATTTGACTGTTCAAAAGTCCTTTCTGGTAAATCACTTCATCGACGATGATTTCACCGTCATATCTGTAAACTGATATTAGTGAGGTTGGGTCTTGTGAAAATCCGAAATCCATTCCCGAACCTAACAATTGAGCATTTTCTGGCAAGGAGTCAATGATTTCCCAATCATTGAAAATTGCACCGCTTTGCTGCCCCATCAAACCTAATCCCATCACCTTCCATCTGTTGGCGTAGAAGTCAGATGTTTCACCTTTTTTCTCCCAGCTTTCAATTTCATCGATGATTTTCTGTTCAAGGAATTGGTTGTCTTTATATGTGACACATAAAAAATCAACGTTATCTTGACCGACTAATTCGGTTGTTGCCCAAAATGGAGAGGTTGGGTTATAATCGAGAATAGAAAAAAGCCTTGTTCTAACATTAAGCTCTGAAAAGGATTCGAATGATATATTATTTGCCTCATTACAAAAAAGCAAATCTCTACGTGAACCCCTCAGTTTAGATGAATCATCAGCACTAAAAAATTCTATGATAGAGTTTCCAATCTTGTAAGTACGGTCGGTTTTGTTGTGATTATTTTCATCATACCAACTATTTTCTTTGAGGATATTATAAAAGTCTTTTTCTGCACCACGCTTTAATGTTGGAAGACTTTCACCAACGATTGACACTAACAGTTTTCTCTTAGGATTTAAACAAAAATAGATGAGATATAAAAGGATTGAATAGGTCTTACCAGCTGATGTCCCGCCTTGGATAACTCTAATTGGTTTGTCAAGCTTTGCAATTTTCTCAAAGCAAGTTGTTGGTTGGATTGGCATTAAAAATCATAGTCTTCGCTTTTGTTATCGTTTGATTCATCAATCCCTTTCGTCTTGATTTCTTCAAAGTCTACATTAATAATTTTGTCGATTAACATCCTTTGCTCATCGTTGGCCGCTGTTATCTGAATAGTAGTTTGGTGTTCACTCCTATTAATATTTTCACTGATGTGTTTTAAATTCCATTCAGTGAATTTTCTTTCCATCACCCAAGCAAATCGTGTCCAGTTCTTGTCATCATCACCAAGCATCCTACGCGACATTTCTTGTTTTTGTTTGATAAGTGAAAGGTGTATGCAAGACATAAATTCCTTTCCGATTTCCTCATCTGGATGGAATTTCCCGCCTTTCCAATTTTCAAATGTCCTGTCAGTGATTCTGTCTTTTTCTTCAAGATTTTGGTTTACCAAAAATTGAAGGTCTTTGTCGCTCAAAAACAATATGTCTTCGGTTGCTAAAACCTTTTTAAGTTCGGCAACCCAATTCTCCATTTTAAACGGTCGCCCGCTCGTCTTTTTAGTCTCATCACTCATATTATTTCGCTCGTTGTTTAATTAAAGAGTACTTTCAAAATCCAGAAAGTAAAGTCGTGACCATAAAAAAAGCCGCTGATCCAGCGGCTTCTTTTTAGAAATGTACTTCGGTTACATATATTTCCTTGTATTTAATTATTTTTGGAGGGTGTTCTTCCAAAATTTTTTTTATGAGACAAAGTTTATCTTGAGCAGTTAAGTAAGTTTGGTTATCTCTTTTTTTGAATAGTATATCATATATTTTTCTCATTATTTTGAACTTACGATTTGTTTTATTTCCGCCAAAAGCTTCAAGATTTCCTCTTTGCTTCCATCCATTTTATCAGCTTTTGATTCCCAAAGAGTTGAAATTTTGATAACATCTTTCGATAACAAATCCTTTTCATCTTCTGCCTTTACAAGGCGTTTAGCGAGCCACCAAATTACAACTCCCATTACTACAATAACTGGTGCTTGTTGTAGTAACCAGCTACCTATTTCTATATTACTATCCATTTATACTGCATTAGCTAAATCTCCTCTGGCAATCCAAGTATTCCCAGAAACAGAGCCAGTCTGTTCCAAAGTGACAAGACCATATTGGCTAATCGTGCTTGGTGTTTTTCCAGTTATTGTTTTTAAAATCACTCCGCTTGCCCCAACGATTGTAACTTGTCCAAGTCCCATTTGTCTAATTTCGAATCGTGTAGTCTGAACAATTGATGCTGGCACAGTTACGGTAACTGGGCTGTCAGAAAAGAATTGAACAATCCATCTTTCGTCTGTTTGAGCTAATGTGTAAGTAACAACAGTCGGTGACTTATTTGACAGTTCTTTTCTAAAGAAAATAGCATCACTTGGTTTTTGAACTATTACACCATTATTATTTCGAAATAGAACTTGAGTTGCGTCACTCCCACCAGATGGCAATGTCTGAGTTAATTCAACATTTCCATTTTTATAAATGCGTAAAGCATCTTTCCTGTCACTGTTGCTGGTTCCAATCCCAACTCTCAGAATCGGTTGAGTTGCAACCCAAGTATTTGTGCTTCCAGCGACATCAGATGACCAAGAACCCAAAACAGTCTCTCTGAAACTTCTAGCAATGTTTAACGAACCGATTGCAGTTGCTTCTTGACCATAAATATAATTGCCATATCCGATTGCATTTGCGTTATAAGAACCCGTAAAGATTTCATTTTGGCTACCAATTGCTATTGATGCATCAGCATTAGTGCCAATAGTATTTACCCTTCCAATGACTGTAGAGTAGTTTGAATTAGCAATATTAAAATCTCCACCTAGAATATTCGAAAATTCACCAATAGCTTTATTGAATTGACCACCCAATATTGAAGAGTTGTCACCAGTCGCTCCATTTCCTTGTCCTGCATTTCCATTGTTGACAGATAAATCCAAAGAATTTTGACCAACACTTCCATAATTTTGTGCATCAATACCTTTCAATCTCCAACCGCTTTTACCTTCTTGAGTAATTTTCTCAAGCCCAGAACTAGATTGGCCAGAGCCAAGTAAATCTAGTTGCGCTTTCGTTACAAATTCTGTAGGAAGTGTCGCTGGCAAGCCTTTCACTGTTCCGTTGAACATACCCTTTCCATTCACTTGCAATTTTTCTCCTGTTGAAGTTTCTGCAGTTGCATATCCTAGTCTTAATTCTCTTGAAGAATTAAATTCCATCTGGTTGTAAGGGTCGTTATTAATTCTCCACGATTGATTTTCACCGCTACCCACATTATAAACTATCCCATAATTTGCAGCGTAAAGCATTCTGTAAATTCCGTTGAAAAAAATAGCTGGCTCACTTGGTGAAAAATGTCTCATCTCTACGCTAGTAGTTCCATTGTCGGCAATAAAACCTTCACCGTAAAACCTTTTGGCCGCAAAATCTCCATTGTGAAACATTCTTGCTACTACGCCATCCGAGTTTTTGAATGTTACAATATCACCAGTAGAATCTGGATTTTCATCGATGAATTCAAATGTTGGTCGCGACCCAGCTTGATTCTTTGAAATGTAAGGTGTTTTATAATCGGTATCACCTAAATAAAGTTTGAAAATACCACCGCCATTTAATCCATTTATTATTTGAGAATTGTTAGGCATACTAAATGATGGAAGCGTTAATCCCGCAATTCCTTGAAAATCCCAATATCCAGTTAATTGAGCTATATAACCGTTTAATGACCCAATACTGATTGCTCCGTTTTGACCACCATTTGTGATTTTAGTTGAAACTTGTGAAAGTGTCGTAAATTCATTCGGATTTGTAGCTTCAACTCCTTTGACTTTTCCATTAAAGGTAGAAGTCCCGTCATTATTAAGGATAAGGTGATTATGGTTTCTATTACCAATCATCACCGTATTACCGCCAATAGTGGACATATTTTTAATTTCAACTCGACCGTCAGTTGCTTGCCTAATTTGCAAACCATCATTATTTGAAAAAGATGGTCCATTAATTTGCATAGTGGTATATGCACCTTGCCCAGCGGTGCTAGTTACAATCAAGCTTGGTTCTGTCGTAGTTGGATTAACTTTCATAGGTGATGTAAATGTCTTTTCACCGTTTATTGATTCGGTTATATTTCCAAGTTTGTGAACTACGTTTGAATCTACAGCAGTCGCCGCCAATGTTGCAGTTAATCCTTCAATATCGTCCTTAGTTAAAATAATATTTCCCGTTCTTCCAGCGACACTTGAAACCGCATCAGTGTTATCTACTTTTGCCCAATCATTTCCATCCGATATAATCCAATCACCATTTTCCCAATATTTGCCAAATTGAATGCCACTGACAGTGTTTATGTAGTAATGACCTTTTGTTCCTACAACAGTCAAATCTGGCGCGTTTGTAGCAGAATTCCACAAACCTTGATAGTTAACATTACCAAGCAAAGCATCATTTATCTGGCTCAAAGGTACTTTTCCGTTTGAATCGAGTGACGCGTACTTTTTGAACTCCAATCCGACATATATCATCCTCTTGTCGAAATAAAACATAGCTGTTCCACCAGCTGGCAAAATCATATCTTCATGGGAAGGAAATGAAAATCCATATATGTTGGAGGTATTATGTTTTAATTTAATTGATGTATTTCTTGTATTGGTTACGAAATAAGGCTTTCCCGTCCACATTGCTGCGCGTGAAATTAAATTTGCAGAAAATCCAAGTATTACATCAGCATCGGTAATTTTATATTTATTTTTCCCGTCAACATCAATGTCAATTGTGATTTCCCCAATTCTGCTTTCAATCACAATCGCTTCATCCGTTTTCTCAATATACAAACTACCAACAATAGGCTCATTACCGTCGTTTATTTCATTTCCAGAAATATTGATTGTGGTAACTAATAATGAATTTGGTGGCAAAAATGGAGCCGTTGCAACTGTTGAGCTTTCGCCACCTTGGATTTTCTCAAATGTTGAGTCCGATTTAGCAACAATAATGTCAATACGGTGGAATCCGTCAGTTGCTGGGGCAATGTCTGTGAAAAAAGATGAATCATTTGACAAAACAATTCCGTCAATTCGCCAAATACATCCAGCTGGAATTGCAAGCCTGTTCCCAAGTCTGTTCATCTCGCTCAAATAGATAATCTGATTTGGCAAGATACCATCAGAATAGACCACTTTTGAGAACAACATAGGTGAAAGAACTTCCATCAAAGTTTGCTGGCTTTGGAAGCTTGCGTTGTTAACTTTGATGTCTTTGTAGCTTGTCGCTGGCAACAACTGCAAGCTGGTATCATAGGCATTGTATATGGCAATTGAAGTAGTTCCAACAGGCATTACAATGAAGTTTTTTACATATTTCTTTGAATTTAATTTGAAGGTTGAGCCATCAAAATTTTCGAATATTTGCATTAAATTTTTCTGAATTTCAGTCTTCTTTCACCAGTCGCTATTGTATCTGGTTTAGAATTATAAATTGGGAATAAAGCCTTGTTGGATTTCAAATAAAGCTTGATGATTTCCCACTTGCTTCCAGCGGCTTCTCGCTGCATTTGAGCAAGGTCTTTAAGCGAATTTCTGTCAGCTGGTTCACTATCTGGAGACTGTTTTACAGTTACTCCAAAAGGAGTAACATTCACATTCATTTGTGGTATAAAGCGAGCCATAAATAGGTCAGCAAGCATTGATTTTATGCCTTGTTGAGAATAGCTTATTCCTTCAAAAACAAATGTTGAACCAGATAGCAAATCTTGAAAGTCCGGGCTTTCAATATTGGAGAGAATTTCAAAATAGAATTTCATCCCTAAATAGTCTCTCAATTCAATATCTTGAGCTTGCTCAATGATTGGATTAATCTTGTTTACATCAAGCTTTTTGCCCAAATCTTTTATCTGAGCAATTTCTTCAACTGTGATTATTTTATTCATTTATATTATCGGCTTTAACATCGATGATAGGCTTTACAGTCCAATCATTATTTGGATTAAGATTTACATGGAATCTTGAGAAAACTTTCTCAAAGGCTTCCGTTATTATATTTCTTTCTTCCTCCTTATTCTCCCAATGCATCATTTTAGCTTGGATAAGCAGCTCACCGCTGTTACCAAAAATTGAATTATCAGAATCTTCCAAGAGAATAGCTGGTACACCGAATGCCTTCCTGATATTTCTTGACGTTGAAGATTCAGTCGATTCAAAAGTTTTGTCATCAATATTTGAGTCTATGTTTTGGATAAGCATTTGCTCGCTCAATACATCAGTTTCAAGGTCTGCTTCCAAATGGAGGATTCCGTTGCTATCTTCTGCACCTTTTAAATCTTCTATAGTCTTAACAAAATCATCTCGCTCATCGTCATCGCTGAACTTTTTGGTGATGAAAAGTTTGGCTCCAAAAAATCCCTTTCTGAGTCCGCTATTTTTATATAATGATGCTTGATGTTCTGAATCACAATCTAGCAGAACTGAATCAGCATCCGTAAGTGAATACAATTCTGAGAAATCAGATGTGACGTGAAGGATTTGCCCTTTATATTTTGACCAACCGCCCGCTGCATCAACTTGCGCTTGGATAACAGATGAATTCATGTTTAACCTATCGATAATGGCAAAATCTTCCGATTTCACATTCTTGTCTTTGCTCTTATCGAAATTGTTATATTTGACAAATTTTCCACTGTAGCCAGTTGAATCGCTCTTGCCAATTCTAACATCCGTACAGGGCAATAAATCAACGCTAGTCACCTCAAATAGACTATTGTAGTTAACATGAAGAAATATGTTGTTTTGTTCAGCAAATTCTTTTGATACAATCCTTAAAAGTTGATTTAAAGAATGTTCTTTTTTGTTTACAACAAGCAACGATTTATCCAATACAGAGTCAACAAACTTAAATCCTTTACCGTAGATATATTTGGCATTCATATCCACACATTGACGTGCGGTAACTGATGAACCAATCAAGCTTTTAACTAGCGAAGGATAAGCATTGTCGTCACCCCAATTGTAAATCCCGTCAGTCTTATCAAATTTTATTTTCAAACGGTTATCTACATTTATCAGTTTAACTCTCATTACTTACTTTTGCGGGTAACCTTAACTTTTGTTATTTCGGTTTCAACTTGTTTTGGATTTACAAGGTCTTTCCAATTGGCGGGAAATGTTTCAAACAATGAGATTCGATTTGGGTTTTCCTTTAAGAATTGGATTGCCAATTGGTTTGTCATATTTGCATTCGAAATGAATAAATCAGAACCAAAATTGATTTGGTGAACGCCAGTATTTCTTAGTGAGAAATCCCCAACGCTAGGAACAAATTTCTCAGATATTTCAGTCTTTTTTTTACAACTTGTGCAAGCCATATTTTTATCGTTTAAATAAAAAAGGTAGGTAGGACAAATGCCTTACCTACCTTTTTCTTTGTATTATTATTTGTTTATACCGTAGTAAACAAGCCATCAAATTTGGCTTTAGTAGCGGTATAAGAAGTTTCAGAGTAAACTTGGAAAGGGTATGTTTCACCAAATCCTTCGACGCTAGAAAGCGTAAAAAGAAATGAGCCATCATTTTCCAATGATGTGAATGAACCTTCGCTCATTTTCAATCCATTCTCGATTCCGAAAACCTTGAAAGCCGATGCATTGTTTGCGCCTTTCCACTTCGACTCTACAACCACGACAAACTCACCAGCGGATAATTCTCTTACCCTTTCTGCATCAGCTGCAGATTGACCAAAAACTCTACAAGCAAAGCTATGAGTGAAAGTATCGACTCCAGAATCATTTGCAGCAAACTCCGAAGCAGTGTTTCCAAGTTGCTTAGCCCAATCGATTTTGAATCCAGTCGAGCCAGAAACAAGTGATAGATTAGTAACTGTTGCTCCAGATGAAGTCAATGCTGTCAAGTCAATATCAGATTTATTTATTAAAACTGCCTTTGTCTCAAGTCCTGCTTTAGCTCTTCCAGCTGGTGTGCAATCGTATGAAATGTTGGCAGTCAGTTTTGAAATACAATCCATTTATAATTATGTTCTCATTCTTGTTATTTTTTGGGTGGCAGATGATGCCACCCTGTTATTAATATGCTACAGAGATGTAGTATCCTTCAAGGACTTTTGCATCCAAACTGAAAATATTTTCCGTGTAGACTTTTCTATCTGTTTTGTCGTACCAAACACTCAAATCCTTGAATTCATTCACATCCAATGTTCCAACTGGGATGTTGTTTTTGATTGTGTAAACGATTCTGTTTGGAAGATTGTATTTAGTACCATTATCCATGTAAGAGGTAATGATTCTGTCCATAAAGTCAGCAACGATTATTCTTTTTCCTCTATAGGTCATAACACCATCATTAATAGCCAATGAACCAACAGCATTTAATCCAGCATCCTCTAATTTATCCATGAAATTGTCATAAACAGATTGCGTTACGATAAAGATTCCTTCACCATGATTTTTCAATCTTGTATCTGATTGGTTATAAACTTTTCTCATTGCTGTCAAAGCTTCACCATCTTTCAATTCCTGTGCTGAATATGTTGTACCCGTGTTTGAAGCGATTGTAGCTCTTTGGATTGTGCTTGATGCAACGCCAGTGAAAATCTGTTTCCAAATTCCGTCAACAGTATTGAAATAGTCAACAACTGCTGGACTGTTTAAAGTACCGCCACTTGCTACAACATTTGCTTGCTTATCTCCAAACCATGTCAACCTCAAGATTGCTTCGTCTAATGCTTCTAAAAGTCTTGAAGCAATCAATTTGATTTCCTCTGAGCCTTCAACATCATACTTATTAGATTTTTGACCAAAAGCTTTAAGTAAAGCTGGAAGGTCTTTTACACAATAAGGGATTCTTATGTCTAACTGATTGTTTTCCCAGAATTTTTCTGTTGCAACAATTCCAGCATCTGAATCTTCTGGTGTGCAACCTGCAGCAGATTTACCCACCAATCCCATTGATGACATCAAAAGGATTTGAGTTTTCATATCGATTCCTTCAACGATATCGTGCATTTCTGCCAATGCTGGGTTTGTAAATGCAGCTTCAAAAATCACTTTTGATAATTCTTGAACCTCTTTTGGCGATAACGTTACGTTATCAAAATTGAAATTTGCCATTCTTTTTTTATTCTTTCTAGCGTATTCGTGTTATTATTTTCTTTTAATAGAAAATTTAGGAGTTGCAGTTTCTTTAGCTTTTGCCACCGCTGATACCTTTTCGTTTGTATTCTTGGTTGAGTAGTCTGAACCAATTGATTTAGCCAACGCTTTTACGCTTGCAGCAACTTGGTCTTGGTTTTCAACCATTTTGTTGATGATTTCAGAAAGTTTATTCTCTAATTCATCTAATCTTGCGGTAAAGTCAATTGCATGGCTTTGTTCAGCAGATGCTTCTGGTTCCTCTTCATCTGCTGGCTCGTCCCCAGTTTCCTCAGCTGGAATGATTTCAGTCAATTCCCCCGCCACGAATACCAATGATTGTCCATCTGGCATTAAGTAGCTTTCGTTTGCTGGTTCATCATTTACTGTTGCGATTGCTCCAACTTCTGCGACATCTGTTGGCTCCAATTCGGTGAATTTTATTTCAACTTCTCCTGTTGCATCTTGAAGAATTAATTCATTTTTGGCCGTTGGATTACCAACGACTTTGTTCCAGATTTCTGTAATCTGTTTTCCGTAGTTTGACATGAAATTCTTTTCGTCTTTGTCTTTGTTATGTAGTTTTGCCACCGCTTTTGAAGCAACTTGAAGTTGTGTTGCAAAGCCTAGTTCTTTAGCTTGGGTGGCATTTAAGAATGTTTCGTTCTTAAGAAGATTTTGGATTGTTTGTCCTGGGATTTCGACAGCTTTTGAATAGAATTCAATCAACTCATCTTCTGTCTTTTTTAGGTCTTTCGCGTATTCTGCAAGGGTTTGTTGGTCACCAGCAACCTCCATCCACGGATTGTGAATCATCAGAGCTTCTGGAGTGTTTTCTGGGATGATTCGAATTGAACCAGCCATGAAGATAACGCTAGCGATGCTGTAAGCCTTTGTGGTATAAGTAGTAACTGGCTTACCGAGATTTTTTAAGTAATCGTAGATTGCAAATCCAGCATCAACATAGCCACCGTTGCTATCAATCTTTACAAGATATGATTGAGCTTGTGGTTGCGCTTTAACTTGCTTGATTACATCCAACAGAGTTGTATTAACTCCAATTTCACCGCTTATGTAGATTGTCCCATTCATTAAAGAAAGAGTACTATCACATTGGGTTAAAGTAAAGTTTCCCCTAATTATTCTTAGGGATGAAATATTTTCTAATTAAAAAGATAAAAACTATATTTCTGAGCCTATTTCAATCATATCAATTCTGTTGAACAACTCCTGAAGAATGTTATTGTTTTTATTATTATCGTGCAATTTTTTTATAATTTCCTTGAAGTTTACTCCATCATGATTTTTATTGTCTATTAACGAGGAAATTGTCACTTCTTGTCTTTGAACTATAAAAGCAGTATTTCCCGTGTAGATGTTATAATAAAACACTAGATTCGCCTCCAATTCGATGATGTATGGATTATTAATAAGTAACCTAGCAACTGTTTTTTCTTGTACGTTTAAAAATTTAATTTCTTTAAATTTCAGACTATTAAAAAGGTTTAGATTATAAATCTTTAAATAAATTAAATACACAAATAAGGAAGCATTTAAGCTTTCGTCAAGTGTAAATGTGTTTAGTACAAACCTTGCGTGAGCAAATATTTTTTCTTGAACTCTTAAAGGAATTTGAGAATGCTCTGATAGGATTTCGATTGTGTTTAAAAAACTATCCTTAAAAGTTAGTTCCCTATTAAAGTCACTCCTAAAATATTCTGAAAATTCAAATGTCTTGTATAACAAATTGCAATAATCTATTAAGCTTGGTTGAGGCAAAGAGTACTCGATGTCGATAAATCGTCTTAAATATTCCTGTGAGTCGATTTTTTCGCTACCGTATACTCCACAAACAGCGTGTCCAAGCTGTTCTTTATCAATAGATAACACAAACACAATTCCATCTACATTGAAAAAATGTTTAAGTTGTTCAAGTAAAGATACTGCATAATTTGGCCTGCATCTATCAAGCTCATCAATTATAAAAATTAGAGGCTTATTATTATTTACTGCATCTAAATATGCTTTAAGCTTCTTTCTAAAATCACGGATGGATATCTTTTTATTTTTATATTCTTCAACATCTTTTGAAAACATATCACTAAATCCTTTGCTTGCATTTTCGGCAAACTCGCCTAAATCTTTGATTCCTGTTTTTGTTTCAATATACTTACCCACCATTTGAGGAACCAAATTCTTCGCAAATACAGATGCTGCCTCTAGCATATCCTTAAATAATTTTTCTGAACCAGCTTTATCGGTAACTTGTTTTAACTCGCCCATAATTGCCGCTAATGGACTATCTTCAAAGTCATTCTCCCAAGCATTAAAGTATATAGTTTCATATTCCCTACTTGCAAGTTGTTGTTGCCACATCTTTACAAAAGTACTTTTTCCAGTTCCCCATTTGTTATTAATCGCTAGGACGAATCCATCATTCGCAGAACTAATTAATTCAGTTAAAATTTTTCCATATTTTTCCCTACCAAGTTTACAATAAAAAAAAGGTCTATCTGATGTTGGAACGAAATCTTTGCTTTTTAACTTCATACTTTTTTTTATAAAAGTAGTCGAATTTATATTCAAATATTTGGATAGATGTATTTTATTTTGGCAATTATTTCAGTAATATAATCTTCCTTGTCAACCTTAGATTTGAGTGTTTTCCAAGTATGACCAAATGTTTTCTCAAAATGTGGCGCGTCTGGAAATGACTTCCAATCACCACCACAAACCCATCCTTTTGATTTGAAATAATTGGTGACCGCCATCCAATGTTTGTCTTTTGCATAACTGGCAGTTTCAAATTTTCCGTCACCGTTTTTGTCAAACAAAATCACAACATCAAAAGCGCAACCATAATTATGAATCGATTGACCGCCCTTGGCGTTTGTGACCTTTGGCTTTTGATTATAAAGCTTATCTTGTTCTTCATTTGTGCGATATGTGTAAGCAAATCGAAGCCTTACACCTTTGGGTAAAAGTTTGTTATTCGCATGAGTATAATCTGAAAGCAGTTCATCGCGAAGCTTTGGATGCATAGTTTTTATGCGTTCCAGAGTTATTAAATCCATCAGTCGTTTTGTAAAAATATTTCCGCAAGAATTGTCGCGGTTATGAGTTGCATTGTTGGCTGTAGCGTGTGTGCATACGCGCCTTCAACTGGTTTTTTAAAAATGACGGTTAGCTCAATTTCAAGCTCGAAAAGATTGGTCTTTCTGTTTAATTTCTTTGAAGGTTTGAAAATAATTGAATACCCAATTTCAGAACAATCATGTTCCGTTATGTTGGAGTATTCTTTAAGGGAATTTAAAATATTGGTGTGAATATCAATTTCCAAATTTCGGTCAACTTGACCGAAGTAATTAAGCAATCCGCTAGCTTTGACGTCCAGTTGGATAACATTTTGACCAATATCTTCAAATAGAATTTCAATCGGAGGAAATCCCTGCCAGTTTTTAAGTTGGACTTTTCCTTTATGTAGCTTTGATTCCGTCATATACATATAGAATACTTCGCATTGGGAAAAAGTAAAGTTGTTGGATATTAAATAGCCAAGAATTGGATAGGTATTTATATCCTCTACAACTGTTTTGAGGGGGAAATAATCCCCCTCAAATGGAAACAATAGGGGGAAAATTCCCCCCTTTATTATAATAGTATATAACCAGAATTAAAACTTGGGATATGATGAAAGCCGAAAGGCTTTCCATCATTAAATTATGTTTAGAAACTATTCCAATTCACCTACGGTATTGGATACTATAATTGGTAGATGGGACTATTTTCAGTCGCTCTGCGACACTATATTCCAACTGAAAATATAAATCATATTGTTAGCTTAAACTATGCTTAAATCAGCTCCAACACCTTCGGTGAATTGGATGATTTGAAAACAAAATATGGATACGAAAGTTGGATAAATTTACTTTGCTCACTATTTGTTATAGGAGTGGAGGTTGCCTTAGCAACCCCCACCCGATTTTTAGAAGAATCTTGTTAAGTTATATTACTATTATAGTAAAGGGTACCAAAAAGTAACCCTTAATAGGGTTAAAAAGTAACCCAATATGGGGTCAAAATGTAACCCAATCAAAATCTATCCAATCTGATTTGTTGCAGCTGATTCAATTATTGTGTATAATTGCCTTGAGACGAAAAAAAAGAAAAAAAGTTCATCCAACCTCTTGACTTTTCGTAAAGTGTGCTTATATATTACTTATGACACAACGATACACGCTTTACAAGAACAACATCGAAATCGGTGAAACCGATAGACTAACCCAAGTTTATATTTTGGCAGGCTGTAGCAAGCAGCATTGGTACAAAACAATTATCGCTAAAATTGAAGAAGGAAGATTCACATTCAAAGGTGATGAATTTAAAATTTTTGACAAATTAAATCCAAATTAATGGTCGTTTTAAAAACTGACGACTATTTATAATTAAAGAGTAAACTTTAAATCCTCGGTTGCTGGCGGAGTAGCTACCACCAGCTTCCATTACCGAGTAAAAAAGATGGAAAAAATAATGATGGAATAATACAAAAACACAATGATTAACAAAAAAGTAATCCGAAAAGAAAATGCAGCTGGGAAATTTACAACAGTTCATCACGCAATATTAAATGACAACAGGTTGTCATCAACGGATTTTAGAATTCTAGTTAGCATACTAAGCGACGCTGACCATTTTAACTTGACACGCGAGCTTATTATCAATCGTTTTGGTTTGAACAAGAAAACAGTCCAACAGTCTTTCAAAAATCTTGAGGATTGCGGGTATCTGAGGAGAGCAGAACTAAAGCGCGGTTATTTTTATACAATTAGCGAATATGGCAACATGAATAACAAGGAAAATAATGAAGTTCATTCGCCCGTAATTCAAGAAGTAATTACTATGACTCCAACAAAGAGACCAGCAGTCCTTACTGAGGGGTCAATCATCGACTTAGAAGATTACAAGGAGCTAATCCTCGCTATCATTCCAAATGATACTCCCACGCAAATCATTATGGATTTTTATCGTGACATCCAATCGAGAATCGATGTCGGAACGATTTCCAAACCTGAGCAACTTAGCAAGACCCACTTGGAAAAGATAATGGCTAAATACATTTCCGTCGACGTAAGTTTGGATAGTTTTATTAGCAACTTATGTGAAAACCATGCTGGTGGAAAAGGAATCACAATCGCTCAGCAAAAAGAAATCACCTCCAAGACTTTAAATTTTTTCAAAAACTTCGATGGAACCATTTCAGAAAAATTGGTGAAAAGCAAAATCTGGACTTACAAATCTAAGTTCACATCAAGTGGTCATCTTGACCAACGTTATCAAAACTAGAAGCTAGTGTAAAAATAAATATTGTATGAATATTTCTAAGAATATAAATCTATCCACTCTTGACCTTTCGTAACATTGGCTAATTTCCATTCTGCAACAAGTCCAAATAATGGATAATTATCTTTTTTGTGTTTAAATGTAGTAAACCCTATTTCATTAGCATTAATGTAGGAGAAAACCTTATTTAATTCTTGAGGATTTTCAAATGAAATAAATAAAAATTTTCCCCATCCATCGGTGTCAATAAAGTGTTCCTCATTGTTGTCAGATTTTAGTCTCGAAATAATATATTGAACTGTATCTCTAACAGATTTTGTAATTGTTATCTTAAGCGGTTTAGTATTCATTTTATTGGGTTTAAATGTTATTATGCAAAGATATAATTAACACTTGGAATCTCAAGTTTCCTTAAATTTTTGAAATTTCTGACAGTCCTTTAAGATTCAACCACCAAATTAAATATCTTCAAACTTGGCTTCCTATTTTTAGTTTTAAATATGTCGATTAACTCATGTTCTAATCTGGTTATCAGTTCACGTGAATTTACTTCAATGAAATTTACAAGAACTACTGTCATGTGAGACATTGCAAATCTAGCAGCATCAAGCAAAAAAGCATCATCCTTTCTTGGGACATCTTTTTTGAGTATGCTTTTTCTTATTGTTCTAAGAAGTGAATTGAACCAGCCTACTCCTCTTATGTCAAAATGAGATGGAATACGTTCGACAAAACTTCTTGAGACGCAACTTCCAACATATACAATCTCATCTTTTAATTTAAAGACATAAACTCCACAACCACGGTATATCGGCTCTTTATTATAAAAAATTAGGTCGCTAACTTTCATATCACAGAGTGGTAAACCCTTTACATTTTTAATTTTTTCTAAAATAATTGCTGTAGATAGACCATCTGCATCAAAAAGATATTCATTTATGGTAGTCATCATTAGGGCTTAGGTTTTTTTTAACCATATCGTTTACAAGCTTACCATGCGAATTTGCGGCGTGTGTAAGTTCATCGAGAGCTTGCTGGTAGTCGAAAATATTATATTTATGAAAACCGTCATGTGATTGGTCTTCCTCAATTTTGTGAACTGCATTTAGTTTCGCAACCGTAAGCTTTCCCAACTCTGCTATTTTTTCTCTATAAGTCATAACACCATGAATTAGATTATCGTTTAACTTCTAAAATGCTGAGCTCTTTAATCTTATCAAAGTAAGCATTCCAATGTTCTTTCTTTGAACTTGGATTGGTTCCGTCGTTATACAAAAAAACCATCATAATCTTACCTTCACTATCCCTTTTAACTGATTCCTCCCCACCTGCAATTTTCAAAAGTTTTGAATCTGTCAATGCTTTATATCTTGTGTAAATTGGATTTTCTGCAAATGCACTATCTTCATGGATAGATATTTCAGAAGTTGTATTCCATCCAATTGGATGATACTCTCGATTGAATGCAAACCACTCTCCATTAGAATTTTGCTTAATTCCGTAAGGTAAATTTACTCTGAAAAAATTTGATAACGACATAGTTATATATTTAAGTTTAAAGTAAATATAAGCAAAACCTTACTAGAAATTTTGTCAAATCAAATTTTGTCAAAGATTAGAAAATCTCCGTAAACGAAAAATCCAGAAATGTTTCTCTTTATTACACCGTTATAAATCTCCTTTCCATTTTCAACAAGTCGTAATTTCCATTCTGGTTCCGTTGGAAATATTATTGGATTTAACTGATTTTTTAAATTCCAAACAACCGAAGGTTCAATTGTTTTGTCAGTATAACCAACATGGTCAAATTCTTTCCACAATTCAACAAAAGAGATTAAATTCCTTTTTCTTGTTGGTAGATGACTCTTCACTATCGTTTTGTAAAGATAATTTACTGGTTTTCCTCTTCGAAACGATTCATGTTTTTCTTTTTCTTTATAAAACTTGAATCCAAGCTTTTTCCAAATTTTCTCAGACGAAACTGGCGAACAAAATAAATTCATTACATAAGTCCCTCGCTCAACAAGTCTATTCGATAGTGCCTCCAACATTGTTTTACATACACCTTTTCTTTTCTCTGACTTTTTTACTGAGGCTATGTCAATTGTACAAATTTTCATATAGCGTTGATAGGACATAAAAGCAATTGCATCATCATCATTATTCACGTAGCATATAAAATCATTATTTGTGAAATCGATTAAAAGGAAATTTTTGTAAAATCCTTCTCCATCTTCTTCATATTCTTCCTTCAGCCAATTTTCAATCTGTGTCAAATACTTTTTCTTTGGCTCGAAAATTATTTTCATGGATATTTAAAACTCTTTTAAGTTACTATTTTTAGTCCAGCCTTCTAAAATTTTACCTTCAAATAGTAAGTGTACAAATAACCATTCTCCAACTTTATTACTTACTTCTAAATGAGTTCCCTTTGGGATTTTAGCTATTGTCAATGACCTGTCGCTATTTTTATTCTTCAATAATTTAAGTCTTGTAGTTTCATATTCAAGTCCTAAATTAATCGAAAGTGGCGTACTATAATTTACAGTCACATTTGTATTAATGTTCATTTGATTGTTAACTTCATCGATGTTGTTTGTAACATTGTTGTCATCGTCACCAAAAAATTTGTCAGGAAGTTCTTGAATTTTTGGTGCCAAGAAAAACCAACATATACTGAAAAGTACGCTAAATTTTCCTTCTTTTGTACTTAAAAGGTCTTTTACATTTGAAATCTTTTCATTAATTACTGCAAAACTCTGATTGTTACCAATTGCGTCAAATGCAGCATTGAACTTATCCAGAAAAAATTCAAGTACTGCAATATTGGTTGAGTTCTCGTTTATTAAACTAACTGATAAAGCATTAAACAACATCTTTCTAATTTCCTCTTTTTCTGAATTCGAATCCTCCTCTTCAGTGACTTTAATTATATTCGCTTTGAGTCTACTTACTGAATTAGTTTCGGGTAAACTAATTTCAGTGTTGGACACTCTAGTTGAACCAATGAAATCAGGAACATTAATTTTGGTAGCATTTTTAAAACTTTCACTTAAAATTTTAATAGAGCTAGAATAATTGCCAATGCTTTCAAACGCCCGACTATACAACGGTAGCATATTTGACTGCCACATTGTGAAATCTCTAATCATATGGTTAATATTCAAATGGAGTTGCATACTATTCAATTGGTTAACATGCATTACCGATTTTAAAGCAGATTGATAAGCAACTGCGCTATTTTTTGCTTCATTTAAATCATTGGAAATTTGATAACCGCTAAGTAGGTCTACCGCTCCTAAAGATTTCATCCAAAATGGCGATTCACCAATTCCACTAAAAGCAAGGGCTTTCTGAACTGAGTTTGATTCTTTTGTTATAGAGTTGAAAATTTTGGTTGCAGAGGTTTGCTGTTGAACAATTGAATCAATTTTTTGGAATAAACCAAGCATTGATTCTGGCAAGCCTGTTGGGAGTTTTGAATTTGGCATAGGTATGAAGTTTAAGTACTTACGAATTTAACGCTTAAAGGAATCTAATCCAAATTATAAACAATTAAATAAGTGATTAAATGCATTTGTTTTTTCGAAAGCTGATTAAATTTTGATAACTAAATACAGGACGTAATCTTGACCATATTAAATCCTTTCATTGTGCAGTTATAATGCATGAAAATTATAAAAAATAATTTTTAAATATTTGAACGCTAGCATTTCAGGTAGATAAAATAATAAATAATGTTCATGGAAAAATTTTAGTACATTTAGGAAATAAACAACTACCATAATGAATGAGCAAGATATTAGCCCAGAAATGATGGCGAAGCTCGTCGAGTCTAGAAAGCTTATTGAGGCTTTAGAAATTAAACTAGAGAATGGCGAAGAAATGAGCTATTATGAGATTAAACAGCTTGGACTTTGGCAATCGTACAACAATGAGCTTTTAACTTTAGACGAAAAACTCAAACCATATAAATTTAAAGAATTATATCAAATCTTTAAAGATGATTTGACATTTTCTAGCGAATATTATAAACGAGGTTGGAAAGTTAAAATAACCGACATAATCACTTATGAAGAATTGACTTCACTTAACTCAAAAGAATATAACGCAAATGAATCTGAAAAAATATTCGCTAAATTAAAAACTGGGGGTGTTTTAATAAAAATGAATGAAAAGGAAATTTGTGAAGCTAGGAACTATCTTGAACAAGTTGCTATATGGTGGGGAGAAATCTGTTTAAATGAAACCAATTCCGACCCTGATATAATAGAAATAATTGGTGAAACTAAAAAAAATATAAAACTAAAAAAAATTAAAGAATATGCCGAAGGTTTAAAAAATGAAAATTCACATAGCGTCTTTTTAGGACTTCTGAAATCATATTATGTATTTTGCGAGTCCAAGTTAATTTTCGAGCGAATTGTTTACCGCGGTGAGCCAACAAGTTACAGATTAAATAATTCAATTATCCATTTCACTTTCAATACTGCAATACATATAATTTATCGCCATTTTGCGCAAATGGTTTCATGGGCAAATTTAGTAGCTAAAAAATCATTTCACAGCACGAAGATTGACCCTTACAAATTGAATTTGCTGTTTGAGAGTTTAATTGAAAACATCGAACAAAGTGGAGTTTATAGATGTATGGAAATATCAACTCAAAATCCAATCCATCTCAGGTTTCATGGAGGATTATATACAATGTTTTTAACTTACCATAAATTAGACGGTTGCAAATTAATAATATCAACATTTTATGAGGTTGATAGAGTAGATGATATTAAAGAAATTCTTAACTTAACTGAAGTTAAAATTTCAGATAATCTTTCAGTTTTCACAAAGCTTGAGCATAAAAAAAACGCCAATGGCGCTAGCTAAATTTTAATTCTATAAAATATTTACTAAAATTTTGAATTCTTACGCACGATTATCCTGTAACTGATAATCGCTTTAGTAGTTGTTAATGATTTAATATAGGGTTTATTATACTGAGTATAATGTATTCCCTTCTCTTAGCCAATTCCGTACCCATGTTAATCCGAGTATTAAAACGTCTTCTAAGAAAGCAAAGAAGTCCATCTTAATTTTTGAAACGAATTCAATAAAAAGGTCTGCGACCTCGTCAATAAATTTAATCATAATTTAAATTTTAAATTAAACACAAAAGTATTCAATTTTAACGATTCTTAAAAGAAATAAATTAAATTGTTTTAACATTTGTTTATCTGCAACAGCAATTATCTCAGTTTTTAAAATATGGTGAAACGCCAATTTGGATATTTAGCAAGAATGTTGTAAACTAGCCCTTCCACCAAATTTCCAAGAATGCGAATTCGATACCTATTTTTAAATTATTTTTTAATAAGGGAGATTCGAAAGAATCTAATTAAAATAGTCCTAGCAAACGGTAAAAATGTCTCTGTTTTTTCTACAATGACTGCTGGTGACTTATATTACAAAATGAGGGATGTTTACCGTGACGGTCTGAAAATTGTTACATCAGGAGAGGAAATGAAATCCAATTATAGAGATTTATTCGAACTTAATCAGGAACTTAAAGCATATTTAAACAATTAAATTTGCGCACCTGCATATTTATAATTAGATTTGAAATCGTGTGATGTGGCGAACGAAACGGCCGCTGATTCATCAAACCTGCTTCCTTAATTTTTCCCACAACACTGTGAATTTTAGTTGTTTCTAAAGCTTCTCGCAACGTCATTGGCGGTAAAATACTCGGCAATCTTTTGGCCAGCATCGTTTTTCCAGCACCAGGCGGACCGATTAAAATTAAATTATGTCCGCCGGCGGCAGCAATTTCCATACATCTCTTGATGGACTCCTGCCCTTTTACATCGCTAAAATCAAATTCTGGAAAATCTAAAGTTTTGTAAAATTCTTCTCTTGTATCGAAAATAGTAGGTTCAATCGTGCTTTTTCCATCGAAAAAATCAATTATTTCCAGCACATTTTCAATTCCATAAACATCAAGTCCTGAAACGATTGCTGCTTCTTTAGCATTTTGCTTTGGCAGAAAAAATCCTTTGAAGCCTTCTTCTTTTGCTTTAATGGCAATGGGCAACGCACCACGAATTGGCTGTAATCCTCCATCCAAAGAAAGTTCTCCCATGATAATATATTTGTCAACATCATCAGGCTAAATCTGACCCGAAGCCACTAAAATTCCAATGGCAAGCGTCAGGTCATAAGCAGAACCTTCCTTTCTTAAATCGGCCGGAGCCATATTTATCGTGATTTTTTTTCCGGGTAATTGATAGCCGTTATTTTTCAAAGCAGCGGCAATTCGGTAACTGCTTTCCTTGATGGCATTATCAGGAAGACCGACCAAGTGGTAGCCGATTCCTTTATCAATATTTACTTCAACGGTAATTGTGGTCGCTTCTACGCCAAAAACGGCGCTCCCAAAAACTTTTACTAGCATGGCTTATAATTTATTTGACGAATATATGTAAAAAAACCGTTCGCTAAACAATTCATAAAACTTATCTCCTTAAAAAGTTAAAGTCCGTTGATAAAACCACTTACGTAGTTTTTACGTATTAAATTTACAGCACCATAACTATCATATACAAATATGTTGTCTCCCCAAATTCCGCAAAACGAAAAAGAACGCTTGAATGCGCTTTTGTCCTATCAAATATTAGATAGCGCGCCAGAAAGAGACTTTGATGACATCGTTAAACTTGCCTCTGAAATTTGCCACACGCCCATTTCGATGATTACTTTGATTGACAAAGATCGTGCGTGGTTTAAGGCAAAGATTGGCATTGACAGCGAATTCACAGAAATTTCACGCGAACTTTCTTTTTGTTCGCATGCGATTAACAATCCTGAAGATTCTTTTATCATTACAAATGCTATTGAAGATGAACGTTTTAGCGATCATCCGCATGTGGAAAAAGATTTAAAAGTACGTTCTTATGTCGGAGTTCCATTGGTTGATCCTGAAGGTTTTGCGCTTGGTTCGCTTTGCGTTGTCGATATCGAACCTAGAAATCTTGATGAATTCCAGATTTTAGCTTTAGAAAAATTAGCCAATCAAGTCATAAAACTTTTAGAACTTCGTAAGAAAAATTCACAGCTTTTAGAAAATCACAATACACTTCTTAACAAATATAAAGACCTGGAGCAATTTGCTTCGGTTGTTTCACATGACCTGAAATCACCGTTGAACAACATCATGATGCTGACAAAAATCTTGCAGGACACCAATGCAGATCGTCTTGACAGCGACGGAATTGAAATGCTCGATTATATTTATCAGTCTTCTGAAGAGCTCAAAAAATTGGTCGATGCCATTCTTCTCTACTATAAATATGACAATGAAAATGTCGATGTTTCTGAAAAAATTCGCCTGAATGATTTCATGGGATATGTTTCAAAAATTTTAGACGTAAAAAATGATTATGAGCTTATCTTGCCCGAAATAAATCATAAGTTTTATTCCAATAAAATGGCTTTAGGTCAGATTTTATTTAATCTTGTAGGAAACAGCATCAAATACAATGACAAGCAAAAAGTGATCATAACGATTGATTTTGAAGAAGATAACGAATACAATATTATTAAAGTAATTGACAACGGAATTGGAATTGCAAAAGAAAACCTAGACAAAATTTTCAATGTTTTCGAAAATTTGGGCAAGCCAGACCGCTTTAAACAAACCGGAACCGGTATTGGATTATCTACAGTTCTAAAAATGGTTCAAAAATTAAACGGAAAAATTGAAGTGGATTCTGAACTTACAAAAGGCACAACATTCAAGCTTTTCCTGAAAAAATAGATTATTTTTACAAAAAAAAAATTAAGCTCATGGGAATTTTCAATGCCATTTTAGGCAACGCTTCTGAAGTAGATATCGAAAACGTTTCAAAAGAATTCGAACCGATTTTGGTTCCGGGAGAAAGCATCGAAAAAGCTTTCAAGATGATCAAAGACATGTTTATTTTTACCAACAAAAGGCTGATTCTCGTTGAGAAACAATTAGTTGGATCAAAAGTGGACTACCTTTCTATTCCATACTCAAACATTCAGAAATTTTCAAAAGAGAGCGCTGGAATTTTAGATTTGGATGCTGAATTAAAAATTTGGCTGAAAAGTGAAGACCAGCCAATCAAAAAGCAATTTGGAAAGGGTGGCAATAACATCAATGAAGTTTACCGAATTTTAAGCCAGCATATTTTAAAATAATTGGCTTATCAGATGAATTAAATCCCCAATACTGCCAAAGTGTTGGGGATTTTTTTTATATTTAGGTAGAAAGAAATTTACATGGAAAAATACAAATTAGTCATCATTGGTGGCGACGCGGCAGGAATGACGGCTGCTTCAAAAGTACGCAGAGAAAATAAAGATTGTGAGATTATCGTTTTTGAAAAATCAGAATATGTTTCTTATTCTGCCTGCGGAATTCCCTATTTTATTTCTGGAAAAGTGACTTCCTCTGAAGAATTAATTGTAAGAACTCCTGAAGAATTTATTAAAAAATACAAGATTGACACCCGAATTTTACACGAAGTTATTGAAGTCGATACTGATAAAAATCAAGTATTGGTTTACAATGCTAATGACAAAACGCAATTTTGGGAAACTTATGATAAATTACTAATTGCAACTGGCGGAAAAGCCTATTGTCCTGAAATAAAATACCGCGATGCCGACGGAATTTTCGGAGTTTCGACACTCAGAAGTGGCATGAAAATCGACAATTTTATCAAGACAAAAAAGCCAAAAACTGCCGTAATTGTTGGCGGAGGCTACATCGGTTTAGAAATGGCCGAAGCACTGTTAGAAAAAGGAATCGAAGTTTCCCTGATAAACCGTTCTGAAGAAATCATGAATACGATGGATCCTGATATGGGTGCTTTGGTGAATATGGCAATGAAAAATCTGGGTGTGAAAATTTACGTAAAAGAAGAATTAAAAGGTTTTGAAGTCGAAAAAAATCGCGTCATTGCTGTAACAACTGATAAAAGAACGCTTAAAACTGATTTGGTAATTTTAGGCATGGGAACGAGTCCAAATACCGATTTCCTTAAAAAATCAAAGATTAAATTAAATGAAAAAGGCGCTGTGGTTGTGGCCAAAACCCAGCGTACAAATATCAGAAATGTCTGGTCGGCAGGCGATTGCGCAACTACTACGCATTTGGTAACAAACAAACCGTTTTACATCGCTTTAGGAACGGTTGCCAATAAAACTGGACTAGTTGCAGGAAAAAATATCGGTGGCGGAAAAGCTGTTTTTCCTGGTGTCGTGGGAACTGCAGTTTGCAAAATTTGCGTTTTTGAAGTCGCCAGAACGGGATTGCTTGAAAAACAATTGCAGAAATTAAATATCGATTATGTGGCGACGATGATCAAAACAAAATCCAGAGCAGGCTATTATCCCGATTCCAAGGATATTTATGTCAAATTAATTGCCGAAAAAAGAACTGGAAGATTACTCGGAGGCCAGATTATCGGTGAAGAAGGCGCTGCAAAAAGAATTGACGTTCTGGCAACTGCATTGACGTATAAATTGACTTTGAGAAATATTATAGATTTGGATTTATCGTATGCACCGCCATTTTCTCCAGTTTGGGATCCAGTTCAAACTGCTGCCCGAAAGCTGATTACTTTATTGAAAAAATAGCTGATTTTCAAACACATAAACTTCTTAAAAATATCTTTTTGAGGATTTTAATAGGATGTTTTTTGATTTTTTAGTAAATTTGCACTATCAAAATTAATGAGAAACATCTCATTTACTTACTGGCTGTTTTCTGCAGCGCACTAAAATTTCTTATTTCAGATGGATTGAAATAAATGTGGCTTTTTCAAAGTCGCAAGGAATTTTGCGTTCGCTAAATTCAGTTTTCGGCCATTAATTATAAAAATTTTAAACATGGAATCTCAAACGATTAAATTCTGTTCTTACGAAAACACTTTATTTGACAACGACCAAATCGCTTCCTTTTTGCACCAGCATCTTGATGAATTTGGTGACGAAAAAGAAGCAATTTTAAAGTGCCTGTCTTTTGTTCAAGATAAAAATAAAGGCGGTGAAATACTTTTAGCGACAAATAAAAACGAAATTATTGGCGCTGTGGTCTTAAACAAAACAGGAATGTCTGATTATATTCCTGAAAACATCTTGGTTTACATTGCCATAAATAAAGACTACAGAGGAAAAGGAATCGGCAAAAAAATGATGGAATACGCCATTGAAATTACCGATGGAAATATTGCTTTGCATTGTGAACCTGATAATCCGGCATTTCATCTTTATGAAAAATTAGGCTTTAAAAGCAAATACCTCGAAATGCGATTAGAGAAATCACATTAAATTAATTACACTCCAAACAGATTAAAAATGGCCATTATCAAATTAGATCAAAAAAAATTACAGCATAATTATGCCTATCTCCAAACGCTTTTCAAGTCCAGAAATATCGACTGGGGCGTGGTTTCAAAGATTTTGTGTGGCAATAAATTATTCATAAATGAAATCATAAATCTTGGAATAAAAGAAATTCACGATTCAAGAATTAGCAATTTAAAAATTATAAAAGAAATTGCTCCAGATGTTCAGACTGTGTATATAAAACCGCCCGCAAAACGCAGTATTTCAAAAATAGTAAAATTTGCCGACGTAAGTTTCAATACCGAGATCGATACTATAAAAATGCTTTCTGAGGAAGCTGGAAAACAGCAAAAAATCCATAAAATAATCATCATGATTGAAATGGGAGATTTGCGCGAAGGCGTTATGGGTGAAGATCTCATTGCTTTTTATGGAGAAGTTTTGAGCCTTCCAAATATTGAAATTAGAGGAATCGGAACCAACTTAAATTGCTTGAGTGGCGTGATGCCAAATCAGGACAAATTGATACAATTAAGCCTTTACAAACAGCTGATTGAAGCCAAATTTGCTATTTCAATTCCGTGGGTTTCTGGGGGTACTTCTGTAGCCATTCCGCTGATTTTGAAAAATGCTAGGCCCATGGCCGTGAACCATTTTAGGATTGGTGAAGCGCTTTTTTTTGCCAATGACTTGTTTACCGGAAAAATCATTGAAGGTATGGAAAGCGAAGTATTCAAATTATATGCAGAAATTATCGAAATTACTGAAAAGCCAGATATTCCGAGTGGCGAATTAGGCGAAAATGTTGCCGGAAATACTTTTGAAACAAATAATAACCACGATTTGGGAACTTCTTCCCTGCGCGCCATTTTAGACATCGGGCTTTTAGACATGCAACCGCAGTACATCGAACCTCACGACGAAAATATTAAGGTCATCGATGCCAGTTCAGACATGCTCGTAGTGGATATTTCAAATTCTGAAAACAGCTATAAAATTGGCGATATGATTTCGTTTAAAATTAAATATATGGGTGCTTTGTATCTACTGAATTCCAATTATATAGAGAAAATAGTTGCATAAAAAAACCGCTCGATGAGCGGTTTTTTTTATTTAAATTGTGGAATTCCTGATTTCAACCAAGCTTCATAATCCTCAATATTTGGAGTATAACCCACAGGCTGATTCAAATCTTTACCTTCAGAATCGACAATGATGTAATAAGGCTGTGCGTTTGCTTTGTATTTTGTAATCTGAAAATCACTCCATTTATTGCCAACTGTTTTGATTTTTTTACCCGTTTCTTTTGAAACATACTGCTCATTTTCAGGCAAATCTCTTTTGTCATCCACATACAGAGAAATCAAAACTACATCATTTTTTAAAATGGAAAGAACTTTATTATCCGACCAGACATAGTCTTCCATTTTACGGCAATTTACGCACGCATAACCTGTGAAGTCTAACAAAACAGGCTTATTTACTGATTTTGCATAAGCTAATCCTCTGTCATAATCTTTGAATGCAATAATATCATGCGGTCCTAATTCAGCACCTTCAGGCAATTCTGAAATTGTTGCGCTTGCACCTTTTCCGCCCACACCATAAGGCGATTCGCTGTATGTTAGCGGTGGCGGGAATCCGCTGATTAATTTTAAAGGCGCACCCCAAAGTCCAGGAATCAAATAAATTGTAAATGACAAGACTAACAATCCTAACGAAAGTCTTCCTACAGAAATATGTGCCAATGGCGAATCATGTGGCAAAGTAATTTTTCCGAATAAGTAGAATGCTAAAGTTCCAAAAACAGCTATCCAAATTGCCAAGAAAGTTTCTCTTTCCAGCCAATGCAACTGTAAAACTAAATCTGCATTTGAAAGGAATTTAAAAGCCAATGCCAATTCTAAAAATCCTAAAAAGACTTTTACGGTATTCAGCCATCCGCCAGATTTTGGCAGCGAATTCAGCCAACCTGGAAACAGTGCAAAAAGCATGAATGGCAAGGCCAAAGCCAATGAAAATCCGAACATTCCGATGATTGGAGCCAATCCTCCTTTTGAAGCAGCTTCGACTAACAATGTTCCAACAATCGGTCCAGTGCAGGAAAATGAAACTATTGCTAAAGCTAAAGCCATGAACAAAATTCCGACAATTCCGCCTCTATCTGCTTGACGGTCCACTTTATTTGCCCAAGAATTTGGAAGCATTATTTCGAAAGCACCCAAAAACGACGAAGCAAAAATCAACAATAACAAGAAGAAAATTACATTAAACCAAACATTTGTGGAGAGTGCATTCAGCGCATCAGAACCAAAAATCAGCGTGATAACCGTTCCTAGAAACACATAAATCAATATAATTGAAATTCCATAAATGATAGCATTTTTGATTCCTTTCGCTTTATTCTTGCTTTGTTTTGTAAAAAAACTAACCGTCATCGGAATCATTGGAAAAACACAAGGCGTCAAAAGCGCAGCAAATCCAGAGAAAAACGCGATAAAAAATATTGAAAGCAAGCCTTTTTTAGGTTCTTCAATTGGCTTGACAACAACCTCTTTTTTCGCTTCAGATTTTTTTATTTCTGTAAAAGTTGTTACTTCTTTTCCTGTTATTGATTTTATGTCAAACTCAAAATATTTATTTTCTTGGATACAAGATGTTTTGCAAACCTGATAAGAAAGTTCCACTTGAACTAATTGATTGTTAGCATTTGAGACTTTAATAAGTTGTTGCAGTTGCAATTTTTCTCTAAAAAATATTTCGTCAACTTTAAAAACCTCACTGAATTCGGTTATGGTTTCGCTCTCTTTTGCTTTTCCGACTGTCTCAAAATTGCCTTTGCTATTTGGGAATAAAACTTCCAATGGCAAAGCGCCACCATCTGGCGTAAACTGCGAATATACATGCCATTCTGGTTCAATAACTCCATTAAAAGTCAGTAAATATTCAGTATCTGATTTTTTTTCAATTTTTGATGTCCATTTTACAGGATCAAAAATTTGTGCATTTGCAGTAAGAAATGCAAAAAATAATAAAAATAAGAGGGCTATTTTTTTCATTATAAAAGTTCTATTTTTAAAACTTGGTTGGTTGTATTTTCAATATAAAATCTGCGGTCTTGACGTTTTCCAATAATCCAAACTATTTGGTTTTCAGACAATAAAAGCCAAGTACTTTCTTTATCACTTAAAGAGAATTTTTCATCCTTAAAATACTTGCTGACTTTCTTTTTTCCGTCAATTCCGGCTGGGCAAAAGTAGTCACCTTCTTGCCATTTTCTTATGGTCAGCGGGAACTTTAACTTTTCTTTATCTACGTAAATTACGTTTGATTCGTTTTGCAAAGTAGCTTTTAAAACTGTCGATGTTTGTAATTTTATTGGAAATTTGATTGTTTGATCAACACTAATTTCATACACAGATAAATCACCATCTGGGATGGGCTCCAAAATTAGAAAATCACGGTCTTTCAGCAGCCTGTAATTTTCTGAAAGGATAAACTTTCCTGATTGCGCTTCAGTCAGATCATAAATATCTTTCCAAGCTTTGAAACCGAAAGGCTGCAGCCATTGGAACAAATAAGCTTCATAATTTGGAAGTCTTTTCAAATCAAAAAGCCGGAAAAACTTCTGATTCACTTTTTCTGCAACCACTTCTTTATAAACTAAAACAGAAGCATCTTCAGCCAAAGATTTTGCCTGCTGCAAATGATTTAAAGTGTCTTGAAATGAATCTAAAAAACTAGGATTTAAACTTTTTAAAATCGGAACAATGTCATGCCTCAATTTATTTCGAAGGTATTTATCTGAAGAATTACTGCTGTCTTCGCGCCATTCTATTTTGTTTTCAGAAGCAAATGTTATAATTTCTTCACGCGAAAAATTTAACAATGGACGTATAACTTTTTCATTCTGAACCGGAATTCCAGTTAAGCCTTCCAAACCTGTGCCACGCGTGAAATTGATCAAAAAAGTTTCTAAATTGTCATCGAGATGATGTGCTGTCAAAATATAATCTAGCTGATTTTCCTTAAGCAATTGGTGAAACCAAATATATCTTAATTGGCGTGCGGCAACTTGAATCGATACTTTATTGTCATTAGCAAAACTATTTGTATCAAAAGCAGTTACGAATAATTTTAAACTATTTTCTGAAGCAAAGTTGCGAATGAAATTTTGGTCTTCATCACTTTCTTCTCCACGCAATTTGAAATTGCAATGTGCCAAAGAAACATCAAAATTTAGCTGCTTTAATAAATTCGCCAATACCATGCTGTCAATGCCACCGCTGATTGCCAAAAGCAGTTTTTTCTCTTTTAAAAAAGGCAGGTTTTCGGCAAGATGTTTTTGAAATTTTGAAAGCATTTTCAAAGATAGGAAAAGTGTTTTGAAAGATAAATTAATTTACACTTAAGAAATTTAGAATGCTATAAAACTTCTCGCATCGCCTTTGCTTTTAAAAGACATTCTTCATATTCTTTTTCAGGAATCGATAATGCAGTTATAGCGCTTCCTACAGAAAATGAGACATAATTATTTTCTTGATTGTATAAAATACTGCGAATGACGACATTGAAATCAAAATCATTGTCCGGAGTAAAATAACCAATCGCACCGCTATAAAGACCGCGTTTTGTTTCTTCTAAATCTTCTATAATTTGCATTGCGGAGATTTTTGGAGCTCCTGTCATGCTTCCCATGGGGAAAGTCGTTTTGATAATTTCAACTGGAGATTTGTCAGTTCCCACCTTTGAAATTACGGTAGAAATCAAATGATGGACTTGTTTAAAAGTATAAGCTTCACACAATTCTTCCACTTCCACAGCACCTTTAGAGGCTGTTTTTGATAAATCATTTCGCACCAAATCAACTATCATTATATTTTCAGAACGCTCTTTTTGGCTCGAAATCAATTCTTGCTTTGTCTTTTCATCTTCGACCAAATCGTTCAATCTTTTGGCTGTTCCTTTTATCGGCTGTGAAATTATCTTGTCATTTTCTTTGCGAAGGTATCTTTCTGGCGAAGCTGACATTAAAAACTGCTTGTGGTTTTTAAAAAATACAGCAAATGGCGGTTCTGAAATTTCATTCAGTTTATGGTAAATGGCAATTGGATTTATCGTGGCGTTTTCTGCGTAAAATTCCATGCAAAAATTAGCTTCATAAATATCGCCGCGATGAATGTGTTCAAGCATATTTGAAACTTTTTGCAAATAATTTTCTTTCGAAATTCTTTGCTCGATTTTCAGTTTATGAGTTAAGATTTCTGATTCTTTCGCTTCTGAAATCTGATAAATTTCCTCCAAATCCTCTTCCACTTCGTCATCACACAAGTTTAGGTATTTGATTTCGAGATTATTGCCTTTCAACAGAAACAGTTTCTTTGGCTGAAAAAAGAATAATTCAGGAAAGCTCAAGCCGTCAAAATTCTTTGATTTTAATTCTTCAGTATCATTTTTTAAATCATACGAAAGATATCCAAAAAGCCAGTCTTTTGTAGTTTGATGGTATTGTTTCAGATCCTCGAAAGCATTAACTTCATCGGTTCTTATCGACGTAAAAGCATCAACGGCAAGAATTGTATCAAACGACGTATAATTTTGGCTGTAATTGTTGCTGTCTAAAAAAATGGCTTCTCTAAATTGTTTTGACCAATTCAAAAGCTGTTTTTTAAATTCGCTAGGGTTTGTAATTTGAAATTGTATTGACGTTCTCAAGTGATAATATTTAAGGACAAAATTACGATTTAGTTGCGAGAACTTTAGAAATTATTCCAGCCAAAATTCTTTCAAAATAAAAAAGCCTCACAATTTCTTGTAAGGCTTTCTTTATAATAAATAGGAAATTATCCCATAATTTCTTTTACTTTTTTACCGATTTCTGCAGGAGAATCTACAACGTGGATACCACATTCTCTCATGATGCGTTTTTTAGCTTCAGCAGTATCGTCAGCACCGCCAACAATTGCACCAGCATGACCCATTGTTCTTCCTTTTGGAGCAGTTTCACCAGCAATAAATCCAACAACTGGTTTTCTGTTTCCATCTTCTTTAACCCATTTTGCAGCATCAGCTTCCAATTGTCCACCGATTTCACCGATCATGATGATACATTCCGTTTCTGGATCGTTCATCAACAATTCAACCGCTTCTTTTGTAGTTGTTCCAATGATTGGATCTCCACCGATACCGATTGCAGTTGTAATTCCCAAACCTTGTTTTACAACTTGGTCAGCAGCTTCATAAGTTAAAGTCCCTGATTTTGAAACGATACCAACGTTACCTTTTTTGAAAACGAAACCTGGCATAATTCCAACCTTAGCCTCACCTGGAGTGATTACACCCGGACAGTTTGGCCCGATTAAACGGCACTCTTTATTTTGGATATAAGCGTAAGCTTTGATCATATCTGCCACCGGAATTCCTTCAGTAATTGTGATAATTACTTTAATTCCAGCATCAGCAGCTTCCATAATTGCATCAGCAGCAAAAGCCGGCGGTACAAAAATGATCGTCGTGTCAGCTCCAGCTTGTTCAACAGCATCTTTTACGGTGTTGAAAACCGGACGGTCCAAATGTGTAGTTCCGCCTTTTCCAGGAGTTACTCCACCAACAACGTTTGTACCATATTCAATCATTTGAGAAGCGTGAAAAGTTCCTTCGCTTCCTGTAAAACCTTGAACAATTATTTTAGAATCTTTATTGACTAAAACGCTCATAATATATTTTTTAAAATTATTTTTTGAAATAGTGATGCAAAAGTAAGGTTTTAGAGGCAATAACTAAAGCATTTTTTTACAAAAAGCACTGCCTTTATTTAATTTCTTTTATGTTTTCAAATTTGTAAGGATAGTCAGATATAAAAAAGACATTTTCTTCATTCGGAAACTTTTTATTCCACTCTCTCTTGATTTTTATGAAAGTGCGTTCTTCAGGATAAATTGCCACTTGAAGCTCGCTGATTGCCATTTTTCCAAGGAAAATTGAAGCACCGTTTTTATTTTTCATAAATTTATTTTTGGTTTCAAATTTCTTCAATTCAGGATATTCTTCAAGATTTTTGGTACAAAACACTAACAGCCTTGAGTTCCCCGGATATACTTTAAATGAAAGAAAACTGTCCCAATAACCGATGAAACTTAATATCGGGAGAACGCCGACCAGCAAAATCACCGCGCGATTTATCTTCTGCTGAAAAAAGAAAGAATTGAACCTCACTTCTTCCCCACTGCAAAATAAAATAAAAAGAAACGACATCAGCGCCACGTTCCAAGGCCATACTGATGGATTATAGTTTAGTCCAAAAGGCCCTAAAATTATGAGGAGAATAACGTGCATCAGAATTAAAAGAACAGCTGCAATTTTCTTTTTTGGAAGAAGTAAAAGTGAAAAACCTAGCGAAAATTCAATTATAGCAAGCAATAATCCTGAATAGTGAATCCAGCTAGTAGCGATGAGATTTTTATCAAGATGGAAGAATTTTTCAAGAATCAGGCTTTTCCAAATCAAATGTAAAAAACCTCCGTTAAATTTATGAAGTCCGCTAAAAATATAGATAAAGCACAGCGTAAATGCAGAAAGTTGCAGAAATTGTGAAGTTCCTTTTTTATAAGAAAGATAAAAAAGAAAAATTAAAATGTATTGGTATTCCCAAGGTTGCCAGCGCATTTGGTCTAGAAAACAAGAGAATATTTCCACAATTAAAAAAGCAATGAAAATATATTTCCTCTTTGGGAGAAAAAAACAAAATACCAATCCCAAAAGCGAGCACGAAAATAAAAACAGGTGAAAAGCATTTGAAAATTCTGGCAGAAAGTCAAGAACAGGAATTACTGGAAAAATGCGGTCAGAAATCCAAGCTTTCCAAGTAATTAATTTGCCGATAATCCATGCGAGCGAGGTTATTTTTATCAGTAAGATTTCTTTTGAATAAACTCGCGCAGTCATTTTTTAAGAAAGTTGGCTCATTTGAAAACCTCTGAATAACTTCTCGTCTTTTATTTCCCAAATTACCATAAAATGTGCCAAAAGCATCTCTTCTCTTGGGTTTTCAAAGGTTTTGACGAAATGAGAATAACGCACAGCAACCTGATTGTTCTCCTCTAAAATATGGCTGATTCTAATTTTTGAGCGCACATAAGCAATTCCCAATTCTGCGGAAAGCGCCAAAATTTCATCGCGGTTCATTTGCAGAAAGCCTTTTGAGCTGTTCCAATCTAAAAGTACTTCGGGATGTAAAAAAGATTCTAATGCTTTCTGATCGAGAAGCACATCTGATTTATAAAAATTCTGGACAATTTCTTTTGCAGTCATCTTATTTCAGTTTATTTAGAATTTCTGGTATTCTTTTGATATTGACTAATTGCTTCAATTTTTCACGAGATTCCTCAATCGGCGTTCCAAAATAAGTCTTGCCCCCTTCTATCGATTTTGTAATTCCAGTCTGGCCTAAAACAATTGCTTTTTCACCAATTGTTATGCCACTTGTGGTTCCAACTTGTCCCCAAAGCGTTACTTCATCTTCCACAATGACACATCCTGCTATTCCGGTTTGTGCCGCAATCAAGCATTTTTTTCCAATAACGGTATCGTGGCCAACATGCACTTGGTTATCGATTTTTGTTCCTTCACCAATTGTAGTATCGCCTGTAACGCCTTTATCAATGGTACAAAGCGCTCCAATTCCCACATTATTTTCAATGACAACTCTTCCTCCAGAAATCAACTGGTCAAAACCTTCAGAACGTTTTTTATAATAAAAAGCGTCGGCACCAAGAATCGAACCCGCATGAATAATCACATTGTCACCAATAACCGTGTTGTCATAAAGTGAAACATTGGAATGGATAATGCAATTTTTGCCAATTTTCACATTGTTTCCAATGAAGCAGTTTGGCTGGATAAAAGTATTTTCTCCAATTTCAGCACTTAAGGAAATCGAAACATTCGTGCCTTGAAATGGCCTGAAATGTCTTGTCAATTTATTGAAATCCCTGAAAGGATCGTCTGAAATCAACAACGCTTTTCCATCAGGACAATCTACCTTTTTATTGATTAAAATGATTGTCGCTGCTGAATTTAAAGCTTTGTCATAATATTTTGGATGATCGACAAAAACAATATCTCCAGGCTCCACGACATGAATTTCATTCATGCCAAAAACTTGAAAATTTGCATCGCCAACAAACTCGCAATCGATTAAGTCAACAATTTCTTTAAGCGTATGTATTTTTGGGAATTTCATATTTTAATTAGAGAATGTGAAAATTAGATAATTAGATATTCACAAGATAGTGAACTTTCTAATTATCTAATTATCTAATTTATTAATTGTCTAATTATTCCTTAACACGCTCCATGTATGAACCTGAAGCGGTGTCAATTTTAATTTTATCACCTTCGTTGATAAACAAAGGCACGTTTACTGTTGCGCCTGTTTCCACAGTTGCAGGTTTTGTAGCATTAGTTGAAGTGTTACCTTTAACTCCTGGTTCAGAATATGTTACTTCTAAAACTACAGAAGCTGGCATGTCAACAGATAAAGGCGCTTCTGTCTCTGCATTGATAATCACTTTTACTGTCGTTCCTTCTTTCAATAAATCTGGAGCGTCAAGGATTGCTTTGTTCAATTGAATTTGCTCGTAAGATTCAGTATGCATAAAGTTATACAAATCACCTTCTGCATATAAGTATTGAAACTCATGCGTTTCAACACGAACTTCATCAATTTTGTGTCCAGCTGAAAAAGTATTATCTAAAACTTTTCCGTTTGTTAAACTTTTTAATTTCGTTCTTACGAAAGCTGGGCCTTTTCCTGGCTTAACATGTAAGAATTCTACAATCTTGTAAATATCGTGGTTAAATTTAATACATAATCCGTTTCTAATATCTGATGTACTTGCCATTTTGTTTTTTGTTTATTTGTTGAAATTTTTCAACAGTTTGTTTGTTATTTTTATGCTTAAGACTTTCGACTTCAAGACTTCTTACTAATAAATTCCGGTATATCCTTTCATTACGCCTCTTGATGAATTTCTGATAAATAGAATAATTTCATCACGCTCTGGAGTTGCTTCCATTTCAGCTTCAATAATTCCTAAAGCTTGAGTGGTATTGTAATTTTTTTGGTATAAAATTCTGTAAATATCTTGAATCTCACGGATTTTTTCTGGCGTGAAACCTCTTCTTCGCAATCCTACAGAATTAATTCCTACGTAAGAAAGTGGTTCTTTTGCCGCTTTTGTATATGGAGGAACATCTTTTCTAACCAAAGAACCGCCAGAAATCATGGCGTGATCGCCAATGCTGATAAATTGGTGGATTGCTGCCAAACCTCCAATAATTGCATAATTCCCAACTGTCACATGTCCGGCTAGGGCTACTCCGTTTACAATAATTGCGTTGTCGCCAATGTGGCAATCGTGAGCAATATGTGCCGTCGCCATAACCAAACAATTTTTTCCAATGGTTGTCTGACCCGAAGCAATTGTTCCTCTATTGATCGTTACGCATTCTCTGATGGTTGAATTGTCTCCAATAATTGCCAAAGAATCTTCTCCACCAAATTTCAAATCCTGCGGCACTGCAGAAATTACAGCTCCTGGAAATATATTGCAGTTTTTCCCGATTCTCGCTCCTTCCATAATCGTTACATTGGATCCGATCCAAGTTCCGTCACCGATCACAACATTATTGTGAATGGTCGTAAACGGCTCGATTACAACGTTTTTAGCGATTTTTGCACCTGGATGAACGTATGCTAACGGTTGATTCATAAATTTCTTTTTAGTTAATTTTAGCGATTTGCGCCATTAATTCTGCTTCTGCAACTAATTTTCCGTTGGCATAAGCATTCGCCTGCATGTGGCAAATTCCTCTTCTGATTGGAGAAATTAAGTCACATTTAAAAGTCAATGTGTCGCCCGGCAAAACTTTGTGCTTGAACTTCACATTGTCAATTTTCATAAAATAGGTAAGGTAATTCTCAGGATCTGGAACAGAACTTAAAATTAAAATCCCACCCGATTGCGCCATTGCTTCCACAATAATAACTCCTGGCATTACTGGCGCTCCAGGAAAATGTCCAACGAAGAAACTTTCGTTCATCGTTACATTTTTCATTCCAACTACATGCGTATCAGACATTTCAATAATTCTGTCAATAAACAAAAATGGAGGCCTGTGTGGCAAAATGCTCATAATTTTGTGAATATCCATCAAAGGCTCTTGATTTAAATCATAAACCGGAACCTGATTTCTCTGCTCAATTTTGATAATTTTAGACAATTTCTTCGCGAATTGTGTATTCACGAAATGTCCGGGTTTGTTTGCGATTACTTTTCCTCTGATTCTTGTTCCAATTAAGGCCAAATCTCCAACAACGTCAAGCAATTTATGACGTGCCGCTTCATTTGGGTAATGCAAAGTCAGGTTGTCCAAAATTCCGTTTGGCTTTACTGATATTTTATCTTTTCCAAAAGCAACTTTCAGGTTTTCCATCGTGCTTTCAGAAATTTCTTTGTCAACATAAACGATGGCGTTGTTCAAATCGCCGCCTTTAATCAGTCCGTTTTCTAGCAATGCTTCTAATTCGTGTAAAAAGCTGAACGTTCTTGAATCCGCGATCTCCGATTTAAAATCCGCGATGCTTTTCATCGTCGCGTTTTGAGTTCCTAAAACTTTAGTCCCAAAATCTACCATGGCAGTCACTTGATAATCATCTGCCGGCATTACTAAAATTTCGCTTCCGGTCGCTTCATCCGTATAAGAAATCACTTCTTTTACCACATAAACATTGCGTTCTGCGTCTTGGTCAACAATTCCCGCTTTTTCGATTGCTTCTACAAAAAACTTTGAAGAACCGTCCATAATCGGAGGTTCAGAAGCATCTAATTCGATGATCACATTGTCAACATCACAACCGATGAACGCCGCCAAAACGTGTTCAGAAGTCTGGATTTTCACTCCTTTTTTCTCTAAATTAGTGCCTCGTTGTGTATTTACAACGTAATTTGCATCGGCTTCAATAATTGGATGACCTTCTAAATCAACTCTCACAAAGGTAAAACCATTGTTTACCGGAGCAGGCTTGAACGTCATTTTTACTTCCTTTCCAGTATGAAGCCCGACACCTGTCAAAGAAACTTCGTTCTGAATAGTTTTTTGCTTAACCATTGTTTATGCTATTTTCGTTTGTTACTTGTTTTTTCAAATTGTCAAGATCAGAGACAATTTTGGGTAGATTTTTAAAGTGGACGTATGATTTATTAAATTCGGCATAGCCAAGGCTTGGTGTTCCTTGAACCACTTCTCCATCTTTTAGGTTTTTTGAAATACCAGATTGCGCTTGGATTCTGACGTTATTTCCAATTGTTAAATGACCAACGATTCCTACTTGGCCGCCGATTTGACAACCTGTTCCGATTTTTGTGGAACCCGCAATACCAGTTTGCGCAGCAATTACCGTATTTTCTCCAATTTCAACATTGTGTGCGATCTGAATCTGGTTGTCAAGCTTCACTCCTTTTCTGATTACTGTGGAACCTAAAGTCGCTCTGTCAATGGTCGTGCAAGAACCGATATCCACATTATCTTCAATGATTACGTTTCCGATCTGCGGTACTTTGCTGTAAATTCCTTCCTCGTTTGGAACAAATCCAAAACCATCCGAACCAATAATCGCTCCGGAATGAATCACGCAGTTTTTACCAATTTCTGTCTCTGAATAAATTCTTGCGCCAGCAAAAATAATCGTATTGTCTCCAATAGAAACATTATCGCCCACAAAACTATTTGGATAAATCTTTACATTTTCACCAATAGTCACGTTTTTTCCAAGATAACAAAAGCTTCCCAAATAAAGGTTTTCGCCATAAGTTACACCTTCAGAAATCACAGACGGCTGTTCAATTCCCGACTTCATCAGCTTTACCTGATTGTAATATTCTAATAATTTTGAAAAAGATTTATAGGCATCTTCCACTTTAATAAGTGTAGTCGTGATAGGCGATTCAGGCGTAAACGTTGCGTTCACGATTGTAATCGTTGCTTGAGTCGTATATATAAAGTTTAGGTATTTTGGATTTGCCAAAAATGTCAGCGATCCTTCTGAACCTTCTTCGATCTTCGATAATTTAAAAACTTCCGCATTTGGATTCCCAACTACTTCACCTTCTAAAATACCTGCTATTTGTTCTGCTGTGAATTTCATCTTGACAAAAATATAAAAATTTGAATTTATTTATGAATTTTCCGCAAGTACTTTTGGAAAACAGATAAAATATTTGGTTACGGGCTTTGAAAGTGCTTTTAAATTGAGCTGGTCAGAAGCTTCCACGACATCTTCAATCGTTTTGTCTTTCTTTAAAATCTTTATCGGTTCGGCATCTTTGTTATACGCCTGGTTTTTTATTTTTCCTTTAAAAATAAAATATGCGGCTTCGTCTTTTGAAATTCCGAAGAAATTGGTCAGCTTTGATTTTAGTTCTTCTACGTCTTCCGTCGTGTATTTTTCGCTGTTAAATTTTATCTTCAATAAATCGCGGTTGATAATCATTTTGCTCAGCGTTTTCAGAATAAAATCATCATTATTCTGCCACGATTTCAAGGCCGAGATAATATCAGAATCATCCAACTGCGAAAATAAATCCAACGTCTTGTTATCAAAATTTTCAAGTTCTACCTTATTATGCAGAAAAAACGACAAAGGTTCTGAACACGGAAGATTAATACCTTTTTGCGTAAGTTCTTTCGCACGTTTCAATGTTTTCGTAAGGATTAATTCTGCGACCAAGCTCGTTTTGTGCAGATAAGCCTGCCAATACATCAGCCTTCTGGCCATCAAGAATTTTTCTACAGAATAAATTCCTTTTTCTTCAATTACCAAAGAATCATCAACCACGTTCATCATCTGAATCAATCGCTCAGAATTGATATTGCCTTCGGCAACGCCAGAATAAAAGCTGTCGCGTTTCAAATAATCCATGCGATCCATATCTAATTGGCTTGAAATCAACTGCAACATGAATTTTCTGTGGTATTCTCCTTTGAAAACTTTTATGGCTAAAGTTAATTTTCCGTCAAATTCAGCATTCAGCTTATCCATAAAAAGTAACGAAATGGCTTCGTGGTTTACATTTTCAACGATGCTGTGTTCCATTGCGTGAGAAAACGGACCGTGGCCGATATCGTGCAAAAGTATTGCAATATAAAGTGCCTTCTCTTCTTCTGCAGAAATTTCCGTTCCTTTAAAACGCAAGACTTCAACTGCTTTCTGCATGATGTGCATACAACCTAAAGCGTGGTGAAATCTGGTGTGGTGAGCGCCCGGATAAACCAGATAAGAAAGCCCCATTTGAGAAATTCTTCGCAATCTCTGAAAATAAGGATGCTGAATCAAGTCATACAGCAACGTGTCTGGTATGGTTATGAATCCGTAAATCGGATCGTTAAATAGCTTTAATTTATTGGTATGGCTCACTTTTCTGAAATTGGTGTACAAATATAAGGAAGTTAGGCTGTTTTAAAACACAAACTTGCAATTAACACTCATTATGATTTGCAGTTAAATTGCGGTTAATTGTATTTGCTGTCATCATTTTATCGATTTTATGGCGTAAATTTAAGTAAACCAAAAATTTAAGACTATGAAAAATATATTTATGGCTATAGCATTCTTCGCCTTCACAGGAATTGCATCTGCCCAAAACGATACTGGCGACGAAATTGAAAACAACCAAGATAGAATTCAGCAAGAACCGCCAAGAGATGCTCAACGAAGAGTTGAAAATGCCTCAAAAGTAGATGCTACAAAAAGACAAGCCGAGTCAGAAATTGATGCTGAAAAAGATTCTAAAGACAAAGGAAGAAGTAAAAACTACACAAAAGTGAATCCGAATAAAGTGGCGCCGGTGAAAGCTGATACTACTAATGCGGTGCAGCCTGTGAGAAAACCAAGAAATAAATAGGAAACTGTTTAGAGTATTGAAGAAAAAGGTTTCCTAGTAGTTCAGGAAACCTTTTTTAAATTATAACCAACCAAAAACCTTAATAGTATGATTGCAGATCACAACAACCGAGAAGACAAGCCAAGGGATATAAATCCGAAGGAAGTCAATAGAACTGGCGATGCCAAAGACATCAAGTCACAAGAAAAAATTGAGATCAAAGAAAGCGGATTAGGCCGTGACCAAGGACAAACGCCTGCTGACGAACATGTGGAAGGTGTTTCGCAAATTGATAAAAACACAAAGAAACTACACGAAGAGAATCAATCTAGAGAAGAAAAATATGATTTGAATTCAAAGGAAATTCCAGAAGAAGACAACCGTGACAAAGGCGACAGCACCGAAGACTGGAATGCCCAAAATAACAGAAGCGGCAGACACAAATAAGCTAACGCTGTTAAACAAACCTTAAAATTTTGTAAAAAGTGTTTATTTAAATGTAAAGTTTTTTTGGTGATTTTTTCGATTTTTGGAAAGAACAAAAACCGAAAAAATCATGAAAAAATCATTCAAATTAGTAGCCTATCTGCTTTTGGTCGCAGGAACATTCATTGTGTCCTGCGAGCATTGCGATGAAGGCGATGCTGACAACCAAGCTGTTTATCAGTCAAATTCCTTTAAGGCAACTGACAGCACATTTGTAGACTAAGAAATTATGTTGCAAGCAAAAAGTCTCGATTTTTAATTAAAATCGAGACTTTTTTATTTTACAATCCTTTATCGGTTTGGCGCCACTCCTTCTGTTTCGCCAGACGATTCATTCCTGTTATAATCGGTGTTTTCAGAGGCCGGCTTCTTCGGATTTTCTTTATCATTATAATAATCTGGATCTATTTCTTTGTCGGCATTCGTGCTGTCTTCACGATTTCTTTCTTCTTGGCTGTAACCGCTTCCTGTGGTTTCGTTGTCTTGCTGGATATTTTCACTTTCGTTTGAATTGTTCTGGTTTTCGCTGTTTTGATTGCGAGTTTTTTGATTTTCCATGATAGTATTTTTTATGTTTCAGACTAATTTACGATGAAATAAAACCGAAACAATTATACCTTTAAACCAATGGTTTACAGCATTTTTTACAAATAAAAAAGCTTACCAGTTAAGATAAGCTTTATTTTATATTCGTTTTTGATAATGATTTAAACACCCGGAGTATTGTCTGTGATAACCCGCGGTTCTGGAGTCCTTAAAGATGATTTAGTAAAAGAATGCGCCCGATAATCGACGTGGTCTTCATTTAATGACTGCTCAAACATACGCTGTGCTTTTTCATTAAATTCTTCTGATTCTAAATATTTCAAGTTTTGCATATTGTTGTAGGCAACGGTTGCGTTTCCGCCAAACCATCCAACATTCCCGTCATCTAATGGTAAATTGTTTGTGTCCATGATTACAGAGATTTAAGTTAAACATTAAGTTTATGTACTCAAAGATACGACTATTTAATCAACTGAACACCAGTAAATTGAAAATTAAATAAACTGCAATGATATGCTTAAAGTCTCTTGAAGAAATAAATACAAATTGGTGAAAAATTATACAAACAAAAATAAAACCTCATTATTCTTAATCAATTCATTTTACAATTGCCGGAAGAAAATTTTTTTTCCACAAAAAAGCTTACCATTTCTGATAAGCTTTCACTCTAACCTAACCAACTTTTATTGTTCAGGAGAAATATCCGTATTTGTATGAGGAATCCTGTCTCTTACAGATGTTTTTGAAACACTGTGGCTTGTGTATTCTTCAGGTTCGCTGTCGTCATCGGCTTTTTTAGACGTTTGGGCATTCGCCAAGTCGTCAGCTTTTGAAGAATATGCTTCTGAATTAAGGTCTTTTAAATTCTGCTTGTTATGAAATTCAAGCGTGCTGTCTTTTGAGAAATCAGGTTCGTCTGACTTTTTATTCTCGTCTCGGTGGTCGTGATTTGTTCCCATAACTTATAAATTTAGCTGTTTGTAATTTGTTTTATAAAGTTATTTCAATTTGCATAGATTTGCCTTACAGCATTTTAAAAATTGATTACAGGATTTATAAACATGAATTTTCAGAATTAAGAAATCGATGAACATCTATTTTAAACATTATTATTTAGCAAAGCCTCTTATATTTCATTTTTCGAAACTGTTTAAAATCCATTGAAAATTAACGACAACGTTCCTCGGCTTCAGCTAAAGATATACTCGAAATACAAAAACTAAACCTCTAAAATCCACGAAAACCTTACTTTTTATTTTACATAAATTTTAAGAGATTCGAATCCCAAAAGTGTTAAATTGCATCGCAATACTTTAGATAAAACTTCCAAAAATATGGACCAAATAAAAATTCTGTGGGTTGATGACGAAATTGATCTGCTCAAGCCCCACATCCTTTTCCTTGAAAAAAAGAATTATAATGTAACTACTTGCAACAATGGCCGCGACGCCATCGATATCTTTGACGAGCAAAATTTCGACATCGTTTTCCTAGACGAAAATATGCCTGGAATGAGCGGTTTGGAAACGCTTTCTGAAATGAAAGAAAAAAAATCTTCAGTGCCGGTAATCATGATTACAAAAAGTGAGGAAGAATATATTATGGAAGAAGCGATTGGTTCAAAAATCGCCGATTATCTGATTAAACCTGTGAATCCAAATCAGATTTTATTGAGCTTGAAGAAGAATCTTGACCATACGAGGTTGGTTTCTGACAAAACAACTTTAGATTACCAAAAAGAATTCCGCAAGATTTCATTAGAATTGTCAATGGTCAATTCATATGAAGACTGGATTGAATTGTATAAAAAACTGCTTTACTGGGAAATTGAATTAGAAAATATCGACGACCAAAGTATGTTTGAAATCTTAGAATCCCAAAAAGTCGAGGCTAATTCGCAATTTGGGAAATTCATTGAAAGAAATTATGAAGACTGGTACCAGCCAAAAGCTGAAAAACCAGTTTTATCGCACACGCTTTTCAAGGAATTAGTAGTTCCTGAATTAAAGAAAAAAGACCGTCCGGTTTTGTTTGTGGTGATTGACAACCTTCGTTATGACCAATGGAAAGCCTTTGAAAGCGTGGTCAACAACCATTATAAATTAGAAAAAGAAACGCCTTATTACGCCATTCTTCCAACGGCTACGCAATATGCGAGAAACGCCATCTTCTCTGGACTGACGCCTTTAGAAATGGAGAAAAAATATCCGCAGTACTGGAAAAATGATGTGGAAGACGGCGGAAAAAACTTGTTTGAAGCAGAATTCCTTAACGAACAATTGCGCCGACTTGGCATGAATATCAAGCAGGATTATTTCAAGATTACCAACTTTACTGCTGGAAAAAAACTTGTTGAAAATTTCAAGACTTTAAAAAACAATGATTTAGTGACGATTGTTTATAATTTTGTAGATATGCTTTCACACGCCAAAACTGAAATGGATGTTGTAAAAGAATTGGCTTCAAATGACAAGGCTTATCGTTCGCTTACTTTAAGCTGGTTTAAGAATTCACCACTTTTGGAAATCATCCAGCAGGCACAGCAAATGGGTTTCCGTTTGATTTTAACTACAGATCACGGAACTATAAATGTAAAAAATCCTTCAAAAGTTATCGGTGACAGAAATACGAGCTTAAACCTTCGTTACAAAACCGGAAGAAGTTTGACGTATGAAGACAAAGACGTTTATGCAATAAAAGATCCAAAAAGCGTACAACTTCCTGCGATAAATATGAGCAGTTCTTATATTTTTGCAAAAAATGATTTCTTCTTGGCTTATGTCAATAATTACAATCATTATGTCAGCTATTACCGAAATACTTACCAGCACGGAGGAATTTCATTGGAAGAAATGATTATTCCGTTTTTAGTATTCAATCCAAAATAAGACTATTTTCAGAATGGAGATACAATTTACGCTTGACGAAATCGGTCAGGCTGCCCAAAAAGTGATTGCCCAAAATCCGCATAAAGTCATCCTTTTCCACGGCGAAATGGGTGCGGGAAAAACTACATTTATAAAAGCATTATCAAAGGCGCTGGGAGTTTCTGAGGCAACTTCCAGCCCTACTTTTTCGCTTGTAAACGAGTACCAAACCGCGAATGGCGAACTGGTTTATCATTTTGACGTTTATCGCTTAGATAATGAGTCAGAGGCTTATGACATGGGCATTGACGAATATTTATACTCTGGTGAATGGTGTTTTATCGAATGGGCAGAAAAAATATTAAACCTAATTCCGTCAGAACATTCCACTATCAGCATAAAAGTCAATAAAGACGGTACTCGAAAGTTAATTTTGAAGTAGCCATTTTTATTTAGAAATACCGCACAGAATGTATTGCAGCTTCATAAGTTTTTCATAAATTAGTCCATTAATTTTCACAGCATTCCGATATGTCATTTACACCTTTCACGAAACAGCAGCTGATGCCGCAAGAAGAAAAACTGGAAGTGCAGCGCCAGAAAAGCGACTTGCATATTGGAATTCCGAAGGAAACTTCTTACCAAGAGCGAAGAATTTGCCTCACACCTGATGCTGTAAATTCGCTGACATCACACGGACATCGAATTCTCATTGAATCTGGAGCTGGAGAAAGTTCAAGTTATAGTGATAAAGAATACAGTGACGCTGGCGCGGAAATTACACAAGACACCAAAAAAGTTTTTCAGTGCCCGATGATTTTAAAAGTCGAGCCGCTGACGCTTCCTGAAATTGAAATGCTGAACCACAACTCACTCGTTATTTCAGCATTGCAGATAAAAACTCGAAAGAAAGAATATTTTGAGGCGCTTACAAAGAAAAAAATTACCGCTTTAGCTTTTGAATTTATAAAAGACGACGACGGTTCTTATCCTGCGGTAAAGTCGTTAAGTGAAATTGCAGGAACTGGTTCTGTTTTAATTGCTGCAGAATTGATGATCAATAATCAATTTGGAAAAGGTCTTTTATTCGGAAATATTACAGGCGTTCCTCCTACTGAAGTTGTAATTATAGGAGCGGGAACTGTTGCAGAATTCGCAGCGAGAACCGCCATCGGATTAGGTGCAAATGTAAAAGTTTTTGACAATTCGATTACCAAATTAAGACGACTTCAGAATAATTTAAACCAAAGGATTTTCACTTCCACAGTACAGCCAAAATCACTTTTAAAAGCCTTGAGAAGATGTGACGTGGCTATTGGCGCCATGCGAGGAAAAGACCGCTGTCCGGTTATGGTTACAGAAACTATGGTCGAACACATGAAAAAAGGCGCTGTGATTGTGGATGTGAGCATTGATACTGGCGGTTGTTTTGAAACCTCAGAAGTCACTACGCATGAAAAACCTACCTTTATAAAAAACAACGTGATTCATTATTGTGTGCCAAATATTCCTTCACGCTATTCAAAAACGGCTTCGCTTTCGATAAGCAATATCATTACTCCTTATTTATTGCAAATTGCCGAAGACGGAGGAATCGAAAGTGCCATTCGTTGCAACAAAGGCCTGAAAAACGGCGTGTACCTTTACCACGGAATTTTAACGAGCCAAACCATCGGCGAATGGTTCAATTTGCCAGGAAGAGACATCAATTTAATTGTTTTTTAATTCTATCTTTGCGCCAAATTAAAATTTAATGAAGTTTTCATACCGTTTAGCTTACTATTTAGGAGGCCTTTTATTAGGAACTGTTTTCGTAATCTATTTTCTTCAAGCTAAAGCAGAAGCTAGAGATGTGAGTTTTTGCTATCTTCCAAATTGCCGTGTTTTAAAAGATTTAAAGAGCAAGCCATTAGAAATTTCTGAAGAAGCGAAGGCTACTTTTGCAGAAAAATGGGTTACATTAGACGATGTGAAGAAATGTTTAGAATATGGAGATGTAGATTTTTCAATTAGCAACAAGCCTTTTGAAAAAGGTAAAATCTATTTCATCGAAGGCAAAAATACTAAAGGCGAGCCGATTATGGTTTCTATGGTCAATTATGAAAAGAAGGTCATTTTAAAAGACATAAAAAAAGAATAAAAAAAATATTGAAAAGCCTTGCAAATACAAATAGTTGGTGTATATTTGCACTCGCAATCAGCAACCACCACAGGTTAACGATTTCAAAAAAATCGGGCGATTAGCTCAGTTGGTTCAGAGCATCTGGTTTACACCCAGAGGGTCGGGGGTTCGAATCCCTCATCGCCCACACATTTAAAAACAAATGGTTACAAAAGCCGATAAATCTTAAGATTTATCGGCTTTTTGCTTTGGGGCATATACCAAATTATTCATTCAATCTTAATGCGAAAGGGACAAAATCGAGACCCTAAAAATTTAAACAATTTTGGGTCTCGCTAAATTCTCTCAAGTACTGAAAACACTGTACTAACAACCAGTTTAATACTGGTTCAAAATGTGTACATCTTGTTTGCTAAAAGTTTAAAAATTAAATTGAATACTAATTAAAAGGTCACCACCATGAAAGCAAAAATCACTGTGCATATTTATGCAAAAACTTCAAAAGCTAATAAAAACGGTCATTTGCCTATTTATTTTCGGATAACAGTAAATGGAGAACGTTTTGAATTCAGCACCAAAAAATTCGTTGAAAAATCAAAATGGTCCTCGGAACAATCAAAAATGAAAGGTAACTCTGATGAAGCCCGAACACTAAATAACTATCTGGATTTAATTAAATCAAAGGTTTTTGATATTCAAATGGAATTAATTCATAAGAATCAAGAATTGACGATAGAGAATTTTAAATCAAGACTGACTGGAACTCACGAACGTGAGCGAATGATAATTCCAATCTATCAAAGCCATAACCATAAAATTAAAGACCTCATTGGAAACGGTTACGCTTATGGAACTTTAGAACGATTTAAAATCTCATTAAAACACCTTCAGGAATTCATTCTTTGGAAATTCAACCTGAATGATATAAGCATCAATAAAATCGACTATGCCTTTGTAACGGAGTTTGAGTTTTATTTAAGGAGTGTAAAAAAGTGCAACAACAATACAGCTGTCAAATATGTTAGAAACTTCAGAAAGATTATCAAAATATGTCTGGATAATGATTGGTTGGATAAAGACCCAACCACTCGGTATGAAGGCAAAATGAAAGAAGTGGAAAGAGATTTTCTGACCGAAGAGGAATTATTGAAAATCTATAACAAGAAAATTTCATCTGAAAGACTGCAATTAGTTAGAGACATATTCATTTTTTCATGCTACACAGGTTTAGCTTACATTGATGTGAAAGGATTGAAAAAAGACCATATTGGTATCGGCATTGATGGTGAAAAATGGATTTTCAAAAACCGTCAAAAAACAGAAACAAAATCTAAAATTCCGATTTTACCAATAGCTGAAGAAATTATTGGAAAATACAATAATCACCCTAAATGCTTAAATGAAAATAGCATTTTGCCAATTCTAACAAACCAAAAAATGAATGCCTATTTAAAGGAAATTGGTGATTTATGCGATATTCCAAAAGAAATAACTTTCCACATGGCCAGACATACGTTTGCTACTTCTGTTACATTGACTAATGGGGTGCCTATCGAAACCGTTAGCAAAATGTTAGGACATAAAAATCTTCATACGACACAACATTACGCAAAAGTTTTGGATAGAAAAGTAAGTGAGGATATGAAAGTTTTAAGGGATAGGTTAAGTATAGATTTGCCAAAGTATAAAGTGAAATGAAAACTCAATTTTATCGGGCATCACTGCGGTTATGGGAAACATGCTGAATCAGACCGATGCAGTAAATTTCGCTTTCGGACATTTCAGATTGTCAGAGGTAGCGGTTAAAGGGTATCACGCCCCAAAACTAGAACGTTGGAAAATAACAGCATTTCTACAACCCGAAATAGATATAGATGCATACGAGAACGGCACCGATAAACCATTAGAATTCTACGGTATCAGTTTACGCATTAGTGAAATATATTTTCTCCCATTAGAAGTTTCTGGAAAACCACATGAGTTTGGCATCAAAGTATTACTCAAAAACTACATTGTTCACAAAGACAACCCGAGACTTCGGGAGGCTTTATACGTTCACATTGAACATTTAATAGGCGAAAAGTCCTTTGCAAATGACCTATCCTTAATAGAAATAGACCAACTAAAAAACGAAAATTTAGAAGACGATTGTGTACTTGAATTATACAATTTAAAGTTTTTTATGAATACGATTAAGCTTCGGCAATAACTACTGTTTACTGCCAAAGCTTAACTAAGATTTAATTCGCATAACACAATACATTTTAAGGACGATATTCCTAAAGATAAATAAAAGTTATGTTTTATAGCTGAATAGTCAGGTTTATCCTGACAATAACACTACGAAACATAATTTTGTGTCAAATGATAAACGTATAGTTATATTTTGTATCATTGTAGTCAGGTTTATCCTGACATTATTACTATGAAGCATAAATATATTTCAACACAGTCAAACGAATTATTATCATACTTTAATGATAAAGGAAAAGTGTGTTTTGATTCTAAAGCAGCTTTAAAAGCATTCCCTGATGCAAAAGAAAGTGCAGTTAGGGAATTATTAAGTGATATGACAAAAAGAGGTTTACTAATGCGGATAAAAGACGGTGTTTATTACATTATACCTTATGAAGAAAATCCGGAAACCTTTATGCCCGATTGGCACCTGATAGTAAAATATTTAGTAAAAGAGGCTAGACATTATATTGGTTATTACTCGGCCTTGCAAATCCACAATCTAATAACGCAACCATCATTAAAAGAACAAATTGTGGTCGCCAAACAAATTAGGCCTTCAGAGATAAAGATTAAAGACATCACATTTCAATTTATCTACCATAACGAAAGTCACTTTTTTGGTGAAAAGAAAACATGGATTGATAATTTCAATAAAGTAAGCTGTTCTGATATTGAAAAGACAATAATAGATTGCCTTTTCAAACCAGATTATGCGGGAGGCATTGTGGAGGTGGCAAGAGCAATATACAGCACAAAGGAGAAATTAGATTATAAGAAGCTTTTAGAATACACCATAAAATTCGATTCTCAAGCAGTCTTGAAAAGACTGGGGTATATTTTAGAACTCTTTGAAATAGAAACAGAAATAATCCAAGAACTACAAAAACTAAAAACCGCTTCTTATGTAGTTTTAGATAACGAATTACCAAAGGCAGGAAAAAGAAACAGCCGTTGGAGTATTCAACAAAATTTAGATATAGAAACCATTAAATCAGCCATGTTCACATGATCAAACCGGGCGAAATACAAAAGAAAGCAAACCAAGTTGGAGTTCGCGACCAACAAATCGAGAAAGATTACATTTTATCCTGGATACTTTGGGGTGTGGCAAATCACGAACAACTTTCAAAAATAATAGTATTCAAAGGAGGAACTGTATTAAAGAAAGTATATTTTGAAGACTATCGTTTCTCTGAAGATTTAGACTTCACATTGTTGGATAATGAAATAACAAACGAACAAATTTTTGATTGGTTCAAAGAGTCTTTCGAAGAAATAAAGGAAGAATCCAATATTCCATTAGAAATAATTGATGATAACGAGCATGAAGATGGTGGCATCAATTTTTACATAGGTTATGTAGGTCCATTGGGTGGTTTCGGTAACAACAAAAAAGTAAAAGTAGACATCTCCAGAAGCGAAAAATTAGAGTTTGAACCAGTAGTGAAAAACGCTATTGTGGATTATTCAGATGTAGAGGATTACAAACTATTATGCTATCCCTTGGAAGAGTTATTAATCGAAAAATTAAGATGCACCATGCAACGCACACAACCAAGAGACTACTATGACATTTGGTATTTAGTAGAATTAGAAAAAATGGAGGTTGGATATTACACTAATGAATTCCGGAACAAATGCACGAGTAAAGAATTAAAACCTGAAGACTTTCATACCAAACTAGAACAGAAATTACCACAATACAAAGCACGTTGGAAAAATTCAATGAAAGACCAAATAAAAGATTTGCCCGACTTCGAACAAGTGGAAAGAGAAGTCAATAGAAAGATTAAAAACTTTATGGCTTAGCAAAAAATCCAAACAAGAAACAGGAGTTTTTAGTATCATGTAAAAGTCAGAATCAATTTTATTTCAATGGATATAAACAGAGACGCATCAGATAAACATAAGGGTATTAAACTGCAAAAGCTAAGGGCTATTAAATTAGCTTTTGATACTATTATTGCAAATCCAAAAACACAATTCCATATTGCTATAGAGAGTGATGGAGATGTGTTTATATACAGTGATAATCGAAAATTTATAGAAGAAAATAAAAATTATGAATCAAAGAATTTTTCTTTTTTTAGTCATCAAATATTAAATACACTAGTATACTTTTTAGATTATTGGCTAAAGGATACAGTAAAGAAAAGTCCTAATGTTATTTTCAGTTTCTACTCAACAAATAGTATTTCTAAAGAATATAGCACTGAAAAAGTTAAAAATCTAAACATAGAATTGCCCGAGAAACCTATTCTTGAATTGTTAAATAATAAACAATGGAATTTAAAAAACAATCTTATCACTATATGTAAAAAAGCAATTTTAGAAGAATACGAAAATCAATATAAAGGAAAGAACAATAACTACTTGACATTAGAAGCATTATCAAATGATGAGTGGGAATCTTTTTTTAGTCAAGTTATTTGGAACTTTGAAATGCCAGCAAATGATGATTTGACAAATGAAGTAATGACTTTGATAAGAAATTATGCAACTATTAAAAATATAAATATTGATAGTAAAGAAGCTTTCATACTAGCGATGTTAAAACAAAGACTAGAAGATAAGCAAGATGAAGGAGATACTGCAAATCGCTATTTAACTGATGAATCACTAGAATTAATTTTTCACCAAATAGCCAATCAACCTATCAATAAAAATATCTATAAATATGTGGATTTCGATTATGACATATTTCTGCAAAACATTACAAACTTTACCTCTAGTTTTTTAAAAGAAAAATATTTTTCAGTTAATAATAAAAAAAATCTTCCAAAATTTTTAAATAGGAAGGTAAAAAAACATAATTCCGAAATTAAAATACAAACTTCACATCTTCAAGAAACTAAACCTGAAAATTTAATTAAAAACATCATTGTAGGTGATATTGATGGTTTTATTAATAATCTACAACCTGTTTTCCTTTTTGGTGAAATTGGTAGTGGCAAGAGTTCTATAATAGCACAGTATGTACTTAATAAAAATAGTACCGATAGCTTGTGCATAATGATTCCTGTCAATTTTATAAAAGGAAAAATAACATCTGACTTTATATCATTATTCGATTGTATAAATCACTTTATAAATTCTAACATATTGATTCAAGTTTCTTTCTTCAACTTTGAATTTATAATAAATAATAGGCCAATCACTATTGTTTTTGATGGTCTAGACGAGTTAAACAAACAAGAAGCGAGATATGTTGTAAGACATTTAGAAAAGTTAAGCAAAGATTATTCAGATGTAATTATAATTGGCACAGGAAGACCAATAGAACTTCAATCAGTAATTAATTTTAATGACTGGAACTGTTTAACTACAATAGACTTAGCTGAAAGCGAAGTGCTAGAAATACTCATAAATGAAGCTATTGTAGCCAATGTCCCTTCTAAAAATGTTCTAAATGATGCTATAAAAAGACTAGATTTTTTAAAAAGCAGAAATGAATTATCATTATTAGCTAAAACTCCTTTGGTAGTATGTCTACTTAGAGATTTTTTGATTGAAGGAGTGGATATGCAAATAAAAATTACAGTTTAAGTTAAGCTACATTTTTGCAAATGTTGTTTTGATTATTAAATTCTTCAATTGTTTTGTAATTCAATGTACTGTGC
>Ga0247817_10000066_pt1 | contig 105340 bp, 103 predicted proteins | sample UWRJL212509R1_FD_178010 | JGI IMG/M metagenome (GOLD analysis project Ga0247817, IMG submission 178010) | Plant litter microbial communities from Arlington Agricultural Research Station in Wisconsin, United States - UWRJ-L212-509R-1 | ecosystem: Environmental > Terrestrial > Plant litter >... | reverse complement strand
TATTTGTCAAATGAGCCTAGAGAAAGTGGAGGATATCATGGCGCGTAAACCAAACGAAGATTTACTCATCGAAGACGAGCTGGCAGCAGCTTTCTTAAGCGATGACGACCTAACACAAACCGACGATACAAGCGTGCCTGCGAGCAATGCTGACTGGGACGATAGCCAAGAAGAATTCTTGGGTCAACTTGCTGTTGATGTCTACGAAACTGAAAGCAAGCTTGTAGTTAAAGCTCGTACTGCTGGTGTAAACAAAGAAGATTTAGACGTTAGTATTTCTGACGGTATCCTAACAATTAGCGGTACCCTAAGTAGTGGTGACGATTCTATGGCAACTCAATGGCACATTCAAGAATGTTACTGGGGTGAATTTAGTCGCACTCTAGCCCTTCCTGTAAGTGTTAAAGAGGACGAAGTAGAAGCTGTTCTAAAAGATGGTGTTCTAAGCGTAAGCTTCAACAAAATTAAGCAAGAACAAGCTAAAAAGATTCAAATCCAATAGTTTATCTGTTTATTTAAAATAACTCCCCGTTAAACCGGGGAGTTATTTTATTAGGAGAGTAGGGCAGTGTAGTTCGTCCAAACAAAAACTCCCTGCATAAAGCAGGGAGTTTAGTATATAGAAAGTTACTACTATACGTTTGTGTCTACAGCACCAAGTACCCAGTTCACAACTGCGAAGGCTAGGAAGGCAATAATCAAACCGATGATTGCGTACATGATAGTGTTTTTAGCTGCAGTAACGCTAGCACTGTTACCACCTGAAGTTGTGTAACGAATACCACCGTAGATTAGCATGATAACGCTAATTGCACCGATAAGGAACAATAGTACGTTTACAATTGTAGTGAAGATTGAGCCAGGACCGTCAAATAGTTGTCCAGGAGTTCCTTCACCGCGTGCACAATCGATACCCGCTTGAGCACCACCAGTAGCACCTGATGCACAAGTACCTGAATCTACAGCGTTTGCTGTTGGAGCAATTGGAGCGAACACAGCAACGAGTGCAAACACGAAAGCTGCAAATACGCCAGTTAGTGTCTTTTTTGTTATAACGTTCATTTTAATATATTTTCCTTTCTTATGAAATCTACGTTAGTTATATCAGGTTTTGCATTGTTTGTTAACCCCTTATTCACCTTCTTAAGGGTATATTATCTAAAAAAGGTCGAACACCCAGTTAACAATTGCATACGCTAATACAGATACAACTATTCCAACAATAGAGTAAGTAATAGTATTTTTGGCTTTAGCAACGCTGCTTGAGTTACCTGCGGAAAGTGCATATAAAACTCCGCCAATAATCAATGTAACGACTGAAACAGCTCCGACTATGTACAAAAGTACATTTACTAGCGTTCCAATAAAGCCATCCGCCTTCTCGTCTTTGTTATTACAAACCGCGCTTTCTCCAGGGTTAGTAGAGCATACGCCATCAAGTGCCTGGGCACCAACAGGACTTACGGGTACAAATACGAAGGCGCTTACCGTTAATAGTAAAAAGGCGGCAATAAAAGTTTGGATTTTTTTCATTTTAAAAGTTACTCATAACAAAGTTAGTAATTGCGAACGCGGCTACCAATATAACTAAACCAATAACTGAATAAAGAATCATATTTTTAGCACGGGTAATTCGGCCAGAATCGCCAAGCGATGTTGAATACATAATACCCGCAATAATAATGACGATTACCGCGACAATACCAGCAATGTAGTACACGAGGTTAATACCGTTGCGCAAAAGGTCATAATCTTTAATTTCAGGAATACCGTACTCATTTGGCGATGTAGAGCTTACAAGCGAACCAAAAGCAAGGTTAGTAATGGCAATCGCGCCCATTGAAATTATCAGACCGATAACCGCGTTAAATATACTTTTACGAGCCTTTTCTACCTGGCTCGCATTACCACCACCGGTAATAAATAGGAAACCACCATACAATATAAAGAACAGCGCAAGCCAACCGGCTAAAATAAGGCCAATCTCAATAACGTTAAGGACAATTTTCCAAATAAAAATCGATAGGCCACCCGCTTGATCTGGCGATATGATTACACAGCTCGTAGCGCCGTTTAAGCCGTTTTCAACTTTTGTTAGTCCACGAAACCAGGGTGGAATACCAAGAATACCTTTTTCACAATCGGCAGCCTCGACTGCGTGCGCTGTTTGAGGTGTTGCAATAATTGCAATAGGGGATGCAATAAGAAACACAAACGCACCTGCAAACATTAAGTTCTTTAGTAGTTGCTTCATATACTAAAACGCTCCACCAGGTATCAAGAAGGTGAGAAGTGCCCACATACCCGCAAATGCAATAATTCCAATAACAACGTTGGTAAATATACCCATCGCTTTTTTAACCTGTTCTTGGTTGCCGCCAGCGGAGGTATAAAGTATTGAACCGTAAACAATACCAGCTAAGGCAACAACACCCACGCCTGCAGTTAATACATTCACGGCGAGTAACAAGACACTCCAGAGCCCTGTATTTTTTACACCAGCTTGCCCTACGTCAACATTGTCACATTTAATAATTGCAGTGTCGACTTCACAACCGTTATTTTTAGCTTCTGCGGCGAAGGCGACGCTAGGGGCAAGGATAGTCATAACACCCACTAGCAATAGAAAGCCCGCCATCAAATTTCGTATTGTTTGTTTTGTGATCATATTAGTTATAGATTACGAGGTTTTGAGGGATATTGCAACCCATTAGTGGGGTAGACACACCGAAGAATCGTGGCATAAGCTCTTTACATTTTTAACCTTTTGTGTTATATTTAAATCAAATCAGCAATTTCTAGATAGAAACCTGAAAGCAACGTATGACCACCTTTAATGTAACCAGTTAATAAGGATTCAAGCTTCAATGGACAATCAACCAATCGAGAACAACACAGAGACCGAGAATATTCCTCACTCAGGTAACCTAACCGGCAATTTACAAGAACGCCCTGTTGATATTTTCGACAAAACACCTCTTGACCAGGCAGTAGCAGAAAACCTTTTGTCTACACACAATACAGCTGAGTTTCTTACAGGTGAGCCAGCTCCTTTAGCTGTAGAAGCTCCGAAGAAAAAAACTCGCCGGAATTTATTTTTTGGCGGTATTGCAACCGGTCTTGTTGGCGCAGTCATTACTACAGGTGCTTTCCTTAGTGCACCTTCCGATGATAGTGGAAATGCACCTATCAAGGGTGAACCTGTACCTGCTTTACCGTTAGATGATGGTGACAAAGAGCCTGTCTCTACAGGTTTCGAAGTGTACGACCTTCCTACTGTTGCTGAAATTGAAATTAACGCTGAACAAAGCGAAGAAGAAGTTGCCGAGGACGTTATTTCAACTATCTCTCAATGGTGGAACACCGGTGCAACTAAAGAAATGTCTGACGCTGCACTCGAAGGTGATAACGTTTTACTTTCAACAACCGAATATGCAACAAAGGTTAGTGAAACAGTTGACCCAGTATTTGCAGAGGCATTATTTGGCGAAAACGCATCAAATCCTGATTTTCAAGAAGCTATTACTTTACAAGAAACAATTCACAATGCAACTCTTGTTTCTAATTACGTATCATACGGCGCTAATAGCGAAACGCCATACTTTAAAAAGATTGTTTTCACTGGCTTAGATAGCTACATCAACAACGAAGACGGTTCAACTACATTATATGTAAACGTTATCCAAGAAGATAATGCCGACCAGAACGTTGTTGGCGAAGTTAGTACCAGCGGAAATGGACACGAAAGTCACGGTACTATTGTTGTTGACGAAGTTGACGGCAAAATCAAAATTGTACAGCCCCCTGTATTCTTCGCAAATTAGTTTCCACCACTTGTAAAGCATAGCCGGTTAGTGTTAAATATCACTAGTTGGTTATGCTTTTTTTTATTACTCATTCCCCGATTTTATGTAACCCCTCGCGCGGGAGTAAGTAATGTCATCACCTGCCTTATTTAAACGTTCATTATTACTTGTACTAGCTTTCGTTATTGGCGTAGGTGCTTTCTTGCCATTATTCACAGCAACTGTGAGTGCGAATATTAATGAGGTAAGCCCCGAAGTAGAAGCCGAATCTGCTTCATACTACCGCACGTTACGTACCTGTATCAATAATGAGATGCAAACAACCATTCAGCTTTCAGCAAGCGATAACGGAGTAGCAAAGCCGTCGAAATGGTTTAGCGACAATAACGCGTATGGATATGTATACCCAAGCGGCAAAATGGACTGTAAGAAAATTATGTCAAACGCCTTAGCCTTATGGGGATGGGGTGATAATAACGCAGGCTATTCAACTTTTCTAGAAACACTTGGCTTCAAATACAATGCTTCAAACGCACAATGGACCGTAGCGAACAGAGATGAGCTTCGTAATAAATTCGATTTTGCAGTGCAATCTAAGTACTACGGTATAAATTTTACGGGTGAACCAGTTCAAAGCGGGGCAGCTCGTTATTCAATGTTCCTAAATGTTTTCCAAAAAGCCTGTAGTGCAAAAAGTCTCGGCCCTGTAGCGTCTATTACTAATAGTTCGTATAAATCCTGGCTAGATGATTCTAATGCAGACATCGGCCACATGGTGAGCGATAAAACCGCTAACATATCAGGGCTAACTGACAGTGAAGGTGTTTATTTTTCGAAAGTAAACACCTTAGAGGGATCGGGCACTGAAGCGAAAGTAGTTCCGACTGGCTATGCATATATAGCCTCGACAAACGCAATTAATGCGCCGTGGAACAAAGTTGATGGTACCGCCAAACATGTGAAAATTTACGGATACCATAATTCCGCAGTAGAACGAACTTGTCATGAAATACAAAAAGGAATAACTGAAAACGCAGGTGCCTACCTCGCATATGCAAGGGCGCACCCTACAGCTGTTCCTCCAGATACAGCTGTAGACAATACAACCCCAGCTCCTACGAACGAAGAAGTAACATCATCTTGTTCAATTGAAGGCTTGGGTTGGATTCTTTGCCCGGTACTCACATTCACAGCAGGAATTGTTGACGCTGCCTACAACTTCGTATCCGCACTATTAGTTGTACAGCCTTTATTAACAACCGGTGGCGGTACTCAACAGGCCTATCAAGTTTGGCTCATTATGCGAAGCATTGCCAATATTGCATTCGTTATCGCTTTTCTTGTTATTATATTTTCTCAACTTACTGGCATTGCGCTTAGCAATTATGGAGTTAAAAAATTATTGCCACGGCTCGTCATTGCGGCAATTTTGGTGAACGTTTCTTATTGGATATGTGCAATCGCCATAGACCTTTCAAATATTATTGGTGCGTCGGTTATAACATTATTTGACTCAGTTGGTGCAAATATAGGGGACAACTTAGCTGATCAAGCGAACATGTTCAACGGTGGGAATGTTTGGACCAACCTAGCAGGTACTGTACTTGCTGGTGGTGCCATAGTGGGAGTTGTCTATTATGTCGGTCTCGCTGCGCTTATACCAGCTTTGTTAGCAGCTATTGTTGCTATTGTTACCGTCTTCTTGGTACTTACCCTGCGACAAGCTTTAATTATTTTACTTATCGTTGTTTCACCACTGGCTTTTGTAGCGTACTTACTACCAAACACTGAAGATTTATTTACTAAATGGCGAAAATTATTTACGACGCTTTTACTTATGTATCCAATTATTGCGGGTATATTTGGTGCTTCAGCTTTAGCATCGATGATTATTATGCAATCAGCGCCTGGCAATTTCGTAGTTCAAATTATGGGCGCCTGTATTGCAATCTTGCCTTTAGCAATCACACCACTTGTTATGAAAACTGCCGGTGGAGTTCTTAATAGGTTTGGCGGAATCGTTAACAATGCTGAGCGCGGGCCAATTGACCGACTTAAAAAAGTTGGGGCTGGATATGGCAATACTCGCAAAGAATTGCGAAATACCCGCGCACTTGATGGCAAAAAGGGTTCATTCCAGGGTGGACGAGGAGCGTTTGTTCGTTGGCGATCACGCCGAAGCGCTATAGATGCTGGTGTAAAATCACAACGTGGACGCGTTGAGCAACAATATATTGCAGGCGCTATGACTAAAGGCGATACCGATACACCAACTGCCTTTGCAAATAGGGTTGCTGGAGGTACCACAACCTTCGACAAGAATGCGCCAGGCTTATTAAATAAAGTGTCCGTCACTGCCGATCCAGCCGCCTTACAGCGCGCTTTAGCGGGTGCTAAATTTACCATTGAAAAAGCAGAGATGGACGACGTAAGAGCTGAACAATCTTTAGTCTCTAACTTAAATATGGATGCGCTCAAAAATAGATTAGCGGAGCCAGCTACTTCACCGGCTCGTGCGGCTGCTATCGTAGATAGGATGATTAAAATTGGTGGACCACAAGATTATGCTGAAGCGGTAAATTTTTATGGTGATAATAAATCACCTGAAAATAGTGTTGCACGTCAATCAATTGCAAATTCGTTGAGAGAAAGTGGTCCAAAATTCTTAAAGGCATCCGACCTTGACGCTATTGCAACTGGAGACTTAACTCTTCCGACAGGTACAGAAGTTAACGGCGTTAAAATTACTTCCCCTCTCAAGAGAGACCTTGAGTATATCGCAAGAGAGAACGTCGGTAAACGAGTTTACTCCGAAGAGAAACTTGTTGACGAGGCAACTGTTAACATTGCATATGCGTTCAAATCAGCCGACTTGAATGGTAAACAGCAGATGGTAAATACTGCTGCTAGCTTGAAAAACAACCCAACACTTAAGGGTAAGATTAAACATAATGCCCAGGCAATTGACAATCTGTCTTCTGCGAAGGCTCCGTAACAATTTATTGCTGGTATAATTACTACATATGGCAACTTACAAAGTACCCCAAGATGTTGAAGCTGATGACAAGCTCATCGGGCCATTTAGTTTCCGCCAATTTATCTACTTGATTGCAGTAGTCCTTGCGGGTGTAGCGGCTTGGGGGTTGGCGCAAATATTTATTGGTTTGGTTATTATACCGTTACCAATTATTGTCTTTTTTGGTGCTTTAGCATTGCCACTTCGAAAAGATCAGCCAATGGAAGTATACATGGCAGCAATGGTGTCTTATTTGCTAAAACCGCACCAACGATTGTGGGACCCTGAAGGTATTGAAACGGTTATTGAAATTACAGCGCCAAAAACCTACGAAGAAAGCCGAACAAAAAATTTATCACAAGATGAAGCCCAGCAACGATTGAGTTATTTGGCTAATATCGTCGACTCTGGCGGTTGGGCAATCCGCGGTACGAATGCTGCGCCAAATATGTCTATTAATAATGACATTATACTTGAAGCCCAGGAGGCGGTTGATGTGCTCGATAATAATACATCAGTTGCCCAATCGTTTAACCAAATGATGTCACAAACAGCCAATCGAGCTAAGGAAGAGGCGGTTGAACGTATGAAAGCGGCTTCATTTGCGCCAACAATGCCACAGTTAGTGCCAGCCGGCGCTGCAATTCAGTCTCAAATGGCTAATATAGTTATGCCAGAATACGACCCGTACCCAACTGATATTCAACAAACAGTTATCCAACCACTTAATGATCCATCGCATATGGCTGAACAAAATATCGAACCAGAACCTGCAACCCCCGTATATACTGCACCTAAACCAACTCCGCTACCGCCTGCGACACCTGTTGCAACAACTCCATCGCCACAAAGTGCAGTAGCCACTAGCGATACACCCGTGTCTGCTGATATAATGAACCTTGTAAAGAATGCCGAAGGTTTATCGGTTGCAACTCTTCAGAGTCGGGGTGATCAAATTCATAAGAAACTCGAAGAAGAAGCTTCCGACGAAGTTTTCGTTTCGTTAAGATAAATCTCTTTAGAGGGAGTGGGTTCACAGGCTATGCCACCAAATAATTCTTCATTTCCTATTCCACCAAATAACGGAATTCCTCCTGTACCCCAAATGCCAGGCGCTCCTGTTATGCAACAGCAACAAATTCCGATGCAACAACAAGCAGCCCCAATAGGGTCGGGTGCTCCAACAAAACCGGCACCTAAAAACCCGAACTCAACCCAAAGTACACTTCAGCTTTCTGAACTGCGTGACGGTATGGTTATTATGCTTGATGGCTCATTTAGGGCAGTCATTGCTTGTAAATCTATTAACTTCGACCTTATGAGCGACCGCGAACGAGAGGGGATTGAGTATAGCTACCAAAACTTCTTGAACTCACTGACATTCCCTGTACAAATTTTGGTTCGTTCACAACGGGTTGATATCGGCCCTTATATTGAAAAGCTTGCAACTATTCGCCGCACCCAAGACAACATGCTTCTAGGGGTGCTTATGGACGATTACATTGGCTTTATGGATGCTTTAGCGCAGGACGCTAATATTATGGAGAAATCATTTTATATTGTCGTTCCATACTTTCCACTCGGAGATGCAGCTAACTTAGTAGACCAAGGAAAAGGTTTCTTTGGAAAATTATTTGCCCGTCCTACAAACGGCGTTACAAAAATTGATACTGCTGCTTATCAAAAAGCAAAAGACGAAATTAAAAACCGTATCGATGTTGTTGTTTCAGGTATGTTTCAAATTGGCGTGCAAAGTGTCCAACTTGACACTAAGGCGCTTGGTGAGTTGTATTATAACTTCTACAACCCTGATACCTCTGTTAACCAACCGCTTGGAAACTTCGATAATGTTGCGACTACTTTTGTTAAAAAAGCACCAGCACCCGGCCAAAGCCCAACACAGAATGGAGGCTATTAATTATGGCTAAGAAACAACTTTCAGCAGTCGACGTAGCCGCTCAACAACGTGCAAAAGAACAGGCCGAAGTAGAGCAAGCTTTTCTTAAGGGCGTTTCAACCCTTCGTGACCTTATAGCGCCAAGTAGTATTGAAATTCACTCATCATACTTCCGCCTTGGCACAAAGTATGGCCGTACATTATATGTATATGGGTACCCGCGTCAAATTGCGACCGGTTGGTTAAGTTCACTTATTAATATCGACGAAGTGTTGGACGTAAGTATGTATGTCTATCCGGTAGACAGCCAGGTTGTCCTTAATAACCTTCGTAAGAAGGTGACTCAGCTTGAAGCGAGCACTTCTATTAATAATGAAAAGGGTCGTACTCGTGACCCAGCGCTTGAAGCTGCTATTAGTGACGCCGAGGAACTTCGTGACCAAATTCAACTTGGCCAAGAACGTTTCTTCCGTTTTGGTTTATATGTCACGCTTTGGGCTGACAGTATGGATGAGCTTAATTTCGTACAACAAAAAGTTGAAACTATTTTTGGCCAACAATTAGTATTTAGTAAAGTCGCTTCTTCACAACAAGAACAGGGACTTAATAGTACTATCCCGCAATTATCTGACCAGCTGCAAATTCGCCGTAACATGAACACTGGTGCTATTAGTACCAGCTTCCCATTCACCAGTGCTGACCTTACAGATAACAGTGGTATTTTGTACGGTATTAATATGCACAATAATGGGTTAGTTATTTTCGACCGTTTCAAACTTGAAAACGCCAATATGATTGTGTTCGCGAAATCTGGTGCAGGTAAGTCATTTACTGTGAAGCTTGAAGCGCTTCGAAGTATGATGCTTGGTACTGAAGTTATTATTATCGACCCAGAAAACGAGTACCAAAAATTAGCTGAAGCCGTTGGTGGTGCGTATATTCGTTTGAGCCTTAACTCGAACACACGTATCAATCCATTCGACCTTCCCCGCGTTATTGATAACGACGAAGCAGACGATGCGCTGCGTGCGAACCTTGTAACACTCCACGGATTGTTCCGTTTAATGCTTGGTGGTACACAAATTGCCAACGGTGTCGCCGTCTCAGCACTTTCGCCAATCGAGGAAGCTGACCTCGACCAGGCGTTAATTGATACTTATGCACGCGTCGGTATTACCAGCGACCCACTCACACACAACTCACCACCGCCAACTATTAGCGACCTATACGACACATTGCTTCACATGGGTGGGACCGGGCCATCATTAGCACAGCGCCTTCGTAAGTACACAACGGGTACGTTTGCCGGCATTTTTAGCCAGCAATCAAATATTGATATTAACAACCCTATGGTTGTATTCAACATTCGCGACCTAGAAGATGAACTTCGCCCAGTTGCAATGTATATTGTGCTAAGCCATATTTGGAACATTACCCGTACGATTCAAAAGAAGCGTATGTTGATTGTTGATGAAGCATGGCAACTTATGAAATACGATGACTCTGCTAACTTCTTGTTTAGCCTTGCGAAGCGTGCCCGTAAATATTACCTAGGCCTTACAACCATCACTCAAGACGTTGAAGACTTCATGAGCAGCAAAATGGGCCGTGCAATTGTTGCCAACAGCTCAATGCAATTGCTGTTGAAACAATCTTCAAGTGCAGTTGATGTGCTTTCTGATATCTTCAAACTAACTGAAGAAGAAAAGAAGCGTTTAGCGAACTTCCCAATTGGACAAGGTTTGTTCTTTGCCGGCCAAAGCCACGTTCATATTCAAATTCAAGCCAGCCCTACTGAACAGCAGCTTATTACTACCAACCCGCAAGCGGCCATCCAAGCGGCTCAAGGGCTTCAAAATTCCTAATCAGGAGTATAATAGGACTTAACTATGGCGCTTCCAACTTTGCCCGGTGACGAGAAACAGAATGAGAAATTAAACCCTGGTCAACAAGACTATGACAGGCGTTTTAATGATATCTCAAAAGCCGAGCAACAAGGTTCGTTTAATGACATCGCTAACAACTACAACCAAACGGCTGATAGTTCTCAAGAAGATGACAACATCAACAAGCTTAAAGAGCGAGAATCAGAAGGTGACAAAACACCTGCGGGTGGATGGAAAAACAACACCGGCACAAGCGACAAGAACGCAAAGACACCTCTGTCTCAGAGGATAAAAACTATTGGTAAGAAGCGCGGTGGAATTATCGGGCTTATTCTTGGTATCGTGCTTGGTGGTGGATTGCTAGGAAGCGGTTTCGGTGGAGTATCAATGCTTATTAACCTAACTGAAAATGTTACCCTTAAAAACGATTCAAGTTCGTCAGCGTTACAACACCGGTTCATGAAGGTATTTGGTTTTAATATTATTGAAACCGACCCTGTGTGTGCAAACTCTACCAAGAGTATTAAGTGTAAGATGGGCCGTATATCTAATAAAGCTTTAACGCAGCTTGAAAAAAAAGGTATAACACCGGTTTTTGATAACGATACCGATACAAATAATAGAAAAAAGACCGGGTACCCGACAAAGAACCCGACAAGTTACACAATTGATTTAAAAGACGGCTCATCGCCAATTACCGTTGCTGCACGTGATTTACCAAAAACCCTTGCCGAGAACCCTAAAATGGCCGCTAAGGTATTAGGCCGGGCTGGCGCCTTTAATGTGCGCATTAACGCTTGGTCGGGTAAACATATTACCGAGAAATTATATAAAAAGTTTGGTTTAAACAGAAATGGTGGTCTTGCTGACGGCTCAAGTAAACGGCTCACGCCTGCCGAGAAATTAGCCGAAGCAACGAAAAAGCTTCAAGAAAAAATACCAAAATCTGAAAAACTAAGTAGTGTCGCGGATGGTGTTAAAGAAAAGGTAAGGGGACATGTAGGTAAGGCGGGTAAGGCGGGTCTTGTATATTCCGCTGCAGTTGCAGGTTGTATTGCCGTTAAAGCTCCGGGGTATATAGCCGCCGGAGTAGCTGCTGTTCAATTGGCACAGGTGATGCCTGTTGGTATGGATTTAATTTTATCGCCTGGTGCCAAAGCAAAGGCATCTGGGGTTGATACTGCTAACAGTATTACTGCTGAAGACACTGACGCCATTGGTACGCTTCTCACAAATAAAACCCCTCGTGAAAGTGACGGAAAAATGACGTCTGCCTTAGATTCACCCATACTGCTCGCAGCAATGGGGGTTAACAAAGCTAAACCTGCAGTGTCTAAAAATTACACACCCGGTTACGCAATGCTTACCAACGAGGCGGTGATTGCCGCGAATAAAGCCGATAAGGCGCTTGCACCTGGCTGTAACGCCATTATGAGCCCGGCAGCAATGTACACTGCTATGACTGTTAGTGCCGGTGCAACTGTATTATTGTCATCTACTGTAGTTCTTGGAGTTATAAAAGTTGTTGCAGATTTTATTGGATCTGCAATAGTTACTGAAGTTGCCGTGAATGTAGCGGGTGATGCAGCTAGGGCAGCTATTACTGACCTTGCATCGAACGATAATATTCCTAAAGCTTCTGGCGAAGCACTCGGTGATGTTGCCGGTATCTCTATGATGTCTATGTTCTCGGCAGGAGGAATGGCGCGAAACCTACCTGTCCTTAAAACGTCTCAAATTAAAGATTTTGAAGTTGCCTCACAAGAGAATGAAGCGTTCCAGCGGGACATGGATATTGCAACAATGAGTCCATTTGATACATCAAGCAAATATACTTTCCTGGGAAGTATCCTAAATAATGCACAGCTCGCTGTATTACAAAGCGGTAGTTATAACGGAAGTGTATTATCATCACTACCGGGGCTATTAAACTTCTCACGCGCGTCACTTTCTACAGATACACACGCTGAAGAGTTTGATGATAATTACTGTGGTTATGCTAAAGATTTTGGATTAGAAACAGAAAATCCCGCTGACACGCCGGCCATTAATGCAGCTGGGTTGCCATGTACCGGCCTTACAACAACACAAATGAATATGAGCACGGCTGAAGCAATTGACCTTATGTCTAGCTCAACAGGCGAAGGTTGGATTGATGATAGTGATAGTGCTAAACCCATTAAAGACACTGACTCAATTCAAGATTTAATTAAAAAAGGAATTATTAAAGCTGACACGCCATTAGCTGATTATATTGATTCTTGTAGTAACGCAGAAACCGGTGACTATATATTTAGCGCTGCGGGTTGTACCGTTGCTTCTACGGGTGGTGGAACAGATTCAGGTTCGGATATGCCAGACCTTAAGAATCCGCGCTCACTCGAAGCAATGGCAGTATTCTTACTCGATTACCAACAAACTCAAATGATTAACGGCAATGATGAAGTTGACCAAGAAGAAGAGGCTGTTCCAGCAAACTCAGAAGCATTCGTTTTACCTACTGATGTTGGATATAAAGTTTCGTACGGTTGGGGCCCACGAAGCTGTCCTGGTTGTTCAAGTTATCACAAGGGTGTTGATATTACCAACTTCCCTGGCGGTTCATTGAATAAACCCGTATACGCCGTAGCGGCTGGCCAAGTTATTAGTGCAATCAAAGTTAACGGTGTAAACGGTACTTGTACAGGTGCCGGAACTGGAAATAATAACGTCGTTCAAATTAAACATGCCAACGGGTTAATTAGTTCTTACTGGCATATGCAGGCGAATAATATAACCGTAAATACAGGGGATACTGTCACCGCCGGGCAACAGATAGGTAAAATTGGAAACTGTGGGCAATCATATGGGGCACACCTTCACTTTGAAACATGGATAGGCGATGCTACCGACCCTGGCATTCTAGGTATCACCGGGCCAGATGCATCTGATAACAAACGAAACCCAGCAAAAGTAATGGCGCTGTTTGGTGTTGATATAATAAATGCATCATATACGGACGGAAGGTAATTATGAAAACGTTATTTTATAGAATTGTCACCTTTGTAGCCATTCTTGGTTTTCTTACCGTACTCTTTCCAATTCAAACTATAGTATCTGCACAAGCCCCCGAAGAAGAAGTTGCTTCGGCTTGTGATAAAGAGTTTTATAGCAGCAACGACATTCTATTTTATGACCCGTGTGCAAATGTTTGTTCAGCCTCTGCAACTGGCGCCGCAGGAACAATTTCTGCATTAAAAGGTGCAAATAATGGTGAAAAGATTTTTAACTTCTGGGTTGATGCTGGTTTAACTGCACAACAAGCCGCCGGTGTAACGGGTAGTATGAAACACGAGGGCGGCTTTAGCCCGTTCCGTCAAGAAATGTCAAAGACATGGCCAGCCGGTGGATGGGGGATAGCACAGTTTACGTTCGACCCAGGACAGCGCGGGGCGGCTACTGCATATGTATCAAATGCAATTGGGGCAGATTTATTTAATCAATATTATAAGAACGACTTCGGCGGGGCAGTTGTTGAATCAAATGGATTCGTTCCAACAGGCGTACCAGTTGAAGTAAACGATAAATTCTTACTCGCAGAACTCAATTATCTGCTTGATCATATTAAGTCACTCGAACCAAACAACACTCGTACTGGCGCCTATGCTAGAGATTTTGGTGTAACTTTTGGTGTCGGTAATTTATACGACTACCTTAAAACGCTCGTTCAAGCAGCGGATGCTGCAGTAGCTTGGACATACCTCTACGAATTCCCTGGTGATATTAAAAACACCGCCACTGCTCGGGGTAATAGCGCCACTGAAATTATGACGCTTTATTCTGCAGGTACAGGAATAAGCAGCACTTGCGGTGGCGGGTTACAAGCGGGTGGTATGACCCTCGAACAAGCGATTGCGTTCATGGAGAAATACAAGTCTGCAGCTGATAGCGCAGAGTATATTGGTGGTGCCGGGAAAGACTGTGCCGGTGGGCCACTTTCTAACTGTGTATCGTTCTCAACATTCTTCATTAATAAATACACCACTCTTCAAGGTTTTGGAAAGGGTACTTCACCAGGGAATGGAAGTACGGTCGCCTCAAATGCAATTGCTCGTAACCCATCTGCACAAAATGGTCACAGTCCAAGGCCGTACGCAATATTCAGTACACCAAGTGGTTCGGAGATGTGTGGCGATGTTAAATGTGGCCACACGGGCGTTATACTTGGCGTCGACACTGCAAACGGTAAGGTAATCGTTGGTGAAGCTGCTTGTGGAGGCGGAAGCGCATGGGATACCGCAAGGGAATATGAATTATCAAAGTTCGACAGCGATGCATATACATACATATACACTGACGGATTCTTAAAGGGAGCGGTAAACTAATATGCAGCCAGCTAATTCTCAAAAAAAAATACTCACAACTATTGGTATTATATTTGGTGCACTCGTAATTATTTCAATTATCATCGCAATAATTGTTCAGTTATCACCAAAGAATGAATATGGTGAAGGTATAAAAATCCAAAACTATGACCAAAAAGTAAAGAATGTTTCAAAAGAGTTACATAACGGTACTGAGGCAAGTTTATATAATGTCGTAAAAAAGAATATACCTGGAGATACAAACCCTGCAAAAATTAAAGATGCTTTTATTCGAGACGATTCAAACTCGCAAGATTACGATAAAGGAAACGATATCTATAGCGGAAAGTTTATTGTTGATATCGATAGTATTAAACAGTCGTACCTTATTCAATATACGTATATTAAAGATGTAAATAATAGCGAAGGCCTGACAAACAGAGTTGTCGTAAGTTGTGTAAATAAAGAAGATATAAAGTATGAATCATTTAAATGTGAAGATTACGTATCTCAACAAGCTACGCAAAATGATACAATCATTCAATATTTACCGTTTAGCAACTTTAGCTTTAAAATATCCGCAGACACAACAGCTGGGGACGATAAGATGATTCTTGTGGTTGAGTTGCGTATTCCTGAAGCTGATTTAAAAGGTGACTTAGCCTCTAAGCAAGCAGTTGTTGCAATGTACAAAAACGAAGTGGCGAAATGGCTTGAAACGAAAAACCTCGATCCGACTATTTATACCTACGAATATAATTACGATGACAGTGGTAACCTTTTACCTGAAACCCATGACCAACATGGTGATTCTGACGGCGAATAAACTACTTCGTTAGTTCAATATTATAAATATGGTCACCAGCGTGGCTTGTGGCTGAAGTGATAATAATTTGGTGACCTTTTAATTGGCTCGTTAAAAGTTGCTGACGGTTGGCATCGAGCTCAGAGAAGACGTCATCAAGTAAAATGATTGGCTGTTTATCTATAAGCTGTTCAATAATATCAACTTCAAGAAACTTCAAAGCTAACACGATAGTGCGCGCTTCACCCCTTGAAGCAACAGATAGGGCAGGGGAGGTGTTAATTTGAAAGATAACGTCGTGGCGGTGTGGGCCGACGGATGTATTACCTAAGTAACGGTCGCGCTCTAAGTGGGTGGTAAGTTCGTTTAATAACTTCTGTTTAATATCCCCAACGAAGGTATGCGAGTAGTGAATTGAAACGTCATCGTGTGTGCCGGCAATTTCTTGATACAACCGGCCAAGGTTTTGGTTAATTTGCTCAATAAATGCAATGCGCTGTTCAATAACAAATGAACCGTGTTCGGCTAAAGAAATATTCCAAGCGAATAATTCATCATTCGATACGAGAGCGTTTTTAAGAAGATTATTTCGTTGCTTAAGCGAACGTTCATATTTACGAAGTGTCGGGCCATACAGCGGGTTTAATTGGCTAATAAACCTATCAATAAATTGGCGACGACGGGCAGGGGAGCCATGAAGTAAACGAAGGTCTTCTGGTTCAAATAGAACAACTGGATATTTTAGTTTAGCCGGAATACGAGCAGTTGTTTTGCTATCAATACTAAATTGTTTACGGCTGGTTACTTTTTCAGGGTCAAACTTTACAACCCGGTTTGGTTCGTCATCAAAAGAAACATCGATACGCCACCAGGGGGCTTCTTTCTTTAGAAGGTCACTGTCGGCACCTTTAAATGAAGTACCTTGAAGGGAAACATATATCGCTTCCAAGAGGGTTGTTTTTCCGCTTCCGTTTGCACCAGTAATAATCGTCACATCGGGCGAGAATTCAATCATATACACTTCGTGTGAACGAAGGTTTTGAACGTGAAGGTTTTTAATAGAAGTCATATGTTGTAGTGTCCACAACAAAGTGGAAAGTTATTACTTAACTCTTAAGCGGCATAATTACGTGGTAGTAATTCGTATCTTTATCTGTTGATTTAAGGATACAAGGCGATAGTTTACCGTTGAAGCTGAATGAAATGACATCAGCATCAAGCACACCAAGCGCTTCAGTTAAGTAGCGTGAGTTAAGGGTGACTTGGCCGCTACCTGTAATTTCACCATCAAGTTCTGAAGTGTTTTCACCAAATTCAGAGGCGATAGAGTGGAGTGAGACAGATTTCGCATCTTCGTCTACTGTTACCGTTACACTACCACCAGATTCACGAGCAAAGAGGCCAGCGACTTTAGTAACGCGAGTAAACTCAGGCTTCTTAACGATTGCTGTAATATCAGAGCTCGCTGGAATAAGTTGGCGATAGTCAGGGAAGTTACCATCTACGAGGCGGCTAATTACTTCAGCGTCGTTAATACGGAAGCGAACTTGGCTTTCATCAAACAAGACATCAATTGTATCCACAGAGTCATCAATTGAACGAAGTACTTCTTGAAGTGTGGTTGCTGGGATAATTGCTGCAACTTCACTTTTTGTCTCAACAAGGCGACGCTCTGAGAGCCTGTATCCATCAGTTGCAGCTAAATAGATCCATCCTTCATGTGAGTGCCAGTACACACCTGTTAAAACGGGGCGTGTAGAGTCTGAGCTTGATGTAATGATAGTTTGAGAGATTGCTTGTTTGAACTCTTCCATATTAAGCGAGTAGGTAACAGAACTCGCTTCGTTAATAGTTGGAAGTTCTGGGAAATCATCAGCTATAACACCATTAATGATTGAGTGGTACTTTCCACAAGTAATGTGGATATTCTCACCAACAATCTTTAGTTCAACAGTGTCTTTCGGTAGGCTACTGACGAATTCAGAAATAAGCTTTGCAGGTACGGTTATTGAACCTGGTTTTACAATCTTCGCACCAATGTATTGGGTAGAGGCAATTTCCAAGTTAGTTGCTGCAATTAAAAGTCTGTTGCCATCTGTCCTTAAAAGAATGTTACTTAGGATTGGCAATTGAGTTTTTGTACTTGCAACTCGCCCTACAGCAGATAATGCTTTTGAGAAGTTTTCTTGGGTTACTGAGAGTTCCATTGTTATGAGTTCCTTTCCTTATTTTCTTTTTTCTTCTTAATAGTAGGTGCTGTGGAAACAGGGTATAAGTCGGCAATTAACAGTGGTTGAATTTGGTTTTTTAGCGTGGATAAAACCGTTGATAACATGCTGTAAACTTGGGTGAAACTAGGGAGTTGTACACGTATGAGTGTTTGAGCTTGAGTAGGGGGTGTGTATGAAAGTTGAGTATACCCACCATTCATACCACTGTCTGTCCGCAGGCTGTACACATTTTTTACCCAGGCAAAAGTCCTGAAAATAGGCATGAGTTTAAGCATAAAGTTTCTCCCGAATAGCTGCTACTTGTTCGCGAATAACAAAGTCGAGCTTAATAGCTTTTTCAATTTTCTCGACAGAGTGGATAGCAGTTGTGTGGTCTTTACGGCCAAGTTCGCCGGCAATCTTAGGAAAACTTAAGTGAAGTTCACTGCGAAGAAGGTACATAGCAATTTGGCGCGGGGTGACAATATGTTTGTCACGCTTTACACCACAAATTTCCTCAATCTTTAACGAGAAGTGCTTGGCTGTTTGATCGATAATTTTCTTGCTTGATAGATGTTGAGGACGAGACATGTGTGCACTGCCGAGTAAACCTTCGGCTGTAGCAACATCTGGTTCTACACGGTGAAGGTCAGCAAAGGCGAGTAATTGGTTTAACGCGCCTTCAAGCTCACGAATGTTAGTTTTAATATTAGTTGCTAAGAATTCAACCGTTTCAGGGTTTAAGGTGACACCTGAAAGGCCGGCCTTTGCATTAATAATTGCGCAACGGGTTTCAAAGTCAGGCATTTGAATATCAATAGCCATACCCATTTCAAAGCGGCTTCGTAGACGCTCTGTTAGGGTTGGAATACTGCGTGGGGGTTTATCGCTACTGATAATGATTTGCTTATTGTTCTGGTGAAGGAAGTTAAACGTGTGGAAGAATTCTTCTTGGGTTTTTTCTTTATTCGCAATAAACTGCATGTCATCAACAATAAGTACGTCAACGTTGCGGTATTTATCAGAGAAACCTTTTTTCTTGAAACGAATGTAATCAAGGAATTCATTAACGAATGTTTCAGAGCTTACATATAGTACGCGCGCTTCTGGGTTGTTAGCGACAATCTCGTTACCAATAGCCTGCATAAGGTGTGTCTTACCTAAACCAACGCCGCCATAAAAGTAGATGGGGTTGTATTTTGTGCCTGGGCTTGTTGCGACAGCTTGGCTAGCGGAGTGGGCGAGGTCGTTACTCGAACCAACGATAAAGTTATCGAAGGTATAGCGAGGATTGAGCCCATTTTGAGATGAACCCATAGGTAACATACCTGAAGGAGTTGGCCCGGATGAGCGGGAAGTCTGGTTAGATATGAGTTCATTCGCATCACTTGTAGTTTCGCGACTGATACGAGGTTTCTTATTAGTCGTTTGTACGACGTAGGTAAGGTTAGGGGAGGTGATACCGTTTTTCTCAAGCATTTCACGAACGGTTTTATCGAACTTTGTTTCAAACTGTCGCTTAATAAAAACGTTACGAACTTCGAAGAGAGCTTCGTTTTCGTCAAAACGTAATAACTTAGTATCTGACCAGTACATATTAAAGTTAGGTCCAGAGACTGATAGTTCTATTTCCCCCAGCACGCTGTGCCAAAGTGCATGTACGTCTTTTTGCATGTTCCCCTAAACTCCTACATTTGCTCGATTACTCCTTATACTATACCCGAAAGCCAGAGTTTTCCACAACCATAAAACGATTGTAAAAAAAGAGGGGAGTAAGGGGTGTTATTTATCCACAATTGTATATCACCTCTGTTAATATGTGGATAACTACTGTAAATAAGGGGATAGTTTGTATATATAACGTCACGGTTTATCAAAAAAGCAAGTCTTTTGGACGTACGGGATTGATTAATAGAGGCGATAAGGGTATAATAATCGAGATATGCCAAAACGAACTTTTCAACCACACACACGTCACCGTGCCCGAGTACACGGTTTTCGCGCGCGTATTTCGTCTAAAGCTGGACGCGCTGTATTAAAGCGACGTCGTCTTAAAGGCCGCGCACGTTTGACAGTTTAAACTACCAAGTTTAAACAAATTTTAACCACTTCCTAACCGAAGTGGTTATTTTTTTGCGCTATACTAATTAACAGATGATTTCTGCTTTATACCGATTCCATGGCCACAACAGTTTGCGTTATGTATACACAAACGGCAAAGCTGTTCGTACTCAAACGATTACTTTGAAGACGACTACTAACGACCGTCGTAAATATTCACGGTTTTCTGTAGTTGTCAGCAAGAAAGTTATTAAAGGCGCCGTGGGCCGAAACCGGATTCGCCGCCGGTTGTATGAATATATTCGTACACACCTTGACCAGATTGATGGAATTCACGACGTTGTACTTATATGTACCTCTTCTGAGTTACGCACACTTCCCGCCTCGGAAATAACCGACCAGCTTGAACAATTATTTACTAAAGCGGGTCTGTTTAAAGAAGCCTAAAACTGGTATACTATACGCTAGTAACCATGCGAGGCTAATCTGTGAATATCTTTGAATTAATTGTTGTCCAACCAATCTTTAACTTACTATTGTTTATCTATAGTGTTCTTCCTGGTGCCGATTTTGGTATCGCGATTATTATATTTACAATAATTATTCGTTTCGCCCTCTACCCACTTGTTGTTCGCCAACTCCACCAAGTAAAGGCGATGCGTAAGCTCCAGCCAGAGTTGAAACGCATTAAAGCTGCTAGTAAAGGCAACCGCCAAGCTGAAAGTATGCAAATGCTTGAGCTCTACAAGCAACACGGGGTAAAACCGTTTCGCTCTATTTTGATGCTGTTAATTCAGCTTCCAATCTTTATCGCCCTTTTCCAAGTGATTCAAATTTTCACTACTCACCGCGATAAAATTGCTGAGTTTACATACGGTTTTATGCAAAACCTTAAGCCAGTACAAGACTTGCTTATTAACCCTGATAATTTCAATGAACAATTCCTTGGTTTTGTTGACCTAACTACCCACGCTATCGGCGCTAATGGCGTTAATATCTTCTTAATCCTTCTTGCCCTTATTGCTGCATACACCCAGTACGTTATTTCAAAGCAAACATCCCCTACTACAACAACGAAGCGTTTACGCGACGTATTATCTGAAGCTGGCGAAGGTAAACAACCTGACCAAGCTGAACTGAACGCCGTTATGATGAGTAAGATGGTGAAATTCTTACCATTTATGATGTTCTTTATTATGATGAGCCTTCCTGGTGCCCTTGTGCTTTACTACGTTGTATCAAACATCTTCGCTGCTGTTCAACAACACTTCCTTCTACAGCGCGACGCTGAAGAAATGGATAAACTTGCCGACGAGCCAACTAAAGGCACCGGTAAAAAAGCAACTGCAAAAGCTCGCGCTAAAGTAGCGACAGAAGCTAAAGTTACCGAGAACAAAGGCCCAAACATTACTCGAATTAAAGCCAAAGACACACCAAGTAAAAAGGGTAATTCATGAACAGAGAAGCATCGATAGAATTTGCCCGTACCTACGTGGCCGACCTTTTGACCTTCTTTGGAGTGAACATAGATGTAGCAGTATCAGTTGAAGACGATGTAATTGAATTATCAGTTCCTTCAACCGACCTTAATAGCCTTTTAATTGGCCGGAACGCAGAGACCTTACGAAGCCTACAATACTTAGTTTCGACTGTCCTACGAAATAAAGACGCAGCGCTTACACGAGTAAATGTGGATATTGCTGACTATAAGAAGCTGCGCAACGAACGCCTCGCTACTGAAGCACGAGGATGGATTGAAGAAGTGCGGAAGAATGGTACGACAAAGGTGATGCAGTTGAATGCAGCGGATCGTCGGATTGTTCACCAAGTCGCTACTGAATACTCTGATATTAAGACTTTCTCTGTTGGGGAAGGGCTTGAGCGAAGTATTTCAATAAGCCAAGCAAGTTCTTAATTACTCATTTGAATTAATCTTAACGCTTTCTGAAGAGAGAGCGTTTTTGTTTGGTATTATAGGCTTATGGTTAAAAATTCTCGAAACGATAGCGGCAGTGTTTTAGTTGTTATATCAATTATAGTTACCGTCGCTGTAGTCGGAATATTGGGATATGTTGTATGGAATCGTTTTATTAACACACCTGAAACTTCAATAGATAGTAGTCAAACAAATACAGTAGACGATTCAAAACCTAAAAGTGAAATTATCGTTATTGAAAATAGCGATATGAATAAATATGTAAATTATGAAAAGAATTTCGAATTCCTTTTTCCTAAGAAGATATATTCAGCAAGTGCGTGTCAGGGTTCTGATAAGAAATATGACACCTACGGAAATACTGTTCCTAGTGAGTATCATTACGGTGCATTAGACGGCCCTGTAGATATGACAGTATTAGAAGATTTAGACGAATATTTTATTGCCCCAAAAAACGTAATTGTTCAATTGCAACCAAGTGGTTCTGATGAAAAAGGTTATATCTATAAATCATGCGAAAAGCAGCCTATAAGCATAGAGTTGATTAAAGAGTCGAATACGGATACATTTGGTATAAAAAATATGGTTATTGAACAGAAATCGTTTATCGTGAAAAGTGCGAAGACCGAGAGCGACACTGTTAGTATTGTTCGAGATATATTTGGGGATAAAACAGGTACTGTGGAATGGAAACAGGATTTACAAAATGCAAGTCGAAAAAACGGCACATTCCTTTACACTCCAAATATAGAAAGAACGGGTGGTTTTGCCTATAAACTTTGGTATTATCCAGAAGAAGAAAAAGTTGTGTTCTTTGCTTTAGGTCAAAGTGTATTCTTCCAACACCCCGACAGGTCTGAACAGTTCTATAACCCTGTAGATAGTTTTAAATTTAATAAGAAAGATTTTTAGTGAAAAATTCTCAAAACCAAAATGGAAGCATTCTTATTATTGTCGTAGCTGTAGTTATTTTGGGTGCGGTTGGGTATGTAGCCTGGAGCAAATTTTTCGCCGCTGATACAAAACAAGAAACCACACAACAAGATAACGCGGTAACAAAGCCTTGCGAAAACAACGAAGGGGTTATTGAGCACGATGGTGTTGTCTGTTCTGAAGATATTGGAGTGAAGTTTAAGTCACCCTCTATTTTTAATGACAAATTTAAAAAGAACGATAATTATGAAATATTTAAAGGAACCATTGATTACGGCACTCGTGCATCTGCGGGTAATTCAGACGTCGCGTACAGTGCTGTTATTGCGGGAACTGATAACTTTACCTTAACTATCGCGAAAGAACTACTGCGCACAGGATATGTTGGTGTGTACCACGGACTTCAAAATACTTTCTATGATGCCGGGACGGGAATACTTAGTAACGTTGAATCACCAATGACAACATACAATTCAACAAATGACTCCTCTACAACAACAGGAACTTACAAACTAGGTAAAGAAGTACCCTCGTTTATAGCTGACGGTGTTAAGTTCTATAAAGGCTCAAACGGTGATGCTGGGCAAACAGGCGAAATGTACTTCGCGGTTATTAACGGTAGTATTGTGAAAATAGAACTAAAACACGGAGCTTATATGGGGCCTGATAGCGACGACCCTTCTACTATTGACCCGAAACCGGTTTTCGACCAGTTAGATGAAGCAATTAAGAATATTGAAATAATTAGTAAATAAATTACTATTTTGTGACATCATTGAGCACACGCATATATACGGCGTGCGTTTCTTTCGCCATCTTCTTCCAAGAATATTTCTTGATTTGTTTATACCCAGCTTTTGATAAACGGGTGCGAATTGTGTCATCGCTTAATACTTGGTCGATTGCTTCGGCCATGTCGCTGGTGTCGAGTGGGTTAAAGTAGTGCGCAGCGGGGCCGTAGACCTCTGGAAGGCAGGTTGCGTTGCTACTGACGACTGGAGTTCCATATCCCATTGCTTCGAGTCCAGGCAGGCCGAAACCTTCCATAAGGGATGGGAAGACGTAAGCGCTAGCATGGGTGTAAAGCCAGCTAAGCTGCGGGTCTTCAACAAAATCTGTGAAGTGAATATTTTTATATTTACGGTCATTGAAATACGCTTCGTTTGCGAGCGCTGAAGCATTCTTTTTACCAACGAGAACAAGCCCGAGATTTGGGTATTTTGCGAGAAGAATTTGGTGGGCGTCACCTAAACGTTTAATGTTTTTGTAGTCGGATTGTTGGCCGACGTACAGGATATAATTTTTGAAAGGAACCTCGTATTTTTTAGGAGCTATTTGCGCAACATCCGATGATTCGTAGATAACAACGCTTTTTTCAGCGGCTAAAGGCGAGAAGTTAATAAGTGCCTGCTGGGTAAAGTTACTAATAGTGATAATTCCATTGTTATCTTCAACGACCTTTTTGAAGACATATTTTCCTACTTGTTGCTTGGCGTGAAATACCAACCAATTCTTCTCACTATTGTAGGTATTTAAAAGGGTTAAATCATGAAACGTAGTGACCTTTTTGCCTTTATAGCCGATTGGTTGTTGTGGCATACAAAAGTGTACTAAATCAGCGTTCAGTTTTTTAAGATATTTCTTGAAACCAAGTTGTTCAGCAAATGAATAATTATCGAAATCAACAGTACGAACGGTAAAATTTTTATTACGAGGTTTCCAAAAATCTTTATCCTTAGTTGGAACAAGAATTGAGTATTCGTTTTCAGTATCGACTTCTTGTAGGTAGGTTACGAGACGTTCGACGTAACGACCAGTAGAGGAGTTAATAATACGGGCATCGATAGCGATGTGCATTAGTTAGCTACTTTCTTGAACACAATACGAGAGTATAAGAGATAATTCCAGATAAGCGAGCCAACTGTTGCGATTAACTTAGCGACAAATAGTAGTACTGAGTCGTTTGAGATGTGTGATTCAAGCGCCGAGGTGACAATCCAGATAATAATTGGCTGTAACACCCAAAGCCCAGTTATAGTTACAAGCAAAAAGGCTGCAAATTGTTTCTTTGCATTGCCAGTTTTGTTTTTAAATGTAAATGATTTGTTGGCAAAGAAGCTAAAAACTAACGACGCGCCGGTTGAAAAGTAATTGGCAAGTATTTTATCAACGCCAAGGTTTACGAATAAGAAAAGTAAAATAAAATCGAGCGCTGTGTTTACACCACCGACAATTGCAAATCGAAGCTTATCGCCGTGTTTTTCGCGGAACTTTTCCATTGTGATACTCCTCAATTAGGTAAAGTGGACGTTGCTTGGTCTCGTTGAAGATACGACCGATATATTCACCGATAATACCGAGTGAGAGCAGCTGTACGCCACCAAGGAACAAGATGACGGCCATCATCGATGGATAACCGGCTAGGTCGACACCGAGGAAGACAGTGCGAATAACAAGATACACAAGATAAATGAAGGCGAGTATTGAAACTGCGATACCTGCGTACGTTGAAATACGAAGCGGGGCGGTTGTGAATGAAGTAATACCGTCGATAGCAAGTTCGACTAATTTTATATAGTTCCATTTTGTTTCGCCGGCCGCACGAGAATCGCGGTCGTAAAGAATTTCTTTTTTATGAAAGCCAACCCAGCTAAACATAGCTTTGGTATTTCGTTGAGATTCACGGAATTGCTTTAAAGCTTCGACGACACGACGGTCAAGAAGGCGGAAATCGCCTGTGTCTTCTTGAATAGGAATACGAGTGACGCTTTGAAGGGTTTTGTAATACATTTTAGAAGTAAATTTCTTAAACCAGCTCTCGCCTTCACGAGATTTACGCTTAGCGTATACATCGTCATACCCATCTTCCCAAAGTTTAATCATTTCGGGGATAAGTTCAGGTGGGTCTTGAAGGTCAGCGTCAATAATAACGACTGCGTCGCCAATTGCATGGTCGAGCCCGGCAATCATGCCGATTTCTTTGCCGAAGTTGCGAGAGAGGTTAATGTAGCTGACGCGAGAATCAGTCGCGGCGTAATCTTTAATGAAATCGAGGGTTTGGTCTTTACTACCGTCGTTAACGAATAAAAATTCAAAGTCATACTCTTTAGTTTCGTTGGCAAGGGTTGCAAGGCGAGTAAAGAGCTTGTCGAGGACAGGCTCTTCGTTATAGGCGGGGATGAGGATGGAGATGGTTTTCACTGTGCTCATTATACTCAATTACTCTAACGAACGCACCTTATTCAGAATAGTGTCAATATTATCATTCCAAGAATACCGCCGAACATTTTTTTGCAGTTCTAGTTTTAATGGCTTTGGTAACGAAAGTGATTTAAGAATTGCATCACGAAAAGATTCAGGACTTAGCGGGTTCGCATATGTAGCTGCTTCAGCGCCAACCTCACGAAGTATTGGTATATCAGACGCGACTACGGGTGTTCCTCCAGCCATAGCCTCTAAAACAGGCATACCAAAGCCTTCATATAGTGACGGGATTACAAATAATGAAGCCGCTTGATAAAGCGCAGGGCTATCTTGTTGATCAATAAAACCAAGGTGGCGAACATCTTCACCTGCTTCGATAGCCGCATCGATAACTGCCTGTGTAGATTCTGTTTTCCAACCCTTGCTGCCGGCAAGTATTAGACTATATTCTGCTTTGATGTCACTAGGTAGTAGTTGATACGCTTTTACGAGTGTGCTTAAGTTTTTCCGTGGTTCGAGATTACCAATGAAATAAATGAATTTTTTGTTTCGATTTAATTTGTACTTTTCTTTCACATCAGTGATTTCTTGTTGCGATATATTCTTAAAAAAACTTTCATCGGGTGGAATTGGCGTAACAATACACTGCTCGGCCTTAAGTGAAAACTCTTTCATTAACTCAGCTTTAATCGAATTTGAAATTGTAATAATAAAATCCGCCTTTTTGATACTTCTAGGAACAACACGCTTTAAATGTGCTAAGTTTTTTTCTTCGACGACATCAGGGAAATATATGTAGGTAAGGTCGTGGATTACCGTAGCGGAAAATTTACTTTTAATAGTTGGCCATGTTGCAAAGTTCGGAAAGATAGTCAAATCAACAGAGGGTAGGAATAGGTCGAATGCAGGGGCTAGATTGTAGCTTTGAGCTTTTGCATATACACGGAGAGGTAGTTTGTTGTTGGGTTCTGGGTTAACAAGGGGAATATTAAGACTTGGTGTCGGTTGTCTGTTTGCAAAATCAAAGTAGTGTCCGTAAAGTTTGACATCTTTTTTGTTTGAAAGAGAGTCGGTTAATAAACGAGTATATTGGGCAACTCCGGAGAGGTGTTTAGAGGCAAGGCTACTAAGTTCTATACGAATTTTCATACAATAACTCCGTAAAGAGGTATAAATTGTTGAGAAACAATTTTATCAAATTGAAACTTTTCTTGGTATTGAGTACGGGCATTAGTGCCGATTTTATCGCGGAGGTGCTTATTGACCAACAACTCTTCCATCGCCATGAGTAATTCGTCAATACTATGCGAAGGTACAAGAAGACCGGTTTCGTTGTTGATTATAATTTCAACATTTCCACCTACAGACGTAGCAATGATTGGCATAGACAACATACTAGCCTCAACAAGAGCAACACTAAAACCTTCATGGTAGGTAGGGTGGACAAACACATTCGCTTTAGAGATGTATTCAAGTGGATTGGTCTGATGACCGTAGAAATTAATAGATGGTACGCCGCTAGCTTCTAACATAAATGTTTTTGCATCTGGTCCATCACCAATTAGGTCAAGTTGAATATTTTTATATTTTTGCCTCAGTACCTTAAAAGCACTAATTGCTTCACTAATACCTTTATCTTTAACAAGTCGGCCTGCTACGATGTACTTAAATGTGTCACCTTCACTATGTTTATAGTGTGCTGACTGGTCCACTACGCCGTTATAAACGACCTGTATTTTCTCAAGAATCTTCGACGATTGACCTAAGTTGTTTGTTACGAGTTCTTTTTCACTTTTGCTAACAACTGTAATAGAGTGTGTATGTTTCGCTGCAACAAGTATCATTTTACCGATTGGATTTTTGAAGTGCACCGTAACATTTTCCCAAACATGTTTCAAATCAGCGTGGTCAGTCCAAACGATATTTTTACCGAGGATTCGCCCGGCATATGTTGCAGCTATAAAATCATCTTTGCTTTGAATGTGGATAGTACTTGGTTTAAGTTTAATAAACAAGACAAAGTAGTAAGCAAAGAGAAGTAGTTGCCATAAGATATAGACAGGTATCAAAAGGTTGTTGAGACCACTCCACTGTTGTTTGCTCCACCACCATCCAGTAACGTTTTTAATTCCTCGCTCATCGGCGAACGCTAGCAGTTTTTTTGACCGAGAAATAATAACAGGGTCGAGTTGCTTGTCTTTAAGTATCTCAGCTAGAAACACAGGAAAACGCTCTCCACCACCGAAGTCTTGCGATGCAGCGTTGCGAATAATAACGATTTTTTCTTTACGCATATCTTAAATACAGTATACAGCACCACAAGAACTGGTATAATTATCTGAAGATGAAATACTTACATTCTAGAAACCGTGCTATTTTGCGTGAAATGATTAGTACCGATTTCAAGGTTCGCTATCAAGGTTCAGCACTCGGCTACATGTGGTCGCTTTTAAAACCACTATTCCTATTCGCAATTTTATACATTGTATTTACTTATATTATCCCTCTCGGAAAGGGTGTTGAACATTTCCCGGTGTATCTATTGCTTGGAATCGTGCTTTGGAATTTTTTTACCGAAGCAACTACGTTGGGTGCTAGCTCTGTTGTGGCGCGAGGCGACTTAATACGAAAAATTAGCATTCCGCGTTACCTTGTGGTCATATCAAGTTCAATGTCTGCTTTAATTAACCTTTCTTTAAGCCTGACGGTTGTGTTTATTTTCGCTTTGCTTAACGGCATTACGCCGACGTTGAGTTGGTTTCTTATAATTCCACTCATTTTAGAATTATTTATATTTGCACTCGGAATTTCATTCTTTTTATCTGCAGCTTTTGTAAAATTCCGTGACATTACTTATATATGGGAAATTGTTCTTCAGGCTGGGTTTTATGCAAGTGCAATCATCTATCCGCTAACACTGGTTCCGGGTGAGCTACAAAAATGGTTCTTTTTAAGCCCAATTGTGCAAATAGTTCAAGATGCAAGACATGCACTTGTTACTGATACATCGATTACTATCTGGACATTCTCTCCACTTGTAATCATTACCCCATTTATTATTGTTATCATCGCCGCTGTTGTTGGTGGTGTATATTTTAAACGACACTCGCGTTATTTCGCGGAGGATTTATAAATGGCTGAAAAAGAAATAGCAGTATCGGTTCGCGACATTCATAAGTCGTTCATATTGCCACAAAGCAAAAATTCGACTATGAAACAAACAGTCGTCAATATCGTTCGAAGAAATAATAAAGTCGTTCAGAAAGTGCTCGATGGTATTAACTTCGATGTCTACAAAGGAGACTTTTTTGGTATTGTCGGTCGGAACGGGAGCGGTAAAAGTACTTTACTTAAGCTTTTGGCTGGCGTGTATGTTCCAACAAGTGGTGAGGTGAAGATTAATGGAATGTTGACGCCTTTTATTGAACTTGGTGTTGGATTCAACCCCGAACTTTCAGGACGCGATAATGTATATCTAAACGGAGCATTGCTTGGCTTTGACCGCAACGAAATGAAATCTATGTATGAAGAGATTGTTGCATTTGCTGAACTCGGTTCTTTCATGGATCAAAAGCTTAAGAATTATTCCAGTGGTATGCAGGTTCGACTAGCCTTTTCGATTGCAATTATGGCCAAGAATGACGTATTGATTTTTGACGAAGTCTTAGCAGTAGGTGACGAAGCTTTTCAGAGAAAGTGTTTAGATGTATTTGAACAATATAAGGCAAATGGTCAAACTGTCATCCTTGTGTCTCACGACATGGAAACAATTCGTCGTTATTGTAACAGGGCAATTCTTATTCATGATGGAAAGTTAGTAGAAGATTCTAACCCTAGAAAAGTTGCCGACAGGTACAGTGCATATAATCAAGAACAGATTGATAGTGAGCTAGGGCGCCAAAATGGCAAAAAAAAGAATGACGACGACGTAAAAGCCATCATTACTGACAAGAATCACAAGCCACTTAAGAGTTTTGTTACTGGCACTAACTTCAATATAGATGTTACTTGGAAAGAAAACCCGGAAATTGACTCTTTTGTTGTTAACTTGTTTCGAAAAAGTGGCGAACACATCACCGCTTTTAGAGTACGACCACAGGGCATCGATAGGGCATTTTCTGTTAACTTAAGCCCACTTATTGGCGTAGGCCGTTATATGATACGCGTTGAGTCACGACGGAAAGATAATATCGTTATAGGAAGCCCTTATGAGGGAGCAGATTTTATTATCACAAAACAAGACATTCCAGGTGTCCCTGGCTGGAGTGGAATCGTATCTATCGAGCACTCAATAAGCTACGGTAGTTTGAAAAAATAAGATTTATTATTCAATGAATAGTAAATCTTTAATACTATTTGCTATGAGCCTTTAGTTTATTAATATAATAGCGTGGTCTAAAAAAACGAAGTCTATTGATAGTTTTTTTATATCGATTAAGTTCTGGGATAAGATCAGCCTCTACATAAGTATGTAGCTCTTTGTAGTCTTGTGAAATCGAAGTTAATTTACGAGACGTATCAATGTAACCTGCATGTGATTCACTTGCACGTTTTTCAAACCCAACCACTACGGCTAAAATATTTTTTGAGTAAAGATCAATATGTTTTTCAATAATATATTTTCGCCACTGAACTGACTTTTCTGGTTTAGAGCTTTGAGAACTCGACGAATTGGCAAGTCGTCGGTATTTAAATAGGGGTTCTTCTATGACTCCCAGTGACCAGCCTTTTTCTAAGACGCTAAGCCAGAAGTCGTAATCTTCAGCACCATATACAACTTGAGCCGTATCATATCCTCCTACTTCACTGAATACTTCCTTGCGAAATACACAAGAACCTAAATAGTGGTTACTTATTAACATGCTAGGAAGAGAAGCTAACTCTTCATTAAGTTTAACCACCCCAGATTCAATTCCAAACTTTTCAAGCCAAGTTGCTACGGCGGCCTTTTTAAGATTAGACTCAAGGTATGCCACGCTTTTTTCTAGAAATGTTGGTTTCAGTATATCGTCTGGATCAAACGAAAAGACATATTTTGATTTTGCCCTTAGGATATATTTATTGCGTACTCCGCTAAGGCCAAGGTTTTTCTTTTCGGTAACAAGGCTAGCGTTTTCAGGAAGAGCAAGATTACTGAGTATTCTTTTAGTCTCAGGATCAGTAGAGGCGTCATCTACTATAGTCAAATGAAAGTCTTGAAATGTTTGTTTTAATAAAGACTCAATCGCATCTTCTATATACTTACCGAGATTGTAACAGGGCATTATTATACTAACGGCCGGAACTTTACTGGTAGACTGAAAGTTTATTTTAGCCATGTAATTATTCTAGTGTTTTACCTTATTTAATCTAAAATTTACTGCTTTTATAATACGATGGTATACAAAACGATAACCTGTCCTTCCTGTTGAGGCTACGATAAGTAGCTGCGAAATAGCTTGTAGAGTTGAACCATCTTTTATAAGTGCCATTGATGCGTTTACTGTATCCTCTAAAACACGTTCTTTCGTCGCAATCCCATGCTGCTGAGTATTGGTCATATATACTTTAAGTCTATCTTGAAGCTCAGACCTAGACACGACGGTATACGGGTGTTCATCTCTAAACTTTTTTAAGTTAATACGCATATGATATTCCATCAACTCGGACTTAGTGCTAGTAATACCAAGTGGATTAACGCGCCAGCGGAAGATTGTTTGAGGCAATGCGACAATCTTACCTATTTGGGCAAGGCGCATCCATAAGTCATAATCTTCAGTTGGTCCGCAGTCGCTATTGTAGCCATTAACCTTATCAAATGCTTCTTTTCTGATTAAAACCGAACCGTGAGCAATAGGATTTCGGGTGCGCATAGCGTTTAAAAGGTCAATACTTTGAGAGGGAACAGCATCATGGTAAAGGATTTCTCCATCCTCGTTCATTACGTCAAAGCCACCAGCAACGAGGACGATAGAAGAGTCGGCTTTTATCGCTTTGATTTGAAGTTCGAATCGGCGAGGCAGGGCTAAGTCATCAGCATCGATTCTGGCCAAAAATTCACCCTTGGCTAGTTCGGCTGCTCGGTTAAGAGTTGCGACAATGCCTTGATTTTTTTGGCTAATAACTTGAATTCGCTTATCGCGAGCAGCGTATTCTTTTAAAACTAATATGGAACTGTCAGTAGAACCGTCATTAATAGCAATAATTTCAAATTCTTTGTAGGTTTGGCGAAGGAGGCTGTCGAGTGTTTCAGCTAAGTACTTTTCGGCATTGTAAACTGGCAGTAGTACGGAAATAAAATTCTTTTTCATATACAGTTTAGCTTATCACAAATAGTATTGCTGTGGTTGCCTCTTCCCCTGATAAATGATATTATTTATAGAGGATATGCTTATGCGTAAAAAATATACAGACAGTCAAAAATCAGCAAATATAAAGCGTTACATTATTCTATCTAGTGTGGTGTTTGTAGTTGTATGCCTTTGTCTTTGGTTTTTTGTTATAAAAGACAATTACCCAATTGGTGCTGAGAAGAATAATCCTACACAGCAAGCGGCTGACACGCAAGACAAAAATGATTTTATTAACAACCCAGGTGCCGGAACGCCCGACCCGGATAACGTATTGAGTAATGGTAATACTGACGAATCAAAGGTTATAGTTGCAACTATGATTGAAGGCGATAGCGTAACCGTATCGACAAAATTATATGGTTACAGCGACGGAAGCTGTTTAGTTGAAATTACAAATGGAACTAAGCAACATTCAGAAACAGCTCCAATTATTTTTCAACCAGAATATTCAACCTGTGCGGGATTTAGTGTTAAATCGAGTAAACTTGGCGCTGGCAATTGGTCGATTAAATTAACAGCTATGTCTAAGGGTCAATCGGTGGTAAAAACAGTAACTTTGGTAGTTTTATAATGAAGAAAATTATCCTTTTAACAATCATAATGATACTGAGTATTAACATACTATCTACTTCCTCAGCAGGGGCGGTTTCGGCAGCTGATTGGAAAGCGGGTCGGATTATTGACGACGCTGTCTTTGCTAATAAGGACGACATGACGGTAGCCGAGATTCAGACCTTTCTTAATAATAGGGTTGGTACCGGTAGCAACGGAGTTTCTGGTCGTTGCGACACTAACGGTACTAAAGCTTCAGAATTAGGTGGCGGAACTCGAGCTCAATATGGTGCGGCTCACGGTAACCCCGCTCCATTTACTTGCCTTAAAGATTATTATGAAGTTCCCAAATTAGCACCGGGCCCTGGTATGCCCGCAAGTAACTATGGCGGAGTGGCTATTCCAAGTGGCGCTAAAAGCGCCGCACAGCTTATTTGGGACGCTGCACAGCGCTACAATATTAGTTCACGAGTTCTCTTAATCAAGTTACAAACAGAGTCTGCCGGTCCTCTTACTACAGACGATTGGCCATTTTTGCGTCAATACAACTTTGCAATGGGTGCGCATTGCCCGGACAGTGGACCCGAAGGAAGTGCCAACTGTGATGTAAACTATGCCGGATTTTCAATTCAGATATCAGAATCTGCCGCTCTGCTTAGATACTACTTGGATAATATGACCAAGTCATGGTGGTCTTATAAAAAACCGTACCAAAACAATAATATAATGTGGAACGTTGTTGAACGAGGTTGTGGTGCAAGTAATGTTTATATTGAAACAAAGGCAACTGCAGCTTTGTATACCTATACGCCATATCAACCAAACCAAGCCGCTCTGAACAATATGTACGGTACTGGCGATGGTTGTAGTGCCTATGGAAATAGAAATTTTTGGCGTACGTATAACGACTGGTTTGGTTCAACTCAGGGGTCGGTGCAAATTACCTCACCGCTAAATATTACTACAGAGTACACGCAGGGTTCGTTTATTAATCAAAACGTTGTTGCGTCATTTACTATCCAGAACACAACTTCTCAACAGCAAGATATTGGGACGATGGCAATTACGGTAAGAGATAGTTCTGGGAATAACCTCGACTTTGGTAATAAATATATAATTATTGCGCCGCATTCAACCTACCGTTATTCTGAGATGAGAACCTTTAGCTCCGAAGCAACACTAACATTTGGTATTACAAACCTTCGAACGAATTTTGGTTGGAATGACAATTATCCAGAGAGTACTAACAGCTACCCCCGTACTGTAGCATCAAAAAAGATTCAAAAAATACCTGCAATTATTGAATCGCCGGCTGCGGCTAACGAATTGAGGGTCGGAAAGAGCACTGCCCTGACATTTAAGGTAAAGAACGGTAGTTCGGCGTATGCGGCAAACCTTGGGCGTATTGGCTTGGCGTTACGAGGCCCTGCTGGCTCAGTCGCTGATTTACCTTTTGAAAGCATCCCAACACTAGGTGTGGGCGCGACATATGCCTACACTAAACCGTTTATACCGGAAGTGGCTGGGCGATACACGGCTTATATCAGTAGTACCGGCGACAATGGCGTTACCTGGAATGAAAATGGCTTTCCAGCGATTGAAAGCGACTCAATTCAAAGAAGAGTTAACTTGGATGTTAAGCCAAGTCCCACCCAAACTGCAAGTGTTTCGTTTGGTTCTAGCCCTATACGTGTTGGGAAGGCCGCTACGGGAAGCTTCACTATTCGCAACTATGGTAACTCAAATGTTGACGTAGGCAGCTTAGCAATAGCGGTAAGGGGTCCTGGAGGGATAAACGCAGACCTGCCATTGACAAGCGTGATGGCATTGGCGGAGCAGGACTATGTTTATAACTTTAGTCAAACATTTACTCAACCTGGAACTTATACCGCTTGGATAACGAATTATCGAAACGGTGTGTGGGACGATACAACATATCCAGTAAGTGAAAACGAATCAGTACTTCGTAAAATCACATTTGAAGTCAAACCAAACCCGACGCTGACTGTTAGCCCATCGGTTTCAACAGCAGGTACTGCACGCGTGGGTCTGAGTTCTACAGCAACCTTCACACTTCATAATTATGGTGATACCGATGTATCTATCGGTTCTTTGGCAGTGGCGGTTCGCGGGCCGAATGGTGAAAATGGTGATTTTGATTTAAAACCTGTAACTATCCCTGCTGGCGGAGATTATGTATATACATCCGCAAAAACCTTTGATCGTGTAGGTTATTACTCGGCGTGGATTACGAACCTGAGAAATGGTGTATGGGACGATACTACGTATCCTCAGCGCGAGTCTGACGATATAATACGTCGCTTCACTTTTGAAGTGAAGGCAAGTCCAACAATTACTCAGGGCGTTCAGTCTAGTATTACGGAACTTCGCACAGGAAACACATCGACAATTTCATTCAAGGTGAAGAATTACACAGCCTCACCTGTTGATATCGGCAAGATAGGCTTAGCAGGGCGTGACCCGATTGGTCGTAACGTTGACCCGGGTGTAGTTTCTGTTGTGTTGAGTGCAGGCGAAGAGCGAACTATCAATTATGTGATTACTCCTACTATGACGGGAAATTATACCTACTCTATTATCTCTACTGGAAATAATGGCGTAAGCTGGCAAACAGGTCCTGCTGTAGAATCATCCACTATACTAAAGAACCTTACGATTAACGTCCGACCTTAGTAGTCGATAAAGTGAAGCATTTTTTCAACGCTTTTTTTGTAGCGCGCTGATGAGAAGTCTTGAGAGAGTTTATTGTAGGCATTGTTGCTTAGCTCTTCGAGCACATCGGGATTTTTAACGATATTTTTAATGATCGTAGCGTAAGCTTCAGGGTTTAGTAAATCATCAACAAGGTAACCTGTTTCTTCGTTTATAACAAATTCTGAGATACCACCTACATTTGAGGCAACAATCGGTAGCTTGAGTCGGCCCGCATCGAGAAGGGTGTTAGGTACACCGTCAAAAAGCGACGTGTACAGGTATACGTCGTAATCGTCGGTTGGAAGAGAATCAAACCCGTTAAAGGAGCCTTTATACGAAACATTCTCAGGTAGGTTTTTAATAGTCTCTTCTGATTCTTGCTCGATAGATCCGAACATATCAATAGTCGCAATTCCAGAAATACGTTTGCCGATTTCTGTAATTATTTCAGGTTGTTTTTCTGGCGCAATGCGAGCAGCCCAAAGTATTCTCAAGGGTTTAGTTTGGATTTTTCTAGTTAGTGGGATAGCAGCAGGTAAATTAACTGGCATCCTATGGACAGTCATTTTGTCCTTGTCGAATCCGTAGTCTTTTTGCCACATCGATATAACAGCCTGGTTGTCAGATGTAATAAGGCTTGCTACATCATAGATAAATGGAATATGAGTATGGGAATAACCATACCGTCTACCGTCTTTGTCGACGCTTTGACTGAACGAGCTTGCTATAACCTTAATACCTTTGCCTGTAATGTATGCCTTATGGTGCTCTACGAACTTAAATCCAAAATCGGAGTTAATAATATGGAGGTGAGTTGCGCCACTATTTTCTATTAAGTGTTCAATAACGCGTGATTTAATTTGTGGAGTTACGTGCTGAGAGAGTGTTCCGAAATCCAGGAAATCTACGGTACTATCGAGCTGGTTTTTCCAAGGCGAGTCACTTATTACCGTGGCGATAATTAGTACTTTCTTAAAACTATTATGGGCGGCTATGGCATTAGCGTATTCGATAGTAAATTTATCCGCACCACCCTTTATTAACCATGGAACGAAGAATATATAATCGTAATTATCAAAAAGAAGGCCGTCAACGATTGTTTTGTAGAGATCACCGGCTTTTCGGTGATCTTCAGAAATAGGATCGTAGGACATAAGAGTTTTGCGAAGATGTGCAGTTGGAAAAATCTGCCGTTCAAAAACGTGCATGCTCTCCCATTCATTCTCGAGCCACGCCGGAATATCAAATCGGACTTTTTTAGTGAGCAGCTTTTTTGCTTGATGCGCAACCCCGCGCACAACCGGAATCTTTTTAATTACTTGCTTCAAGTTTTTCTTAACTTTGTTTTGGGGTAATTGTGACTCACCCTCAAAGACGTTACTGATTGTTCGTATTGACGAGAAAGACAGGAGAGGATTAGCTCTGAGAACAGCGGCGTTTTGTATTTGACGTAACCACTCCGAATTTCCCTGCTTTCTTCGCACAAAGATGACAGTTTCCGGGATAATAACGTTTCGTATTCCTCTTGCGATTAATCTGCAATTAAGTTGCCAGTCTTCATAACCAAAGCCTTTTGTATTTGGCGTATAAGGCTCTTCTAGTAGGAGCCAGCGGGGCGCGACAACGACTGAGTTCCAACGGTTAGAAAATACACTTAGTAATGTATCGGTATCTCGGTTGATTTCACCGCTTTTCATAATGATACTGTCCGCACCCTCGAATTCAACAGTTGTTGATGAGTGGGCAATAGTCGGCTCTTCGTGGGATTCAAGGTAGGCTATAGACTCTTTTAACCAGTTAGTGCTCATAAGGTCGTCAGCGTCTATTGTGGCAATATACTTACCCTCAGCTTGCTGTATGGCAAAGTTACGTGACGAACCAAGGTCGCCGAAGCTATTCTCAAATATTTTGACATCTTTTAAGATGCCCCGTTTATTTATTCGAATATACTCTGTTGTCTCGGGAGTGGCTTTGTCGACATGTAGTAATATTTCGCAAGTATATCGTTCTGGCATAAGGGAAACCGCTAATTGTACACTACGAAGAGTTCGATGTATCAGGATTCCTTCGGCGTGGGTCGTGATAATGACACTAAGAATAGGGGGGACCAAAGTCATCTTTAAGTTGTTTTCCCAACGTTTAGATTAAGAAGAATAACTCCGGTAAGAATCAAAGCAATTCCTACAATCTTAACAGCAGTAAACACCTCCTTAAAGATAAAGAATGAAGCTAAAAATATTCCGATATAGACCAGGCCGGTCGAAACAGGAATGATATAGCCTAAGTCATTTTTGGAGATGAGGTACGTGTACACTACGAAACTTAGTCCGTACAAGATAATACCGGCTATTACGTAGGTTCCAAGGTTGAATTGAACCCTTCCGTCGACAAGTGAGACTGGTGCGCCATCTTTACTGCCCGCTTTCAAAAAGATAAGCCCAAGCGATGACATTAGTGCGTAAACAAAGAGAATAATGTTAGCTAGCATGTGACTTATTATAGCAAAGTTATGTCGCTATGTTCTTAAGGAAGTATTGGTAAGTCGTATTTAAACCATCTTCTAGGAGCATCTTATGATGCCATCCGGTGTCATGAAGTCGTGCAACGTTAAATAGGCGTCTAGGAATTCCTTCAGGCTTCGTAGCGTCGAATACAAGCTCACCTTCATATCCTACGATTTTTTTAATTGATTCGGCGAGCTCTCTCATCGAGACGTCTTTGCCAGTTCCGACATTTACAAATTCCTTTGAGTCGTAGTTGCCCAGTAGCCAAATAACCGCCTCGGCAAGGTCATCTACATATAGGAATTCGCGACGTGCATCACCCTTGCCCCAGATTGAGACTTCCGAAAGGTTATTCACCTTTGCTTCGTGCATTCGGCGGATAAGTGAAGGTATGACGTGGGAAGTAGCTGGATCGAAGTTGTCATTTGGACCGTAAATGTTTGTAGGTAGGCACGTGTTAAAAGCGAGTCCAAATTCCTGATTGATGTACTCACATAGCTTTAACCCGTTAATTTTCGCATAAGCATAACCAGACTTTGTCGGGTCAGGCTCGCCTTGCATAAAGTATTCTTCTTTCATTGGTTGAGGGCTGTCGTTAGGATAGACAACGGCACTTCCGATAAAGAGAAATCGTTTTACTCCTGCTTCTTTGGCTGCCCATGTAATGTTATTTTGTAGTTCTACGTTTTCATAAAGATATTCCGCTGGGTGTGCGATGCTATCACTAATTCCACCAACTTTTGCAGCGCTATTAATGACGTATTCTGGTTTTTCGGCATTAAAAAACTCAAAAACAGATTTTTTATCTAAAAGATCTAGTTCGTCTCGTGTTCTCAAAACAAGGTTTGTGTAACCTTGCTCTTTGAATGATTTTACGATTGCTGAACCCACTAAGCCTTTATGACCAGCGATATATATTTTTGAGTTTTTATTCATTTAGTTACTTCTCTAAAAGTTTACAAAGAAATTCAACTTCTTCGTCTGTTAATTCTGGGTTGTTCCCGAAGTAGAATCCATTTGCATGGACTAAATCAGAGTTGGGAAGAGGACTAATATCTGTAACATATTTTTTATAGAATGGTTGTTCGGTCATATTGCCAGCAATAACTGGACGGATTTCTACTTCGGCTTCTTCAAACTTCTTTTTGTAGAACTGCGCTAATTCCGGTGTTTTGCAGATTACGGGCATAGAAAAGTTAGACACAATATCCATATGTTCGAGGTTGTATTGATAGAAGTCGTCATTTTGTTTAAGAGCTTCTGCAAAATGAGCATAATTGCTTGCCCGTTTTTGAACTATTTCGTCCCAATATTGAATTTGAGTATTACCTATAAACCCATTAATTTCGTTAGGCCTAAAGTTTGAAGCGAGATCATAAAAAGTATATTTGGCATAAAAATCATTTGCGCCCGATTCTTTACGTAGTTTTTGTTGATTATCAGGAGATAAATTCCTGTCCCATCCATGTGCTCGACCCATAACTAAGTAATTGTACAAATCATCATCATCCGTACAAACCATACCGCCTTCGATTGTTGACATATGATGTCCAACGAAGAAAGAGAAAGTTGAAGCTAAGCCATAGTTTCCAAGAAGTTTTCCGTCAACTTTTGAACCTAGCGATTCACAGTTATCTTCAATAAGAATAATTCCCTGTTTATCGCATATTTCTTTTATTTCAGGAAGTGCATCTGAAAATCCTAAAACATTTGTAAGGAAAAGACCCTTAAGCTCTTTGATATTTTCTTTGAGTTTTCCGGGTGAAATATTAAGCGTTTCTAATTCACAGTCAATTGCAACAGGAATCAAACCAAGCTGAATTAGTGGCATGACGTTTGTCGGCCAGGTGAGTGCAGAAAAACCAATCTTGTCTCCCTTTTTAAAAGTACCAAGGTTCAAAAGCGATTGAATTAATAGAAGGTTTGCGACACTTCCATTCGATACATACACTGCATGTTTACGACCTTGCTTTTCAGCAAAGGAATTTTCAAATTTTGCACATTCTTTATTCATGCTAAGAATGTCTTCCTTGAGAATAAATTCAACTAGCGCCTGTTTTACCTCAGCTTCGTGGTAAAAACTCGATTTTATAAGCTTAATCATTGACTATTTTTTCCTAACTTCTTCTTCAAGGTCTGCGTCGACCATAATTTCAACTAGTTCTTTAAATTTAACTTTTGGCTCCCAGCCCATTATTTTCTTTGCCTTTGCAGGGTCTCCTATGAGTAGGTCAACTTCGGCTGGACGGAAGTAAATAGGATCGATTTTAACAAGAACCTTCTTGCTTTCAGCATCGTAACCTTCTTCTTCTACACCTTCACCACGCCACTTAAGGTCGTAGCCTAATCGTTTTGATGCGATTTCAAGGAACTCTCGCACAGTATGCGTTTCATTAGTAGCAAGCACATAATCGTCTGGTTTTTCTTGTTGAAGCATTAACCACATTCCTTCAACGTAGTCTTTTGCATATCCCCAGTCGCGCTTTGCATCAAGATTACCCATGTAAAGAGTTTCTTCGAGTCCAAGCTTAATACGTGCTAAGCCACGGGTAATTTTGCGTGTAACGAACGTTTCGCCACGACGAGGGGACTCGTGGTTGAAAAGAATGCCATTACAAGCAAAGATGTCGTAACTCTCTCGATAGTTTTTTGTAATCCAGTAACCATACACCTTCGCAACACCATATGGAGAACGAGGATAAAATGGCGTTTCTTCTGTTTGCGGAACGTGCTGTACCAAGCCAAACATCTCAGATGAAGATGCTTGATAAAATTTTGTTTTAACGCCTGATTCGCGTATCGCATCAAGAAGCCTAAGCGTTCCAAGGCCTGTAACATCACCGGTATATTCAGGTATATCAAAACTTTCGCGAACATGGCTTTGCGCTGCAAGATGGTAAATTTCATCCGGTTTAATCTTTTCGATAAGCCGAGAAATACTACTGCTGTCCGCAACATCGCCTCGGTGCAAGAATAATTTTACATTGTTATTGTGAGGGTCTTTAAATAGGTGGTCTATGCGACCGGTATTAAATGTTGAAGCCCTTCGGACTAATCCGTGCACCTCATATCCTTTTTCTAATAAAAGCTCAGCAAGATAAGATCCATCTTGTCCAGTAATGCCCGTAATAAGAGCTATTTTATTCATATACTATTCCCCATAAATTATTCTGTAGATATAGCTATAATAAACTATTAACCACAGATTAAACAGAGCTAACGGTCTTTTGATTCGCGTATTATCGCAATACGATTCACTCTTTTAACAGCAATAATAGTCGCTATTCGTACTGGAATCTCCCATAGTGGTGCGATAACTCTAAGCGGAGCGTACATGTGGCTACGTTGAACTTGAGATACCTCTTTGATAAGTTTTGGTCGATTAGCGACGGTTTGAGATGTTTCGTGCCAACGGAAAGAAGCGAGTGTCTTTTTTGTGTTAATGAAATGACCAATTTTTCGAAGCCTAATAAGCATGTCTAAATCCATAGACCACAGATTTGTGGTATCGAACTCTCCCGCCATATCCAGTGCGCTTTTTCGCATTAATGTACCGGGCATAGGAATAAGGTTTGGTCCCCATCGCATTATCCACGGGGCAAAACGACCGGCCTTGCTGGTAAATATATACTTATCAGTACTTGTCATATAGTCGCAATATCCAAACGCAATAACCGCCTTAGAATCAGCCTCAAGGGCGCTAACGGATGTTGAAAGAGAATTTTTTGTTAGGTAATCGTCATCTCCGATCCACGAAATATATTTATGCCATGGCTTAGCGGCTGCAATGCCAGCATTAACAGCGGCGGACATGCCACCTGGATCGTCGATCATCATTGCTCCGTATTGTTTTGCAAGAGCAACCGTTTCTTTGCTCTGTAAGGGAAACACCATTACGAGATCGAAAGACATAGGTTTTTGAGCCATAAGTGTCTTCAGGGTCTTTTTTAAATATTCGGGCCTTTTCCCGAGCGTAGGTAGCACAATAAGAACATTTGGTTTATCGGTAGATTTTTTTATCATATATTACTATTGTAGCAAAGGCGGAGTTTTGATTGTTTGGATTCATTTATTAATATGGTGTTAACTGATAGAATAATATGTAATGGTCATAAAAGATGTTGCTGTCATCATTCCCGTCTACAATGAAGCAAAAGTGGTTCGAGGAGTAATAGAACGAGTACTGAAGGAATTCAAGTACGTTGTTTGTGTTAATGATGGCAGTAAAGATAGTTCTAGCGAAGAAATAGGTAAAACGGACGCATATCTTGTAGAACATCCAATTAACATGGGTCAAGGGGCTGCTCTCCAAACCGGAATTGAGTTTGCGCGAACGCTTCCTGTTGAATATTTTGTTACCTTTGATGCGGATGGTCAACATCGTCTTCAAGATGCACAGGCAATGGTCAAAGAATTACGAAAAGGTAAGTGGGATATTATCCTTGGGTCTAGGTTCCTTGGGTCTGCTCCCGGTATCAAAACTTCAAAAGTGGTAATTTTAAAACTTGCAATTAGATTTAGTAATATTACGTCCGGGTTGAAGCTAACCGACACTCATAACGGTTTGAGGGCCTTGAATCGACATGTTGCAGAAACAATGCAAATCACCCTTCCTGATATGGCACATGCCTCTGAAATGCTTGAAATTATTGCTAAAAATAAATACAAGTACAAAGAAATACCTGTAACAATCGAATATACGGATTATTCAAAAGCAAAAGGACAGTCGGTTATAAACGCAATAAATATCGGGTTTGACACACTCCTAAGAAAGATAACAAAATGATAATTCTCATTCAAATTCTTGTTATATTTGTAGCTTTAGCGGTTATCGGATCTGTTTTAATTGGCAAACAGTCGCATAGTGCGCGTGCATGGAAGAAAATTGCACTTAGTCTATTGGCAATTGCGATGGTTATAGCAGTATTATTTCCTGATACAACAAACAAAATTGCCAACATAGTTGGGGTTGGTCGAGGAGCGGATTTATTACTTTATATCCTCACATTGGCTTTTATTGGATATGCGCTCAATAATTATCTACACCAGCAACACCAAAGAGACGAGCTAAATCGTCTTGCTCGTAAGATTGCAATAATTGAAGCAATTAATCGTAGTAAACAAAAGAAGTAATTGGTATCTATGCTTGAATTTGTTAAAGAAATTTTACTCATAAACGCTTATTGGTTTTCTTTGCCGTTGATAGGTGTAGCAATCCTGAGCTTTACTCGCTCTACAAAACGGTTGCCTAAGATTATCCGTGACGTTGCAGAATTTTCATACCAACAGCATTTTATCGTAAGGCTTTTGTTCGGGTTTGCGACTGCAATGTTCATATTGGGTGTAGTAGCAATTTTATGTTACATATTTAGCACTCCAGCGATTATATTCACCGCGACATATTGCTTATTGGTTATCTTCTCTCTGGTTGTATTGGGACGAAGGCTAATAGGGTCTTTGTTTAGTAAAAAGAACTTAAATATATTTAGCCTTGATGGTAGCTTATTAATTGTTAAGTTGGTATTTGTTGTGATGATTGCCTTCGTGATAGGTGACTTTCTGCTCAGTATATACACGCGTTCATACATGCTCGTAAGCGCCGACAGCTTCTTTCATTTATCACGTATTGTTTCGATTCTAGGACAGGGCTTTACTACAGAAAGTGGCTTCTTTTTAGGAGTTCCTGAGACCGCATATCATTTTAATATTGTCTATGCATTCTACCTTCCTCCGGCGCAACTATTTAATATTTCAGCTGCGTCCGTCTGGGAATATTCACTCGGCTTTTTCAGGCTTGTTCAGTGGGTCGCATTATTTACTCTAGCGTGGCACGTAGCAATTTTTTGGTTGAAAGATAAGTCGAATGCATTACTCGTATCTATGCTTTTTACTATATTTGCTATTTCTTATTTTGGCGGAGTGATGTTCTCCGCAAACTATCCGAACGTTATTGTTATCGCTTGGCTAATACTTCTTGTAGTAGGGGTGTCATTGTATGAATTTGGCCGAAAATTTGGTTTTGTTATCGCACTTATGGCCGCCTTCCTGGCAACGGCAACTCATCCAACATATGCCTTGATGGCAGCAGGGCTTTTGAGTCTTATTGTTATCTTTAAAGCGATTATGCTACGGAAAAAAATAAAGACAATAAAGAAAGACGTTTTATTTTATCTAGGTACAATAGTTGTATTAATGTTAGGTCCTGTTAGAACTATATTTCTACCGACAGGTCTTTCGGCAGACCAAAAGGCTATTGGGGATTTTAAAATATTAGAAGTTGGCCCTCTGTCTATCAAAGATCCGTCGTTCATAATTTCCGGTACATTAATTGAGATTGGAGTATTTGCACTTGCCGTATTAGGCCTCGCCTTTTTGCTGTACAGAGTACGACAGCAAAAGACGCAATTTCTTATCGTTCTGGCGCTGGTACTTTTCTTTCCATTGATTGCATACGAACCGGTTGGCTTTATGATATTTTCTCATTTTTTACCACAATGGGTAATTGATCGATTTGGTGCAATGAGTATACTCAATTTCGTAGCCATCCCGCTTGGGGTATATGGAATTTTCAGAATTGTTCAACATTTCGGGAGTAAAAGTAAGAGCGTAACTCATCACAGACTTTGGCCCCAAAGAGTACCCATCGCTTTAAGTATAGGGGTTATTATTATGATTGCTTGGAGCGCGGCCTTGGTAATACCATCTGCTCAAAAAGTTGTGGTATCTAGGGTTGGGAACGAGCACTACTATGCATTTATGGATCGAATATATGCCGATTTCGGAGGTATTCTAAATGAGAAAAAGACCGTCGTTGCTAACACAGGGGATAGTTATTTAATTGCTGCTGTTCTTCCTGTGAATGTAATCGCTATTGAAGAAGGTCACACCACACCTTCGGCGGACGCAAAGGATCGAATTGCTTGTCAAACGCAGCTTATGCAATCATTTAACTACAATGATTTAAATGTCGTTAAGGCAGATTATGTGGTTATTGCCAAATACGAACCTAGGTACAAGGATCAAAAAGCAATTGCTGACACGAAGCCTTATTTGGTATTTGCTGCAGAGAATCAAGACTTTTATATTTATAGGTTTGATGAGCAGGCATCGATATTAGATAGCGCCTCAACGCCCGCTTGTAAGGCTTATCAAATTGCCGAAGCGGAACTTAACTAAGAGCTTTACAGGTTTTTTGAGGCACTAAACCCATAAGGGTTTTGAGATTGCCATCGCCAAGAATCTTCACAAGCATCTTCGATTGATTTTTCAGCAAACCAACCAAGTTCCTTGTTTGCTTTCTCTGGGCTAGCATAGCAGGAGCCGACATCACCTGGGCGTCGGTCAACAATTTGATAAGGAATTTCTTTACCAGCAGCTTTGCTAAATGCGTCAATAAGTTCAATTACAGACGTCCCTTTGCCTGTACAGAGGTTGTATACTTCAACACCCGGTGTTGAATGGTCTAGTGCAGCTACGTGACCCCTAGCTAGGTCTACGACATGTATGTAATCTCTTACTCCCGTCCCGTCAGGCGTGTCGTAATCATTTCCGTATACACTTACTTTTTCGAGTTTGCCTACGGCAACTTGTGACACGTACGGAAGAAGGTTATTGGGAATATCGTTAGGGTCTTCGCCGATAGTTCCACTTTCATCTGCGCCAACTGGGTTGAAGTAACGAAGAAGGGTTACTTCGAATGATGCGTCAGATACACTAACGTCTTTAAGAATTTGTTCTAGCATAAACTTAGTTTGCCCGTAAGGGTTTGTTATGCCAAAACCGATGCGACTAGTTTCTTTAAGTGGAAGTTCTTCTGGGATGCCGTAAACTGTGGCTGAAGAGCTAAAGATAATTTTTTTTACATTATGTTCTTTTGCGGCTTCCAGTAACACAAGAGTTGAGTCGATGTTATTCGTATAATAATCCAAGGGCTTTTTTACTGATTCACCAACAGACTTTAGGCCTGCGAAGTGGATGATCGCATCGAAGCTATAATTTAAAAAGACTTTTTCGAGCTCTTCGCGGTTACGTACGTCGAGTTGGTGGAACGGAATGGTTGTCCCTGTTATTTTTTCAACACGCTTAATTGCCTCTACGCTGCTGTTGCTTAAATTATCTACAACAACAGGAGAGTGATTATTTTTAATAAGTTCAATAAGTGTGTGTGTGCCAATATACCCTGCGCCGCCAGTAACTAATATATTCATGTTTCCATTATACAGCGTTTTGAGCAGATAGCTTGAAAGACGAGGTGATATGTATGGGGCATATGTACTATAATGAGTTATATGAAAACAGTTATAGTAAGCGGATTTTTTAACCCACTACACGGTGGTCACCTCGATATGATTGAAGGTGCAAGAGACTTGGGCGATAGGCTCGTTGTAATTGTTAATAACGACGTACAGCAAGTAATGAAGAAAGACAAAATAATTTTACCTGAACACAACAGGGCTCGCGTATTGGCGGCCCTTCGCCATGTGGATGAAGTTATTGTTGCGCTTGATGACGACCCAACGGTCATTAGGTCGCTCGAAGCAATTGCTAATAAATACCCTGATGACGAGTTAATTTTTGCCAATGGTGGTGACCGCGATTCAGAGAAGGCTATTCCCGAAGGTGTCATTTGCCGTAAACATAACATCGAGATGATATTTGGGGTAGGTGGAGACAATAAAGCCGACTCTTCGACCAGGATTAATCAAGCTTTAGGTCATAAGAAATAGGAGTTAATGAATTATGTGTGGAATTGTTGGATATATCGGAAATGGTGACGCACAATCAATACTAACTGGCGGGTTGCGGAGGCTTGAATACCGAGGGTACGACTCGGCCGGTATTGTTACTCTATCTAGTTCTGGCGAACCAAGCTTGCTCCGTGCAAAAGGTAAAGTAGCAGAGTTGGACTTGTTGGTTCAGGAATCGCAAAATAAAGACTCTGTTGGCATTGGCCACACACGTTGGGCAACTCACGGTGTTCCGTCTGAAAAAAATGCACATCCACATAAATCTGGAGATATTTACCTTGTTCACAATGGAATTATCGAAAATTACAAAGAAATTAAAGCTGAGTTAACAAGCCATGAATTTATTAGCGATACCGACACCGAGGTATTAGCTGCGCTTGTCGAGTCATTATACGACAAGGGAACGGAACTGGTTGATGCTGTTGCGCAGGCGTTGAAACTCGTTGCGGGAACTTACGGAATTGCGGTTGTTTCAACTCGTAAACCAGACGAGATTGTCGTTGCGAGGGCTGGAAGTCCTTTGATCATAGGCGTTGGTGAGGGTAAAGTCGTTATCGCCAGTGACGCCTCTGCGTTGATTGGCCACACTAATCAGGCAATTTATTTGAATGATGGTGAGATGGCTGTCTGTACTAAAGACGGTGTTGAACTTCGCGACCTTGTCGCCCAACCTATCTCTGTGAAGATGGAAACGATTGAGGTTGATATGCAGGCAATACAGAAGCAAGGTTATGACCACTTCCTAATGAAGGAGATTAACGAACAACCTACAACACTTCGATCTACATTAAGCGGTCGCTTGCTGCTTGACGAAGGTAGCGTGCGCCTTGGTGGTTTAAACATGTCGCTAAAAGAACTAAGAGAGATTGAGCATGTGACTATTGTCGGGTGTGGAACTGCATATTACGCCGGGCTGCTCGCCTCGTATTACCTCGAAAAGCTTGTTGATGGCTTAACCGTCGATGTGGTGGTTGCCTCCGAATTCCGCTACCGATCTTTTCATTTACCTAAAAACACTGTCGCACTAATCGTCTCTCAATCAGGGGAAACCGCAGATACCTTAGCTTGTCTTCGCGAAATCAAACAACGAGGTGTTCGAACACTCGGAATTATTAATGCCGTTGGCTCCACGATAGCCCGAGAGGTAGACGGCGGTATCTATGTGCATGCTGGCCCAGAAATATCGGTTGCAAGTACGAAGGCGTTTACCTCACAGGCCTCGGCGATGATAATGTTTGGTATTCAAGTCGCACAGGCTAAGGGTGGAAGCAGTGAATTGACCTCTAAATATGTTAATGAACTTTCTCGCCTACCTGAAGAAATTGAAAAACTCTTGCAGGAGAAAACAGAAGAAGCGAAAGAAGTTGCTAAGAAATATGCATCATACGATCATGCGCTTTTCCTCGGCCGCGATACCGCATTTCCAACAGCGCTTGAAGGCTCACTAAAGTTAAAAGAAATTTCATACATCCACGCCGATGGATATCCAACCGGTGAACTGAAACATGGAACACTTGCGCTTGTAGATGACCGATTTTTTGAAGTGTTCTTAATTCTTGATGATTGGCTTTTTGATAAATCTATTAGCGGACTCTCGGAAGTGAATGCTCGTGGTGGACATGTTCTCGCAATTACAAATAGCGAGAAGGAAATAGAAGCTGAGACGGTCGTGCGTATTTCAACGAAACTCGACGTGCTCACTCCATTGCTTATTAATGTTTTCCAACAATTATTTGCTTACTATGTGGCAGTTGAGCGCGGAAACAACGTAGACCAACCGAGAAATTTGGCAAAAAGCGTGACAGTTGAATAGTTAATTATGAAAAAAGTTTTAGCCTTTGACCTAGATGACACACTTTCTGTTACCAAATTACCTATAAGCGACCAAATGTCGAAGGTGTTAAGTGAAGTTCTTGACCGCCTTCACGTAGGCCCGCATCAATTGAATCGTCTCCATCTCATGCCAACTTGCGGCACTCGCACTATCGGTATAGTGAACTCGATGAAGAATGGAATATGCAATACGCTGAGGCTTTAACCGAAGAGCAGAAGCGAAAAATTAAAGATGTGCTCGAAGCTTCAGCGAAAGAATTCGGTATTGAAAGTATCGAAGTTTCAACTGGGAAGATACAGCCGTAAAACTGGAAGCTATTTTAGCCGAGCAGTATTAACCCGCAAATACGTTCTGAACGAAATTGCTATACAGCAATATCTGTGCCAAAACTCCTAAGAAACAAGCGACGTATAAATATATGCGTCGTTTTTTCGTAAAGAATAGTAGGGCTGCAACGTAAATAGTTAAACTTGGTAGAACGTAGCGGTGAACCGAAACAACGTTGCTATTTACGGTGAACATAATAATTGAGAGAATACCAACAATAGCCAGAGGAAGGTATTTTTGACGATGTTTAAGGGCAAAATAGAGAGAGCCTAGGCCTAAGAATAGTAGGCTCAGGGCTGGCAATAGCGCGTTTGTGACAAACTCTGCATTAACGGGGCGAATTCCAACTGCGCCGCGTGCTAGTTGAAAGGCTGCTACCCAGATGGTTTCAAAGATGTTTGGGTTGAAGACTTGATAGTCCCAGTCGTGAGTAGCTTTGTAAGCATGGAACATTCCCAGGAAATCGTGCTGAGCAAATCCAAGGTAAATACTGAAGGCTATAAATCCAAGAGGGGCGAGTAAGAACCAAAGAATTTTTTTGTTGAGGGATTTTTTAATATTCCAGTCGTAGGAACGAAGATACTCTAATCCACACAAGGCGACGATAAGAATAGATGGCAGTCGAGAAGAGGTGAGGATAGCAAGTAGAATTCCAACGCCCATCCAATTCTTTTTTAGTGCAAAGTAATATGCCCAAAAGCTTAACGCTACAAAGATAGCTTCGCTATAGAAGGTGTGCATAAAAAAGGCTGCGGGGGCGGATAGCAATAGAACAGCAATCCAGAAGCGGCTTTTTTGACCAAGGATTGAGCGACCGAGTTTGATGGCTGCGGTTAAGGCGAACCAAACAGCAATGGTGTTAATAAATTGAGCAGCTACTGGGTAGTCAACGATTCCAAAACTAATGAAATGCACTACGTACACGAGGAATGGAAATAGGGGATAGAAAGCGGCCGAGGCGGTGATGTTTGTATAGTGACCTTCCACGATTGCTAAGTACCAGCCGGAATCCCAACGAACAGTGTGGTCAATTAAGCTTAAAGCGCCACCATTTGAAGCATCTATAAAATATCCAACAGCAAGAAGAACAATTTTCCAAATTAATGTAATTATTAACGCGATGCCGAAGTCGGTTTTATAAAAGTTTTTAACGAGTTTTGCCGCTTGTTCCATGTATACGTGTAATTGTAGCATCTTCAAATAGAATCAACCCTAGAAGAGCCCCCTTCTATTAGAGTGTTGGGGTGGTAGCGAATGCTACGTTACAATAAGAGTAGATGACCCTTAAGTTTATTACACTCAATATATGGCTCGGTGGGTATTTGCAGGATGAAGCTGTAAGCTTCTTGAAGTCGCAGGACGCGGATATCATAGTACTCCAGGAGGCATTCAACGGCGAAAGCTCTTTGCTCGATGCTCGATATCGTACTGTGCAGGTTATCAAGGAGCAATTAAATCTCCCTTATGCGAGTTTTTCGCCGAACCGTGAACAGCCTCACACCAGTGACACCAGTGCACTTATAGGTAATTCGATTATCTCTCGTTATCCAATTCTATCGAGTGATTCTTCTGTGGACGAATATAATTTACAGCACGCGGTAGTAAGTACTCCAGCAGGTGAGGTCAATGTATTTAATTTACACGGCTCATGGGACCTGGATGGCAATAAATTCAGTCTAATACGCCAAAAAATGAGTAGAGACGTTATTGCGGCTATAGAAAACCAGAAAAAAGTCATTCTGGCTGGTGATACAAATGCAAAGCCGACAAATAAAGCTATAGTCGCTATAACCGAGTACCTTAAAAGCGTGTTTGGGCATGAACTTACAACTACTTTTAACATGAGGCGCAAGGACAATAAAGGCTATGCATCCGCAGCCGTAGATATGATTTTTGTTGGCCCCGATATTGGTATTATTGAGAGAAGTTGTCCTGATGTCGATGTGTCTGACCATTTACCGTTAGTAGCTATTCTGAACATAGAATAAGTGAGTTTGAGAGCATCCAACTTTTAGGTTGTAAAAATGAATTTTGGTGATATAGTATTAGAACAATAAATAAGAATGGTTTAAACGACAATTATTATGAGTTTCCAGACGGAATCTAGTCTTCCCTTAAAGTACGATACTCCTTTTCGAAATGAAGAGTTGTCGTATGTTGAGAAGCCAAAGGTCCTCGCGTTGGCACACTCTTCTAATTTGGCGGGAGCGCAATTAGCCTTGGCGTCTTTAATAAAAAATACCACCGAACAGCTTGATTGGACTGTGGTTTGTCCGGGTAATGGACCTTTTGTAGGAAGCATTGATCCATACGCCGAAGCTGTAGTAACAGATAAATACCCATGGTGGTGCAAGGGTGCTGCTTACACTTCTTTGTCTACTGATTTTAAAATTGAAGAACTAAATGATGTCTTTGATAGTATCGAGTATGACTATGGGCTAACTAATACTATTACTGTCCCTTGGCTAGCATATAACTCTCGTATGCGAAACAAGCCTCATATGTGGTATATCCATGAATATGGTGATATCGATCACAACCTTTCATTTGCTCTAGGCTATGACGGCACAATCGATTATATTCGAAAGTTATCGGATGCTGTAATCACAGTAAGCAAATCAGTAGGTGAGCACTTGCTCAAACATGGTGCTTCTGCCGATACCTTGAAGTATATAAGTCAAAGCTTTGACATAGATGAATATCTTACGATAAATCCCCCGGCTGACGAAAAGGAATTATTAATACTGGGCTCAATAAAGCAAAGCAAGGGTCAGTTCGACGCACTTGCAGGCTTTAACGCATCAACTATTAAAGATACTCATAAATTAACCATAGCTGGCCCCGTAACTGAGCCATGGTATGCGAAAGATATCAAGCGATTTATCGCCCAAAATGATTTAGAAGATAGAGTTAATTTCATACCTGAAAGGGTCGACGCCCTAGAGCAGATGAAGAGGGCCTCAACGGTTTTGGTGTGTTCAAGAAATGAGGCACTAGGAAGAATAACGCTCGAGGCGCTTGCTGCGGGTAGAACAGTAATAGGAAGCCGAGGAGGCGGTACGGAAATGCTTCTTTCAGATACAAGAGGGATATTATACGATGGTTCGGTAGCTGATTTAACGCGAAAGATGAACGGCCTAGGGCAAGACACGAATACATTACTACAGCCAGTACAAGATCGTAGGCAGTACGCAATTGATAATTTCTCGCCCATTAATGAAAGAAACGATTTTCTGGAAGCGGTTTTAGCTGCTGAAGAGCACTACGTACAGGCTAATCCCGTGGAGGTGCAGCGCTATATGGGCAAAACGGGAATTTTTAGTGCAATGAAGAAAGTAGAAATCATCGCTTAGTATATTCAGCGCTGGCATTCAAGGCAGCTCACTTTCTAGAGTGATGCGCCGTCTTTAACGACTTTCATCATCTTCGTCGCAAACAACCCCTTATCGAATCGCTTGGCTTTTCGATGCAACGTAGCAGGTAAATAATCAATCTTGTCTGCTTTTTTATGGCACCAACTTATCAAGTTTTTATAAGCTACTTTTCATCTTCAAATTTGTTGTAAATCTAGCACCTTTTTAAATCTTGACTATCCGTTACCGGAGAGTATATTGGATTTTTATGGAGCTTAAAAACATGAATGAAAAAGAACCGAAGACCTTATATTCTGTTATCGAAATTGAACAACCAATGGGATACGGAAAAGGCAAGATTAGTTACGAAAATTATATCTCAAGTGAAGTCTTTGACCCGGAAGTTGAGGAGCGATTTTTCGAAATCATTCGTGATTTCGAGGCGTTTATTGAGGTTCAGGAATCTGACGATGGCTGTATCGATGGTCGTTGGACGGTTGAATTATATGTAAATACCGATGGTGAGTTTGAGCTTGTCATTGCTGACAATAGTAACCACGAACGACCGAAGGTTGCTGGTGGTGGATATGTGACTGGTCTCGCAATGCGACTTGGGGCAATCGGTCGCGGTTCAAGTATAGATGAAGACTTGGTAACAACTGCTGAAGCATTCGCTGAGAACGATATCTACTGTGGTGCGCACTCTGCAGGACATACTCATGTAGATGAGAACGGTGTGGAAGTTGGAACTGGATGTGGTGCAAATGATGAATTTCCAGTCATCCTTCACAATGGTGTTGCCTATAAAGATGACATTAAGAAATCAATGGGAGACTTGCTGGGTGCTGTTGATATGGAATTCGACAAAGACCTATTTGACGAAGTTATTGCTAATTGGGAAGCAGTACTAGCTGATGAGTCATACTTTGCTGGCAGTACCGGCGCATTGCGCTTACAGAAAATCTTGAACTTGCAGGCTGAAAAATCTATCGAGGCTGGTGGTCGTAAACCGGTAGCTGTAACGAAGAAGCTGGAAGGCGCACACAAGGAAATTGCGATTGTCGTTAACTTTGCTGATAAGATGACATTGAGTCAGGGTGTACTTGCACAAAAGTTGGCAGAGAAGGTGTCTGAAAGGCAGGGTGTGCCTATTGATGAAGTTGATAGGGCAATCTTGCCACAATCGTTTGTTGTTGATGCGTGGCGTGTCGTTCAATTAGCAAGTACCTACGCCGACGAAAAAGAATCTGCGCAAGCATTGTACGCGGGTGTTATTTACCAACTTGCAACTGCAGCAACGCTTACTGACGGTTCGCTAAAGATGGCTGTCTACAAGCCAGAGTAGTCTTGAACGACTTTGCGCATCTTCGTCGCAAACAACCCCTTATCGAATCGCTTGGCTTTTCGGTGCAAAGTAGCAGGCAAGAAATTAATCTTGTCTGCTTTTTTCATAGCGTCAACAAGGCTAGCAACGGTTTGGTGCTTAAATAAAACGCCGGTTTCGCCGTCTTGAATAATATCCAGTGCACCACCTTTAGCGTAGGCGATAACCGGGGTGCCGGCAGCCAAGGCTTCAGCGGCTGAAATGCCGAAGTCTTCTTCGTTAGGGAACAGGAATGCTTTGGCAGATTGGGCTCGCTTTACTAACTCTTCGTCACTGACACGGCCGGTGAATCTAATGGTCGGTCCGGCAAGCTTCTTTAAACGCTCTGTGTCAGGCCCGCTGCCAATAACGGTTAGTTGAGCGCCTAATTGGTTACAAGCTTCAATAGCTAGGTCAAAACGCTTGTAAGGCACATGCCTACCCCATAGTACGTAGCCGGTTCGTTCGCCTTTAGGCGGCGGGGTGAAGCGGTCCACGTCAACGGGCGGGTGAATGACCGTGCTAGCTTTGCCATAGTACTGCTTAATACGTTCTTGGGTGATGGTCGAGTTGGCGATAAATACATCGATACCCTCGATAGATTCAAGATCGAGTTTGCGTTGTTGTTTTACAAGTATTGGAATGAGCGGGCGGATAAGTGGGGTGAGTTTGCCGAATTTAAACTCTTTCTTAAATTCTTCATAGTGGCTCCAGTAATAACGAATAGGCGTATGAATATACGCGATGTGAATTTGTCCTGGACGGGTTTTACGGACCGCCTTGGCTTCGGCACTTGAGGTACTGATAATAATATCAAATTCGCTTAGGTCAAGCTGACGAAAGGCTTTGGCGCGTAGCGTTGGCCAAAGGGTGTGTTTGTAACGCAGTGATTTCGGTAGTTTGGTCTGTAGGTCGGTCGTACGAACATCAATGTGCTTAAAAGCTGGCATTTTTTCAGCATCGTATACGGATGTATAGATAGGCGCTTTGGGGAAGAGTTTGTGAATTTCCAGTAGTAACGGTTCGGCCCCACCCATGTTTGTTAACCAGTCGGTAACGAGGGCAATTTTCGGTGCTTTCCCAGCTGGCATTATTTAGCCCCTCGGCCTCGAACGACAATCCAGAAGGTTTTAAATAGAATTTTAATATCTAGCCAGAAGGTCCAGTTTTGGGCGTAGAACAATTCAAGTTCAATGCGGTCTTCGAAGCTTAATTCACTACGGCCAGATACTTGCCACAAGCCGGTCATACCAGATTTCACACTATGAAGAAGGGCGGTGCGACCTTGGGCCATTTTCACTTCTTGTGGAAGGATGGGGCGAGGGCCAACGAGGCTAATGTTTCCTAGGAAGACATTGAAGATCTGTGGTAGTTCATCGATAGAAGTTTTGCGTAGCCAAGCGCCAAATTGGGTAATGCGAGGGTCGTTTTCAACTTTGCGGTGTTGATTGTATTCTTTTACGAGGTCGTCGCGACCCATGGCTTTGAATTCTTCAGCGGCGTCTTTTGTGCCATACTGGGCGCCCATGCTGCGGAACTTAATCATGCCGATAGGTTCAGAGAAGCGGCTGAGGCGTTTGCTGATGTAAAAGGCAGGTCCACGGTCGACAAGTTTTTTAATGAGGTAAATGATAAACATAGGAATTGCGAGAATGATAATGAGTAGTAGGCTAACGATGAAATCGAAGATTCGTTTCACAATTGCACCCCAGCCAACGAGCGGTGTTTGATAGACGGTAATCATTGGATAGCCTAAGAATACGTCGACGGTATTTTTACCTGAGTAGAATTCAGATTCGCCTGGGATAAAGCTGTAGTCGATGTGGTGGGTTTGGGTGGCAGACAAGATTTTTTGGTTACGGTCAGGGTTTTCGTAAAGGTCGGTTTGGATAATAGCGGAAACACCAAGTTCGCGAATTTGCTTCAGGGCGAGTTCTGGTGTTGAGAAATGAATGGCTGTTGAAGTGTCGGGAAGGATTCGCTTTGGTCCAGCAATAGCCACGACTTCATAGCCGCTTCGGCGTGTATCGGCCAGGTTAAAGGCAATGTCGCTGGTGGCACCCGATGAACCGATAAGAAGAACTCGTTTCACACCTTTTCCATAACGGAAGCTAAGGTTGCGAATCAAACGCATAATTTCGCGTTCGAAAATAATCAGCAAGAATGAAGCGGCAAGCGTGTACGCTGCAACTAAACGGGCCGGGAAGAGGTCTTTGTCGCTGACGTACTCAAAACCGATAACCAGAAGAATGCCGAGCACGGCACCGATAGCAATTTTGCTCCATTCAGCGAGGCGGCGGTTATAAACACTCGGTTGGTATAAGCCGATGAGTCCGAATACAGCAATCCAAGCTGGGATGATGAACAGGAAGGCGAATGCGTAATCGGTGGACTGAATATTGTGCAGCAGTGGGCGTGGGTCATATTGCACGCGGGCAATGTAAGCTAATGTGAAAGCGGTAATTAATACTAAGGCGTCAACGAGTATGAGTATGAGGCTGTAGAGTTTGGAATTTCGACGAGTCATAAGTGGTGCTATTATAGCATTTTCTAGGTTACACTAAGAGGGTATGTTGAAGAAAGTCTATATTGGCCTCTTGCTTGTTATCTTTGGTGGGATTGTATTGCACGCGCCACTCTCTGTTGGTTTTAGTACGTTATTCCCGGATTATGACCTTCTCATTAAGTCGTGGAAGGAAATCCTCCTCGGGGTAGCGACGCTTATTTTACCGGTACTGCTGACTATTCATAAGCGCTGGAATATTTTCAAAGAGCCTCTGTTCTTGTTGATTGCTGGCTTTGCACTCTTAAATATTATTCTGATTCCTATTTACTTCACTGGTGCAGAGTCTACCTTGGCGGGGATTTTAGTGAATTTGCGTTACCTGCTATTCTTCGTCCTTGTATATATAGCATTGGCATTATATCCGCAACACATACGCTTATTTATCAAGGTGGGTATTATTGGAGCCTTTGTTGTGTTGGTATTTGCAATTTTGCAATTAACTATTCTACCCAATGATTTCTTGAAGTACCTAGGTTATGGCAAATCGACGATTATGCCCTTCTTAACAGTTGACCAGAATGATGCCTTTATTCGTATTAACAGTACCCTTCGTGGCCCCAACCCCTTAGGTGCCTATGCGATGGTGGTTTTGACGCTACTACTAGCGTTTTGGCTGAAGGGTCCAAAGGTACTTACAAAAGCACAACAGGCGGGCATGGCTATCCTTGGCGTGGGAAGCATTGTGGCGCTATGGGCAAGTTACTCGCGTAGTGCAGTGCTAGGTGTGGCGATTGCGGCTGGCTTAGTGTTATATTCAACGGTTGGCAAAAAGCTATCTAAAACGGTGTGGATAATTTTGGCAGCCTCTGCGCTACTCGTTGGGGGCAGCTTATTTGCCTTCAAAGACACAACATTTGTTTCAAACGTTATTTTGCACGAAGACCCAAGTGAAGGCAATGACGTAAATTCTAATGATGGCCATGCGGATTCACTTGTCGATGGAACAAGGCGAGTACTGAAACAGCCGCTTGGCGGGGGCATTGGTAGTACAGGTTCGGCATCCTTATTGAGCGACTCACCCCTTATTATTGAAAACCAATATTTGTTTATTGCACACGAAACAGGCTGGCTAGGGCTTGGGTTGTTTGTTGCAATTACCTACCTTGTGTTGTCTAAATTATGGCGTAAGCGCCAAGATTGGTTTGTACTTGGTGTGTTTGCTAGTGGCTTTGGCCTGGCTTTGATTGGCCTTATTCAACCAGTATGGGTAGATGAAACGGTAGCAATTGTGTGGTGGGGCTTAGCGGCTATTGCATTGGCGCATTCTCGAAACAAAAAGGAAAGGCTTCTATAATGACCGAACGTTCTACAAAACGACAAAAAGAATTATTAGATTTTGTTGATTTCTTTATTAAAGAACATGGCTATGGCCCGAGCTACCGTGAAGTTATGGCGGCACTAGGGTACAAATCTGTTTCAACGGTAGCTATCCACATTAATGGGTTGATTGAAAAAGGCTATTTACGAAAACGCGATAACTCTGCCCGTTCACTAGAGGTGGTGTCAGCGGACTATGGCAACGGTAAAGGGCCAAGTAGTACCATTGTTGGGCCTAAAAGCGCTGCGAAGGAAAAGTGGTTAGTAGAAGCTGTGCGCGAACGGTTTGATATGTATAAGCAATCATCCGACTCTTCGACACTCGACGAGTTATATGTCCTTATTGGTTCGTTAAAAGTACTTGGTTTTGAAGGTGCTTACCAATCTATGCGTTCTGAGCTAGCCGAACTTGTAAAGCACTAGTATAATGGGCAACATGTTAAGGGGAAAATTTCACGCCACGAAATCGTGGGCTGCTCGTCATCCACGACGGTTTGTTTTCTATGTCGTAAGTGGTTTTTTGGGCCTGTTTATTTTCGTGCAGCTTTTATACCCTACCACCACGCTCACCCCGTTTAGTTCGATAGAAGGGGTAAAGCTCGGTGCTATGTCAAAGGAAAAGGCAATTAAAACGTTAGACGAAAAGTTCAATACGTCTAAAGTTGCCGTGTTCTTTAATAGCTCCGACTCGGCATTTTTCAAAGCTACTCCGGCCGAGTTGGGCATTTCGAGTTCAAATAAAGCGCGTGTCGATGCAATTAACTACCCCTGGTTTCTACGGTTAGTACCAAGTTCGCTACTTTGGGCACATGTTTTTACAGATAATGTACCCGACCTTGAGTATCAGCGTAACCAATTAGCTTTAACTACTTTCGTAAACGATACGTTTGGCGACACGTGTCACTTAGATGTCCGCAATGCAACTGTTGAGGTAAAAGATGCAACAATTCAACCTGTTGAAGCTTTCTCTGGCGGTGACTGTAACTTTGAAGAGTTGAATTCGAAATTATCATTAGCAAGCCCAACTATTCATGGGGTAAAAATAACTATCTCGGGCGATGAAACCCTTCCGACCATCTCAACAAAAACTGCTGATGAACTTGCTGCCCATGTAACCGACGTAATTAAGGATGGTATTGAGGTGAATGATGGTAAAGATAAGCACAAGATACCAAAAGACATTCTACGCACTTGGCTTGATTTCGGAGTAATTGAAGACAAGTTAGATTATTCGTTTAGTGCTGAACGTTCAGCTGCATATTTAGGTGAGCGAATTGCGTCAGTAGTAGAAAAACCAGTAGGTGAATCAACGGTGACATTGAAAGACTTTGCGGAAGTGAGTCGTGATGCTGGACAGAGTGGTATTGTATTCAACCAACCAGCGATGTTAACAAGTATTAAGAATGCACTTGAGAAGAACGAAGATGTTGTAGCAGTAGAAGTAACGACTATTGAACCAAAGCTCAAATATGTACGTACCTATAGCCCCAACAACCCTGCCTTAAATGCACTCTTAAAGAAATACGCAGATACGCACCCTGGTACGTACGGGGTAAGCTTGCGTGAATTATCAGGTCAACGACGTAACGCCAGTTATCGGGGCAACACTGTGTATACGACTGCTAGTACCTACAAGATGTTTGTGGCGTACAGTACATTACTTAGGGTTGAATCTGGTGCGTGGCACTGGAGCGACCAAATTAATGGTGGCCGTAACCTCACCGAATGTTTTGAAGATATGATTCAGTTATCCGATAACGAATGTGCCGTTGCGCTATTGAAAAAGGTAACAGTGAAAAGCTTAACTGACGAGGCGCGTGCAATTGGCGCGGTGAATACTTCATTTCTTGTAGCAAACAACCTTAAATCTACTGCCGAAGACGAATCGTTATTATTGTCTCTCCTAGAGACCGGGCAAATACTGAGCCAGCAATCAAGCCGGGATGTATGGATTGCTTCTATGAAAAAGAACGTGTACCGACAGGGGATACCAAAGGGCATACCGTCTGCTGTAGTTGCCGATAAAGTAGGTTTTTTGGACGCTTGGCTTCACGACGCTTCAATTGTGTACAGTCCAAAGGGCACCTATGTTTTGGTTATTATGACTGAGGGGTCATCCTGGGCTAGCATCGCTGAGTTAGCCGGTAAAATTGAAACGCTACGTACTAATTAGATCAGCACGTAGCGTTTAAATAAGGATAGTTAAGAACTAGCTCTTTTTGTCGTCAACGTTGACGGATGTTTTCTTGTCTTTTGAATCATCTTTAAGGCCGTTGCGAAGTTCTTTCGCAGATGAGCCGATGTTACGTGCTAACTTTGGAAGTTGTGAACCACCAAAGATAACAAGAATAACGATAAGAATGATTATGAGTTCTGGTGCGCCTAATCCGAACATGTATATACTCCCTAATAGATATAATTTACTACATTAATGGTAGCGCGCTATTGCGATTATGGCAAGAGGTGGTTGAACTATTGATTTACTGAACGGCCACCATATGCTGAGCTGCCGTAGCCAAAGCCTGAAGTTTGCTTTGGAAGAGCAGGTGATGTTTGTTTAACAACACTATTTATTGCCTGAGTAACACCGGTAGCGGCAATGAGGCCAATACCGATTGCCTTGAGGAAATCTTTGCGATCTAATTCTACTGATAGAATGCGAGCGATGCTTTGCTTAATCATTTTAAAGCCTTTTATGTATATTAAATATTTTTGTTTTTACGCTGTTATACATATAGATTATGCTTAGTTGGCTTAAATGTCAACAAACTTGTAAAAAGCTATTGCTTTTACGAATTTCTGGTATTATATGAGTATTAGAATAATAAAGGACCATGCTTTGTTAGAAAACCAATACACTTACAAATATATAGCTCAAGCTCCAAACCAAGCTGACGCGTATGGAGCAAATACATACGGTGCAAACACTTATAGTTGTGCCTCAACTGATGCAGTTTGTCTTGCAGGCGGCCCGACCGCACCAAATACTGGCCTTATGGGCTCGTCTAACCCGGTATTTATGGGCGGCATATTTATTACAGCTGTTCTTGTTGTTGCTGTTATCGCCTATGCAATTTTTGCAAAAGTAAAAAAAACTAAGGCTGCGAAATAATTTATGGGCTTCTTTGATGATATCCTCGGCGACGTACGTGCTTTTACCGACGAACTCCAAGACTTAAAGCAAGAATTAGTTTCATCTGTTCTTGACCCTTCTGGAGAGTTACGCGACACGGTGAATGAAATTGCTAGTGAAATTACCGGCAAGCCAACAACTCCTACTGAGTAGTTTGAGATTGAAAGATTGGGCGGTACATACCGTCGATAGTAAAGTTACGCTGATTAGGTGAAGGAACCCGAGGCGCAGCGCGTGGAATAGGCTGAGGCTCAGTACGCCTTGGGACGACGACCGGAAGACTCGTTGGGTGAATGACAAAACCATCCATGGAACGTGCGCGAGCCGGTTGTGCGGTTTCGACTGTTGGTTGTTGAAATGCATTAACTGGACGATAGGTTTGGGCCGGAGTAGGGGCTTTATGAGCTACTGGTTTTGGCGCTGATGTAACTAAGTGACGTTTTTCGCTGAGCCTTTGAACGGCCAGCTCTTTTTTACGCAATTTTTTCTCTGCACGATATTTTTTAAAGATTGAAGAAAGAATAATAATTACCCCAATTTGATACACAACTACCACTGGCCCAGCGATAATGACTTGATTGATAGGGTCCGGTGTTGGAGTGATGATTGCCGCAACAATAAAGCTGATGACAATTACCCACTTCTCGGATTTCATAAGCCCACCAGGGGTAAACGGCTTAATTGAGTTTATAAGCAGAAGTAGGAGCGGAATTTGAAATACAATGCCAATACCGATAGTGTAGGCGATGACAAAGTTAAGATAAGAGTCGGCAGTAAGTGAAGCATCAATGAATTTATCGGCAAAACTATACAAAAATACGAGCGCGTTTGGCACTGCAACAAAATAGCCAAATGCCATACCAATTATAAGTAATAAGAACGAACCAACAATAAGGAGCGAAGATTTCTTTTGGGCATTTGTTGGAAGTGCTGGCCGGATAAATGCGTATAGCTGCTGAATAAGAATAGGAAATGCCAATGCAATACCAGAATAAATAGACACCATAAAGATAAAGCTGAAACCGCCAGCAGGGTTAAGATATACCAGCTTTTCACCCTTTAGCGGGGCAAGGACTGCTTCAATAACAGGGGCTTGAAAGGTATATGCCAAACTAGCTCCGAGTATGAAAAAAATAGCCACGACAAAAACTCGAGTTCGAAGTTCTTTTAAATGTTGACTAGCAGTTACCTTACTCATTACGCGCGTATATAATGACTTATATTTCCCTATCTATAATAGTAGTGCTTTTAAGGATATCTTACTATTGTCAAACTTACTACAATTATTGGTAATGTTGACTAATTACAGGGGTATGGTTATAATTATCCAAGTATTCCGACGTAGCTCAATGGTGGAGCAAGAAGCTGTTAACTTCGAGGTTGCTGGTTCGAGTCCAGCCGTCGGAGCCAAGAAAATCGTCAGACCTTATGGTCTGGCGTTTTTCTTGGCCCAAAGTTTGGTCCTCAACCAGCACCCGTGCGAGTTTACTCGCGCATGGTTGCGGTTCGAAAACGAGGAGCAAGACAGAAAAGTTTACTTTTATGGATGCGACGAAGTTACGGAGTTGTCCGGCCGTCGGAGCCAAGAATTCATTTCTGTACAGAGGATCATTGTTTTCCGCCTCAATTAAGTACCTTCTAGTTCTAAGTCCGAAAATACTAAATTCACCATTGAACGTCTTTGCTCATTAGCGACATTTTCGAATAGGTGGATGTATCTTTCGAGAGCTTTAACAGATGAAAAACCGTTGCATAGCAGTCATCTTCGACTTGTTGGATGTTTATTCTCTTATTCTGTAAAGATTTCTGGGAAGACTTATACTCATTGGATTTTCTTTGGTATAAATCTTCTGGAGTTTTTTCATCAAGAATAATTTTATATATCTTATCGAGCCTATTCTGATATTTTTCAATTTCAGCATCGATAATCAGTAGAGAGTTTAAAGCTTATGTTAACAGAGGTGGAAATTTTGTATATCGTCTAAATCAACACGTTTTTATGTCTAAATCGTCTAAATTAGACAAATTATCGTCTAAACAATAGAGGTTAGATATCTTTTTATAATTTTCAAAGAGAGCTCTATAGATGAATATATTTTATGTCTAAATCGTCTAATTTAGACAAATTATCGTCTAAATCGTCTAAATTGATTCCGAGGATTTAAGTATCCATGTTCGTCCATTAGGTAATAGCTCAATCTTTTCTTCTTTCTTCAAAGATTGTAAGAGGTTTTTTATTTTATGCTTTTTTTGTAGCTCTGTTAAATTGTGAGATAGTTTATCTAAAAGCATGTCTTCGAAATCAGATCTTGTGCCAGTAGTAAAACTCTCAAGGTAGTCGGTTATCATCTTTTTACAATACTCGTCATCGATAGCACGACGGTTCATATAATCCGTTTTTTCGTTTGTCTTTAAAGCTACTTTGGAGGAAATGTAAATGTTCGGACGCTTACCTTCTATCAAGCCGTCACTTCTAAGCTGGCTGGCATCTGCAGCTGAAATTTCTTTTTTCTTTTGAACCTTATCCAATAAAATAATTGTGTCTAGGTTTAAATCAGGTATCTGTGCTAGTTTCCTAGCATAGTTCAAGTCTAATACTTTACCTATTATGGTTACGGTAACTTGATTTTGAGTTACATCATATTCAGGGAGTGGAAAATATTTATTCTTTTGCGATATGAACATTTTACGAATTCCGCTACCGATAGTATCTATCATACTTAGGCTAACCATAGCATCACTAAGAAATCTGTTTCGATAAAATTCCGATGGAGCGTCTGATTTAATTACATTTTCTATTCGCACCGGAAGAAAAGAACCTAAATTCGAGAAGACTAAACTACTATCTTCATTTTCAACAACATTAATCTTTCCTGCAAGTTTGTAGTCTTGATGAGCAATAGCATTATTGAGTGCTTCACGTATAACTTCGGGCTCATAAGTAAAAACTTCTTCAGGAAATAGCGAATCTTCTTGCATGTATCTGTATCTTAAGTTTCGAATTTTTGCATACAGCTCATCAACGCTGAGAACTAATGGACTTGTGAAATGTTCGTAGTCTAATGCTTGTCCGTCCTTATCTCTTAGAATCCAAGAAATTTTCGAAACCGCTGGAGAAATGAAATGTACAGATTCTGGACGTCCCAATAAGAGAATGGCTGTATTGGTAATTTTTCCGTTGATAGTTATTTTGGCTTTGTTTAAAAATTTGATATCGTCCCAACTGTCAACGTTCGCGGTGAGTTTTGGATTTTTTCTTTTGAACAATTCACGTGCCCTGGTAATAGCTTCAGGTAGCAAATCGTCTATAGTTGCATCTTCGCATATTAATTTGCTCCAATCTCTTCTTGGTTCCTGTATTCGGATACGTTCTTGCTTCTCGATATTTAGAGGAACCAATTCTTCGTGTTCTCGTGCGTAGTAAAAGCCTTCAAAAGATACAGGTAGGCCCGTAGGAGCTGGGGGAATCTGAAACATAACGACACGTTTGCCGGGTTCAATTTCAAAAGCATGAATATCAACGAAGCTTATGCCCGAAGTTGTCTTTTTTGATATTTCACCTTTGAGGCTTTGGAGGTCTGCCTCGTTAAGTCGAAAAGAGCTATTAGTATAGCTATGGTCAGTGTCTTTAACTCCAAATACAAGCCAGGCATAGTCTTTATTTTTCAAATTTGCTTCATTCGAAAGGGCACTGAAATATTTGCCAATTTTTCTGAAGTCAAAACCGTTGTTCGCCTCTTTGAATTCGACAATTTCATTCTCAGAGCTTAACTCAACGAGTTCACCTAGTTTTTTTCGTAGTTCAGAAGAATTCATATATTTATCATTATATGTCATTTGTGAAAAAACTTCGAAGCATGTCCATAATGAGAGCATATGTATCGAGTTTATCCACGAACCATATACATTCAATACTGCATGGTTGTATGATTAAAGTACAATTTAAAAAAGAGGTGGGTGTGTGAAAAGACTATTTGCTAAAGTAAGTAAACTAAGTTCGTATGGACAATACTACGTACTGTCCATGTTGCTTTTAATATCATCATTTATTGGTATCATGTCTAATTCCACAACTGTAAATGCTGCAGTAGGGTCGGTTACTCAATATAACACCCCAAACTCTGCCAGCATAACTAAAATAGGTGCCGGGCCAGATGGAAATATCTGGTATACAGGCGCTAATCGTATAGGTAAGGTGACATCATCTGGTACTTTTACGCAATATTTAAGCCCTCTTAATGACGGCAGATATCCTAATGATATAACTACAGGACCAGACGGAAATATTTGGTATAGCGAAAATCCCGCTAACTCAACTTCGCGTATAGTCAAAATGAGTACTTCTGGAGCGGTGCTTGGGCAATATCAGACGAGCTATACTACTTCCAGCCCTGTTGCTGATAGTTTAATTACTGGTTCTAACGGCGACTTATGGTTTGCTTATGATGGCAAGATTGGTAACGTTAGCTCTTCAAACGCTGTGACCTTCAAGGCACCTCCAACAGGTGTCGGAGCAGTGCGGAGTATAACTTTAGGTTCGGACGGAAACATATGGTACACTGCGGCAAGTAAAGGCTCTAGTACCCAAAACTCTGTAGGTAAAATGACACCATCTGGTGTTTATACAAACTATAATTTCCCGAGTACCTATACTAATTCTTCCGAGAATATAATTACTGGCCCAGACGGCAATGTTTGGTTTACTATGAACGGAAAACAATTCGTAGTAAAAGTGACATCTACTGGTGTTATGACCGAATATAACCCAGGAACAGGTTCCTTACCGGTTGCAATTACAACTGGAACTGATGGCAATCTGTGGTATGTGGCAAATTCAACCGGAAAAGTAGGAAGACTGACGACGTCGGGCGTATTCACGGAATACAGCGTGGCCGGGTTGGGTGTGTACAGCTATAAGGATATTGTTGCTGGATCCGGTGGTTCTGTATGGATTCAAGACGGTTACGCGGGTAAATTGATAAGAGTAGCAACTGAACTGAACGCTCAGACGATTGCATTTACTTCGAATGCCCCAACCACTGCTACTGTTGATGGTACTACCTATACACCATCCGCATCGGCTACTTCAGGTTTACCTGTGACATATACTATAGATTCATCCTCGTCGAACACCTGCTCTATAAGTGTCAACAATGTTGTGAGTTTTCAGGGAGCGGGTACGTGTATTATCAATGCTGACCAGGTGGGGGATGGGGATTATAAACCGGCACCACAAGTTCAACAGTCATTTACCGTATCACCTGTAGATGCAGACTCTTCCGTAGCGGTGAATTGTCCTTCAGGAGCTAACGTTGGTGATACTGTAACGTGCTCTATTACGGTAGCCAATAACGGACCTGCCGCATCTGAAAATGCAAGCCTGGCCGCTATTTTCCCGGCTTCATTTAGTAATGTTTCGCTTTCGAGTGCGGGAACATTGTCAGGACAGCATATTACTTGGACGGTACCATCGCTCAATTCCGGTGATACGGTAACTTTGAGTCTAACTGCGACTTTGTCTGCATCTGGAAAACAACGTCTAAATGCTGCCTTACTCCAGACAAGCCCGGACCCCAACACTTCGAACAATATTACTGTCAGTACTATTACTGTTAACTAATATCAATATTACTTATATGACCCTGGCCAATAAAATGATGGCCAGGGTTTGCTTGAAAGTTGCGAAGTACGTTCATTAGTGGGAGCCAAGAAAATCCGTAAGTATTTGCTTGCGGTTTTTTGTGTTTGAAGTTTGGTTTTCAACCAGCAACTAGCCAGCGAACGTGGCAGCAATTGACGATACGGTGTATTGGTGTATGGTAATTATTATGAAGTTAACGTTTGATAACGAGTACAGCATTTTCAATCAAGACAACGTTTTTGTTGCTGGAAGTGGTACGACATTCAAGATTAATGGCATCAAACTGCTGGATGACTCTGTTATTTTGGAGGCTATCCAAGTTTGGAGCGAAGACCCGGGTTTGTTGCCCAAGGGAACAACTTTTAAGTTGGCATTCGAGAATGCCAAGCTTGAAGATATGTCTACAGAATTAGCTCCGCGTGCACATTCCGAGATTAAAGATTTAGATATAATTTCGAACATTGATATAACCAAGTATGGTAATGCGCCAGGATATACGCATGGCATACAGTTGTATGACGACGCTGAGCACACTTGGAACCTCTTTTATGGTCATGTCGAAGTTACGGAGTTATCCAGCCATCCGAGCGATTCATGACGAATAAGTTTTTGAACTTGTTAACCTAAAGATGCGCATTTGGGTCGTGAAGCTGCAACGTCTTAACAACATTTTCGTAAAATTCAATATCGATCGAACTAGAGGGGTAGACGGCAATGTGAGCTTCGATGTGTTTGCCGTCCTTTTCGTAAATATATGTGCGACCTTGCCATTCGGTATCTTTTTGTAAACCACCCCATTTTTGTGCCTCATTTGCATATTTCACGACAAAATATTTTTTTCCTATTGTCCCATCGTTGAATATGAATTCTTCGGATGAAATGTTTAGATGGTCATCTGGATTAAACTGGCGGGAGACCGTTGGGGCAATGACAAAAAAATGCTCACTAAGCCCGCTCCATGCGGGAATACCTAATTTATCAATAGTAGGAGGGGTATCGGCATTATATTTAAGTGATTCAAGTTGGTTTGGACGGGCGAACATAATACCCAGGAAGCTTGATTTAGTAGATATAGATGCAGCCCATCCATTAGGTGTCTTAATTGAAAAGCTATCTGCAACAGGCGTGACTTCACCCTTGTAAAGCTCAGTTGGTTGAGAAGGAGAATCTCCTGGAGGTGAATCACTTTGGGGTGTTGATTCGGAAGAAACAGGCAATGATTGGCGAGTGTGCTGCATGTAGCTTAAGAGTGCGATACTGCAAATGAGCAGGATGAGTACTGCGGTACCCAGTAGGGCGATAGTTTTTGTAGTGCGTTTTCGTAGCATGCTCTCATTGTACTCGGCTGCCTATATTCTAGTTAACCTCCACTGTCCACTCAATTCCGTACTTATCCCTAAACATTCCAAAATAGGTACCCCACGGGCTTTCATCCATAGGCATCTCAATCTCTCCACCTTCGCTGAGTCCGGTGAATATACTATCAGCTTCTTCGCGACTATCTGCACTCACCGCTATCTTAGACCTATTTTCAACCTCACTTACAGGACCTAGGCTTTCGGGAACATCATTGGCTATTAAAACATCGTTACCAATAGATAAAACAATGCGCATAATGTTATTGGCTTCGTTTTCAGGGATAGGAAAATCGTCGCTTGCTAAATCTTTGAAGCGGATAATTTGTTCGAATTCGCCGCCGAATACGGATTTGTAAAAGTTGAAGGCTTCTTCGGCATTGCCGTTGAAATTGATGTAAGGGTTTACGGTTGCCATAGATAATTCTCCTCGTTGATACTTACTACTAAATATATTGTATGCCTAAGTACGCTTTTGTCGTATAGGACTTATGCAATACCTACTCTGAGTATATTTTCTTCATTTTTAATAATTTAAACGAAGGAGTTGTTTAAGCTTCAACATCAATAACATTGCTGCGGTTCGGTGCTGGCTTATAAGGCACAACCAACCACAATATTACGTATGGGATAAAGCCTGGAAATCCACCAGGTAGTAATAAAATAACAAAAATTACTCGTACAATTGTTGGGTCAATTTTACAGTATTCTGCAAGGCCGCCACAAACGCCGGCAATTTTTCTATCAGTCGTTGAGCGGTATAATCTTTTCATATAATAATTATACAATAGAGCTATGAAACCAAAAGATTACGTCGCATGGAAGTGGGGAAATGGCCTTGCTGAAGGCATTATTAAATCCGTTCATTACGAGCCGACTACGATTACTAGTAAAGGCAAACTCGTAAAACGCAATGGCAGCGCAGATAACCCGGCCATTATTATTGAGCATAAATCTGGCAACGATGTTTTAAAATTGGCTAGTGAAGTGCAGGTTACGAAGAGTAAATAATAATATAGTTATTTGCTATACTTATAATATAAATAAACGTCTGACAACAGAGGAGTGTGTATGAATCGTAAGTGGCTAATTCCAGGAATCATTATTGGTGTCATTGTGCTCATCGCTGCAATCATTATTGGCGGCTATAACGGGCTTGTTGGGCAACGTGAAAATGTAAATAAATCATTCGCTAACTTGCAATCTCAATACCAACGTCGGGCTGACCTTGTGCCTAACCTTGTCAACACCGTAAAGGGTGCTGCGAACTTTGAACAGCAAACGCTGACGGACGTAACTGAAGCGCGTGCTAAAGCAACCGGTATTACGATTGATCCAAGCAACGCGACTCCACAGCAACTTGCACAGTACCAACAATCACAAGGCGAACTTAGCCAAGCGCTGGGCCGCTTACTTGCTGTAACTGAAAACTATCCAGAGCTTAAGGCTGTACAAGGTTTCCAAGATTTACAAGTGCAACTAGAAGGTACTGAAAACCGAATCTCTGTTGCTCGTAACGACTTTAACGGAGTTGCTTCAACTTACAACACTCGAATCCAAACCTTCCCAACAAACATTACCGCTGGTATTTTTGGCTTCGATAAGTTCACTTACTTTGAAGCTGATGATGGTGCTGAAAATGCTCCGGACGTAAACTTCGAATAAACGAAAGAACTATATGTTTTCAAAATTCGTTCGATTAGGGTTGATTGGTATCGCTCTCGGTTTTGTGACTGCGGGACTCTTTACCCTTACTGCTAGCGCCTTGAGCGTTCCACCTAAGCCGGCTGACATACCGATTGTCGACCAAACGAATACACTTACTACCGAACAGAAAACCACATTAGCCGAACAAATTGCTGCTGAACGGACGAAATCTGGCAATCAAATTGCAATCGTAATTGTCCCATCAACCGAAGACAGTTCTATAGAAAAATATTCACTGGATATTGCCCGTGGATGGGGCATTGGTACTGCTGAAAACAATAACGGCGTGCTGCTACTGATTGCTAAAAACGATCGGTTGCTTCGTATCGAAGTAGGTACTGGCCTAGAAGGTGCACTCACTGATGCGCAAGCGGGGCGTATTATTCGTGATGATATCCGCCCGCTGTTTCGGCAAGATAAATACTTTGAAGGCGTACAAGCTGGGCTCACGAGTATTATTGCGGCGATTAATGGTGAGTATATCCCAACAACAACTGCTACCGAGCCTATTCGTTTGCCATGGGAACTTATTTTTGGTTTTGGTTTTTTAATATTTTCTTGGCTCGGCTCGATTTTAGCGCGTACTAAAAGCTGGTGGGCTGGTGGGATTATTGGCGGTGCTACAGGAGGAACACTTGGGTTACTTGCTGGCTCGTTAGTATTTGGCATTATTGGTGCGGGTGCACTAGCGATTATCGGCCTTGTGCTTGATAAGGTTGTATCTGCGAATTACCAGTCTCACGCCGGACGGGGTGACAAGCCAAGCTGGTGGGCAGGCGGCGGTTTCTTGGGCGGAGGGGGCTCCCGTGGCGGCGGCGGATTTGGTGGCTTTGGCGGCGGCGGTTTCGGCGGCGGTGGATCAAGTGGCAGCTGGTAGTCGTATCTGATATTATATTTGCATGAATATCTCACACGCCGAGCGTCGCCAAATTGAAAATGAAATGATTTTTAGGCGCATTAACGAAAAGGTCGGCACAGACCTTGGGGTACTCGACGCGATGCATGTTGCAGATGGCCACTTTGATTTAGTGCAAGACGTTAACCTTGAACTGCATTTCAAATGCGAATGTTCTGATGAAAACTGTACCACTCGTATCCCTATGCTTTTAACTGAGTATCAACAAATCCACACCGACCGAAATACCTTTATTGTTATACCGAACCACCAAGTTGACCTAATTGAAAAAGTTATTCACGAGATGCCCGATTACAACATCGTAAAGAAAAATAATTCTACCGATGAGCCTTCGGATACTTTGAACATCACGACAATAAACAATTCCTAGAAGCGTTTTACAGAGATAACTGATACAATAGAACAGTGAAAAATGAACTCTCTGACATAATTAAACAACTGTACGAAATTGAAGTTGTACCTGAAGTATCTCGACCCGACCCAAAGTTTGGCGACTTAACATCAAATGTTGCTTTGCAGCTCTCTGCAAAAGTAGGCGATAACCCGCGAAATATTGCTCAAAAAATAGTTGAACTACTGACTGAAAAAGGCCTATATAAAGAAGTGTCTATAGCTGGCCCTGGTTTTATTAACGTATTTCTAAGTGACGATGCTTTGCTTGCAAACACAAAGCGAAGCCCAGAAAAGTACTTTGAAAACCAATCGATTGTCTTTGAGTATAGTTGCCCGAATGCCTTCAAAGAACTGCACACTGGCCACTTATACCAAACTATTTATGGTGATATCGCAGCCCGGCTTATGGTTATTGGCGGCGCAAAGTTACAGCGAACCAGCTTTGGCGGTGACGTTGGTTTGCACGTTGCGAAATGTTTATGGGGTATGGTAACTGAACTTGGTGGCGAATACCCCGAGAAATTAGACGAAATTAATTCCGACCCATTTGCGCGTTCTCAGTGGATTAGTAAGCGTTACGTACAAGGCGCCAGAGCATACGAAGAAGATGCAGATACTAAAGCTACTATTGATGAGCTTAATAAAACTATTTATGGTTTCCATGACGGTATTGAAGCTGACTCGCCCCTTGCAAACATCTACTGGACAACTCGCCAGTGGAGCTACGATTATTTCGATGCATTCTACAAGCTCATTGATGTTGTATCGATGCGTTATTATCCTGAAAGCCAGACCGCACCAGTTGGGTTAAAGGTAGTTAAAGAGCAACTTGAAAAAGGAGTACTTAAAGAATCTGATGGCGCTGTAGTGTTTGAAGGTGACGAGACGAAGCACCTTCATACTCGTGTATTTATTACTTCAAAAGGTTTGCCGACCTACGAAACGAAAGACATTGGTGTTATTTGGCTTGAAAAGGAAGAATACAATTTTGACCACCGCTACATTTTAACGGGCAACGACCAAAAAGATTATATGCGAGTTGTGTTTGCAGCCGCTGAAGCTTTTCAGCCTGAACTTGTGGGTACAATGACACACATGACAAATGGAACAGTAAAGTTTGGTGATGGCCAAAAGATGAGTTCTCGCCTAGGCAACGTTACACGTGCAACCGACGTTCTGGATATTGTTCGTGAAAAAATCGAACAATTAGTTGACGACCCTAAGCTCATTGACGCCGTAACACTTGGCGCCGTTAAATATGCCTTTGCGCGTTATAGCTTGGGTGGCGACATTGCATTTGATATTGAAGAGACCGTTAGTCTTACGGGAAACTCTGGCCCATACCTACAATATTCTCACGCCCGTGCGCGCCGAATTTTAGAGAAGATTGATTATGCAATTGAAGAACCTCAAGTTATTCACGATGAAGATAAAGTATTGCTACGAAAACTAGGGGAGTATGTAGAGGTTGTTTCACAAGCTGTACAGCATTTAGAACCGCACCATATTTGTAATTACCTATTTGAATTAGCGCAAGAGTTTAACCGTTACTACGAAAAAAACAAAGTGCTTGGTAGTGAAGAAGAAGCGCACCGTATTAGCATTGTTAAATTGTACGCAGATACAATTGCAAACGGCCTAGGTATTCTTGGTATCCAAGCGCCAGATTCAATGTAGTTTCCGCACTGAAATTACCATAAGAATGATACTATATAGGCACGATGCCTACTAAACCAAAAGCGAAAAAAACCCACAAAACGTTATTTGAATTCATCCGCTATAACTTATCGGGTGGAATTCAATTTGGTTGGCAATATTTGTTCTTCTTTATCCTTGGCCCGGGTGCCGCACAACTAACATTAGGTGAAACGGCGTTTACGATTGGTTCAAGTTACGTCATTTATTTCATCCTGAGTAAGCAATGGGTATTTGCTAATAATGGTAAACGTAAAACAAGCGGCGAGTTGATTCGTTTTGCTGCCCTTATGGCCACAAACCTAGCCCTTAATATATTTGTTCTCAATTGGTTGAATGGGCTTGGCATTTTGCCTTATGTATCGCAACTGGTTATTTCACTCTTCTTAACAGCTTGGAATTACGTATGGTTAAAGTTCTGGGTATTTCCGAGCGAAAAAGTAAAATAGTACTCATTTTCACTAAATTGTTATAATAGGTAAGAATACTTATGTCAAAATACACCCGTATAAAATCGTATAGTCCGAAACGAACCGCTAAGGTGGTCCGAAAACCTACGAAAAAGCTCGGTCCAGTGAGCGGCTTCTTTGTGGGTCGCTATAAATGGTTTAAGAAACTCAGCAAGCCTAAAAAGGTGCTGGTTATCGGCGGTCCAATATTAGCGTTTCTTATTTTGACGCCAATTTTCACGTATGTGTACTTTGCGAGCGCAATTTCCGACCCTGACCGTTTAATGAACTATAACAATACCGGTGTAGTACTCCTCGATAAGAACAACGAGGCCTTTTATAGCTTTGGTACGGCTGACCGCGGTGAACGCCTTGGCCTTGATAAGATTTCCGATTACACCGAAAAGGCGCTGGTGTCCGCAGAAGACAAAAACTTCTACAAACACGGTGGATTTTCATTTGTGAGTATATTGGGTGCGCTGTATGCTAACTTGCTCAGCGGCGATGCAACCGGTTACGGTGGGTCAACTTTGACCCAACAATTGGCAAAGAACACGCTGCTTTCAAACAATCAAACAGTGTTACGAAAATATCAAGAGCTGACCGTTGCTTTAGCGATTGAACAAAATTACAGCAAGAACGACATTCTCGACCTCTACCTTAACTCGGTTTACTACGGCGAAGGCGCATTCGGTATTGGTGCGGCTGCTAAAGCTTACTTTAATAAATCTGCGGCGGATCTTGACCTTGCGGAAAGCGCGATGCTTATTGGGGTGTTGCCTGCGCCATCAAGCTACTCACCAATTTCTGGAAATATTGAATATGCCAAAGAGCGCCAAGCAACCGTACTCAGCCGTATGGTTGATAACGGCGTCATTACGCAAGCCGAAGCGGATGCTGCGAAAGCAAAAGTGTTGGCGTACGCTGCGCCAAGTGACGGTATTAACGATACCGCCCCGCACTTTGCTGAAATGGTACTAAGCGAACTGTATGACAAATACGGAGAAGAGCGCGTAACTCGTTCAGGTTTCCGTGTGACAACGACACTAGATATGAATTTACAAAAATCTGCCAACGATGCAGTCACTAAGCAAATGGCCTTCATCCAACGAAACGGTGGTTCAAATGCGTCGGTTGTTGCGATTGACCCAACAACAGGTGAGCTGCGTGCATTGGTAGGAAGCTCGGATTACAACAATGTTGATTTCGGTAAAGTAAATATGGCAGTTACCGCTCGCCAACCTGGTTCGAGTATTAAGCCGCTCTACTATACCGAAGCAATGCAAAAAGGCTTAATTTCACCGGCGACAATCCTTGATGATAAAAAGACTGATTTTGGCGGTGGCTACATACCTTTGAATGCTGACCGCAAATTCAGGGGCAACGTGACGGTTCGAAATGCAATTTCGCAATCACTTAATATTCCATCGGTACTTGTTATGCAAAAGCTAGGTGTGGCTAATTCTGTTGAAGCGCTGAAGCGGCTTGGTGTTAGTACAATCGACGACAAGACTGATTACGGACTTTCGTTGGCGCTTGGTTCGGCTGAAGCGAAATTAACTGACATGACGAATGCTTATGCGGCCTTTGCAAATGCCGGTAGCCAATACGACGTAACGACCATTACGAAAATTGATGACAAATTTGAAAAGCAAGTTTTCAATAAAGGAACAAAGTCTGCCAAGCAGGTAATGGGTGAGAATGCCTCATTCCTTATTTCGGATATATTGAACGATGAAGCTGCTCGAGCACCAATTTTTGGAACTAGTTTAAATACAAATGGCTACGATGTTGCGGTGAAGACAGGCACGACCGATGAAGCCCGTGATGCTTGGACGATTGGCTACGCGAAACAGTTAGCTGTTGGAGTATGGGTTGGAAATAATGACAATACACCTATGAAGAATGGTGGTTCGAGCATGGCTGGGCCAATTTGGCGAAGTACCATTCAAGCTGGCTTAAAGGGCCAAAAGAACCAACCCTTTGTCGCACCTGCAGGCGTTGAGCGCTTGACGATTTGTCGCAGTAACGGGTTAATTGCAACTGGTGGCGGTACCGACGGAACATACCAAGAGTACTTTATTCGAACAGCAGCCCCTTCTGGAACGTGTGATGTTCCTAAGCCCCCTGAAGATGCAGACAAAGACGGTGTTATCGATACTGATGACAAATGTGCAAATACGCCAAGCGGCACCAAAGTTGATGCGAAGGGCTGTGAAGTAGAAGAAGACGTAGTGCTTGATGCTGATAACGACGGGGTAGTCGATACCCTTGATCAATGTGCGAACACGCCAGCTGGAGCGACAGTAGACACTACGGGCTGTACCGTAACGCCGGGTGGTAATACTGGTACGCCAGGCCAAAACCGCGGCAATACTTCAAACTAATTCGCCATTTGCTAAATGTAAATAACATTGCTAGTATTAGCATAGACACGATGCACCTTGGGTTCGATGAACAAAAAGTTCAGACAATAAATTAAATAAAGGGCCGACATGCAAAAAACAGCTATTAAAAATATTCCATTGGTCGCATTATCTGCGATTTTAACTATATTCACAGTGATTTTGGCTGCCAGCCACCCAGCAAACGCTGCGCAAGCTACTGTGAACTTACGAACCGCTTCTCCATTTGCGATTCTCTCTGGTACTCCAAATATTACCGATGCAGGCAACTCGTCTGTAATTAACGGCAACGTTGGCCTAAGCCCAGCAACCGGTGCTGGCATTGGTTTAACTTGTTCACAAGTATCTGGAACAATCTATTCTCCAGATGCAACCGGTCCGTTGCCTTGTCGCGTAACAAACCCACCACTTCTACTAACTGCTAAAAATAACTTAACAACTGCCTATACTGATGCTGCTGGACGTACTCCGCTTACAACAGTACCTACTGAACTTGGCGGAACAACACTTGTTGCTGGAGTATACGATTCTACATCAACAGAGCTCGGCATTTCTGCTGGTGCTGGTGCATTAGTACTCGATGGTCAAGGTGACCCTTCTTCTGTCTTTATCTTCCAAGCACCATTTAGCGGCACTGGCCTAGATGTTGGCCCTGGAAGCACCGTGACACTTACCAACGGTGCGCAGGCATGTAACGTATTCTGGCGTGTTGATTCTGCAAACATTGATACGACTGCAAACTTTGTCGGAACTATCTTAGCCCTTAACTCAATCTCAGTTGCAAACGGTGCAACTATTGAAGGTCGTTTACTCGCCCGCAACGGTAACGTAACCCTTATTAATGACACTATTACTGCCCCGGTTTGTGCTGGTAACGATACAGAAGATGCAACTCCTGGCCTTCCAAACACTGGTGAAATCAGTAAACAATCAACTGTTATCTGGGTTGCTACAGCACTCTTCTTCGTAACCGCAGCTTCATTGGTTGCATACACATTCTTTAAGAAACGAACAAACTAGAGTCTGGCCTGTGCCAAGCCGTAAAAAACGCATCGCTCAAATAGTGTTTATTGCTATCACAGTGCCGTTGCTTGTGATGAGCGCAACTATTCTTGTCCTTGACCATGTTATGCCACAGTTCCGAGCAACGCCTGCTGTAGAAGCGAGTGAAGCCTCTATTGCTGTGCCTGAAGCCGTTGTACGCGCGCCTGCGCCAATAGTGTCTATATCCGCACCTACACAGCTAAAAATCGATAAGATTGGCGTGAGTGCGGTTGTACAGCCGGTTGGGCTGACTGTTGATGGCAATATGGATATCGATGAAAACCCTACCCAAGCTGCCTGGTACAAGCTTGGTCCAAAGCCGGGTCAAGAAGGCAGTGCGGTAATTGCCGGACACTATGGTTGGAAGAAAAATGTACCATCAGTATTCAACGATTTACATACCTTGGTTGCGGGCGATCAAATCTTAACATTAGGTGAAGACGGAAAGGTAATGACGTTCGTCGTGACCCGCCTAGCAACCTATGCGCCCGACCAAGATGCAACTAACGTATTTAGGTCGGATGACGGTAAGTCGCACTTGAATTTAGTGACCTGCCAAGGCTCGTGGAATAATTCAGTCCGTACTTATTCAGAGCGGTTAGTGGTGTTTACTGACTACGTAAGTGAAATTTAGTTGTACAGTAGCCGCTCAAGCGTCTAGAATAGACCATAGAACCTTACAAGATAAAAATAAACGGCGGAGAATCAAATGCTGAAATACTACTACAAAACGACTGATTCCAAGAAACTTGAAGAACTCGATACGTTCAAAAAAGGTGTCTGGGTATATGCTGAAAACCCTTCACGCGACGAAATCGCAACGCTTATTACTACCCATAAACTCGATGAAGGGCTTGTTTCCGATGCGTTAGACGAAGACGAGATGCCTCGTTTCGAGCGTGACGGCGAACTGGTATATATTTACGTGCGAGCAGCGATTGCACTGCCTGATGGTGCGTTCGATACTTTACCGCTGCTTATTGTGTACGGTCCAGACGCTGTTATTACTATTAGCCTGCGTAAGCTACCGCACTTTGCCCCATTCTTTGGAAACAAACTGGAATTTAACACTACGCACCGTACTCATTTGATGTTAGAAATTCTCAACCAGTTTGCCGAACAGTACGATAAATATATTACGACTACCAGCAAGCAAATTAAAATCGTGCGTAACCGTTTGCGTGGCCACGAAATTCGCAACAAGGACTTTATCGACTTTGTAACAATTGAGGATGAGATTAACGAATTCCTTGCAGCTCTTTTGCCGGCTAGTGCAACACTGCGTCGAATGAAGTTGGGCCGCAGTATTAATTTACAGGAAGAGGATATGGACTTAATTGAAGACCTTGAGCTTAGTATTACGCAATCAATCGAAACTTGTCGTTCTAATACGAAATCAATTATTAATATTCGCCAAGCTTATAGTTCAATTAGCTCGAACAACCTAAACCGCTCAATTAAAATTCTTACAATCGTGACGGTAATGATAACCTTACCTAATATTTTCTTTAGTATGTACGGTATGAATATTAAATTGCCCTATGCAAACGAAGAGTGGGCTTTTGGTGCATTATTTGCAGTCGTTGGTTTAGTTCTCGTGCTTTCTTACATCGTTTTGAAGCGTAAGCGCGTTATTTAATGGTATAATTCACCAATGATAACAGCCCAAAACTTAACAAAAAAATATGGTAATAAAGTAGTCGTTAACGACATTTCGTTTGTCGTTGAAGACGGTAAGATAACTGGGTTTCTTGGCCCTAACGGTGCCGGTAAATCAACAACAATGCGTGCAATGCTTGGGCTTGATAACGCCCAAGGTTCAACATTGTTTGACGGTAAACCGCTAAGCAGTTACGCCCAACCTTCACAAGTTGTTGGCATTTTGCTTGATGCAAAATCATTTCACCCAAAGCGAACAGCCCGCAACCACTTAAAAGTTTTAGCGCAGGCGAGTGGTATTGCAGAATCACGTGTTGATGAAGTTTTGACACTCGTAGGGCTTCAGGATGTCGCCAACCAAAAACCAGGCAAATTTTCACTTGGTATGGCACAACGCCTTGGTATTGCTACGGCAATTTTAGGGCAACCAAAGCATCTTATTCTTGATGAGCCTGCCAATGGCCTCGACCCTGAAGGTATTCACTGGATGCGTGATTTCTTGCACCAATACGTCACAACAGGTAATAGTGTGCTGATTTCGAGCCACCTCTTAAGTGAAATGCAGCTTATGGCACATAACCTTGTCATTATTGGTAAGGGTTCGCTTATTGCGAGTCAATCAATGGAAAGCTTTATTCAATCTGCAAGTACTGGTGCTGTATTTGTTCGTACGAACGACCTTAATGCGCTTTCGGCAGCATTGACACAACAAAATATTACCTGGGTTGCTGAACGTAATGGTTTGAAAGTTTCGGGTGTGACGTCTGACCAAGTGAGCGCATTTTTGTTCCAACTTGGTATGCCGGTGCTTGAGCTTGCTGCCGAAAACCTTTCACTTGAAGACGCTTTCTTGAAAATGACTTCAGGAGCACAGGAATATCGTGCAGTTACACCAACCGATACGACACCTGGAGGGCAAGTATAATGTTGCAACTATTAAAATCTGAAGTAACAAAAATACTGACACTTCGTTCGACGTATATTACGGTTGGGATACTTGTTTTGCTCGCAGCCCTTGCAGGGTTTATAACCGCAGGTTTGGGTATGCCTGGAAATAACACTATTCCAGCGAGTCCTACTATTTTTGAAAATGCTATTCATAGCGTGCTTAGCTTGTGTATTGGCATTATAGCGATTGTCACTTCGTTCTCTATCATTAATGAATACCGCCATAACACTATTGCCTACACGGTAACGGCAAGCCCTAGTCGCATTAATGTTTTCTTCGCTAAAGTAATTGTTGCTATTGCCTATGGTTTTGCGATTGGTCTGGTGTTGACGATTGTTGCTGTTCTTGCCGCCACAATTACCCTCGCTATAAACGGACACTCGGTTACAGGCCAGGAGCTTAATATTGGCAGCATGCTGGTGCACCTTGGTTTGTATGTACTATTTTACTCAATTGTTGGTGTGACGCTAGGGTTCATCCTTCGGAATGTCGTCATCTTAATTGTCATTGTATTTGCACTGCCAATTGTCGAGAACCTTTCAAGCTTATTGCTAAAAGAGAATTCTCAATACTTGCCGTTCACTTCAATTGGCTCGATATCTGCAACCGGTGAAGCTGCAGCAGGTGCCGGGGTTGTAACGGTTGCTGTTATATATGTACTTGGTTTACTAGCTGTTGCACTGTTCTTGTTTATTAAACGCGACGCCTAACAGTATGCTCGCGGGCTCATTCTGGTTATACTAATACGTACACACTATGAATGAGCCAATTACACCTCCTCGACGCGGCCAGATACGTTCGAATCCACGAACGCTTCAGTCTCCACGTACTCCCGAAACGCCACGGCTGAGTAGGGCAGTATTTGACGCTGTTGTATCCAAAGCTGTTGACGACGAAGCTGAATCGCTTACACCTTCAGAGTTGAATGTCGTGCTACCTGATTCTGAAAACACACAAAAACGCCTTTCGGAATCTGCTTCGAAGGCAATGTTATTATCACGAGCGGTTCAGGTAAAACAACCCATTAAAGAAAAGACTACCGTTACTCCGCGTAAGGTCATTGTTATCTTACTAGCGTTACTTTTACTCGCTGTAATTTGTTACATCGGGTTTGATACCTGGAGAATCAATAATAACAAACAGGTAATTAACGAGACGGGTGTTGCCTCAAATGTATCCAGCGGCGAACGCCAGTCTCAAGAAGGTACTGATAAAAGCCCACTCCCTAAAAACGCGCTAACGAATTACACCGTAGCTGCTGATGTGCCACGAGCTTTATATATAGGCAAGATTGGTGTTGCTGCACGTGTGCTGCCTATGGCACTCAACCCTGACAACAGCATACAGGCACCTATAAATATATTTGATTCTGGCTGGTATACGGGTAGTGCACAACCTGGAGAAACCGGTGCAGTACTGGTTGACGGACATTCGACTACAGACGGTCGAGCATTATTTGGTAAGCTCGGCACACTTGTTGTCGGCGATACAATGGAACTTGAAAAAGGGGACGGGACAAAGTTCACCTACAAAGTTGTCTACAAAGAAACTGTTGATAAAGATGCAGTTGATATGAAAAAGTTATTACTTCCATATGGAAATGCACAACGCGCCTTGAACTTAATTACTTGCAGCGGTGCTTGGAATGATGCCGAAAATACGCTAACACAGCGCACGCTTATTTATACCGTTCAAACCTAGTCAATTGAAAAAAATACTTTACTTAAATTTTGCTTATGCTACAATTGCCGTAACATAAGGTAATCGAAGTTTGTGTAATGAAATATATGATAGGCCAATGGCTTTCGTTTGATCGAATCTTAACTCGCCCTAACGTTATACGCATAGGTTTAACAGTGGTGGCGTTTGCAATTATTATAACCGTTTCGGCACTTGTACGAGCGGCCCCGGGAAATGTTGAGGCTGAGGCTGGTACTGGGTCTGGAACCTTAAATAACGTAAGTGATACAAGCGCATCGAATGGTCAAGCGGTGCAATTTGGTACCGTCTCGGCGGCGGCTGGTAGCTTGGGCTATGCACGTATTCCTTGGGAGGGCGGCTCTAGTTATTGGAAAGTAGCGAACGGTGCGCGGTTTGCAAAAGCCGATACGGCAGGATGGGATGACCCTAGCTTTTTCCCTATTACAGTATTTTTAGGTAAAGCTTCTCCTGAGCACGTCACCTTATTAAAGGATGCTGGTATTAATACATACGCGCCTGCTGAGCACAGTCCGGCTATATATCCGCTTACAAATATTACGAGCCAGGGAATGTTTGTCATAGCTAACCTCGAATACACCCAAGCAGAAGTGGGTACTAATCCCGGTGTTGTCGGTTGGTTTATATCAGATGAGTGCGACATGGGCTTGGGTGGTTGTAGTGAAGGTGGTGATGGGCAAGATTATAACTTAGCGAAGCAAACACAATGGACGAACCAAACACGTGCGTATAACGACGGACGTTTCGCAATGGCGAATTTCGGTAATGGTATCATCCGTACTTTCTGGGCTACAAACACCATGGAACAACATGTTCGGATGATGGATGTTGCAAGTGCCGACAAGTATACCTACACCAGCCCAGATGTCGAAGGTATTATTGATGGTTGGCATGATGCACCAGACTGGCCTAACGGCGTCCCGGTTTCAAAGGCTTATTCATATGGTTGGCAGGCTGATCAAATGCGCCGTTTCGAAGATCCAACCCATTTGCGACCTGTGTGGACATTTGTTGAATCTGCACAACCTTACTTAAGCGAGCCAGGTGCGCATGCTATTGGGCTGAACCAAATTGGCGGTGCGGTATGGTCTGCACTGCGGCACGAAGCGCGTGGTATTTCGTATTTCCAACACAATAATGCTTCGTCAGGATGTACCGGAAATTACTCAATTGCCGAGTGTAGTGATGTTCGCAACGCTGTGAAAGCAGTAAACGCAAAGGTGAAATCATTAGCACCAGTTCTTAATACGCAGTCTTATTACAACGCAACGCGGGTTGTAAACGGGTTTACGTATCAATACTTTACCTTCAATAACGGTACTGACACTATGCTTAAAACATATAACGGGTCGGCGTACATTTTTGCCGGGCTTGGCATGCGTTGTAATAATACAACCTGTACTTCAGGGACAACTGATACTACCGGTTCAAAAACCTTTACAGTACCAAGCGGTGTAACCGGTACCTCCGTTGAAGTAGTTGGTGAGAGTCGTACGCTACCAATCACGAGTGGCCAATTTACCGATACCTTTGCCCAAGAATATACTGACCATGTTTATAGGATTTCACTATGAAGTTAAAAATATACACGAAGCACGGAATTTTAATAACAACTTTAGTGGCAGCGCTTTTTGCATCTCTCATTACCTCGATGCTACAAACACGAGTCATGGCAGCGGGCAGCATATATTTAACGCCTGCCAGTCAAACGACGGTAGTTAATAACAACCTTACTGTTAATCTTAGGATAAACCCTGGTACACCGGTAACGGTCGTGCAGGCGACAGTCAATTTTGACCCTGCCAAATTACAATATGTCAGTATTAACTCTTCGAATTCGCCGTTCGACGCGAGTGTACAGCAGACAGTGGGCGGTTCGAGTATACAAATTAGCCGCGCAAAGCTGGATGCGAACGGTATTAGTACTGATTCTTTAATTGCGAGTATTACCTTCAAGGCGCTTCCTTCTAGCGGGTCTTCTAGCATAACGTTATCGAATGCTAATGCGGCTTTTAACGGTACGTATACTAACCCAGGAGCAAGTGGAGCTACTGTGACGTTTAGCCCTGGCAGTTGCCCAAGTGGGCAAACAGGTACACCGCCGAACTGTATAACTCCGGCTGCGCCAACTCAAACTAAACCAAGTACTACAAAGCCAACGACAACAGCACCATCTACAACTACGCCAACCACACCTAAACCCACTGAATCCCAGCCAGCTCCAACTTCAGAGGTGAAGAAAACAGTCGTCAGTGTACCATCAATTACTAAGCAAAGTGCAGCGTACACAAATGTTGTTATTGACGCAACAACTGAACAAGACGTACAAGTGTTCGTGCGTTACGGAACAGACAAAGAGACTTTAAATATCCAGTCACCACTAACTGCGCTAGGTAAAGCACATAGCATTACACTTGACCAAGGCTTAACCCCGGGTACTGCCTTGTTCTATGCCGTGGTTGCCCAGGGGGCTCAGGGTGTTACGGCGCAAACCGAAGTGCAGTCGTTGCAAACAAAAGGCCTGTCTTTAAAGTTGGCATTGTTAGCACAAAACTTAGTACCCCTTCGTAACCAAGAAGTAACCATTGAGCCATTAGGTATCACTGTAAAATCTGATAAGGATGGTTTTGCTACCTTTGATTCTCTGCCGCCAGGTGATTTTACGGTATCCGTTACGTATGATGGCGTAAAGTATTCTCAGCATGTAGGCGTTGTGTCGAATGTTGAAACCGAAAATGGCGTGCAAACGTCGGCGGTACTTGGTGAGGCGATTGTATACACCGGCTTGCAACCTAGGGCGACTTCACTTCTTCAGTACTGGCCAGTTGCAGTAGCCTTGCTTGTGTTAATTGCAGCAGCTGTACTATTTATTATTTGGCCACAATGGCTGAAAGGGCTGCTAAATAAATTACCGTTTGGCCCTAAGTCATATAGCCCAACTGCATATCCTGACATTGTTGCTTTTGGTAGCGCGACTGCTATCGACTCCGCCCCTCAAGAAACAATTGCCCCTCAGGATGCAACTGTTGCGCCTGTTGTACCAGCTGAACCAATCGCACCTACGAATACAATACCGACTCCTTACGAACCGGCGCCTTGGGAAAAGCCTCCACAACAAAGAGGGCCTTTCTAGTGAGTGGTGCTGACTCTTTCACCGTCTATAAAAAGATGTGGACAGGCGTCGCCTTCGCTATAAGCGTACTGTTCGTTGCGCTCCTCGTTCCTAATGGTCAGGCTGCAGCTGCGGCTTGCGCTACGCCGTCAACTAATTACGGAACGGTCAGCGGCCTTTCTGTTACTGCTGATACTACAGGGACGTATCGTATTTGGACGCGCATGGCAGCTGCAAACACTACAGAAAATACTTATTTGCTTGAGGTAGATGGTGCTACCTGTTTCACGGTCGGGGGTAGTTCAGTGCCGACTTACGCTAGCGGCGCAGCGAATCGATTTACTGGGGGCACAAGTAACTGGGTTAATAAAACTTCAGCCGATGCGACAATAAGTATGGCATTGAGCGCTGGTGCGCACAGTATAAAACTTATTGGTAATGGAAACGGAGTAGTCGTTGACCGAGTTATTATTACCGCCTCCACAACATGTTCGCCATCGGGTACCGGTAATAACTGTGCGGATGCTTCAGCCCCAACACTCACAAGCATTGCATCCTCAAGCGTTACCCATCAAGCCGCAACAATTACATGGTCTAGCAATGAGGCAGCTTCTACTCAAGTGCAATATGGAACTACAACAAGTTACGGTACTTCAACAACGCTCAATACAAGCCTCGTGTTACCCCACAGCGTAGGTATTACTGGGCTGTCAGCTGGCACACTCTATCATTACCGCGTACTATCAACGGATGAGGCAGGGAATACGACAGTTTCGACGGATAGAACATTTACGACGGCATCGATACCTACTTATAAAGCAGGTGATGTAAACCAAGATGGCGTTGTAGGTATATTGGATGTCAGTTTACAAATTGCAAAGTGGAACCAAACAGGTACAGGCCTCGGCCGCTCTGATATAAATGGTGATAATGTTGTTAACATACTTGACCTAAGCCTGTTGATTGCCCAGTACGGACTTTAAATGCCTTCTGTATACAGGCTTCGGTAAAACTAGTGTTCCAACAGGATACACTTATGTGTATTATTGATGAAGAATGTCTAAAAACCAAAGCAATCGTTCAGTTCTAGATTTTGAAGAACTTTTCCGCTCACTTGGAACGGCGTATATTGTTTTTGATGTTAACGACCCAACTTTTACCGTTATTGAAGAAAACCAAGCGCATGCAGAAATTGCTATGGTTGAACGAGACGACGTCATCGGTAAACCTGTACTCGAGGCCTTTCCGGATACCTCTGAAGAATACGTAACAAAAGGCGAAAGCCGACTCCTTAGCTCGCTCCGCAAGGTTATTGCCACGGGCAAGCCTGATATGATGCAAGATTTGAGCTATGACCTTAAAGATAAAAAGGGCGTACTTACTACTAAATTTTGGGAAGTAACGCACTACCCTGTGTTTAAAGACGGAAAAGTCACAGCTGTCTGTCAGCAGACAAAGGATATTACTGAAACTGTTGCCGCTCGTCGTCAGTTAACTGTTGCGCAAGATCAACTCGAGCAAGCACTGGCTTATAGCGAAGTAGGAACTTGGATGTGGAACCTTGATCAAGATATCGTTATCGCAGATAAAAACCTCGTGAAGCTATTTGGTATTGGCGACGGGACAACCCAAATGGAAGTACCGCTACGAAAATTGATTGAATCAATCCATGCTGACGATGCGGATAGGGTTGTGAAAACAATTACCAACGCTATTCAAGATAAAACAATACAGTACGAAAGCGAATACAGGACGCACGACATAAAAGGCAATACCCGTTGGCTGTTAGCTCGCGGCCACGTTGAGTATGACGACACCGGTAGGGCTGTGCGATTCCTTGGGTTGGTCGTTGATATTACTGAGCGCAAATTGACGGAAAATAACCTTCATATATTGGCAAAGGCTAATACGCAGTTTCCGGCGTCGATTGGCTACAAACAGGCCCTGGATTCTATTGCTTCGATGATTGTGCCAAATGTTGCAGACTGGTGTTCGATTGAAATTTTGGAAGACGGCAAGATTGAGCAAGTAGCGATTGCTCACAAAGACCCAGAAAAAGTGAAGTGGGCAAAAAAACTTCGTGAAAAACAAGGCCAAATAGATATCAATGCGCCAAATGGCAGCTCTCGGGTAATACGAACCGGTGAAGTTGAACATATCTCAGTTATTACGGATGAAATGCTTGTTGCCGCTGCTAAAAATGATACCGAGCTGAAGCTTTTACGCGACATAGGGTTTCACTCGCTTATTATCGCGCCGCTTAAAATTGACGGTGATACTATTGGCGCTATCTCATTTGTCTCGACAGAATCTCATCGACACTACGACAAGAACGATGTTGAAATTGCCCAGGCGCTCGCTAACCGTGCGGCCTTAGCGGTATACAACGCAAACCTTTTCCAGGGTGCGAGCTTAGAAATTAATGAACGTAAAAAGCTACAAGATCAATTGGTGAAATTGAATGCTGCACTTGAAGAGCGCGTAAAAGAGCGCACGCTTGCATTAGAAAAAACAAACGAAGGTTTGCAAGCCGAGATTGAACGACGTCATAAATTAGAGCGTCAGCGAGTAAAGCATTACATCGATTTAAATAAGACTAAGGACGAGTTTATTTCCTTATCATCCCACCAGCTTCGTACGCCTGCAACGGGTGTAAAACAGTACTTAGGTATGGTGCTTGAAGGTATGGCTGGAGAGGTAAACGAAACTCAGCAAACATTTTTGCAAAAAGCTTACGAAAGCAACGAACGGCAATTGACGATTGTGTCGGATTTGCTTAAAGTTGCCCAGGTAGATGCAGGAAAGGTCCGTTTACGCCAAGAAACGGTAGATATTGCAGTGCTTCTTCATGACGTTATTAAAGAGCAGCAACATACGTACGCAACCCGCAAACAAACCGTTGAATTTAAAGAACCTTCATTTAGTGCAACTGCCTTTGTAGACCCTGACAAAATGCGCATGGTGTTAGAAAATATGATTGATAATGCCAGTAAGTATTCTGACCCAGGTAAGACGGTAAAGGTAGCCCTATCAGAAGAAAGCGATACCTTAGTCGTAACCATAAAAGATGATGGCGTGGGTATTGCCCCAGATGACCTCAGTAAATTGTTTGAGAAATTTAATCGCATTCATAACCATTTGTCGAACCACGTCGGCGGTACAGGGTTAGGGCTTTACTGGGCAAAGAAGGTAGTTGACCTACATGGTGGTATTATTAAAGTAACGTCTGTTCCAAATACCGGTTCGACCTTCAGTATATTTTTACCAAAAAATGGAGTTTCTAATGAAAAATAAGCCGACTATATTAATTGTTGAAGATGACATTGCGCTGAATGAAGCATATATGACAATTTTAAAAACAAAGTACTCCGAAGTATTCACTGCCTATAACGGTGAAGAAGCGCTTCAGGTAGCAAAGCAGCATAACCCTGGCATTATTTTCCTTGATTTACGTATGCCTGTTTTAGATGGTATCGGCTTTTTAGAAAAATACCAACCGAAAGAGAAACACCCTGATGTGTGTATTATTGTATTTTCTAATTACGACATGCAAACAGAAGTTGATAAAGCCTACGAACTTGGAGCAGAGCGCTACGTACTAAAAGCATTGGCAACTCCATCTTCTTTACTCAAAATTGTAAACGACCTTTCTTAACCATTTTTGTATAATTTTTTACATACTAGCGGCCTTAGCTTGGGTAGTATAAACAGGTATGATTAAACCGACTGTCAAAGATAGCCTTTTGCTGCTGCAAGCCCGGCATGATGAAACGCTCGCCGAACTAGAGCTTTATAAGCTGCTTGTTGATAGTGTGCAAGATTATGCAATTTTCTTTATGGATGCCGAAGGCTACATACAGACATGGAACAAAGGTGCGCAAAAGAATAAAGGCTATACAGCCTCGGAAATTATTGGTAAACATTTCTCAACGTTTTATCCTCAAAAAGATAAAGACAACCGCAAGCCCGAACGCGAACTTGAGTATGCTCGCAAACATGGTAGGGTCGAGGATGAAGGCTGGCGACTTCGAAAAGACGGCAGTAGGTTTTGGGCAAATGTTGTTATTACTTCTCTGTATGACAACGATAATACGTTAATTGGATTTGCAAAAGTTACTCGTGATTTAACCCAGCGTAAAGAGCAAGAAGACGAGCTGCGAAAAACAAATGAGTTGTTAAAGCAGCAGCAACTTGATTTGCAGCTTCTTAATTCTTCTAAAGATGATTTTATCTCTCTTGCCTCTCACCAGTTGCGCACACCAGCTACAGGTGTAAAGCAATACGTCGGTATGTTAATTGAAGGCTTTAGTGGCTCTTTGCAACTAGGCCAACAGAGTTTACTTGAAAAAGCTTACGAAAGTAACGAACGGCAGCTTCGTATTATTTCGGATTTGCTTAAAGTTGCCCAAGTAGATGCAGGAAAAATTATCCCTTTGAAAACACTAACAGATATAGACGAACTTATCTCCAGTATTATTGCTGAGCAAGGCGACACCTTTAAAAAGCGCCATCAAACCATTGACTACCAAAAACCAGCTAAAACAATTCAAGCTAAGTTCGACAGCAATTTGATTCGAATGGTACTTGAAAACATTGTTAATAATGCGAGCAAATACTCACACGAAAATACTACCGTAAAGGTGGCTGTAAGCGAGACGAAGAACAAGGTACGTATAGATGTTAAGGATGAAGGAGTGGGAATTTTAAAGGCTGATATCCCACGTTTGTTCGAAAAATTTTCGCGAATAGATAACGATTTATCAACCCAGGTAGGGGGAAGTGGCCTTGGGCTTTATTGGGCGAAAAAAATTGTTGATTTGCATGGCGGTACGATAACTATGACTTCATCTCCTGGTGACGGAACAAACTTCAGTATTGAACTACCTAAATAAGGGAGAAAGCTATGAAAAAAGCTAAAATTTTAATCGTTGAAGATGAAAAAGATTTAAATGATGCATATTCAATTATCCTTAGTTCTGCTGGCCATGAAGTTGCAACAGCATTTAATGGCAAACAAGCTTTAGATACTGTTGAAAAGAATGGTGACCCTGACCTTATTTTACTTGATTTACGCATGCCTGTTTTAGACGGTATTGGCTTTTTAGAAAGATACCGATTGCCCGAGCATTCTCGGACATCTATCATTTTATTCAGCAATTACGAGGCACAGCACGAAGTCGATAAGGCTTTTAAGCTAGGTGTAGAGCGCTATATATTAAAAGCGCTTGCTTCGCCAAGAGAATTATTGCAGATTGTCGGTTCAACCTTAGCGAGTAAGGTTTAAAGGTTCAACTCGCGAAAGCCATCTTCACCGATAAAGTTTTCCAGTTTTCGTTTGTCGATTGAAAATGAAGAGCGGGTGTAGTCGATAATGCCCTTATCTTTTAATACCTTGAGATTTGTTGTGGTACTTTCCCGTGTTAAGCCGGTAAGGTTGGCAATCATTAGGTGATTTAGTTTTAAATCAAGTTGGTGCATACCATCGGTGTTTTCAATACCATAGCGAAATAGTAAGTAGTAAAACGTAAAGCTTATTTTTTCGACAGCGCGTGATTGGCTAAGGCCTGTAATACGTACAAGCATGGCGGTGTACTGCTTAGTGACGTAACGTAGCATTTCATTTAACTGTTCGTTGTTTTTCGAGAGTGTTTGGTTGAAATCTTCTTTGTCTATACCCATAACGCGTACGTCGCTGACCGCTTCGTAATAAAAGAGGCTATTTGAAGTTGCGTCAAGCAGCCAAGAGAGTGGAAATATGTCATCTTTGGTGAAGAGGGCAATTGTGGATTCTTCCCCAGAAGTTTTAACAGTATACGCCCGTATGACACCATCTCGAATGATGTAGGCCTTACGAGGTATTTCGCCTTGAAACAATACAGCAGAACCTTTTTTGAAAAGGCGTATCTGGCTTGTAGCTCGCAGGTTTTCAATCAGTGTTTTCATATAAGGTGTTCTTCATCTTAGTATAGAGGGTATTTAAGAAATGTAAGAAAATTAACACAATTTTCGTAAAATGTTATACATTCTTCTTTACGCCGCTAATGCATACTATTACTAACACCACGAGGGAAAAAATAATAAGAGGGGTCATTTTATGAAACAGTATACAGAAGCTGAACTAACAAATCGAATCCATACTTTCTTAGCACGAAAATCCCAAAAATTTCCAGAGCTTGATAGTTTGGCATTAACGCCAGTACGAAAAATTGCCGTACGAGACCAAAAGACATCGAATATTTTCACAGCACTCGAAAATTTAAATACGTTGTGGGCACAACGAATACATTCATAGGAGAGTACATGTCGCGAACGATTCGACACATGAAACAATGGGGCCGTACAAAACGCCCTTCATATAAACGCACCGCCGTTGATTTAGAAATGTTTATCTAACGAGATAAACCGGCCGCGTCTCCGTAACTACTACTTACTTAAACTGACTATTCACTATATGACCAATTACATTACGCGGCAAAAAGCAGGTACATCGTATCGTTATTACTACGAGGGCGATAGGATTACCGATGAATTGGAAATTGAACGCATCAATAAGTTAGTTATTCCACCAGCTTGGAAAAATGTTGAGATTTCCAAAGCAAAATCTGCAAAAATTCAGGCACGCGGCTACGACACTGCCGGCCGCTTGCAATCAATTTACCATCCGAGTTTCCGACTGAAGCAAGATAAGCTTAAGTTTGACCGGATTCTTCGTTTTGCAGAACAATTACCAGCACTTCGACGTCAGGTTGAGAAAGATTTAAAGCGCAGAAAACTCGGCAAGCAAAAGGTGCTTGCGTGTATTGTAAAACTTATCGACCAAGCGTATTTCCGCGTAGGAAGCGACCGCTACGCGAAAGAGCACCAAACCTATGGAATTACTACTTTACGCTCAAAGCACGCCAAAATAACCCGTACGCAGGTTACGTTTGATTTTATTGGGAAGAGCGGGAAAGAACATATAAAAACTATTAATGACCCAGCAATTGCCCGAATTATTAAGCAGCTTGATGAGTTGCCAGGGTATGAGATTTTTCGCTATCAAGACAAAGAAGGGAAGATGCACGACCTTCATGCCAGCGACGTTAACGAATATATTAAAACCCACATGGGGGAAGAATTCACTGCTAAAGACTTCCGTACCTGGGGAGGTACATTGCTTGCAACGAGCTCGGTTTTAGAAGACGAGCTTGAAGATACGGCGAGCGAGACTGCGCGTAAGAAAGCTATCGCTAAAATTGTGAAAAGGGTAGCAAAGCGGCTCGGTAATACTCCCGCAATCGCCAGGGGCTCATATATCGATCCACGAGTTATAACCGCATACGAAAGCGGGGAAACGCTACCTGAAATTCGTAAAGCGATATCAGTGATGAAACCTAAGAAGTATATGAGTGTCGATGAACAGTGTGTGCTAAAACTTTTGCAGAAATAACGAACCTTGCTACACTAGGTTGATGAAAATAACTACCTTAAACCTCCAAGAATTCACGAACTGGGAGGCCCGACAGCCTGCTATTATCGAATATTTACAGTCAGAATCACCCGATGTTATTGTTTTTCAAGAGGTAGTATTTCTACCAAACATTTCACCATACAACCAAGCGCAGCTGCTTAATGCATCACTTGGCTATGTAAGTGAACAAAGTGCGGTAACGAGGTTGCAAGCCAGTACGGTGCATGAAGTGTACCGAGAAGGTCTCGCAACGCTTAGCAAGTATCCGGTAGTGAAAGCCGATACCCTTATTCTTAAAAGGGCAACGGGTGACGAACACAACCGAATTGTACAGCTACTTGATATTGATATGAACGGACAAATTGTAAAAATTGCCAATGTTCACTTTTCTATTACTGATGTTGCAGACTTCGCTACTGCCCATCTTCTTGAAACCCTAGAAATTCTAGCTGCGCGAGGCGAAGAGCGAATTATCATTGGTGATTTCAACCTAGCAGATTTAAGTGCGACAACTGCTGCGTGGAGTGAAAAATACCGTTGTTCAACAGAAAGTGATTACATTACTTATCCCTCAATGAACAAGCGGATTGATTATGTGCTGATTCCAAAGTCACATTCATTTAATACCATTTCCGTATCCGGCGACTCTCTTTCTGACCACCGCGCGCTTACTGTTGATATCACCTAAACCTGCACATTGCTTATGGTATAATGACACCACATATCTAAGGGGTAATAGTGCGTTTAGAATACCAAAAATATATTGATGCAATGACACTGCAAGAAAAAGCATCATTGTTATCAGGTGCTAACTTTTGGAATACAAAACCAGTAAAAAGGCTCAATATTCCTTCCATTACGCTTACTGATGGTCCACACGGGTTGCGCAAGCAAGCTGGCGCTGCAGACCATCTTGGTTTGGGCGAAAGTGTTAAGGCAACTTGTTTCCCAACAGCAGCAGCCTTAGCCAGCAGTTGGGATGAAAATTTACTACAGCGAGTTGGCGAGGCATTAGGTAACGAAGCGGCGGCTAATAAAGTAAGTGTATTGCTTGGCCCGGGCCTTAATATTGTGCGTGACCCACTGGCGGGCCGGGCTTTTGAATACTTTTCTGAAGATCCTTATATTGCCGGCAAACTGGCAGCTGCGATGGTACGCGGTATTCAGACACACGGCGTTGCTGCTACCCCAAAGCACTTTGCGGTAAATAGCCAAGAGTATTTGCGCATGTCTATTAACGAAGTTGTTGATGAAAGAACCATGCGTGAAATATACCTAGAAGGTTTTAGACGCGTCGTCCAAGAGTCAAAACCAAAAATGATAATGACTTCTTATAATAAAATTAATGGTACGTACGCAAGTGAAAATGGGCACACACTACAAGACATTCTTGTTAAGGAATGGAACTATAGCGGCGCAACTGTTACTGACTGGGGCGGAAATAATAACCGTGTTGCCGGCTTAAAAGTTGGCAGTACACTAGAGATGCCATCTTCAAATGGTGCAACAGATAAAGAAATTTATGAAGCCGTAAAAGACGGAACGTTGGATGAATCTATCCTAGATACACAAGTTAACAAACTCTTAAGTGTTGTGTTTGAAACTACCGAGGCTATTAAAAATGCTCAGCCATCCGACTTGGATGTCCACCATGAACTTGCCGTTGAAGCCGCTGAACGTTCGATGGTACTTTTGAAAAATGATTCTCATGTTTTGCCGATTGCAAGTGGTACGAGAATTGCACTTATTGGTGACTTCGCACAGACGCCTCGTTACCAAGGGGCGGGTAGCTCGCTCGTTAACCCAACTCGCGTCATTAGCGCTGTTGATGCGTTTACTGATAATGATTTAATTGAACTTATTGGTTACGAACCTGGTTTTAAACGTACCGGCGGCAAAAGTACTAGCCTTATTCGTAAAGCGGTGGCTTTAGCAAAAAAAGCCGAAGTGGTTATTGTGTTTATTGGTTTAGATGAAGCTAAAGAGGCAGAGGGTATCGATAGAAAGACTATGGAGTTACCGGCCAACCAGCTGGCCTTGTTGAGTGCGATATCGGCGGTAGATACCAACGTTGTTGTGGTATCTGCTGCTGGCGGTCCAGTCGAAATGCCCTTTGCTGATGACGTTGCAAGTATTATTCATAGTTCACTTGGCGGACAAGGCGTAGGTAAGGCGGTTGCAAATATTATTACTGGTCTTCGTACACCAAGTGGTAAGTTGGCTGTTTCGTATCCGTTTACCTATAGCGATGTTCCAACCGCGAATTATTTCCCAGGCCAAGAAAAAACCGCCGAACACCGTGAAGGACTATACGTTGGGTATCGTTATTATGAGACTGCCGAAGTGGCTGTTCGCTACCCCTTTGGTTTTGGACTTTCGTACACCACGTTTTCATATAGCAATATAGTTGTAAAAGAAAAAAGCGTTACATTCTCAATTACAAACGACGGTGATATTGCCGGCGAGGAGGTTGCTCAACTGTATATTCAACCTCCAAAAGGTGCAACATTCCGACCAGTGCGAGAATTAAAAGCATTCACCAAAGTTAGTTTGCAGCCAGGCCAAATGAAAAAGGTGACGGTCGATTTTGATTCACATACATTCGCGCACTATCACGTCAGCGCAAAAGCATGGGTGATTGCAAAAGGTGAGTACAAGATAGAAATTGGTGCTTCGGTTCAAGATATTCGATTAAAAGCTTCATTAAATGTCAAAGGTATAGCAGACACCCAAGAGGTACAAAAACTAAAGTCATATCCTTCCGGCAATATAAAAAACGTGTCTGATAAAGAATTTGAAACCTTGCTGGGACGGCCTCGCCCAATTGCACTATGGAATCGAAACAACCGGTTAACACCCGAAGACACTGTTATGCAAATGAAATACAGTCGCCTGCTCGGGCGTTTACTGTACGGTCTGCTAAGGTTAGCTCAAAAAGTACTTTTCGTTTTAAAAAAGCCAAACTTAGCTAATAACATGGAATTTATTATGAACTTGCCGTTTTCAAGAATTCCCGGCTTTGCGGGTGGAAAAATTTCAAACCAGGCAATCGAACGGTTTTTAAAGGTTATCTAGACCCTTAGGATATAATAGAGTGTATACTGGCAACACAGAGTGCTACGCAAATGCTAAAAATACAGAATTTGCCGAGATAATTAAGGAGCTTGAAGGTGACAATTAAAGAAACAGCAGGAAAGATTTTACTCTATTTCTATCAGCTGCAGCGCACCGTTCCGCTTACTATGAAATATCGCCAACTCGGCTTTGTTGACCGAAAGAGTGGCGGCATGTATCTTACAAGCGACAAAAAGTGGCTTACTAATAACTTGCTTGATATTAACCCGGTATCAACAGACATTCTTAATGCTTTTACTTTTTTAATTGATAAGGGCTTTATTCAATCACTTGAACGCACCACTGGCGAAGCAACCATTTACGTAGGTATTCAGCTTAGTGCTACGGGTATTGATGTTGTTGAAGGTATTGAAGGTGGCCCAGATGGTAAACAAAGTTTCACTTCAACATTTAACATTCAAGTAGATGGCAGTGCAAATATTGAAAGCGTCATCAAAGACAACCTAAGTATTCTGCTCGAAAACTAATTTTTACCGTTTTTCTCACGGTGCATACAACCAGGCCAGCAACATGGACGGCGAACGCCTTCGGCTAGTTCTTTATGAGTTCGCTCTACTCGGCGCGCGCGAGTTTCAATAAGTTTGGCGCCCTCGACCCAACAAATCCATTCGTTTCGGGCAAGGGGCGTAATGTTGTTCCAAGCAGCAAAACCATCCGCATCACCGAGTAAGGCCTTTTTCAGGTCTGCGGGCATTTTGTGAACCGTGCCACCAAGAATTTCTATTGTCTTCATAAGCTTCAGTATAGCAGGCTTCATTTCTAACACCTTACGAGCTATACTAAACCCATGAAATTCATAGCCCTTCTTCGCGGTATTAATGTTGGTGGCAATAATAAAGTGTCTATGGCTGAGCTGAAGATATGTTTTGAAGGCTTGGGCTTTGAAAATGTTCAAACCTATATAAATTCGGGTAATGTTATTTTTGATGCTTCCACCACCGATAAGACAAAATTGGTAACCCTATGTGAAGATGTGATTGAGAATAAGTTCGGTTTTCGCGTCGTATGTTCAGTTATTAAAGCGTCAGAGTTGCATAACGCCTTAAACAAAGCGCCTGCATGGTGGGGGAAGGATGATGGGGTAAAGCACAATGCGCTTTTTATTATTGCACCCGTCACAGCTGCGGAAATAATAAATGAAGTGGGTGAAGCAAAGCCTGAATATGAAAAGGTAGCTGCAATAGAACCCATTATTTTTTGGAGTGCTCCACTTCAAACCTTCGGCAAAACGCGCTATAGCAAGATTGTTGGTACGAAATCGTACGCTTCGATAACCATTAGAAATGCTAATACAACAAAGAAGTTGGCTGAACTCACCAAATAGCATAAGGCTTTACAAATTTTTATCTCAGACTTATCATGAAACCAAACAGACAGTGCGCTGAACAAAATAGTGGTAATCATATGAGGAGGTATTATGAAGAAACTATTAAAAGTATTAGCGGTGGCGATTTTCGCCGTAACGCCGTTCGTAATGAGTTCGTCTGCATCGGCTCAGGCAACCTGTGAAATAGGTTACACTGGCCCTGATTCTCAAAATTTATGCAGGTCGGTAACAGAGTATGCATGTAGCGTGACCAACACAAATACCGTAGATATTCGCAATGCGAACAACCAGGTTGTTGCATCCGGTACTGTTGGTAATACTGGCAATACACAAGGCGGAAGCTCAACTTCTGGGTCGGTAACCAATAGCAACGGAACAACTTTTGCGGTTACTATTACAAACCCAGGGCTTGAAGGTACCTGTGTTGCAACAGCTGTCGTTCCAGCAACGCAGCCGCCAACACCAACCACACCAACTACACCGGCTACACCCGTACAACCAACAGCATCTGGGCGAGTAGCGGCTTTGCCAAAAACAGATGGCGGATATATTAAAACCGTCCTTATTATTGTGGCTGGTTCACTAGCAGCCGTTGCAGCTCTTGGGGTTGGTGGCGTTGCTTTATACCGCTACTATAAGTCTTTGTAATATATGAAAAGGCTAGCTTTAACTCATAAAGCTACCTATAGCTCTATCGCCGTTATTAACTTGTGCGTGTTTGGAATGTTTGCGGTGATACTTTCGCCGATACCATCGCCCGCACGAAATGAGCCGTTAGTTGCAATTGCACCGAAAGGACTATCTGGCCCAGAACTTACAAAAATCAACCTGGGAATACCTACCCGCGTTGTAGTATCGAGTGTAAATATCGATTTACCAGTAAGAACTGGGTCGTATAATTCTACAGATCAAACCTGGACGCTAGACACCCAGTCTGCTTTTTATGCCGACCGCTCTGTTCCGGTAAATGATAGCAATGGCTCAACCTTAATTTACGGGCATGCCCGTTTTGGTTTGTTTGCACGACTTCCGGAAATATCCGAAGGTGCAACGGCCGAAGTGTATACAGATTCGGGAAAAGTATTTTCATATACATTCACCTCGAGTCGTCAAGTGAAGCCGGATGATACAAGCATATTTATAAATTCTGGCGCGCCAACATTGGCGCTACAAACTTGTTCAGGGCCATTCGATATTTACAGAACCCTTGTTTCGTTTAGTTTGTCCGAGGTTTCGTCGGTATGAGTGATCTATTAGGTATTGTATTTTTATGTATCGCACTTGGGGTATTGATATATATTCTGACGCTCCTCATTTCACATCTTTATCAAATCTTTGAAGAGCCGAACGTTCAAAAGAAAATGCGCAAGCTACGAAAACCAGTACAACCTTGGGTAACAGTGTTGTTGTATTCTCAAGGTAAGGAAGAAGACGAGAAAGCTTCGCTAAAAGCATTACTGCAAAGTTATTATCACAATTTTGATATCGTTGTTGTTAAAGATTATTCAAAAAATGTAAAGGTAGCGTTAAAAAAGGCATATAAAAATAGCCAAAAAGGGGAGGTTGTTATATCGCTTCAGGCAGGTGTTATTGTGCCGCCATCTTTTATAAAACGAGCGGTGGTATTGAAAGGTGAGCGACAAAGTTTTGATTTAAGGGTCAACGAACCAGTTCTTTCCCGTTCACTCAGCGGAATTATTCAAACGCTTGATACTTTGTTTTGGCGACGAGGATACAGAGCGAGGGTAAGTGATGTAAATACTATTTTTGCATTAAAAAAGTTTCACTCGCTCAATATTTTCTCTATCTTACTTTTTGCGGCAATTATGGTCGTTGGTGTAGCTGTGAATGATTCAATTGTGGTGTGGTATAGCTGGTTAATTGCGACTTGCTATCTTTTTGCGGTTATTTGGTTAAGGGAAGAAAAAGTAAAAGTTAAATTACAATTAAGTTTCTCAGCCTTATCAGCTATATTTTTGATGCCGGTTGCCAGTTTTGTTATGCGACTTTCTCAGTTTCGTACAAGAAATTAACTTATATGAGAGATTTCTCGTATACCACCCTATAAGGCTCGTATATTCTTAAATAAGAGTTGCGAGGAAGGCTAAAGGGAGGGTTATTTTTGTCGCAATCGTATGTGGCCATTCGACGAAACGTAATAGTAGTTGGGTTTGGTCGGGGGGACACCCGAGGACAATAAATAAAGGAGGACAGCTATGGTTAAATTCAAAAAAGCAGTTAGCGCAGGTGTATTATCACTTGGACTTGTTGTTGGACTCGCGGGTTTTGCGGGGGCAGCATCGGGTACAATCGGTACAACCGGGCCTGACTCGGAAAATGAAATATCAAACAAAACTCACACAGAGTTAGAGGTTGATAACGACAATGACCTTAATTTCACCAATAAGAATCATCAATATGCTTCAAGTGGCGACGTTGAAGTAAGGGACAACACAACCGGGGGCGATGCAGCCACGGGTGATGGTGCTAATGAGAACACATTAGCAGCTGAAGTTGAAATTGATAACTCACAAAGCGCTGGGGTATTTGATGGCGTTGGTAGCGGGGGCGGAGACAGCACTGGCAGTATCACAAATACTGGTCCTGACTCAGACAATACAATTAAGTCTGAAAGCAAAGTTGAAGTTGATGTAGAGAACGACAACAATGTTCACGTCTACAACAATAACGACCAAGTTGCTAAATCAGGTGACGCTGAAGTACGACACAATACAACTGGTGGCGATGCTACTAGCGGTAGTGTGACAAACACAAGCTCGGCTACCTTCACTGTTCGTATAACGAACTAGTGTATTTGCACTAGAAGGGGCCAACTGGGGAGTGGTGTTGGGTCACCACTCCCTGCCAAGAAACGTAAATCCAAAGGGGGGATATATGCGTTCAATAAAAAGGGTTACGCGTCAGTTTCTAGCATACTTTACGGCGTTAGTTCTTGTGGCTAGCTATCCAGTGTCAGCGATGGCTACTACACAAGAGCCCACGACAACACCTATTTCGGAGGTCAGTGAACAGCAAGCACCGTCTTCAACTGTACCCGAACCCACTCCTGAGCCAAAGGAGCCTGAGTTAACGTATACCTATAACCAAAATACTGAACATTGGGATAGTGAGAAATGGCAGTACAATCCGACAACCGGCCGATACGAGACCCCGCCGGCACCGGTTGTTATTACACCTCCAGCTGAAGAAAATATAGTTGATGAAAATAAAACCGTCGATACAACTGTGACGCTTGAAAACAACATTATATCCAACGCAACTTCAGGCGATAGTACAGTTGCGGATAACACAACTGGCGGCAACGCCACAACCGGCGATGCGGCCGCAATAGCTACTATGCTTAATGTTGTAAACTCATCGGTAACAACAGGTAACAACCAAAAAGTTGCCAGCTTTACACAAGATATTATGGGTGATGTAAAAGGAGATATTGTTCTATACCCAATGCTGCTTAAGGCTATGCTAGAAGCCGAAGCAAATAAAGATGCTGCGTCTACAATTGACGTAAAGAATAATTTTCAAATTGACAACAATATTGGGTTAACCGCCCAAAGCGGCGATGCAAAAGTAACCGGAAATACGAGCGCCGGCAATGCCGCTACTGGGTCGGCGATGGCGGTTGCGAACGTCGTTAACATTTTGAACTCGATGATTGCTACTCAACAATCTTTTATAGGCACCATTAATATTTACGGTAACCTTGAAGGCGATATATTAATTGCCCCAGATTTTATCCCCCAAATGATAGCCAACAACAAGCAAGATGATTCTTCGAAAACGCAACTATCTACAAAAGACTCTACGAACATTGTAAATAACATTTCAGCAGTAGCTGAGAGCGGAGCAGCAGCCGTGTTGGGTAATACTTCAGCGGGTAATGCCACTACTGGTAACGCAGATACGGGTGTCGTGATATTTAACCTCACGGGACACGAAATAATTGCTAAGAATAGTTTACTTGTATTTGTGAATGTTTTGGGAAAATGGGTAGGAGTGATTGTTGATGCGCCAGCGGGTGCAACCTCGGCTCTCATTGGTAATGGTGTTACAAAAAACGAAGCTTACGCGCCGGACCTTAAGGTTAATTCAGAATCAAATCATGGAATCACAAATACAATATCTGTCGATGCGAAGTCGGGTGATGCGGTAGTGTCTGGAAACACAATGGCGGGTGGTGCGACAACCGGGTCAGCAGTGGCATTGGCTAACATAGCTAATATATCGGGCAGTCAATTTGGCGTTTCAGATTGGTTTGGGGTGCTGTTTATAAATGTCTTCCAAAACTGGTTTGGTGATTTTGGAAACGATACGCCATACGGTAACGATAATAGTGAAGAGCCAGCAAGGCAGCAGCCAACGGGTCCAATTCAATTTATACCCCAGGCTGAACCGGTGAATACGTCGGTGTCGCGAGTGAGTCGACAATCAGCTGTGTATGTAAATACGCAATCAACGCGTGCCAACACCGCAATAACAACCGTAACGCCGGCACTCGCGCCGATCGAGTCAATGCCTAGTGCAAATACAATGGAAACTCTTGGTAGGGCAACAACGAATAGCGTATTCGATACGGGCTTTGATATGCGGCTATTTATCGTAGCGGGGTCACTGCTTGCTATCGGACTATCGTTACTTGGGTTAAAGAAGCTATTTGGTTAGATATCTTACACATAAAGTTGCAGGGCATAAATAATCAGCGTACGCTAAATGGGGGATGGGCTTATGTGAGTACTATCCTTCTAAGGGGATAATATGGCACAAGGTTTTGAACAGTTTATAGCCTCCTACCCGTCACTTGTTTTTGACAAAGGACAGACGGTGCTACTTAAAGATGAAGTGCCAAAGGGTACGTATGTTATTGAATCAGGAATTATAAAAACATATACAATTAACGACGCTGGCGAAGAGCGAATTGTATCAATTGACACCAAGGGCGAAGATATACCTATTGGTTTTACTATCGGCATAATAGATAGATGTCAATATTTCTACCAGGCCTATACCCGGTGCACAATAAGGGTCGTGCCATGTGAAGATTATTTAAATCACCTTGCTGAAAATCATGACAGTCTTTATAAACGACATATTCGAATTACGAAGATATTATTAACAAATCTGAAACGTATAGAAGCGCTTGAGCAATCAAATAGTAGCGAAAAGGTTGCCCGAACACTCTTATATATGGCAGATACCTTAGGTTCAACTTTCCCGAATAAAACGATTCGCAAATTATCTGTTACGCAGCAAGAAATTGCTAATGCATTAGGGTTAACTCGCGAAACGGCAGGAATTGTCTTGAAGAAATTAGAGCTAAAAGACTTATTAGAGCATTCGCGTAATACCTATGTGCTATATATCGAGCGTCTACACAAATTTATTGAAAAGCGTCCAGACTGAGGTGAAAGCGTATAATCAAAGGTAGAGCAGTTTTACTAAGGAGGTATGTATGTCGCAGAAAATTACACCATGTTTATGGTTCGATACAAACGCAGAAGAAGCGGTAAATTATTATGTATCAGTATTTCCAAATAGCAAAATTATAGATATTCAATATTATCCAACCGAAGGTTTGCTTGATTTTCAAAAACCCATGGCAGGAAAAGTACTTGTCGTTGATTTTGAATTGAATGGCCAAAGGTTTACCTGTCTTAACGGCGGGCCTGACTTTAAATTCAGCGAGGCTGTCTCGTTTGTGATTGATTGCAAAGACCAAGATGAGATTGATTATTATTGGGAAAAACTTTCAAAGGTTCCAGAGGCTGAACAGTGCGGATGGTGTAAGGATCAATTTGGCCTTAGTTGGCAAGTTGTCCCTGAAAATATGGGCGAGCTAATGCAGCGCCCGGATGCTTATAGCAAAATGATGCAAATGCATAAACTTGTCATAGCTGATTTCTAGTAAATATATCCTTCAATTGTCGATGATATACCCCTTATGCTATGATAGACCAAGTAAGATTTAGGAAAATGGAGAAGCAATCATGGATGAAGGACCGTTTCGTGCATCACGTCCGGCAGACCGAAGGACGGTAAGCAGGTCAGAGCCGGCGTATCGCCAGCCCGAAGAGCCACAGCAACCAAGGCAAGAACCGCAATCGGCGGATCGAACATCTTCATCACAACGCAGTACGAGGGATAAAAAACCTTCAAGGCGTTTCAAGCTTCCTCTTATCCTTGCTATCATTCTTTTAGCCGCAATTATTGGCGGTATCGCCTGGGCTAACTCGAACAATAAAAATGCTGGTACGGCTATTGATACTAGTAAGTACCAAGCGGTATTTTTCACCAACGGTCAGGTATACTTTGGTAAATTAAGCACCCTCAATGACGAGTACTTGAAGCTTACGGATATTTATTATCTGCAAACGCAAACCGCAGATAGTGCAGAGTCTAACCCGCAACAAACTTCTAACGATCAAAGTGATGTTCAGCTTATTAAGCTTGGTGAAGAAATTCACGGCCCAGAAGACGAAATGGTCCTTTCTAAAGACCAACTTTTATTTTATGAAAACCTCAAGGTTGATGGCAAAGTAGCTCAATCTATTGAAGCGTACAAAAAAGCTCACTAGAACTTAATTGCTAGTTGAGCGATTCAATATACTGCGACCAGTCTTTATTATCAATTTTTTGATGTGATTTGATAAGTATCAAGAGATTCTTTTTAGAAAACACGACTGATTGAGGACCTTGTGCGGAGGTACCAACATACGCCTTTGTATTTCCGGCGGTAATTTCGTTATATGCCCCGCCCTTTGTTAATTCTGCCACTTGGGCGTCGGGGTTTCCTTCGAATGCTTTTGGAAGAGTTTGTTCGCTAATAGTAACCGAAACACCAGCAATTTTGTCGTTGAACGCGAATACAGGGTCGCTGGTAGTTGGGCTTATTCTGCTCCATCCGCCGAGGTCTTTTATTGATTTGCCTTTTGGCAGGATTGTCGAGAATGCCGGCTGTTCGCCTTTTTGAGCGGCAATATTAGCAACATCATTTTGCCTTGAGATAACAATTCCAGCCGTGACGGGAACAGCAATCGCAACCACCGCAACGCTCGCGATTATAATAACTTTTTTAGAAATAACAAAGCGTTTTTTAGCTGACATAAGTACCCCTATTTTAACATAACTACTAATGCTGACGTCTTGCCCTAGTTACTATTGTTCTTGAAGGCAAAGTTAAGGTTACCTACATATGCATTCGCGTCGAGGCGGGCGTCGAGGTTAATTTTAAATAGTACGCTGTCGCCGGCAGAGAAGCCACAAGTTGAAGGGTCTTGGCCATCAGCATCTTTAGTTTGCCAAGCCGTTTGGCTGCCGGTTGACACAACGCCCCCAGAACCACAACCTACAAGGCCAGTGCTGTTATTTCGGTAAATCTTATAACTTACTGTTGCGTCTGCGCTATCCGTACGACCCATAAGTGATGTTGAACCAGGAACAAAGTTTCCGAAGTTGCTTGGAAGCTTGTATGTTACATAAATACTTCGGGTCTGAACGCTATTGATTGCAGAAGTCCAGTGGTAGTAGTTGTAGGTTTCGTTTGTTCCACAAATTGTTGGCTGTGCTGAACTGCCGTCGTTCATGTTAAGTTCGTCAGAACAAATATCGGTTTTCATAGTACCGGTACCTTCGGTGTGCATAACTGCGTTGCTGTACTCAGGACTTAATGTCACGAATGTGTCTGGGTTAGCGCTACAAGCACCCCAGCCGTCAGCCTCGTAACACTGAAGCTTACCGATAGTAGTGTCATAGTACATGCTGCCTAAGAGTGAACTATCGACAGTTGGCGCAGATGTTCCCTTATCTACAGTTAGAAGGGTAGGGGCGCCTGTATCTGTGCCGTTACCAATTTGAATGTTAGTAGTGCCGAATGTCGCAACGGTTGTGCCATTGTTTTGAATGTTCACGCCTGCTTTACCGTCTACATTAAGGAGTTGGCCGCTTGCAGAGCTTACGTTTGCTGTGCTTGCGGCGCTAAAGTTCAATGAAGAGTTGGTGAGTGTAGAAACACCATTAATGCGAAGTGCGGTAGTTGTGTTAATGTCACCAGTTACATCAAGTGCGTAACCTGCAGCTGCAGAGTTACCGATACCAACATTTGCAACGCCGCCATTGTTTGTAGCCGTAAGAAGGTTTAGGCCACCACCTTGAAGGGCAAGTGTGTTCGCAGTGTTTGTCAGCGCACCTGTTGAGTTACTGCCGTTCCAACTAAGGCCCATAATAGCGTTTTCGTCAGGTGAGAGTACACCGATAGTTGCCTGGTGGTTTCCGGTCCGGCCGTCGGCAATTAACATACCACGGGCAGTCGCCGCTGATGTTGATGGAAGGCCGAATGAAATGATGCTTGAATATGCGGTGAGAGCGTAGTTTGGAATATTGATGGCTGTATTTAGCGCCGCACCGTTAGGGGTGATGTATTTTGTGTTACTAGTTGAACCTTGAATGGTGATGCCTTTATTGAATGTGGCAGCCCCCTCTGATACAAAGTGAGCTTCAGTGTTAACCACAATATTGCCATTGTCATTTACTGATAGTAACGCCTGATCGGCTGAGTTCCTAACAGTAAAGAGCCCGTTGCTGCCAAGCCGTATTTTTGTTTCGTTTGGATTTGTTTCGAACAAATTAACATTTGTCGCTACATCGTGAACTGCAAACCCGCCCCTTGTATTAATGCGAACTCCGGCGCTACCACCTTGAAGATAGGTAACTGAAGCATTGGCAGTAGTACCGAGCGTTAGGTTCTTAGAGCCTTCACCTGTACCGATGTTGATAGTGTTATTTGCGTCACCTGTTTTACCGATATTAATTGTGTCAGCACTAACTGTACCGATATTAAGTGTGCCGTTCTCTGCTGTGTCGATCATTGGTGTGAGAACGCTTGTACTACCTTGAATGGTTGATGCCCTAGCAGAGCCTGAGATATTGATGTCACCATTCTGGGTGGTAGTTGAGCTTTTGATGTACCCAGATGCATCAACGCCACCAAGTTGTGATGAATTAATTGCATAAGGCGTTGCGGTCATTCGTTTCATAGGAAGCATCTCTCCGTCCGCAGCACAAGAACCACTTCCGAAAGTGGTACAAGTCGTTGAAGCTCCAGCTACGTTCATTGAAAGCCAAAGGCTGTCTTGGTTCCAGTCGACACTCGTGCCGAATGGGTTGAGTGAACCGAGGTTTACTGACATGAAGCCGTTCTTTACTTCAACAGCGCCAGTTGCATTACCGTTGTTTACATAGCTTTCAGTCCATTTTAGGGTACCGCCAGGGTTATTAGCAGCCGTACCAGCGCCATCTTGGTAGATTTTGAACTGGATGTTGTAGTAACCGTTGGGGACGATGTCGCCATTAGTATCAAGAAGTCGGCCTTGGAAGCCGATTGTCTGGTTTACGCCTGGAGCCGCGTGCGCGACAACGTTCAAGAATAACGTTGTAATTAACGCAATACATAGCAATAGAATACACGAAACACGTAAAGCGAGTCGCCTATCAAAGCGCAGGTTTAAAATAGTGGGATGGTGCCACCACGTAG
>Ga0247817_10000065_pt1 | contig 107642 bp, 94 predicted proteins | sample UWRJL212509R1_FD_178010 | JGI IMG/M metagenome (GOLD analysis project Ga0247817, IMG submission 178010) | Plant litter microbial communities from Arlington Agricultural Research Station in Wisconsin, United States - UWRJ-L212-509R-1 | ecosystem: Environmental > Terrestrial > Plant litter >... | reverse complement strand
TCCATAACAGATACTCTCTTTTTTTATGCTTTTGAAATTATTCTGCCGGAGCAGCTTCAGTTTCTGCAGCTGGTTCAGCTTTAGCAGCTTTCTTAGCAGGAGCTTTTTTAGCTGGCTCTGCTGTTTCAGCAACTGGTGCTTCAGCTTTTTCTGCTTTAACAGCAGGAGCAGCTTCTTCAACAACTTCTTTAACTACACTTGCAGGTAAAACAGATACATAAGATTTGTTGTCTTGTTTTTTTCTGAATACTACAGTACCATCAACTAAAGCGAATAAAGTATGGTCTTTACCAATACCTACACCTTTATCCGGATGGTGTTTAGTTCCACGCTGACGTACCAAGATGTTTCCTGCAATTGCATTCTGACCACCAAATATTTTGATACCTAAGCGTTTGCTATGCGACTCACGTCCGTTTCTCGAACTACCGGCTCCTTTTTTATGTGCCATTTTGTTTTATATTTTATGAACAAACAGGTTAAAATCTGTTTATCTAAATGTTTAAAAAATAATTATAAACTGATACCAGAGATCTGGATTTTAGTGAAATACTGGCGGTGGCCATTTTTCTTTTTGTAACCTTTTCTACGTTTCTTTTTGAAAACGATCACTTTATCACCTTTTAAATGAGACACGATTTTAGCTGAAACGACAGCACCTGCTAATGCAGGAGCACCCACAGAGATTGTACCTCCGTCTTCAACCAACAATACATTGTCAAATTCAATACTAGCGCCTTCATCTCCTTGCAAACGGTGTACAAAAAGGTGCTGGTCTTTTGCAACTTTGAATTGCTGTCCTGCTATATTTACTATTGCGTACATTGTTAAATAATTATTTTTAGAATTGTTTATTTTTTTTATCGAGGTGCAAATATAGAACAAATACTATTCAAACACAAATAGATGTAGAAAATAATTTGAAATTTACGCTCATAGTTTATAGATGATAGTTGATAGACATTCTTTAAATCTTAAAAACTTGAATAAAATTGAGAAGTAATAAGTTTTAAAAGAGCAAATTGGTGGTTCATCCATAACACCTCTCCCACTTTCCGTTTTACTCACCCGATGAAAAATCGGGATCGTGTTCACTACAATTGGGTCTAGATAACTGAGGTCTTGAAATTATTTACGGTTGCGGTGTAAAAAAAGTGATTAAAATCTGTATATAAACGTCTAGAAACGATTAAACACGGATAAACGCTAAAAACATACGAAACTAAAAAGATGAGGTTTTGAAAACTAAAGACACTTTTTATATTAAGTAGTTCGCATATATTTGAGTTATGGGCTATTTTAAAACGACACTCAACAACAAATGAAACTATTTGACAAAATATTCAAATCTAACAAGACTGAACCAGCCGACTTGACAACTATACCAAGGACTGAAATTCTTGAAGGATTTTCTATTCCAGGGATAATACACAATATACAATACCATTTTACTGACTTGCAAGTATATAGTGACAGACTTATCTCTTGTTGGGAAATGGTTGACTTATCAATGTTCAAAGACAAGTTGAATAAAGGTTGGGTTGTTACATCAATTCCAGACGGAGAAACGATTTCTATTTTTAGTTTAGGTCATTGGAATATTGAGGAAGGAAAATGGCAACACACAAAAGAAACCCTATATGATTATGTTTATTCATTGGTAAAACGGCTTAACCCAGCACTCGAAAATTTACATAATTACAATGGCAACAATTCAAAAATGGTAGGCAAAGCAAATGTTGCAAAACATTTTATATCAGACCCCAAACCTTATCATTTTGACGACCCAAGTTCTTTTTTTCCTAAGAAAATAAATGGAGAGAAATTTAATTTCTTCTACAGAAATGATGACAACAAAACCTATTTAGCAGAATTGTCCATTTATAAGAGTGGATACATAGAGATAACTAATTTACCAACAAAGAAAATATATAAATTTGAAGACCTTGATGAACTCGCTGAAAAAGGAATGGACATACAATTCCATTGGACGATTCTCGTACAGCATATCATAATTTTGATAGCATCATACTACTGGAATCAATCACACTCTCTGAAGACTTTATCTATATTGAGATAGACGAAAAAGAGATATACGTTTACTCTGCTATTCCAATCTATAAAGAAGAGTTGGAGTATAAGTTAGAACACGGTACAGACAAATTACTTTCACTATTTCAACACTATGACGTAGACGAAATTATTGATATCAACAGAAAGAATGTTTGTAAATAGACAAAACGGCTGCTAACATTGCATTGTCAGTATGATGGCTGAAGAATATAGGCTCACCTTGTACTTCTATTTGTAGTTAATATAAGCATTGGGCTGTAGAGCCGTGCTTGCTCTTACGACACTAAGCCCCATAGCCTTAGCTCAACCCTTCCACACATACCTCTGACAATCCCAAAAGACATGTGTTATTCGGCTACCAAATTTTCCGACTGTTTCAAAATAACATTCCGTAATCGTATTTCATTTTCATCTCCCCAATTCCCCAACGCAGAAATTACAGGAATTAAGGTTTTGCCAAAATCTGTTAAACCGTATTCAACCTTTGGTGGAACAACAGGATAAATGATTTTTGAGATCAATTCGTGTGCTTCCAATTCTTTTAACTGAATGTTTAAAACTCTGCGTGAAGCCTCTGGTATTTTCCGTTGCAATTCACTAGGACGTTTATGACCTTCATTAATAAACCATAACAGACGGATTTTCCATTTGCCATACAGCACTTCGCCAATTAAATCTAGACCACAATTTAGGTTCAATGGAATTTTTCTGTCTTTCATGAAACAAATTTAGTTCAATGTTCCAAATTGCGCAATAGGGGAAAAATTTAACCCTATGCAATTCGATATTCCGTACTTGTGAGAATTATACATAAGTCTGAATTTTGACCTTAAATAATTATACAAATGGAACAATTTAATTTTAACAATGAATTATCGGGCAAAGTAGCCTTGGTAACAGGAGGTACAAAAGGAACTGGAAAAGCAATAGCAGAAAGGCTTTTACAAGCTGGTGCAACAGTTATTATTACTGCACGAAATGCGCCTGAAAAAGAAAATAGCAATTTGTATTTCATCCCTTCCGATTTGATCAAGGCAGAAGATGCACAAAAAGTGATAAGCGAAGTGCTTTCGACTTATGGCAGGCTGGACATTTTAGTAAACAACCTTGGTTCTTCAGTAACTCCTGCTGGTGGCTTTGCTGCATTAACAGATGAAGATTGGGAATCAACCCTTCAAGCTAATTTGCTTGCTCCTGTACGACTGGACAGAGGATTTCTACCACAAATGATTGAACGAAAGAGTGGTGTTATCATTCACATTGCTTCAATTCAAGGTAAACTACCACTCTATGATTCTACATTGCCATATGCAGCTTCAAAAGCAGGATTGATAAATTACAGTAAGAGCTTATCCAATGAAGTGACACCAAGAGGTGTTCGTGTGCTTACTGTTTCGCCAGGATGGATAAATACAACTGCATCGAAAGCTTGGCTGGGTGAGATTGCAAGAAACGCAAAAAGTAGCGTAGAAGAGGCTCAGCAAAGTGTTATGAACGCCTTAGGTGGAATACCTTTTGGCAGACCTGCAGAATCAGAAGAAGTAGCGGAATTAGTTGGTTTTTTAGTTTCGCCAAGAGCTAATTATTTAACAGGAACCAATTTTGTAATTGATGGTGGCACAGTACCCACAATTTAATAATCTTAAAAACATAAAAAAAATGAATTTACCTAAAGTAATAGCAGAATTAGTAAAAACACAAAACAATTTTGACAACGTGGCTTATGCAAATTGTTTTACAGAAACAGCCGTAGTTTTTGATGAGGGCAAAACGCACAACGGCAGAAAAGAAATAGAAAACTGGATAGACAAAGCCAATAAAGATTATCAGGCAACAATGAAACCTCTAGACTATGCTACGAAAGAAGAAATTCTAAAAGTAGAGGTTTCGGGCAATTTTCCGGGAAGCCCAATTGTTCTATCTTATCATTTAAAATTAGAAGACGGACTGATTAATTCATTAAAAATAACGGGCTGACAAAAAGGGCAGCAGCTAACAAGGTATTGGCAAAAACCGGGCTGAAGTACAAACTTCGGCTTTTGTGCTTCTATTAAACTCCTGTACATTTACCAAACTGAAGTGATTCGATTGCTCAGCTTTTGCCAATACCGAAACCGTTGTCACAAAAACTAAATTCTTCTAACCAATGAAGATATCGACAATGCTATTATTTATTTTTCTTTTCAGCTTTTCTGTACTTATTGGAATCAAAGTTTATTTGCAAGCTAACCTATATTAAATCTTTATTTAATTTTTAGGGTTAAAAACTAGCGTATATTTACAATCAACTCATTCCTTTAACTTCAAGCATGAAAAGAACATTTGCTTTCCTAATTGTAATCTTATTTACAAATCTATTATTTGCCCAAACCAAAAATTACACCACTGCAATTGAAAATTTTCAAACAAATTTTAATGCAGAAAGATATGATGAAATTTTCGCCAGTTTTTCGCCTGAAATGAAGCAGGCATTATCTCTTGAAAACACCAAAAAATTTCTAGCAGATTTAAGGAATAATGTTGGTAAAATAGAAAGTAAAGAATACGTTTACAGTGAGCAAGGAACTTATATTATGTATAAAACAAAGTTCCAAAAAGCTATAATGGAGGTTAACATTTCGCTTAATGAGCAAAACCAAATTAACGGACTCTTTACAAAACCTTTTAAAGAACCTGCAACAAAACAAAATAAAACAATAAATGCTTTAAGTAGCTATCCGAAAGAAATTGCTGGAATTGTCTTTGCTAAAACAAAAGAATTACCGAACAATACCCAACTCTCAATTGCCATCAACCAAAATGAAAAAACAAATTATTATGGTATAATAAAGCTGAATGACACCATAAAACCTATCGAAAATCAACATAAAATTTTTGAAATTGGATCGATCACTAAAGTGTTTACTTCAACTATTTTAGCATCTTTGGTAGAGGATAAAAAAATCAAACTAACAGACAATATCAATGCCTACTATCCTTTTACTTTCAAAGACAGTCTCAAATTAAGTTTTGAAAGTTTAGCTAATCATACTTCCGGATTACCTCGATTGCCAGAAAATTTCGATTTATCAAATACTATCAACCCCTATAAAAATTATGGCAAAGCTGAAATCGAAGCATATCTTAAAAATTTGTTAAAACCTGAAAATAAAGCTCCAAAAACATATTCCTATTCTAACTTGGGTACGGGTCTTTTGGGTTATACGCTTGGTTTGTCTCAAAAAACAAGCTTTCAAAAACTTTTACAACAACGTGTTTTTAATAAGTATAACATGAAAAATTCATTTATAAGTTCACAAAACTTAGGAACAAGGCTTGTTAAAGGACTGAATAAAAATGGCGAAACAGTTGCCAATTGGGATTTTGATGTGTTATTTGCGGCAGGTGGCATATTATCTACCACAGAAGATTTAGCCATATTTGCAAATGCCCAATTTAACCCTAAAAATAAAGAGCTTGAATTGACAAGAAAAACAACTTTCGATATTGCAGATAAGACAAAAATCGGACTAGGTTGGCATAAATTAGGGATCACAAATGCTGAAGATTTAATTTGGCATAACGGAGGAACCGGTGGATATTCATCATCGATTACAATGAAGATCGAAAAGAAAACTGCTGTAATTATATTATCAAATGTCTTTGGAATTAGTGACAAAATTGATGCCTTATCATACGAGCTTATTAATATTATAAATGAGGCAAAATAACTTCTTTTTCAAACAATACTAAATATCTCATTTTATAAAGAATTTAAAAATTTAAAATTCGTTTTTATTATTTACGAATTATTCGTAGATTTACGAATACATTAAAGTTGAAATATGAAATTTTGGATTTTTATTCCTATTTACCTTATTAGCTCCTGTTCATTACTTGCCCAACGGCCAGATCAAGCTATTGCAAGAGTAAGCTATACATTATCTCATATTAGAGACACCGCAGACAGAAACCATCCCTACAAAGAAAACATGTTGCTTATTTTAGGCAAAAATGCTTCCTTATACACCAGTGCTGATAAAATTGAGCAGATAGAAAGGCTAACCAACTTTGCTAAAGACCAAATTAAAGCAAATGGTGGTACTTTAAACAATATTGTAATGCAAAAAGGTTTAATCAAACCCGTTTCGAAAGCAGATTTCTACTTTTTTTCGGATACCCAAAAAAGTATTACCGTTGAAAGTGTTATGACCACCAAATATCGTGTTGATGAGGAACCCACTCCTATCTCTTGGAAAATCAGCAAAGATACGCTCAGCTTCAATGGCATACATTGCCAAAAAGCCACCGCATATTTTAAAGGTAGAAATTGGATTGCTTGGTTTGCTCCAGAATTACCATTTGCAACTGGTCCGTGGAAATTAAACAGCTTGCCAGGGCTTATTATAGAAGCCTATGATGAGCGCAAAGAAGTTCAATTTAGCTTTGCAGGTTTAGAGAATGTAAAAGACAAAATATCTGAAATAAAAGAAGAAGTAATTACGATTGGAACAGCCAATATGCTAACCGAACGCAAAACCTATTTTGGTAAAGATATTGAAATACCTTCTAATGCACTTAAAACAACGCGAGCAGAAATGGACAGACTAAAACTCGCCCTTGCAGACAACCCTGCAGCGGCCATCAGTAGTCAATCCGTTGGAGCTACAACTGTTAAACGTATCTCTGGGCCCTCTACTCCAATCATCAAAAGAAACACTTATAATAATCCAATTGAATTACCAGAAATTAAAAAATAAAAACCTACATAATGAAATCCAGTGCCCTTTTTTTATTGATCTCTATAACACTTAACTTATTTTTCAGCCAAATCTGTACCGCCCAAGTCAACTCTTTTGTAATTGATAGCAGTAAATTTAAACTAGCATTATTGCCAATTTTAGATACCATTTACAAGGATGATCAGTCTTACAGAGTTCAATTGAGTGAGTTAAGGAAAAAGAATGCTACTGAAAATGAAATCTCTGCAATGTCTTCTAAAATCAAGTCAAAAGATAGCATCAACCTCATTAAAGTAAAAGAAATTCTTCACAAACATGGTTGGTTGGGGCCTCAAGAAGTTGGAATGAATGGTAGCCAAGCTTTGTTCCTAGTTATACAGCATGCTGATCTGCCAACTCAAAAAACTTATATTGACCTGATCAGAAAAGCAGAAAAAGATGGCAAAACACTATCTAGTAACCTCGCTATTTTAGAAGATCGCATTGCCATGAGAGAAGGAAGAAAACAGCTTTATGGAAGTCAGGGATTTAAAGATAAAGTAACCAACAAAAACTACATCTACCCTATCGATGCTCCAGATCAATTAGATGAGCGAAGAAAAGCAATGGGCATGCCGCCAATGAGTACTTATATTACAGATTGGAATTTAGAACATTATAAAAAAGACTTACCCAATATAGAGCGAATAGTAAAGGAGCAAAACATTAAATAGCATAAAATTATGAAATTACTAAACACAATTTTATTAGTAATGATAACAATATTAACTGCTTTTGCCCAAAAACCCGACTCTGTTTTGGCTAGAGTACGTTACACCTATGCAGACAAAACGGATACTATTTATTTTAAAGGTAAAGAACGTAAAGAAAATATGTTATTGTTTTTAGGTAAAAATACATCCTTATATGCGAGCTATGATAAAATAATACATGAAATCTCGGAAGAACAGAAATTTTGGAATATGATTGAAAGTGGTGGAGGTAAAGGAAAAAGTGTATTTATTGTTGATGATAAAAATAGTAAATGGATGACTAACACATCGTACCAGTTTGTTGTAAAAGACAACAAGTTTTATACCAGAGAGATATTTGCCTATATAAGTTACCTTTTAGAAGAACCGACACCAGTAATTGATTGGAAGTTAAGTAAAGATACAATTAGCTTTTCTGGATTAAAATGCCAAAAAGCAACAGCAACTTTCGAGGGTAAAAATTGGATTGCATGGTATGCCCCAAGCCTACCGTTTCAGAGCGGACCTTGGAAATTAAATGGCTTACCAGGTTTAATTGTAGAAGCTTACGATATAAACAAAGAGATCAATTTTCAATTTGCAGGAATCGAAAATGCAAAAAAAGGAGATCATGTTCGCGCTCGTGACGTAACAAAAGATGCTGGGGCTAGCTCAAGTACCTATAATGCTATTGATCAAGTAATTGGTAGAGATGTGGGCAATGCCTATTTCGAAAATGTTATTCGTTTGCCCATAGGCGCAGTAAGAGTAACAAAAAAACAGCTGGATAAATTTAAAGACGCCATTAAAAAGAACCCAAAAGCGCATTAATAAATGCCAAGTAATACCATTTTAAAATCTAGTTAAAAGACATGAAAACCATTTCTCTAATTATTTCAACATTTTTAATTACAGTATGTGTGTATGCGCAAACTCCAGAGAAAATTTTAGCCAGAGTACGCTATACCTATATTAATAAACAAGATACACTTACTAAGAAAAGTACAACCCGCTCAGAAAACATGCTTTTATTTATTAGTAAAGATGCTTCTTTATTTACCAGTTATGATAAAATAAACCACGAAATTGCTGATGAACAAAAAATTTTAGCTAGAAATATTGCAGGTGGGGGAATGAATAGACCAAGGGTAACTCAGATTGATAACTCTGCCAAAGAATGGATGACAACAACCAACTATTCGTTTTTTCATAAAGCTAAGAAAGTAATCGTAAAGCATGAATTTTTAGGTACTGGCTACCTCATCGAAGAGCCAACACCCAATATAAATTGGAAAATCACAAAAGATACCACTACGCTATCTGGCATAGCCTGTCAGAAAGCGACGGGTAATTATGATGGAAAAAATTGGGTAGCATGGTTTTCGCCTAGTTTACCTTTTCAAGGTGGTCCTTGGAAACTACATGGTTTGCCAGGTTTGATCTTAGAGGCGTATACTGATGATAGAAATACTCAATTTCAATTTGCAGGTTTTGAAAAAGCTAACGATGGTGATTTTGTAAGATTAAATGACACTAGAAAAAGACCTAATTATGAACCTGGAGATATCAGCAATATAGATGTATCAATGGGTTTAGATGTAGCCAATGCTTATTTTGAAAATAAGATTATGCTTTCTAATTATCGTACAGTTAAAACTACGGCTAAAGAATTAGAAAATTTAAAAGCAGCTTACAAGAAGGATCCAAAAGGCTTTGCTAAAGCGATGTACGGATACTAAATTGTTGGCTTAGTTCATTAATATGTTAAGTCTGCTTCACAATTTCTTTAATCATCTCATCCAATTCCTTTGCCGAATTTTCTAAGTGTGTTAAAAGCTGTTCATGAGTTTGATGATCGTGCTCCAATTTGAGCAAATCTACCAAACCTAAAACCCTAGCTAAAGGAGCCCTAATAACATGAGACTGCATATAAGCAATCTGTTTCAGCTTTTTATGCTGTTCTTCAATTGCAGCGCTATGTTCCATCTCTGCTGTAATATCTCTAATAATACATAAACGAGCGTTAATACCTCTAAATACAATCTGACTTACTTTTAGCTCCGCAATAAAGGTTTCTCCACTTTTAGAAAGGTGTTTATTTATGTTTTGGAAACCTAAATTTGCCTGGTTTTCATTGCCCATCGCTAATAAATATTGGTTTTGTTCATGTTCAGGAAGAATGGAATCAATTTTCATTGCACTAAATTCTTGCTCAGTATAACCATACCTCATAATGGCAGCTCCATTTACTTGCAGAAATTTTAAATTAGATGGATCATAAATCAACATTGGTGATGGATTTAAGAAAAATAGACTTTTATAATGCGTTTCAGATTCTTCCAATAAATTATTCCGTTCAATCTTCTCATCTAGTTCTGTAGCTAACCGAATAAACAAAGTATCAGAATCTTTGATAGAATTTTCGAGCCCGTGCACTACATAAAGTACCAACATTACCAATATCAAATCTACAAACAGAAAGTTTAATGAATAAATTAACCAGCTTCCTAAACTATATCTTCCCATAATTGGCAATTCCAGAAAGTGAAACCCAATAATCAAAGCAAAACCAGCACATATCAATAAATTCAGTACTACAGATAGATACGCAAGTGCTTTAGAAAAAGAAAGCGACATAAAAACACTTAAAGCAAGCAGATATATAGAGCCAATGCCAAAAGATCCTAAAGCCGCAATTTTCACAACAGAAAATAAAACCAGCACAACTACTACAAAACACTTCCTGAACAAATAAGCTAACTTGCCATTAAGTGTAACCAAAGCAACTAAAAATAAAGACATCACATCTACAAATGCAATCAACAAATCGCCATGCTGATATTCAATAATTACAGTTGGCAATAAAATTAATAAGCCCAATGGAAGTGCATACCTAATCACTTTTGTGAAAAGTTTGTCTTGCCAATAACTTATGTTTCTTCTTTGGTTTGAGGGACGTTTTTCTGCTATACTTTCTACGTACAAACTATAGCTTTTCCAAGCATGCCAAAATATAGACAAACTAGAAAAGGATCTTGATTTAAGTTTTCCGAACATAAATAACAGCGGTAGATTTAGGATTTATATCCTTAATTCAAATGTGATAATTAGATCGAAATATTCCTAATTGTTTGCGTAAGTTTTAATTATTAGTTAACAAACTTTTCGCTTTATTTTTTGATAATAGCTCTACAGTTAATGAAATTCGAACTTCGGGCTTCCCCGCTTTGTTGGCTTTCTGATTCATCAATTGATCAAAAACTCCAATGCCTTTTACCAATTGACCAAACACTGTATAGTTCTGATCTAAATTAGGTGCACCACCAAATTCTTTATAGGTTTTACGTTGTTCTGCTGTAAACTTAAAGCCATTACCCATACGCTTCTCTAAAGCGTCGAGCTGCGTATCAGTATACTTTCTACCATCAACAATATAAATTTGCCCTAAAAAGGAAGATTTAGCAGGATTATCATCCCTACCTGCTGCCAATGCTCCTCTTTGATGAAAAAGTTTTGCACTGAACTCTGCAGGAATTCTGTCTAAAACAACACCATTTTTTTCCATAGCGGCATAGGCCGAATCTGTCTCTCCACCCTGTGCTACAAATCCTTTAAGCACCCTGTTAAAATCGTAAGTATTGAAATAGCCTTTCTTGGCCAGCTTTAAAAAATTAGCAACGTGCTTTGGTGCTTCTGCAGACAATTGAAAAATCATTGTACCAACATTAGTCTTTATCTGAACAAACTGATCCTTAGAAGTTCCTTGTGCATTTGCAACAGCTAATTTTGTGATCAATAATAATGTGAATACAATTTTGAGATAACGCATAGTGCTTTAGAATTAAGATTTTTCATTTGAAACGAATTTAATAAAAAAAAGTATCAAGCTATTATTCATCACATTTTTTAAGCCATTCATCACATTTTGTTTGCAAAAAAGAAAAAAGTAACTATACTTGTGTATTATTTAACTAGTACACTAATCAAACATGAAATCACTTCTCCTCTCTGTCTTACTTTTTTGCTTTAGTTTAGGCGTAAAAAGTCAAAGCAATTCAGCTTCACAAATCAATGGGAAAATAATAGATTCGATAGCTGGCAAGCCTATTAACTTGGCTACCATTATTTTAAAGACACCACAAAATGCACAGGTAAAATCGGTACTCTCTGCAAAAGATGGCTCGTTTAGCATCAGTGGATTGCCTACAGGATCATATGTTTTGAGCATAGTCTATATCGGCTTTCAAAATAAGCTTATTAAATTAACACTTAACAATACCATTACAGATCTGGGCAACATTGCCATGCATAACTCGCCTACCGAATTAAAGGGTGTAACCATTACTGCAGATAGACCATTGGTTAAACAAGAAATAGATCGAATTTCTTATGATATGAAAGCAGATCCAGAAAGTAAGGTTAACAATGTATTAGAAATGATGCGTAAAGTACCTATGCTGTCTGTTGATGGTGATGACAATATCCAACTACAAGGAAATAGCAATTATAAAATTTTAGTAAATGGTCGCCCTTCTGGTATGATGGAAAGAAACCCTAAGGATATTTTGAAAAGCATGCCTGCATCAAGTATTGAGAAAATAGAAGTAATTACTACACCACCGGCCAAATATGACGGCGAAGGTTTAGCAGGCATTATCAATATCATTACCTTTAAAAAGGCCGATAATGGCACTAATGGCACAGTAAATGTAAGCCAACGCTTCCCTGTTGGTGGCCCAGGAATTGGTGGTTCTTTTACTGCAAAATCTGGTAAATTTGGTTTTGCAGCCAATGTTGGTGGAAACCTGAATAGTTCGCCTTTGCTAAACAATAGCAATTTTAGATCTACGTTAGGCAGTAACCCCACTAACTTATTCCAAACTGGTTCTAGAGATTTTTCTGGCAAAAGCGGTTATGGTGGTGCAGAATTGAGTTATGAGATTGACAGTTTAAATTTAATATCGGCTCAGTTAAATTACAATGCAAACGACAATGAAAGTTGGAGTACACAATATTCTACATTGAGAAACGCTACTTCCCTAATGCAAAGTTATGGCCTAAACAATAGTTTAAACGGCACTGGAAATGGCATAGACGCTGCTTTAAATTATCAGTTAGGCTTTAAAAAAGATAAAAACCGTTTGTTAACTTTCTCTTATCGTTATTATCGCTTTAGCAATAACCAATTTAACAATGTAGATATTTTTGATGCCGTAGCCTATACTTTACCTAATTATAAACAAGAAAATACAGGTGGATCTAGTGAAAAAACAGCACAAATAGATTATGTATATCCCTTAAAAAAAGTAACCATTGAAGCGGGTGTAAAAGCTATTTTTAGAGATAATACTAGTAATTTTCAATTTTTATCGCTGCAGCCATCTGGCATATTCACTCCAGATCCCTTACGTACCAATAATTTCAACAATAGCCAAAATGTATATGGTGTTTACAATACCTATCAATTTAGCTTAAAGAAATGGGGTTTTAAGGCAGGCATTAGAGCTGAGCAAACTGAAATTGAAGCTGATTTCCATGGAGCAAATCAACAACTCAACAATACTGCTTTTAATTTAATACCTTCTCTTTCTGTTAATTATAGATTTAAAGATATGAGTAGTATCAACTTTGGGTTTACATCTCGGATTCAAAGACCTGGAATATACCAACTTAACCCATTTGTAGATCGCTCTAACCCCAATTTCGAAACTGCCGGCAATCCTAACCTTAGGGCTACAACCGGAAATATGATTGAAGCTAATTACAGTAGGTTTAAAAAGGCATCAATCAATATTGGTTTAAGAGCCATGATATTTGATGATTTGGTGATGCCACAAGTAATTACTGATCCCGTTACAAATATAACACGTAGTACACCGGGGAATACAGGAAGTGGCACTTTATTAGGATTAAATGTGAACGTAAACTACCCCTTTGGTAATAAGATTAAAGCCAGCATCAATACATCTGCTAACTACGGCATGGTAAAAGGTGTAGTAAATGGCGTGTTAATCAATACAAAAGGTTTAATGAGCAGGGTTTACTCATCGCTAAGTTATCGCCCAAGCAAAACTTGGCAAACTACAGCAAGTATGAATTACAATGGACCAAATTTATCATTGCAAGGCACATCTAATTCCTTTTTTAGCTCTTCATTTAGTGTAAATAAAGATTTATTTAATAGCAAACTCACCCTTTCTTTTGCCGCTAACAATGTTTTTAGCAAATACAGAAATGCCATTAATTACACCAATGGACCAAACTTTAATCAAGAAAGCTTTAATCAAAATTACCAACGTAATTTTACTACCAGTTTAAATTACAGATTTGGCAGATTAAAAGAAGGCATTAAAAAGAACAAAAAAGGCATCAGCAATAGTGATGTTTCGGGAGGTTCGAGTTTTTAATCCAAAACGCTATCATTAAGTAACCCTATCATTATCAAAACATAACCTACATCATCAACCTTAATTTGGGTTGATGATGTTTCTTTTTGGAACGAAGATAATTTCACACCAATGCTCCATAATTATAGATCTTATAACACGATTTTATAAAAACTGTGAAAACAAAGCGCAAATGTTGAAAAGTTAATATCGTTAACCTATCACAATGTTTTAATTTAGGCTTTCAAACAAAACAAAAATGCCACAATTTGAATGTCTATTCTTCTTGGAAAACTCCCTACTGTATATTGTAGAGATAAAAAGAACTGATCTTGCTGAAGATGCTGATATTGCTGAAAAATTTAAATGGTTAATGATCAACAAAGATAATTTAGCCATTAAAGAATTACATTTCAACTCCATGGATTCGTCTGGAGAAATTGAGGAACGTTATTTTCAGGAAGGGTATCTCAAATTTAATGCGACAACGGGTACATTCATAGAAAAGTACAACTCTGCCCAACATCCATTAGATAGAAGATTAGATTTTAGACTGCAAGATGCTTTAGTGAACAGTATCACTTTATCTCTTTCCTAGGTTTAAAAATAATTTTTTTACCTATCATCGTCAAAATTTTCCTTCATCAAAACTTATGATCGGAAACATGATATCTAAACTCATATTTGCTGCATTTGCCGGTGGTGCCTTAGCCATTTTTTATACTGTTTTATTAAACACACACGGTTTTACCAAAATAAAATACAAACACGTAGCCATCAGCTTTGTGGCACTGCTATTTTGTTTAAATCTTTATGATTTTCAAGCGGCAGGCGCTGCGTGTTTCATTTTAGCCATAGGCATTTTTGTACTTGCAATTGCACTTTTTGCCCGAGGGATGGCAGATAATTTGAAGGATGCATCTAAAAAAATCTCGAATGCCAAGAAAGAGACTAAACAAGAAGATCAAACCATTCAAAAGCCGACAGAAATAGCCAATTATTATGGTGCAGTGTTTCACTTTGTGATTATCATTTTAATCTGTCTTTCCATATTTACCACCTCGAAAGATGTCATACTTAAGCAAGAACATTTAGATCGTTTAGTTGGAGATGCCTTTTTCCAGTTTTATAGTACAATTATGTTGATGTTACTTGGTGTTTTCAACCCATTTGTAAGTACTTCGGAAAAATTATTAAATGTCGCTAAATCTATAGATCAGCAAAAATATCCTAAATGGCATAAACTGTTTTCAAATAAAAGAACATGGACATTGATTAAAGCACTGATCTGTGTAGGTATTATCTCTTATTTTGTTAATGATGGTTTATTCAAATACTTTACGTGGGATAGCAAAACACCTTATATGAATGGTTATGTGCTATTGATTGGTATTTTTATTATCGTAAATCTAACACAGCTCATTCGTAACCCAGATCTGTTCTTTAAAAGAAACCTGTTTAGGATCGGCTTGTTATTTAAATCTGCTTACCTAGGTATATTCGCGGCTGCAATTTTGGTATTCTCTACCCTATTTATTTCAGCTATATTAAAAATAGATGCCGACAAACTTAATGTGAGTTCTGAAGCCATTCTGTTTTTAGGTTTTAATATAATTATGTGTTATAACGAATATAGATTGGCAAAAAGACATTAAGTTATAGCAAATCGAGTAGATCTTTTTTGCTTAAAGATTTAAAAATTGAAGTTTCTGTTTTGATTAACCCACTTGCCAAGTCTTTCTTGTTATCTTGCATCAGCATAATTTTCTCTTCAATGGTATCGGGGCAAATTAACCTCACTGCCATTACATTTTTATGTTGCCCTATGCGATAAGTTCTGTCGATGGCTTGGTTTTCTACAGCAGGGTTCCACCAAGGATCGATAATAAATACATAATCAGCTTCTGTTAAATTTAAACCAACACCACCAGCTTTTAAACTGATTAAAAACACCCTAATAGTAGGGTCATTTTGGAAAGCGTTAACTACTGATGAACGGTCTTTTGTTTGCCCAGTAAGGTAACTATATACTATATTTCGATTTTCCAGCTCAGCTCTTACCAAATCTAACATCGTTACAAATTGAGAAAAAACTAGAATTTTATGATGAGGTGATTTATTCTCGATCTGCTCCATTAACACATCCATTTTTGCAGAAGCATCTCCATAAAATTTTTCCTTGCCCAAAATTGCAGGCGAATTACAGATCTGTCTCAACTTGGTAATGCCTTGCAAAACATGCATACTGCTTTTGGTCAATTCGTCATCAGTATTTCCCATTAGGTAGTCCCTAATTTCTTCGCGGCAGCTATCGTATATTTCTCGCTGTTGCTGGCCCATCTCGCAATAGATTACCATTTCTGTTTTATCAGGAAGTTCGCTAGCTACTTGCTCTTTGGTACGGCGTAGCAAAAAAGGATTAATGCGTTTGTGTAATTCTGCTGCTCGTTTAGCGTCTTTAAACTGATCTATTGGAACTGAATATAAGCGTTTAAATTGATCTCTACTACCTAACAAGCCTGGGCAAGCAAAGGAAAGCTGACCATAAAGATCAAACGTATTGTTTTCTATAGGCGTTCCTGTCATTACCACTTTATTTCTAGACCTTAACAATCGACAAGCTTTATACCTTTGCGAATCTGGATTTTTAATCGTTTGAGATTCATCTAAGAAGATGTAATTGAACCGATATTCCTTTAAAAATCTAATATCAGCCAATAAAGTACCATACGAAGTAAGGATAATATCATACTGGTCGAAATCTGCAACTATTTTAGCCCTATCGGCACCATAAATAGTGCGTACATTTAAAGTTGGCGCAAACTTTTTAATCTCTTGTAACCAATTGAATACTAACGAAGCAGGCACTACCACTAAATTGGTATTTTGTGCCACTTTATCCCGTTGAGAAAGTATAAAAGCCAATACTTGTATGGTTTTGCCCAAGCCCATGTCGTCGGCTAAACAACCTCCAAAATTAAAATCGTCTAAAAAATTGAGCCAATTCAACCCATCTTGTTGGTAAGGGCGTAATGTAGCGTTTAAATCTTTTGGGGTGGCTACAGAACTTATCGAGTTAAAATCAGACAATTTAGTTTTGTACAGAGACAATCGTTCTTTAGTTTGTTCATCCAATAATTCCGTCTCATACAATTCTGCTACAGAAGCGTAATTAACGTTTGGAGTGTGCAATACTTCTCCAACAACTTCTGCAGCTGCAAAATATCCCTCAAATTTTTTCAGCCATTCGTTTGGTAAAATACCTATTGTACCATCATCTAATTGTACAAATTTGCGTTTATTTCTAATCGATTGATGTAAATGTTTTAAGGAAACAATCTCTTTATTGAATTTTACCTTAATAGCAGTTTCAAACCAATCGATACCACTAACTACGTGGATGGCTATTTCTGCCTGATATGGATTTAGCTTATTATCCCTTAACTCGTTAAAGCCTAAAATGGCTATACCTTTACTTCTCCAAGCTTCGAAAGCTGCTAAAAACCATTCGGGTTCTAAAAAATGTTTACGGTGTAGGTAAAAACAATCTGCATGTAACTGCTCAGAAAGTTCATCCATTTGATCCATAAAAAATGGATGCATTTTTGCAATGTTACCAACAAACTGCAACTCTCTATCCTCATCCCTATCTAGGGTAAAAATTTTACCTCTTTTATCTTTAGCCTGTATCTGTTTTTGAGAAATTACGGGTATCTCTAACCCGCCGTACCTCATTACTGGAGTTAACAATACAAAATCTTCAGATTCTGAAAGATAAACGATTTGCTCATTCTCCAGATCAAAGCCCTGTTCTATGATTTGCTTTTTGGTGGCACGTTTTAAAAAAGAATAGTTGATTTTGATTTTTCCCTCAATTGCCGATAACACCTGAGTTTGAAATGTCTCATACGCTTCACGTTCGATGACTAGACCATTACGATGTAGGGTAAAAAAATCTAGCACACTTAACACAAAAGGATTATCAATCAAATAAAGTTGATTTTTCAATTCTATAAAAAAATTGAAACGGAGTTTAATTTCCTCCAAATGATAAGGTTTACCATCCATAAATAATAATCCGGATATGGTAAAATTATCACCGCGTTCATCTACGTTAAGTTCTAAAATTGGCTTTAAAACTGATATTTTGGTTTGCATTAATGAAGCAGCATTGATAGTAGAAGAAACTTTTTCATCATGCAAATAAAACGATATCTGTAGTGGATTGTTTACAATTGCTTTTAGTGCCTCTAGGTCTGAATTGCTTTTACCTTCGCTGTAATTATTCTTAAAACGAGATATACCCGTAAAAAATTTGAGCACATCCTGCTTCTCGGTTTTCCAAACCAGATCCAATGGATCAATAAATTTCAATGGGTTTTTAAGCTTTCCATTTTTTGCGACAGCTATATTTGCCAGTTCAACAACAAGATGTCGGTAATAACGATGCCTACTAAAAATCAACACCATTTCTGTTTCCTGATGATCTGCCGAAGGAAGCCCAACTAGCTTCTCACCCTTTAAAATTGGCGCAAGTTTGCTATAATCAAGCTTTCCAGAACTCAGTTCATCATTTTCTTTCATTAATCTTATTGATAAATTGCTAAGATAGGACAAACACCTGAATAGGCTGCTTTGAATTTGTCAACAAAACTATGTTAAAATCCACTTATTTTGTTAAACACAGAGAGACGTTTATGCATTACTTTAATAAACTTATCTATGTAGCTATCTCCTCACTGCGTTGCGTAGAATGACGGATTTTTCAAATTGTGTTTACAAGGCTAATTTCTACGCACGAATAATCCTTAATAATAATTGAGTTGCATTGGTAAAGCAATATCTTTGCATCGGAATTCATCTCCCACAGTAATGACCATCCCACTTAAAATTGCCATACAACGTTTAGTAAGCACCATCAAATCAGAACACCTATCAGATGCGATACGTACAACGATATGTATCATTAGCCCTATATTTTTATTTTTTTATTTGGGCTATCCACAAACAGCCATTGCTACAGGAACTGGTGCACTACTCATTTCAGCTACAGACGGTCCGAATACACTAAAGCTAAAAATCCATTCGGCATTTTTAAATCTAGGTCTATTTGGTTTTACAGCTATCCTAATGGCGAGTACATTGGTCATATTACCAATTTCCACATGGGTTTTGCTTTTACTCACCTTTATTTATGCATTCATTTCCTGCTTCGGGAACAGGTTTTCAATGAGTGGAACCATGGCAATTGCATTAGCTATTTTCATAATTGGCCTACATCCAAAACAACCTATCTCTTTTACATTGGGCATTATGGGTGGTGGGGTTATCTATTACGTTTTCAGCATCTTACATCAGTTAATTAGGCCATACCGATCATTAGAACAGGCCATTACAGAATGTTTATTTGCAACTGCAGATTTTTTAAAAAGTAAAGCAGCCTGTTACAATCCTGATAAAAATCTAAATGATGCACAAAGTGAGAATATTCGTCAGCACATTAAGGTAAGTGAGAAACAAGAGTTGGTGAGGACATTATTGTTATCAGAAAAAAATATCACCAATCAAAAGAGTAAAAAAGCAAAAATGCTATTTAATCAGTGCATCACATTGATAGACATTTACCAACAGCTCTCGGCCAGCCATTATGATTATCTAAAAATTCAAAGTGAGCTTAAACATACACCAGCTTTAGAATTGATCCAAGATTTAATTCAAATACAAGTAGCTATCCTCCATCAGTTAAACTATCCCAATGGGGACAAAACAATGCTGCAAACTAAATTTATGCGGCAGATCGAACTATTAAAAGCTGTAAAAACCAGTGCTCATCAACAGCACCTATTGAGTGACATTATTGATAACCTCATCGCTATTTACGGGCTGTTGGAGCAGTATGGCGGTAAGTTACTTACCTCAAAGCAGGTAGAAGACACTTCCCCAGCTGATTATAAAGATTTTATCGCTGTAGCTAATATCAATTTTGGCACCTTAAAGTCACATCTCAATTTCTCAGATCCTATATTTCGTTTTTCGCTTAGGCTTTCTATCTTATTGGCGGCCACTTATTGGGTTACCGAGATATTTAAACTTAACCAATACACTTATTGGATATTGCTTACCATTTTGGTGGTAGCCCGCCCAAAGCTTGCCCTTACTTGGAAACGAAATAAACAGCGTGTTATCGGCACATTTATAGGCATTGGATCGAGCGTTGTGCTATTGTTGCTCACTCAAAACCCAAAAATATTGATACCAGCAATGATCATCTTTCTAACCGGTTTTTTTCTATATTCACGTATCAATTATTTAAAGGCAGTAGCACTACTTACGCCTACTATTTTAATTGCTTTAGCACTATACCATGGCAATTGGCCACATATCATTAGTCAGCGGTTACTTTTTACCCTAATTGGCTGTGCAATTGTAATTCCTACAAGTTATCTTTTCCCTATTTGGGAAACCAACCGCATTAAAGCGCTGCTTACCGAAACGTATACTACTGCTATAGTTTACCTGAAGGCAACATTAATACCTTTTGAAAACGCGGATGCTAATATCAAATTAACGAATTTACGTCTCGCTAGAAAAAACAATTATTTGGCCATTGCCGAACTCTCTCAAGCGTTACAACTCATCCGCATAGAGCCACATGCTAAAAAACTAGCTATTGGTAAACTGCAAAATTTGCAGACTGCTGCTTATCGCATTAGTTCCATCATCAGCTCCATTACATCGGCAGGTGCAAATGCAAATACAAGTTTAAATACCGCTCAAGCCGAGCAAGCTGTTCAAATCTTAGAGAAAAATTTAAACTTGATTGCCCATTTTAACTTAAGCGATCCAACCCACCAAATTAAGACAGAAAATCAAACAGCTGCAGAAGCAACAGCGAAATCGGCAGTACTTTTGGCTCTCTTTGATATCCATCAAGAAATTGAACAAGAAATTTCCAATTAGTTTTAATTTTACCTAATCGTCACATTGTGAGGCAATTCTTTTGGATATTACCTCAAAAAAAAATAGCTTTATATCATCAATTAAATCGCTAAAATTTAAGCTCATACCATGCGTAAACCTTTTTTATTCTTTGCCCTCCTAACCTTAGTTTCTACTGTTATTTTTGCTCAAAAACCAACAGCAAAAGCTAATTTCAAAATAGATTACGAAAAATTTACTTTAGCAAATGGACTTCAGGTAATTTTTCACATCGATCGTTCTGATCCAGTTGTAGCGGTTTCCCTAACAGCGCATGTAGGTTCTGCTAGAGAAAAACCAGGTAGAACAGGTTTTGCACACTTATTTGAGCATTTACTATTTCTTGAGTCAGAAAACCTTGGAAAGGGTGGCTTGGATAAAATGACTGCCCGAATTGGCGGGTCTGGAGCAAATGGTTCTACCAATACAGATAGAACAAACTACTTGCAAACCGTTCCGAATGATGCATTAGAAAAAATGATCTGGGCAGAAGCCGATAAATTAGGTTGGTTCATCAACACCGTTACAGAGCCCGTATTGGCAAAAGAAAAACAAGTGGTTAAAAATGAGAAGCGCCAGAGTTATGATAACAATCCCTATGGACATACCTATTATGTAATTAACAAACAATTGTATCCTGCAAACCACCCCTACAATTGGCAGGTTATTGGTTCTTTAGAAGACTTGCAAAATGCTACACTAGCAGATGTAAAAGAGTTTTTTAAAAGATGGTACGTACCAAATAATGTAACCTTAGTACTTGCCGGCGATTTTGATAAAGTGCAAGCTCGTAAATGGGTAGAAAAATACTTCAATGAAATTAAGAAAGGTGAGCCGGTTCCTGCCCTTGCTAAACAGCCAGGAGTAGTAAAAGAAACTGTTAAAGTATATCATGAAGACAATTTTGCCAGATTACCAGAGCTCACCATGGTATGGCCAACGGTAGAAGAATACCACCCAGATTCTTATGCTTTGCAAGTGTTAGCAGAATATCTTTCTGACGGTAAAAAAGCCCCTCTGTATACGGTACTTGTAGAAGATAAAAAGTTAAGCTCAGATGTTGGCATGTTTAACATCACTGCAGAATTAGCTGGGCAAATGCATGTAGCTGTTCGTGCTTTTGCAGGAAAAAAATTAGATGATGCAGCAACTGCCGTAAAAGAAGCCTTTGCTAAATTTGAAAAAGAAGGGATCTCAGAAAAAGAGCTTGCAAGAATTAAAGCTGGATTAGAAACTGGTTTTTATTCTTCATTAGCTAGCGTATTAGGCAAAGGGAGTCAATTGGCACAATATAATATATTTGCTGGCGATCCAGGTTTCACAGAAAAAGACATCAACAGTACCTTAGCGGTAACCACAGCAGATGTGATGCGTGTTTACCAAAAATACATCAAAAACAAAAATTATGTGGCAACCAGTTTCGTTCCAAAAGGACAAATTGAGTTGGCATTAAAAGGTTCTACCAAAGCTGATGTAGTGGAAGAAGCCATCGTGCAAGGAGCTGAAGAGCAAATTGATGCATCGGCAAATGCTACTTATACACCTACTCCCTCTAGTTTTGATCGTAGTAAAGAACCTGCATACGGTAAAGCACCAGAAGTAAAAATACCAGAAGTTTGGACCGACAAACTAACCAATGGCATACGTTTATATGGTATCGAAAACAATGAAGTACCATTGGTGCAATTTGATTTGGTAATTGACGGTGGAATGTTATTAGAAGATCCAAATCAAATTGGCGTTGCCAATCTGATGGCCAAAATGATGACACAAGGCACCAAAAATAAAACTCCTCAAGAATTAGAGGATGCCATTAAACAATTAGGTGCGAGTATCAATTTTTCGGCTAGTACCGAAGATATACGTGCAAGGGTAAATACCTTGGCCAGAAATTATCCTGCAACGTTGGCTTTGCTACAAGAAATGTTATTAGAACCGCGTTGGGATGCCAAAGAATTCGACCTACTGAAACAAAGTACCCTAAGCCAGATTAAACAGCAAGAAGCCAATCCTGGGGCAGTTGCACAGAACAATTACAACTTACTGATTTATGGCAAAGATAATATCCGCTCTAAAAATAGCTTAGGTACAATTGAAAGTGTAAATGCAATTACCTTAGATGATTTAAAAGCTTTTTATGCTAAAAATGTATCACCTTCGGTAGCTAAATTTCATGTGGTGGGCTCCTTAAACAAAGCAGCAATTACTGGTTCTTTAGCCAGTTTGGCCTTAAATTGGAAAAGCAAAGCGGTAACAATCCCTGTATCAGTTATGCCAAAAGCACCCCTAAAATCTCAAGTTTATTTTTACGATGTACCAGATGCCAAACAATCTGTAGTGAGGTTTGGTTATCCTGCTTTAGCCGCTACTGATAAAGATTTCTACCCTGTTACGGTTATGAATTATATACTTGGTGGTGGTGGTTTTGCTTCGCAGCTTACCCAACAACTGCGTGAAGGTAAAGGGTATACTTATGGCATCAGCTCAGGCTTTGCCGGCTCTACAAATGTAGGTACATTTACTATTGCTAGTAATGTAAGAACCAATGTAACTTTAGAATCTGCCCAGGCAGTTAAAGAAATATTAGAGAACTATGGTAAAAATTACAGCGAGAAAGACTTAGAAACCACCAAAGGCTTTTTGATTAAAAGTAATGCAAGAACTTTTGAAACTGCAGGATCTAAGTTGGGCATGTTAGAGAACATCAGCAAATATGGATGGCAACCTAGCTATGTTAAAGAGCGAGAAGAAATTGTTAAAAACATGAGTATTGCGCAAATACAAACCTTAGCCCAAAAATACTTAGATGCCAATAAAATGATTTGGTTAATTGTGGGAGATGCCAAAACCCAATTACCTAGATTAACGGCCTTAGGTTTTGGAGAGTCGATATTGCTCAATAAGTAATGATATAAGTTTATCACCTAACCTCATCTCGAATGAGCGCAGCGAAGAGAGAGTTGATGGAAAGCTGAAAGACTAAAGACTAAAGACTAAAGCTGAAATCTAATGGCGGGTATCATTTAGCGGAGAGAGAGATGCTAGAAAGCTGTTTATCACGTCACGTCATCTCGAACGCTCTTTAGCAGAGAGATCTATTAAGCTACTCTATAGATTCCTTTCCGATGAATCGCAACAGGCTGGTGCGAAAATACGTTTGAAATGACGGTTGGTGGTTCCGTCATCTCGAATGAGCGCCTGCCTACCGCAGGCAGGCAGCGAAGAGAGATCTGCTAGGTTAAGTTCATCGTAATAGATTTCTCCTGCGTCGAAATGACGGTTTGTGATTCCGTCATCTCGACAGAGCACAGCGACGAGAGATCTGTTTTGTGAAGTTTTTATCGTGAATTCTTCTCTATAGATTCCTTTCCGATGAATCGGAACAGGCTCTCGCAAAAAGCTCGTTCGGATCCGATAGCTATCGGATGACGGTTGAACAGAAACCCGGTATTATTATTAAACCGCAGGCTTAAACACGGAAAATAGTTTCTTAACCAGCATCACCACCACTACCACAAGTAAACCTGCTACCAACCCAATTGCAAATTCCTTTATTATAGGGTATAAATTAGGCAATAAATCGTGGAAGTAACCGATATTATGAGCAAAAATACCACCTGCTACCAAGATCAATGCAATGGTACCTCCAACACTCAATATCCTAATAATTACAGGTAACGACTTAACCAATAACCCACCTAAGCCAGCGAAAAAGCCTTTATCTCCCGAGCGTTTAATCAACTGGTGCCCCAAGTCATCCATCCTAACAATTAACGCCACGATACCATAAACGCCAATAGTAGCTAATAAAGCCACTACCGAAACCGTTAAAATCTGCAAGGTTAAACTGCTCATCAATACCGTTTCAAGTGCGATAATTACAATCTCTACCGATAGTATAAAATCTGTAGTAACGGCTGATTTGATTTTGGCCTTTTCTGCATCACGATCGTCTTTGATCACATCCACTGCCGGTTGATGCGTAGGTTTAGGTTTGTGAAAGAAATATTCAACTATCTTCTCCACCCCTTCGTAAGCCAAGTAAAACCCACCCAAAATTAAGATTACCTTAATGGCAATTGGGAAAAATGCATTCAGTAATAAAGCTACGGGTACAATGATAATTTTGTTCAGCAGCGAGCCTTTAGTAATGGCCCAAAGCACAGGAATTTCTCTGGAAGATAAAAAACCAGTAGCTTTTTCTGCATTTACCGCCAAATCATCACCCAATATACCAGCTGTTTTCTTTGTAGCCAATTTTGCTGTTACCGCAACATCGTCCATTAAAGCAGCTATATCATCTAAAATCGCAAAAAAACCTGAAGCCATACCTATATCAATATTTTGGTGCAAATTATAGATTTGCATCACATCCTGCAAACTTCTTTATCAATATCATGAGGATAAAACAATAAAGTTTAATCGATTTAAAATGTTAATGATCCTTCAGAGATTCTAAAGCCTGTTCAGCCATCGTACAAAGTTGTTGCTGAAAGAGATCGATATTTATACTTGGTGTACCTTTTGCATATAATTGCAACTGTTGCGCTTTAACAGTTAATGCATATGCAAAATTTGTTAAACGTACCTCCTTTATTCCAGTTAATAGTTCAGCAGTATCCTATTTTTGTTTACAAGATTGAATATATCTCGCATATCTGCTAATCAGTTCTTCTTGATGCGGCATTAATGATTAAAATTAGTTATTGAATAAGATTGAAAATTGGTTTACCACAATTAGACAAAGAAATAACTGAGCACCATTTGTTGAATTATTAATAGGACTCTACACCTTATTCGTTTGGGGATGAAAATGCAGATTTCATTTGCTAGATGCATAAGTATTTTTACCTAAAAAGAACAAGTAGACTTACGTGAAATACACAAGACAACAATTATTAAAACATCCTGTGATAAATTTAGCAGTAAATAGAGATAATCAAACTTAAAGTTATTTATTAAATTACTTTGCTCATCAAGCAAACAAAACCTAGCGGTAGCAAATTATAGAATGGCTATATTAGAAGAAAGCATCACAATTGACCAATCATGCTTCAATAATCGATAATCAAATGGCCTTGCAATTAGCCAATTACTTCAACAAATTATCATTTAAGAATGCGATAAAAGCCGTACGATAGGTCTCTCCTAATTGTATCGATTTGCCATTTTTTAACAGGATTACATTACCCTCAACTTTTTTAATAGCAGCTTTAGCAATTACATTAGACTTATTTACCCTAATAAAATCAGCTTGATCCAATGCCATTGTTACATGATTTAGCCCCATATACACTACAAATTTTTCCTCGTCCTTATCCGTGTAAATCACCACATAATTCCGAGCTGCTTCAATATGGGTAATGGCTTCATGATCTATATAATGATAAGCACCTTTCGAATCCCCTTTCAAAAACTGTAATTTCTTTCTAGCGGCAGGTTCAATTAGTCTATTTTTTTCATTAAACAACAATGAAGTAACCGCTAAAGCAAATTTGGCAAATGATATAGGTTTAAGTAAATAATGACTGGCATTTAAATCAAATGCAGTTATGGCATGTTGGGTATGGCTAGTGGTAAAAATTAAGTAACGTGTTTTAGCTCTAATTATCTTGGCCAATTCTAGTCCACCTAACCCGGGCATTTCAACATCAAGAAAAACCAAATCAATTTCATCTGCAACATTAATCCCATTTAGTGCAGCTATCGGGTCTGTATATGTGGCAAATACCACCAAGTTTTCTAACTGCTCAATATAGCCAACCAATGCATCAACTGCATATTGTTCATCATCTATGACTATACACTTCAGCTTCATATTTACAAGGGTTCTTAGCCGCAAGTTAAGCTTATTTCTATTAACTTAAAACACTTCATATAGCCAACTCCCCGAGATATACTCGCTATAAGGCCGTTGGTATAATAAATTTTGTTCAAAAAAAATGAACGCTTAAACTTAGGTATAAAATTAAACCTTATGTTCAAATTCTTACAACGCAAACAACCTAATGCCATTGCCGTTACCGAGCTTTTAGTAAAGGCAATGGGTATTAAAGTAAGCAGAACCACCATCGAAAAGAGCTTACAAGATCATCCAGAATTCCCTAGCCTTTTGGCATTAAGCGATTGCCTTAGCGAATGGCATTTACCTAACCAAGCCTACAATATTGCAAAAACAGACTACGACCCTACAGACCTTGAATATCCTTTTATTGCCCATAGTAAAGCCAACGGTGGCATTTTTATGCTGGTGCATGATATTATAGGCAAACAAGTGATCTATAGCGATGAGCACCATTACAAAGCCAGCTATACAGAAGAAGAGTTTTTAAAGCGTTGGAGCGGAATAGCCCTACATGCCACCAGCAACAGCAAAAGTGGCGAGGCAGATTATCAAACCAAAAATGCGGCAGCCTTTATCGCAAAACTTAAAGTACCTGCTTTAGTAATCACATTATTGCTGGCTATTGTCTTTAGTCTCAACTGGCAAGAAATCAACTTAGGCTATAGCTTGTTTTTAGGGCTTAAATTGGCAGGCATTACGGTTAGCATAATTCTACTCATGCATAGCATAGATGCCAATAATCCCTTTGTACAAAATTTATGTAGCTTGGGCAATAAAAACAATTGTAATGCTATTCTAAAATCAGATGCGGCCAAAGTAACCAAATGGTTAAGTTGGAGCGAGGTTGGCTTTTTCTATTTTACAGGATCTTTTTTAGCGCTGCTATTTACCAGCAATACCTTATCCCTATTGCTGTGGCTAAATGTATTGGCCATGCCCTACACCATTTATTCTATCAGTTATCAGTACCGACACAAAAATTGGTGTGTGCTCTGTTGTACAGTACAGGTATTATTAGGCTTAGAATTCCTCAATAACCTAACTTTAAATAACAGCAGCTATAATTTAGAAGCCCAACCTATAACTTTAGCCACCATTATAACCCTAGCCATCAGTTTCTTGCTACCCATTCTGGTTTGGTCATTTTTAAAGCCTTTGCTATTAAAAACCGCACAATACCAGCCCCTTAAACAACAACTTAAAAAATTTAAATACAATAGCAGTCTTTTTAACCAAGTATTAACCAACCAAGCCTGTTATGCTGTACCAGACGATTTGATGCCTATTGTGCTGGGCAACCCGAATGCCGAAACCACCATTACCATGGTGAGCAATCCTTTTTGTGGTCCATGTGCCACAGCACATGCCGAATTAGACCAATGGTTAGCTATTAGAGACGACATCAAACTCAAAATCATATTTACTACCGCAGACCATGATGATGACGAAAAAACAAAAGTAGCCAGACATGCCACCGCTTTAAGTTTGTTAAAGGATACACAGCTCCTAGCAAATGCCCTTAACGATTGGTATACACAAGGAAGCAAAAAATATGAAGCTTGGGCAGAAAAATATCCCATTATGTTTAATGGAGAAATGAAAATTGTGACTGAAAAACAAAAAGCATGGTGCAATTTAACTGAAATTGCCTTTACGCCTACCATTTTGGTAAATGGCTATAAACTGCCAGAACCCTACCGATTAGAAGACATTAAGTATCTCTTGACTTAGCATAACAGAAAATATTTTGTAAAAAAATGGTAGCTCCGGTTCGAAACGTGCTGCCACCAAACGAGTGCCAACGTATATCGGTACCGCCCTAAGCAGGCCAGCGTGGAAGGCCTACACAAATAACAACCAAAACTAATAAAATTCAAAATGAAAAAAGTAAATTTACTCAGCAAAGCTGAATGAAAAAAGTAATGGGTGGATCCGAACCAGAAGTAGGTGGAGAATATGGAACTTGCTCAGTAACGATAACTTGCGATTCAGGTTCTGTAACCTGCGGCAGTAATAGTGGACTTTGCTACAAAGGGATAGCATATGTACAATGCGATAGTGACCCAAAAATCTGGTGTTAAAATAAAACACAAAATTTTAGCAGTATTTAGTAATACTAAGTACTGCTAAATAATAATATTCATTATGAAGCCATCATGGTTTTGCCAATCACACCCACTAATGAATAAATCATGACAGCTTCATAACCATTGAAAACAAATTTATACCCATGAAAACAATATTTATTTTTCTCTTAACGATTTTAACACTGCAATCAAAATCGCAGCTTAGTACTAGCCCAATAGCTTTGCAAAAAGTAATTGGTAATCTACCAGGTGAGGGAGGAATGAAACCAACCATTCTTGATACTACAACTACGTATCCAGGAATTCCAAATCAGATTAAGGATTATATTGTTAAATATATTAAACTCAGTAATCAAGATTTTTTTGGTCCCTCCAACATTTATATGATGATTGGGAAGTACCAAAAAGATTCTCTAATGGTAATTGTGGACGCTAACTTCAATAAAAATTTTTCAGATGATCGAAGATTAATATTTCCAATTACAGCTCAAAATAAAACACAACAAAGTATCACCATTAACAAATCTGTTAACGGAAAAATGTTACAATATATCATAAGTCCACATCCTTATTCTACAAGTTTCAAATATTCTAACAATATAGAAAACAGGCTTTATCTGATGGTAAATATATATGAGCATCTCAAGGGGAATATAAATGAGGAAACTATCTTTATAAGCAATGCAAAGCCTTTTGCAAATTATTCGAATAAGGAATTGCTTACAATTTCAACTTCTTCTGGCACTAAATTTTCAATGGGAGAAATTATCCCCATTGCCGACAAAAAAATTATAATAGACAGCATAACCCAATATGGAGAGTATTTGTACTATAAAGAAATTAATGAAATTAAGGACTCAACAATCATGGGTGCAACGGTAGGATTAAAAATCGAGCCATTTGAAGCTAATGGCATTTCTCAAGAAATTATAAAAATACCATCATTACAGAAGATACAATTACTTGATTTTTGGGGAACCTGGTGCGTGCCATGTAGAGAAACGCTACCTAAATTAAAGCAAATCCATCAGCAATATAAGGATCTTGAAATTATAAGTATTGCATTTGATGCAAACAACATGGTTGTAAACAACTATATCAAAAAAGAAAAACTGACTTGGAAAAACATATTTCAAGGATATGGCGATAATGAGCATCCTATCATAACCAACTTACATATAAGAGCCTATCCTACCTTTATTTTAATAGATAAATCTGGTAGAATAATCTATAGAGGTGAAGGTGCTGAGGCAATCAGCGAATTAAATGAAGTTCTTCAAAAGATTTTTAATTAATTGGACGACGATAAAATAAGCTAAAAGAAATTCTCTACGATAATGAACTAAATTATGGGTTTAATGTCCGTAAATGCATTATATCTTAACAACCTATGTTTAAACTCTTCTTCTCCAGAGTTCTGAGATATGGTGCTTGCCTATCTTTTAACAAATGTGTTTAAACAACTAGCCATTTTAGTCGAATAATTCAATTGTAACGTTAGCTCGCATTAAATTCCCTGTTAACATTTAACCTATATTCCCTGCTTACAAAAATGCAGTTTTAAGTTCCTTGTCTTAAATCATCCTTCGATATTAAAAACTCCATAAACCATCTTGTCCTTTCTAACGGTTACTTCGTACTGCCAATAAGTGCCTTGGTATAATAAATTTTACCAATCACTATTTACTAACTAACTTTTAAGCTGCAATTGCAATAAAGGGCAACAAGGTTGCAACCAAACTGCCCTTGTAACGTTCATGCAGTTACCATAAATACATGACGCTAAAATAATTCTGCGTGAAGAATTAAGAAACCTTAAACACTTAACCTTTAAAATTAAACATGAAAAAGTTAAATTTATTGAGCAAAGCCGAAATGAAAAATGTAATGGGTGGCATCACACCCGAAATGGCAAACTGTGAAGTACCTGCTTGGAGACAGATGATCTTAGACCAGGAAGGAAATTGCAGGTTTCACAATTACACCTTGTGTTTAAAATGGTGTTCGCCAGAGTTCTGCGATATGGATAGCGCTTGTACGCTTTCAGAAGCGTAATGCACATGCAGTGATTTAAAACTATTGCCTAATGGTTAAAAATCAGCAATGCATCGCTAATCAAGCAAGCACAGTAACGTTCATGCAGTTAAAATAAATACATGACGCTGAAGTAATTCTGCGTAAAGAATTACAGAACATTAAATTATCAAATCTAAAATTAAACATGAAAAAGGTAAATTTATTAAGCAAAACCGAAATGAAAAATATTACCGGTGGATTAAGAAATGTTTGCGATGTAGACGAATGTGTAGTTGTTTACGTTAGCGATTATGGAGGCTATCATTTTGAAAGTGGTTGCGGTGAGTTTAGTACCTGCGTAGCCATACCATGTGGCTCTACTTCATTTAACAAATGTGTTTTAAGCAGCGATCCATTAGTAGTCGATTAATCGAATGTAAATATAGCTGGCCTAAAATTGTCAGCTATATTTTCTGTTTACAAAAATGACACCTTAAGTTGTTGGGGTGCATAGCCCACCTTATATTAAAATACCTTTTTACCCTCCTGTCCTTTATAACGGCTATCTGGTATAATAAATTTTACCAATCCCTTTATACTACTTGAGTTTTAAGCCGTACAGATGCTGAAATAAATCCGATAGCTGGCCGATCAGCAGGAAGATTGAGCCTAAACTGCGTGCTTAAATTATATTATTTTTCAATACTTATTATCGAACTCTAGTTAATAATTATCCTAATTCTTTCGTTTCATTAGATTTTTACAGTTCAGAAATGAACAGCCTAATTGATATCCCAAACGCAGAGATGTATTTAAGGTTTTATCACCAAGATTACAAAATGCAGCACATGGCAAATGGATTAGCACGATTTTATTTTCTCTATAAATATTGGCTAAAATCTAATTGATAGTAGAAATGTTGATACGTTAGAAAGAAGATGAGTTTAGCCGCTTACAAAGAGAAGATCATGCTCTTGATTTTTTGGCAAATTGGTGTGCCACATGTTTAGCAGACTGTAAAATGCGTAATCCATTAGCTGAAAATATAACAATAGTGGCCTTGAAGCGTTCGCAGTTTCTGTAGAGATGATGGTCAATTGAGGTGTAAACAAAGCTGATGCAGTAATGCTTATTCACGAATGAATGGAATAGATCGTTTAGGGGTCAAATGTTCAAGCAGTGAGTAACTATCGCTCTTAAAACTACCTTATCAGTAGAGGTGGTAAAATAATCGGCAAAAATGTTGCTATTAGGGAGCTAGACTAATTAAAAAAAAGCAATTCAACAGTACTAATATCAGCTCCCAAGGCTATCAACAAAATTGTTAAACACCTCAGCAAAAACAAGCTATTTCTGCTTCCCCTAAAAACCCATCTTGTCCTTTCTAACAGCTACTTCGTACTGCCAATAAGTGCCTTGGTATAATAAATTTGGAAGCTAAAAACCAAGGGGCTAACTTTTAGAAAAATATTGTACAAAAATGGCAGCTCCGATTCGAAATACGTTGCCAAAAACGAGTACCGACGTGTATCGGTATCGCCGTAGGCGAGCCAGCGTGGAAGGTTCGCAAAAACTTACAACCAAAACTAATTTAAAATGAAAAGTTCAAATTCTCTCAGCAAAGCTGAAATGAAAAAAGTAATTGGTGGTCATCCAGACACACCTTACTGCATGGCCGGAAACCCATGTCATGTACACACAAACGTTGTACCAGGGGATGATCATTGGGGAGAGGTAGATGGCATTTGTGTGATGGAGATGCATGGTTCAACTGTAATGTGTGGCTGTTCAGTGGGCAGATTAAGTTCTAGCCATAGAGAGGGAGATGGTTGTTGGGGTGCACAACCTTTTGAAAGCTAACTGAGCTTATTTCCCCTGTGTAAATACATAGGGGGATCTTTTGTATATCCAAATAAACAATCCGTACAACAAACTTACTTTATGAATTTAGGATAATGAAAGCCAAATATTCGAATCTACTAAAAATTGTGCTAACCAAATTTGACATCAAATATTCAAAACTAGCTTTAGAAAGAGATTTCATAACTAATCCTAACAACAATAATTTTTATGGATTAAGCCAACTAATTGAAAAATTTGGACTAAAAACAGATGCTATACCAACCAGCTTTAAAGATTTCTTACAAGTTCAAAAACCAACATTGATTCAACTTACAAAGCCATTTGGCATTTGCGCTGTATCAAAAATAAATGGTGATGCCATCGAGGGTGTAGATGATAAAGGAAATAAATTTAAATATCAAAGTGCCTATTTAGCACAGAGATGGTCTGGTAATGTGATGTACATTACCAAAGATGAATTCCAAAAAGTAGAAACAGTATTTATTGAACAAGTCTCAGATTATTTCAAATCAAACCTCGAATGGTTTGTCTTGGTCGTTTTAATACTATCTTTTTTCAAGAATTTAGTATCAGATGGCTTTGCACCTGCTAGTTTAATCCTTTTTATCACAAGCTTGGCAGGTCTAATCATTAGTCAGCAATTGCTAAAATTAAAAGATCCAGATTTTGAAAGTAAGATTTGCACGGTTATGCAAAAAGGCGATTGCAAATCAATTACCAGCAGTACCAAGTTTCTAGGTTTCTTTGATTATGATAAGATTGGTATTGTCTATTTTTTAGGCTTTTGTGCAGTTCCCATTTTTTCAACTTACCAGGTAGCGGTTCCTCTACTTTTACTTATTTCGGCAGGTGCAGCATTATTCCCTATTTACTCTATCTATTACCAAAAGTATATAGAAAAAAAATGGTGCATCTTATGCTTAATGGTTCAAGTCTGCTTAATTGTTAATTTTTTAGTGCTATCGTTCAGCTACCAAGACCTAACCATTAATTTAACCACAGCATTTAACTTGGCCTTATGTTTTTTGTTTATGCTCATAGTATCTAATTACTATTTTTCTACCGTTTCCTCTAAAAATGATTATACCATAACACTAAATAGACTGAACAAATTTATCAGAAATGAAGAAGTATTCAACTTTCTGTTAGATAAAAATGAAAAGCATAGCGGTGATAGAGATGAATCTACCATTATCGTTAAAAAGGAAAGGGAAAATGAAGTCATATTTGTAACTAATCCCTTTTGTAAACACTGCAACGAATCTTATAAAATAGCCAAAGAACTCATCACAACTAATGATAGTTTTAGTTTAAAGATGATTTACTTGTCGGGGAAAAATGATATTGCCCATCTAATTTGTAAGCAATTTATTTCCATTTATTTCCTTAAAGGAGAAGAAGCTTATTTGAAAGCAGTAGAAGAATGGTATGATTGGGGTTTTAAGGATTATAAGAAATGGAAACTCATCTATGAGATTGAGGAATATGTTAAGGCTAATGATATATTAGTCGCAAATGAAAATTGGGCCATCAGCTCTAAAATACATGCAACACCAACCTTGTTATTAAATAATAGAATCGTACCAGTTGAGTATCAAATAGCCGATTTTAAGTATTTCTAGCCACTAATATTCAAAAAATTGAAAAAATTCCCTTTTTATAAACAACCCGATCAAATGGATTGTGGCCCCACTTGCCTACGCATGATTGCCAAGCATTATGGGAAAAATTTCAGCTTACAGCGTTTAAGAGAAATCTCTGGCATTAACCGCGAGGGTGTGTCCCTATTGGGCATTAGCGAGGCTGCCGAAAAAATAGGTTTCCGTACCATGGGCAGCAGGCTTACCATCGATCAATTGGCAGAACTCGACTTGCCGGCCATTTTGCATTGGAACCAAAACCACTTTGTGGTACTTTATAAAATAAAAAAGGGCAAATACCATATTGCCGATCCAGGAAAAGGATTGATGGAATTTACTTTGGCCGAATTAAAGTTGCGCTGGCTGAGCGCCAATGGAGCCGATGGCCTGATGTTTGGCATTGCCCTGATCTTATCGCCTACCCCTGTTTTTAACAATCAAGAAGCAGATAAAGCTGAAGGCTTAAATTGGAGCTACCTGCTACGCTACCTTTACCGTTATAAACAACTGGTAATTCAGCTATTTGTAGGTTTGGGCGTAGGTAGCCTTTTGCAGCTCATTATCCCCTTTTTAACCCAATCTATTGTAGATGTAGGGATCAATACCCGTAACCTCAATTTCATCTACATTATTCTGATTGCGCAGACCATGCTCTTTCTGGGCAGGATGAGCGTAGATTTTATTCGCTCCTGGATCTTGTTGCACATTAGTACCCGAATTAACATCTCTATCCTTACCGATTTCCTCATCAAGCTGATGAAATTGCCCATGAGCTTTTTCGATACCAAGATGACGGGTGACATCATGCAGCGAATGAATGATCAGAAAAGGATCGAGTCCTTTTTAACTGGCCCAACCCTGAACATCATATTCTCACTTTTCAATTTGGTGGTCTTTACCGTGGTTCTTGCCTATTATAATGTAAATATCTTCTTTATATTTTTACTGAGTTCGGTATTATACTCGCTTTGGGTAGTGGCATTTTTAAAGAAGAGGCGGGAATTGGATTTTAAACGCTTTGACATTTCTTCCAAGAACCAAAGCAGTGTGGTACAGCTCATCAGTGGTATGCAGGAAATTAAGCTGAACAACTGCGAACAGCAAAAACGTTGGGAATGGGAACACTTGCAGGCTGGGCTGTTCAAATACAGCATCAAAAGTTTATCATTGGGCCAGGTACAACAAGCTGGTGCTTTTTTTATCAATGAGGGGAAGAACATTCTGATTACATTTTTGGTAGCTAAAGCGGTGATCGATGGGCAGCTCACACTAGGTGGTATGATGGCCATCCAATACATTGTGGGGCAGGTAAATAGCCCTATAGAGCAATTATTGGGCTTTATACAGCAGTTACAGGATGCCAAAATCAGTTTAGAACGCCTCAATGAGATCCACCAAATGGATGATGAAGAACCGGTAGATCAAACGTTTTTAAACGAATTGCCCAATCTTAAAACCATCAATCTCCATCAGGTTAGCTTTACCTATCCGGGTGCAGGTAATGAACCGGTATTAAAAGGCGTTGACCTAAATATTCCAGAGGGAAAAACAACCGCTATTGTGGGTATGAGTGGTAGCGGAAAAACAACAATCCTTAAATTATTACTGCGTTTTTATACACCACAAAAGGGAGAAATCAAAGTTGGGCCAACTTATATCGATCAAATTGGCTATCGGTACTGGCGGGGCCAATGCGGCATCGTAATGCAAGATGGATTTATCTTCTCTGATACCATTGCCAAAAATATTGCCGTAGCAGACGAATATCCAAATATGGCCAAGCTACAGCATGCCATCAAAGTGGCTAATGTTGGCGATCTCATTGATGGGCTTCCACTTGGCCTAAATACCAAAATTGGTGCCGAAGGCAATGGCATTAGCCAAGGCCAGAAACAACGGATCCTAATTGCAAGAGCAGTATACAAAGATCCCGAATATATCTTTTTTGACGAGGCCACCAATGCGCTAGATGCCAATAACGAAAGTGTGATCATGAATAACCTGGAATCATTTTTCAAGGGCAAAACCGTGGTGGTAGTGGCCCACCGATTAAGTACCGTTAAAAATGCCGACAATATCGTTGTCTTGGATAAGGGCATAATTATAGAACAGGGATCGCATATAGAACTCACCAAGCTTAGGGGAGAATACTACAAGCTCGTAAAAAACCAATTGGAATTGGGAAACTAGGTTAAAGCGCCGAACCGTTACAGAAAAACAAATAAAAACCAACTCATGCCTACAGAACAAATAAGCTATCGCAATAGTGAAGAAATGCAGGAAATCATTTCTAGTGTACCCTCGTGGATATTAAGAAGGGGCATTTCCCTAATTCTTTTTATCCTGCTTTTAATTGTGGTTTTGTCTGCATTTATTCGTTACCCCGATGTAGTTAAAACCTCGTTAAAGGTAAACTCCCTAAATTCGCCTAAGGGTGTAATCAGCCACCAAACGGGCAAACTGGTCAAAATTCTGGTCAAAGAAAATGAACAGGTGACCGAAAAACAGCCGCTTGCCTATATCGAAAGTACGGCCAACCACAATGATGTACTATTGCTGGCCAACAAACTTAAAATACTCCATAACCAATTAAATACGGGGCAGGAACTTAAAGCCGAACACCTGTTGCAAAACCTGCTTAACCTGGGCGAATTACAGACCAATTACCAAAGCTTTTACCAAGAATACCTGCAGTTCATCAATACCCAAAATGGAGGTTTTTACCTTAAACAAAAGGCCTACCTAGAAAAAGATCTGGCCGAAATCAAAAAACTGCAGCAGCAGATCAACCAGCAGCGTCAAATCCAAGAAAAGGAATATGCCAATGCAGAAGAAGAATATCAGGCCTATCAGAAGCTGAAAAGCAAAAATGTAATCTCTAACAGTGAGTTTAAACAACAGGAAAATAAATATTTAGCCAGCAAGTACCCATTGCAGCAAAGTAGTACTGCCCTACTTAACAATAATACAAGTTACCTGGCCAAACAACAGGAGCTTGCCACACTCGACAATACCATACGCGAGCAACAGGCCAAATTTAGGCAGGCAGTAAACAGTATGATTACGGCTACAGATACTTGGTTGATGCAGTATGTGGTATTGGCCCCCTTAGCTGGTAAGGTAGGTTATGCGGGTATATTGCAAGAAAACCAACAGGTAACGGCCAACCAAGAACTGTTCATCGTTAATCCCGGCAATACCGATTTTTTTGGAGAGGTACAGATCCCGCAATACAATATGGGTAAGGTTGCCCTGGGCCAAAGAACCTTAATCAAATTAAAAAGTTTTCCATTTGAGGAATACGGTATCGTAAATGGCAAAATCAGTTACATCACCGATGTTGCACTTAAAGACAGTGTATTTATCGCAAAAATAGATTTTGGAAAATTCGAACAGAAAAATCCAGACCACCCCATTATACTCAAAACAGGGATGATGGCAGATGCTGAAATTATTACCCGAGAAAGTTCCTTGTTGCAACGTTTTGCCAGAAACATGACCAAGATGTTAAATAGCAATAATTAGCCATGGTAGGCTTCATCACCTCAAACACCCCATTTCATCACTTCAAAAAGAGCTTTCGTATGATATATTTGTTTAAACAACTTAACCTCAGTACCTTATACTTAGTTTCTATTTTTTGCAAAAAAAGGGTAGTCGGTTGCAACGAACTACCCCAACGTATACCGACGTTTATCGGCATCGCTTAAGTAAGCCAGGCGTGACTGGATTACAAAATCTTTAACAACCAAAGTTAGATTAAAAGAATGAAAAAACTAAACTCACTCAGCAAAGCTGACATGAAAAAAGTAATGGGCGGTGGTGTACCTGCATGCCCTTTCGACGCCTGTTGGCTAGTAACAGAAGGTTACCAATGGCCAGATGGCTGTGCAGAAGGTTTCCATTGCGCTGCCATACCCTGCAATGGAGGCTTATCTTCTTACAACAAATGTGTATTAGATGGTGGCGGACCATTAGAATTATAATTTTACCTAAAATCACAAAACATGAAAAAAGTAAATCTGCTCAGCAAAGCTGAAATGAAAAATGTGATGGGCGGCAATACAAGCACAACCGCCTGTAGAGCCAGATGTTTCAATGGGAGTTACGTAAATTGTGGAGATGACCTTCTTAATTGTGTATCAAGAGACGCAAGCTTAGAGAGCGGTGGAGACGGCTTTTGTAGCTTGGGAACCACCACTATTAATTGTAATGAGGTAGCCGTTCCGGGCGGGCCAGATTAATTTTTGTAAGAAAAATAATAGTATACCTAACCTCATATAAATTACAAATGGTAAAGAGGCAAAACACCTCTTTACCTAATTTCTCTCTTTAACGCATACGCCTACCCTAAAAATCAATTCGCCCAACCCAACATAACTCAGCACCTCAAGCCACCTAAAGACCAAAAGGGTCTTCTTAAACCCTCCTGAAGGCCTAAGAAGAAGGCATTATCCAAACCTTAAGCCACACAAAAGGCTTTTTTACTGTTTATACCAATCTTTAATAGCTGCAAAGCTGTTTGTTGCTTTCGCCTGCACTGCAGTTAGGTAGGCGTTCTTAGCAATGGCAGTGCGTCCTTCATGTTGCGATAACAAGTTTGTGGTCCTTGAGCCTGTTAAACCCTGCTTACCACAGTTAGGAGTCTAATCGTTAACAAGAGCAAAAAATAAGGGCCAGCCATCCTTGCCGACCCTTAAACTCATTTAACCCAAACCAATTTACGCTTGTAAAAGAGGTAAACTAAGGCTGCGCAAATGCCCAGTATCAGCCAAAATGCAATCGCCCCTAAACCAAGCTGCTTTTTGTCTTTCAACGCAGTTTTTACTTTACTGTGCTGATCTTCGTTAAATGTTAATACCTTGCTCGTTAATAGGTGTTGCTCATTAATTTCGCTCAACAATTTTCCCTTTTGTGCTTTGCTACGTATCCCTATTCGAGTAGCCTCGCCTTCAAAGCCAGTTGTTGGCGAATATTTAACAATACCTTTAGGCCAAAAAACTACATCTATGGCCGAACTACCCGTATCTATCCTAACTTTAGCGGTATGCGTAGTGAGCACTTGTTGCTCCTTTTGCTGGAGTTGCAGCAGCTGATCAGTTGCTGTTTTTTCCCTTTGTTTGTTTAAGCTGGCACAGCCCCAAGCCATAAACAATACCAATACCATCATATAATTTCTCATGGCACCACTCCTTTCTTTGGCTTAGTAAGCCAATCGGCATACAAACTAAGGGTTCTTTGGTGCCGTAATTTTCGGTACACCCCATCCCCCTCCCTAGCTCCATTAGCATTGGTATTGCCCTCTATCGTGTATAGCCAATTTCCCTTATTGGCTTCTACCAATCCACAATGTGCTACACGACCTAATTTTGGGTAAAATATCCCAAATAGGCTTGCGGGCAAGGGCTTTAGGATTTGCCGCTGTCTAGGAAACAAAGCTGGGCTCCAAGCCGTACGTGGTTGCGTAAAACCTGCTTTGCCGAATACCCAACTCACAAAACTGGCACACCAAGGTTCTCCTTTTTTGTTACCTGTATAGCTTAAGTAAGCTTCTACCCTGGCACCATCATTTTTACCAGTGGCTTCCCTAACCCCCAGTTGCGAGCGAGCAATCTCAATAATGCTAGTTTGGAGATGGGCGTTTGGAGATTTTAGATTGGAGTTGAGCATTAAGAAATTGGAGTTTGGAGATTGGAGTTGAACATTCCTATTCGAGCGTTTTCGATTAGCCAATCTCACCGCAAACCGCTCCACCCCAAACCCTACACCCTCCACCTTCCAACCTTCCGCCTTCCCACCTTCATCCTTCCCATCTTCCACCTTCCAACCCTCCACCTTCCAACCTTCATCCTTCCCTCTTCCTAAAAAATCGCTGCCAGGCTCAGTAAAGCCCCAGCAAATAACAAGGCAAAACATGCCCAATAGCCTATAAATTGTTGCCATAACGTTAAGTTTTTAAATTGTGAAACCATCGAGTGAATTGAGGGCAGGCCTATTTTTGCCCAAAACCAATGCATTACATACCAGCAGCCGATTACCAATAGCGTAAAACTAAGCATCGAGAATAGCCACAGTTGCCAGATACTCGGATCTAGTAAGCCTAGTGTACTAAATTCGCCCTGCAGCCAGATGGGCATCAGCTGCGCCAACAGGCATAGCAGCAATACAGCAATGATTTTAACAAGCGGCCAATAATTAACCGCCCTTATTTGTGTTTCTAATTTTAAAGTTTTCATGATTTTTATCTTTTTTAAAAATGCAGCCCAACAAATGTAGGGCTGCAGACTTTGTACATAAATTGGATTAAACGATGGTTATTGGTGCCACATAGGTACTTGGCGATTGTTTAGTACCCTCGCGATAAATGTAGAATAAGTAGGTGTGAACCACTTGCCCCGAAAAATTATCTGGTATGGATAAAGTAGTTCCCCCATCTCCTCTTAAACCTGCATCAGTGTAGGCCATAAAGAAATTTTGGGTTTCATTGTACAGCAGCACCAGCATTTTATCGTCTCCAAATGCGGTGAGGTCATTTTTCAGATCAGACCAACTGATATCCAGGCTACCTGCCACCGTAGACGTGATGACTACATCTGCAGGCTGTGTAAGCGTACCCTTACTGATCTGTACCAAAGACTTGTCTACTTCGTAATCTGGATATGCACCTACCAGGGCGTAGGTCATGGCATGTTGTATGCCCATGTTAAAACCCGTTGCCCTACCGGCATTCTGGCCCTTATATCCGAGCAATAACAAATCTTTAATTGGCCCCATAAAAGCCAGCACTGCTGCAAAACGTGCACGCTGTTCGATCTGTTTTTGAGATGCCGGCTTTTTGCTCAGCTTTGGCAATCCCTTAATGTAGTTGATATTGTTCCAACTACTTCCAATAATACTTCCGGCCTTGCCAGAGAAGCCTCCATTGGCTCCGTTTCTAATTGTTCCCATTTTTTTAAAATTTAAATTGTGAATGTGCTCTGATGGCCGGCCGGTACACCAAAACAACAGCACAAACCTAAATCAAAAATCTGCAACTAACTAACAAACAGCATGTTGTGATTTAATTTGACCTACATTGATTAAATTTGAATGGATTTGAAATGCTAATTTCGCCATGGTATGCACTATACTGGCGCAATGGATCATCATTGGAAGCTAACTCTTCCCTAAAGTGATTGCCTTTTGTTCGTCTCCGCTTCGGGAAAAAGACGAAGCTTTCCCGAAGGCTTCTCGAACGCTTCCCGAAGCAGACAGGACTATTTCCCGAACAAGACTCGAAGCGGAGTCGAAGAATTCCCGAAAAAAAAAGAATTTTTAAGATTTGGATTTTAAAGCAGCTAGCTGCACTTTTAAATCAGCTGAGAATTTATCGCGAGCAGTAATAAAGCTCTTTTTTTGCTCATAACTTACGCTGAGCAAAAACGCTTTGGGGTCTAGTATCTTCTTAGCTTCGGCTTTATTTGAGCCTTCTGCTCCTTCTTCGGTTGGCGCTAAAGTTTGCTCGCCAACAAATTTTAGATAAGTCTTTACAATTCCCTCCGCAACCTGAGGTAGCAGGATAATACGGGTGCTTTTAGGACCAGGATGCTTAACATCTTTGATCGCTGCAAAATTGACGATGAAACTACGATCAACCAGACAAAAATGACTAGGAGGAAAAAGAGGTTCCGAATCCGTAATATTATGGTTCCAACCATCAATTTTTCCTGTAAAATCAATAGCATAATAGTGTTTATTGCAGCAGAAAACACAGGCAATATCCAATAATGCGGCATCAATAAGCGGTTTAATTTCCAGGCTAGCCTCCTCTTTGTCGTTAGTCATGGCATGCGCTAAGGGCTCAACAAAATGAGCTGCTGCTATGGCGTTTTGTGCTTCGGGCTGCTCAAGAAGTATGGGTACTACCAACTCTTTCAGCTCGGTTTCATTAAGCGCTTCTAGTGTTACATGTGCTGGTAAAAGTAGCGCTACGGCAAGTTCCTTTTCTGCTTTTGCTATTTTTAATTTCCCTTCTTTAAAAGATCCGTAAAAGCCAAAAAATGTATTGATGATCACCAATAAAGTCAAAACTGCCGGAAAGTATCTCCTGAACCAATTGGTCTCAAAAATATTAATGGAAAAGCAGAGAAAATAAAAGCTGGCTAAAATAAATGCAAGAATTGCTGGGAGCAACAATCCTGCGAAAAACTGTTTTTTGATGCGTTTTTTAACGGCTGCATGCCAAGGATAATGCGCATCAAAACGAACCGTAATCCAGTAGACTACATAAGTTATCGAAACCACAATCACACAGCTAACCAACCAGGCCACGTAAAAAGCTGGTGTAACCAGCGCAATTTTGTGGCTAAACCTTTCTATAACGGCAAGTGCAACATAGGCGAGCAGGGGCGCTAAGGGAATGATGGGCCATTTTGGATAAGTAATGGGCCCTTTAGATGCATTCCAAATCAGACTGTTGAGCATAGGCAAACAAGATGGTGAGACTAAAGTTAAGCCTTTTAGCTCAAATTCGCAATTGCAAGCCACATCGAGCTGTTGCAAGAGCTAGTTGAATGCTACGGCTTTAATTACCAAGCCAGCTATGAGAGCCTGGTAAAAACCTAAAAAAAACGTTTAAACACACATCTTCCAGTTCGTCTCAAAATTTTTCCATTTCATCCAAAATACTGTTTCAGCAAGCTCAAAACGATTAAATATTTAGAAATTTTGCTTTCAACTATATCACGTAACCTAAAACAACATGGAAAAATTCCCTTTTACAGCTGCCGGCTTTAATGCCCTGCAGTTGAAATTTTATGCCTTAACAGACCAATTGCTAATGGCAGAAGCCGAGTACATTAAAGACGACTTTGATGAGTGGATGGCGGCAAATTTTGAGTTAAGCAACAAACAGCTACTGTTTTTAGCCGCTATTGATGCTCGGCTACATGCGCTGTTGGCTTCCCTAACCTATTTTGCAGTTAGCAATCGGCTGCCCGTTGTTTTACGCAAAGCAGACCCTCCAGCAGATGGCGACGAACAAGGTAAAATTATTTGGCCAAAAAGCAATCTAACAGCCACTTGGAGTACAAATAATGCTTATTTAGCTACTGGAGCCTTAGAGATCCACATCGCCTACCAAAATTAGTAATACATCGATAAAAAACTGTACCTAAAACCGGTACAGTTTTTTACTGACCCTCGTTCAGCGATTCGGCTAAAATAGAAGATTTGTAATAATACCATTTGCCTGCAATCAGCTTGCATTTGATCTGCTTGCTTTTACGTAGGCGGTACAGCGTACTGTCACTGATGTTGAGCATTTGTTTAATATCCGTACTGTCTAACAATTCTTCTTGCTGATGGGCATTGCCGGCAGCCCATAACGCTAATATTGCCAGCATCTGCTGCTGTAAACCTATCAGCGTTTCTAAATGTTTAACTAAGTTTTCATACATAGGCTTTTAGTAATAAAATGAAAAAGCTACAGGGATGATCGCTTAGCTAAATTTACGAGGGCCATGCATTTTTTTAAAATAGTTAATCTTATAAACCGCAACCTATGAACCTTACTTATTTTATGAACCATCTGCAAAACATGGTACAGCTTAGCCCTCAATGGCAAGCAGAGCTCAAAATCAGAACCAAAGAAATAACTGTCCAAAAAGGGAGCCTGCTACTTTACCCTCAGGATATCTGTAAACATATCTACTTTATCCGTTCTGGTTTTTTTAGGGTTTTTAGCACTGAGAATGAGTTGGAAGAAACGGTAGATTTTGCTTCGGCAGATCATTTTGTAACCTCACTCCAAAGTTTTTTTACCCAGAAAAACGGCAAAGAAGGCATTGTATGCGAAACAGAAGGGATTTTACTGCAATTAAATTATTATGATATCCTGGCACTGCAAGACCTATCAGCAGATTTTTTAAGGCTCAATAACCTCATCCTACAGCAGTACCTCTTATTGCTCAACAAGGAGAAGAATATTTACCGAACGGCCAATGCCACCGAGAAATACCTTTACCTCTGCCAGCAATATCCGGGCATCGCCAATATCGTTAGCCACAAACACATTGCTTCCTATCTGGGTATTGCAGCACCCACTTTTAGCAATTTATTAAAAGACCTATTAAACAAACACAACTAAACAAGCCCTTATTTCTTAAGAAAACCAAACTCCTAATTGCACGCTGGCTACCGAGCTTTGATTAAGCCCTTGCAATTATGACCTCGAAATATGCTTATCGGCAGCGCCTGCAATACCTGTTATTTATGTTAAGGCACAAACAGGCAGGCAATGCCGATGCGCTGGGCAGCAGGTTACACTGTTGTAGCAGAACCGTAAAAAATTGTATCGCCAAATTGCGTAAAGATGGTTTTGTGATTAAGTATGACCAGGGTTTGAAACGATATATACTGGAAGAAGATTACAACTAACCAAAAATTAAGCATTATGAGTTACCAAGAAAGCATGATAAGATTGACAATAAATTATTGTGGATTAATAGGTTACTGCGAGATTATACCGGGATATTATATGTTAAAACCTAACACAAATCCCAGCCACGGCTCGCCGCCGCCGTAGGGCTCCTTCTTTATCCTTGATGATAAAGAAGCAAACAATCAAGCCCGCAGTAGCTAGCCCTAGGGCCATCATCGCACAAAAGGCGGCCACTCTTCTGCGGGCATGGCCAACGCTCTTCGGGACAGTGCTGAAACAAATCTTAGTACATTATGAATGTGGGTTAATCCCTCTCCCCTAACATGCAATAGCTAGGGTATGATAAGGGTTTGAAACGATATATACTAAAAGGAGATGATAATTAAAGAAGAACTCGTCATTGCGAGGTACGAAGCAATCTTACAAAGCTAATATTGAAAAAAGATGAACATTAAAGAAGAACTCGTCATTTCGAAAAATAAACCAATCCTGACACAATCACAATTAAAACCTTGTGAGACAATATTTTACTATAGTATCGTACAGGGATATGGTATGGTAAAACCCAACACACAACCTTGCCACGCTTGCCTGCCGCCGTAGGGCTCCTTGTTTTTCATGGTAGAATGAAATTTTTAACGGTATGAAAGATTGCTGCGCAATATATCCTTGATGATAAAGAAGCAAACAATCAAGCCCGCAGTAGCTAGCCCTATGGCCATCATCGCACAAAAGGCGGACACTCTTCTGCGGGCATGGCCAACGCTTTTCGGGACAGTGCTGAAAAAAATCTTAGTGGAATATGAATGTGGGTTAATCCCTCTCCCCTAACATACAATAGCTAGGGTAGCTAAATTCCTAATTCTACGAGAAACCCTTTTAAATTGGCAACCGATTGATCTTCGCAAGTTGAATAGAAATATTTTGAACAAAGACATAAAACGCATTGGTTGCCGAACAATGGGTGGGTGCTAAGTGGCGTGGCGTGCTACGATAAAGTACGAGTGTTGAGGGCAGGTGGCGCCAAGGCTGCGTTGCCGGAGTTAGGGAACATACCTAAAAACATAAAAAAATGAATACGTTAGTTACAGCAAAATTGATAGACATTACCAGCCATCTTTATTTAAAGGTAATGCTTGCCGCTATGGCACTGCTGCTTAACCGTATGCTTTTTTTGTATGGGCTTGTGTTGGTGCGGGTCATCACCATCATCAGCTTTTGTATAAGTACCTACGCCCGAAAGAGAGTCATCAACCGCGTAATTCACGATCGTAAATATGCCACCTTCCCGATATGCCCGAATGGCACAAAAACCATTCGGGAAAGGATTACCTACACATCGGCGATGTAAAGGAAATCAGCGAGGTCTGCTCAAAGACAACACAGCATAAAAATATTTTAATTAATGGTTGCCTATACCTTAAACTAGGTAAATACAATATGAAATTATTTAAAAAAATAACAGGTGCAGTTGTAGCAATTGCACTTGTATTAACCGCTGTTTTTGCTTTTGCAATTAGTGGAGAAAAAACTTCTACAAATTATAATACCGCTACTGAAAAAATAGCTGATGGACCAGGAGATTATTATTTCAATGGTACAGACTACACGGATAAAGATTCGTGGGGTGAGATGCAAAACACTGAATTTACTTGTGGCGCAAATAGCGAATTACCATGTAAAATCACTGTGCCTACAGGCTATACTTTACAAGAATACCTTGATGAACATGCCGCTAATATATTAGCCGTATCTGATGGTGAAAGAGTAGCTGCACCGTAAGCAATAGTAAGCATTAAAAAGGATAGGCCGATTGTGCCTATCCTTTTTTGTGTTTTATTTTGGGTTTTGAGGCATACCTGAAAATGCGATTACATCTTCGGGCAGCGGCAAGGCAAACCGCAGGTCGTTGGCAGGTAATTTATACAGTGTACCATTAATATTTCGCTCTAATGCAATATTAGCCCCTTCTTTGTTTAAACGTTTAATATCTTGCCATCTCAAATTACGCATTAACAACTCTTTTCTTCGCTCCATTAAAACAATGGTCAAAGCATCTTTCTCATTATTTACCTGATAGGGTATAAAAGTACTTAGGCCACCAACTTTCGTGTAACGTGTTTTTAAAAGTGTATTTAACTGCATAATGCCCTCTGTAAATCTATTGGCTCTAACTAAACACTCTGCTTTAATCATATACATTTCATTGGTGGCTATACCAGTAAAAAGGCCTTGATTTTGCGCATAACTGCCTCTAAAACGATAAGAATTATCAGTGTTTTTTCTAAAGAAAACCTCCTTTCTCAAATCCGTATCTCCATAGGTGTTATATAAATCTGGTAAAACTTTATGTATAGCTATATTTAAGGGCTCTCGCTGGTAGAGCATTTTGTTAAAAATAACCTCCTCGTTATTTAGTAAGATTGGATAATTCACCGTAGTATTTAATGTGTTATAGTCCATTAAGGCAGCATTAAATTGCAGGCAGGAATCTGCATAAAGCAAAGCATTTGGATAATCACGCATAGCGAGATATGTTCTTGCCAGCATCCCTAAGGCGGCTGGTTTAGAAGCTCTCCATTTAGAAAGTGGGCTACCTGTTAAAACCCTGGAAGCATATTTAAGATCGTTAATGATGTAATTGTAAGTATCTGCTACATTAGCCCTAACAGGGGTTTCATTAAAGTTTATAGTACTACGCAACGGTACACCTAAATCTGTGTTGGCTGTTGCTTGATCAAAAGCAGGACTCCAAATATTAACTGCATCTAATAGTGCGCTTGCTCTAAAGAACAATGCCTGTCCTTTCAAATCTCTCCATTTAGGATCTTGCAGATTGGCGTTCTCAATTCCATTTAATACGGTATTACTATGGTAAATGGTAGTATATACCAACTTCCAATCGTTTTGGGCTTCATTGGCACCAAAAAGATTTTCTCCTGCCCACACATACATATTTTTATAGTTTTCAATTTTAATATTTCCCCAATCTGTAGCTGTTAGATAATAATCGTCGGCACTGATTTCTGCAGCAGAAGGTACGGCATACATTACCGTATAATTATCTAACAATGCTTGATAATCTGCAAGTGTACTTGGCACAGCTAGTTTCTTATCTGGCTTTTCGTCTAAAAACTTCTTACAGCTGCCTAGTAAAAATGTTAATAGGATAAACATCAGCATACCTATGATATACTTTCTATTTATTTTTATGGTATCTAAAGCTAAGTTTTTCATCTGTTCTATTTTTTTGGTTATCGTATAGTTTAACTCGTAACTAATTTAGGGTAGCTCTAATGCCGATAGCGAAGCTTTTTGGAATAGGCATAGCATTGGTGCCTTCATATCTGGTTTCGGGGTCTATACCCAATCGGTTTGCCTTCCATATCACACCCAGGTTATTGGCATTGGCTAAAATGGTTAAACTTTTAAAGGGGCTTCCTTTAAACAAGCTTCCATCAAGTTCGTAGCCCAAGGTAATGTACTGTAAGCGCACATGATCTGCTTTTTCTACCAGCACTTGTGAACCTGTATAAAAATTATCTCTGTTAAGTACCGCTGGATAAGGCATAGCTGGCACATTGGTGATCAATTCATCTCCGGGCTCTTGCCAACGTAAGGCATAATCTGAATGGCCCTGCCCTTGTGCAAACAAATTGCTATAGTTAATAGATTGTCTTCTAAAATAGTAACCCAATTTATAAGATAACCTAGCGGTTAAGGATAGCTTTTTGTAGTTAAAAGTATTGCCTAATGAACCAAACCATGTAGGTAACCTTGGTCCTTCATAAACCAGATCGGTAAGTTGGGTATTGGTACCTGTTAACAAACTGTAATTCTCACTTATTTGCCCATCTACATAACCCATAGGTGCTCCCGTTTGCGCATTAAGGCCTGCCCACTGATAAGAGAACACACTAAATACGGGCTTACCTACTACCCCAGAAATGCCACTACTGCCTACAAAGTTGCTTCCATTCTGTGAACTTAAATAGTATTCGGTAATACGGTCTTTGTTATAGCTCAGGTTTAAATTACTCATCCAACTGAAATCTTTTTTAGCTAGCGCTATTACATTCAGTTCAACATCTACTCCTTCACCTTTCATGCTTGCTGCATTTTTAATCACACTTGTACCTATGCCACCTGTATAGTCTATCAGTGCCCTACCATAAAGGTTATTACCATTTTTAGCATAAAACTCTACACTTCCTGTTAAGCGATTGTTAAAAGCTTTAAAATCTAGCCCCACATTTACCACTCTAGTAGTTTCCCATTGCAAGTTAGGATTGTTGTAATTATCAAAACGAGCATAGGGTGCTGGTGTAAATACCGAATTGCCTACATAAAAAATGGTGGTTACTGCACTTAAGCTTTGATCTACATTGCCACTAAAGCCATAGGTACCACGCAGGCGTAGGTAAGGTAATACTTCAGATTTGTAAAATGTTTCTTTGCTGATTTCCCAACTTGCCCCTGCAGACCATAAGGGGTTCCATTTATCATTAGTTCGCAGCCCAAACAAATTAGAGCCATCTCTACGGGCACTTGCGCTTAAGGTATATTTTTGGTTAAATGTAAAAGCAGCATTAAGATAGGTAGAGGCAAACCTACTTACCCGATCATTAAGCACTTGGTTATTAGGGATAAGGGAAAGTGCACCAGTTATAAATTCTGGATACTGTTGGGCATAATCTACATGCCCGAAAGTAAGGATATCATCATTGTATCCATAAGTACGAAAACCATGTGAGGTAGTCTGTGCAGATTTAAGTTCGTTTCCCGCAATTACATTTAGCTCAGCCTTATTCCAAATTTTATTATAATTGATTTGCCCCCTCAAGTTGAAACTTTTTAAAAGACCATCGTTAAGATCGAGCACGGCGCCATTTGGCACCTTATAAATCGGGTTTGCATCAGCTGCGCTAACTTGCGTATAGGTATTAATCAGGTTACGTGCAAAAAAGCTATCCTTGCCCATTAAATTGCGCCCGTGTGTTTGCTGTTGTTCATATTGGTACTTAACATCTACCGAAAGACCAGGCCATATTTTGTAACTTATACCTAAATTAAGCAACACATCATCTTGTTGAGAAGTAACTAATTGTTGTTGGTAATCTGTTAATGGATAATAATTCCAGTCGAGCAATTTACCATAGCCTGCAGTTTCGAGGTAAGTCTGTCTCTTTTGTGCAATACTTAAAGCGGTTCCATCTTGGTCTGCGAAACTAGCATAAGGATATAAGCTATAGGATGCTTGGTTAATGCTACCATAGGTGGGCATGCCCGATCTGTTTTTAGAGCGGGTATACCACAGCCCCGCCTGCACTTCTAGTGGTTTTAATACTTGCCATTTATTATCGAAGCGCATATTTATCCGTTCTGTTGTTTCCTTATTGGTGCTTTGCCCACTATCGTAACCTGCTGTGGCCATCCAAGCATACTTGGCCCCACCTCCGTTTAGGCTTAAGGCATATTGCTGATGGGTTGCCTTGTGGTAAAAATATTTTGCAAACTGATCCCTAACATCAAGCTGCCGTAATTGAGCGGTTTTATCCCTATAGGCTTCTGGTGTGAGCTTACCTGCCGTTTGTTGTAACAGCAGCTCCACTACAGGCGTTAAAGGAGGCTTAGCCACGCTATTAATCCTAGAAGCATAATAACCTTTACCATATAGCAGTTCCTCCACATCTATAAAATCTGCTGTAGCCATCTGCCTAATATAACCCAAGTTTGGTTCGTTGGTTTGTGTAATATTGCTACTAAAATTTACGGTGAGCGCTTGGTTAAAGCGCCCTTTTTTAGTGGTTATTACAATTACACCATTACTTGCCCTTGCCCCCCAGATAGATGCGGCCGCTGCATCCTTTAAAATGGTTATATTTTCTACATCATTTGGATTGATGTTTTTTAAATCTCCATCGTAGGGAAAATTATCTACCACAATAAGTGGTTCCTTATTTCCCTGTATGGTACTCAAACCCCTGATCATTAAACGACCACTACTGGTACTGTTATCGGCAATTAAACCATTGGCAATGGCGGGCAACCTACTTAACACGTTTGGCCCAAGCTGTTGGTTAAAGACTTTGTTGCTGATGTGGGCAAATGAGCCTGTTGCCCTTTCTTTAGGCAATGTTTGGTAACCTGATGAGATTTGTACTTCTTCTAGTGTATTTACTTGGGCTGTTAATACCACCAATAATGGCAAGTTACTACTGTTACCAATGCTAACCTGCTTTTTGCCATAGTTTAAATAGGAGATTAGGAGTACTGTATCTTGTTTTCCAATTTTAAGTTTAAAATAGCCTAAGGAATCAGACTGGGTATAAAATTGTCCATTAAGGGTACTGATATTTGCCCCTTTTAGCGGGCTATGGTTAAGACTCTCTACCACCTTGCCGGTAACTATTTGTGCGAGGGTTTGGATTGGATTTATCAAAAATGCAAACGTAAAAATGCAAATCAATGCGCTAAGCGCTATGCGCTGTTTCATATCAAATTCTATTAGATAAACTGCCTAAATTATTTTTTGGGATTACTATTGATCACGAACATGTCTAGCATTCGGGTTTCTTCAGTTAGTGCTAAGCCATAATTACTTAGGCTTGCCATCAGATTAGCTTGGTTAAGCTGCCCATCAATTTTGATATCTACCTTATCCAGAAAACCCGTCTCATCTATAATTAAAAGCGGGATGCCGCTAAGGGCATTAATTCGGTTAACCATATAAGCTATAGGATAATTGGTAATGTAAGTGTCTTTTTGTGTTAACCATTGCTGCTTGGGCTCGCCACCTTTGGTTTTAAGCGCATTGCCATCGCCTGTTAACCTTAGCACTAAACATTTTGTAGCTCGTTTTGTAATTACACCATTGTAACTAGAATTTGCATTTAGCTCTGTTAACATGTGCTTATAAAAAGTAAACTCAGCCATGGGCGCTCCCCGTCTGGTATATGAATACAGATCATTACTATCGTTAAACGAATATGGGTGTTCATCTGCCTTAACCAACTCTTGTTGAACAATTGCATCGCCCTCTACCACACGCCTCTTGTAGGTATAGGCAATTCCTTTTTCTTTAAATAAGGCATATATGCATTTCTCGTAGATTTCTATTAAGGGTAAATTGGTACAAGAGATGCCAGTTAACTGTTTATTGGGAGCTATAAATTCTTTGTGCCCAGCAGGTAAACCATCATATATGCCTTTAAAAAATAAGCTATAGCTTTGAATAACATTTGCGGCTAATAACTGCTCTTGCAAAAAAATATGTGAACCCTTAGCTAAGTCTATTTTTTGACGCAAGCTTTGCACATCTCCCTTAAGTAGGTTTTGTATGTTCGCAAAATTAACTTGGTCGTTGCCTGTTGCAGCATGGTAGCTACCATCTGCTGCTATCCATATTAAATGAGGGATAACTAGGTGTGGAAATGCCTGTTTTAAAGCTTGGTCTGCTGTTATGGTTACTACGTTAAGGTCTTTTACCGTGCTATTTGTATTTAAAAAAGCAACCGCCTCTTTAGTTGGCGTATTGGTTACGGCTAAAATATTCAATTGATCTTTAAACTGCTCCTGTAAATGGTGCAACTTGGGCATTGCAGCTATACAACTGCCACACCATGTAGCCCAAAAATCTAAGATCAGTAACTTGCCTTTATAGGCTGATAGGTTTTGTTTGGTAGTTTTACCGTTTTGGTAAATGGTATGTTCTTGTTGCCAAAAGCTTTCGGGTATCTTATCCCCTACTTTTAGGGCCTTAATTGGCTCTTGCGCATTGGCGGTAAACGCCACTAGCGTTAATATCATTATAATATAGTTCTTCATTGGTTTGGTTTTGGTTTAAAAATTTAGGGCATAACACTCCCCTTTGGGCTTTAAAGCCTTGTTTTTTACGTGGTTGCTTACAGTTGGCAGGTAACAACGATTTGTAATCCTGACGTGTACCGATCCGATAGCTATCGGATTTACATCGGTAGCGTAGTCGAAGGATCTCTTTTCATGTCCCGGACACATCCTTGCCTCGCCTCATCGGCGGCGATTGCCTACTTCTTTTCCATTGATGAAAAGAAGCAAAAATCTAGGCTGCACTGGCTCAACTAAAAATCCAATCGTTACGCTAAACAAAAAGAACTCACTGCGTTCAAACAGCTTTTTGTTTTTAACGCTACACTCCTTGTCTTTTCTTAACGTTTCCCCACTGAGGCCAGTCCTTTATCCCACATCGTCATTGCGAGGCTGGACAAGAGCGAGCCGCGGCAATCTGTTTCGTGAAATAAAAAAACGGGCAGCTCCTTTGCCGTAGGCAAAGGCTTAGCTAAAACTATTAACCTAAATAAAATTATCATGTGCTACCCGCTTATGCGTTAGCTCAAACCGGGCTTTTGATAATAAGCTTGAATAGCTGTTTTTGTGACTGGATTGGGTTTGGGAGAAATGAAGAAACAATAGTATCCCTAAGTGCTTTAAAAAGCACTTTAGTAATTAGGTTTACGTTGGTTAGTTTTTTCATTACTCATACTGGCTATATGAGTCTCGTGGAATACTAAAGGGCGGGCCCTACTTCTGCCGACAACGAGGTACTAGCACTAGAACCATGACGCAGCATCAATAGGTACCCATCCCTGTAGATTGTGCAAATATACACAATAACAGTTATGGGATTAATCCTATCGTCTTGCGTCGTTAAAAAAGTGCTAGTTTTCGTTGACAAGACTCTTGAATAAATCCAAATACACCCTAAGGTGTTAATATATTTAAATCGTTATTTCTATATTATGTAGTTATTATAACAACAAATATAGATAAATATCATTCATATACAAATATATTCTCAATTAAATTAAACGTAGTGTATTTTTAATTTGATTATTTAAGCGTTGTGAAAAAAGAAACATTAACAAGACTTGGTCTATACTTATCAAAAAAACCTTTAAGTCAAGCTAAATTAGCTAGAAGGACAGGGATTTCGAAAGATAGGATTAGCAAGTTACATGTCGACATTAAATCACGACCATCTATTGAAGAAATATATTTGATAGCGTTAGCACTTGAAGTACCTTATTCAGAAGTAGTAGAATTTTTGTGTAAGGACTTAAAGTTAAGACCTGAAGAGGAATGGGACTAGTTCCCTACGGGTAGTCAATTACGATATTGCAAAATCCCAGACTAAAAATAGAACCACTCCTAACATTATTGATTGTTTACAATGTCCCATCAATAAAAAGTTGTTTCTCTAATCTAAATATTGATTTGTCAAGTTTAATTTCATAGATACGTACATGGGGATAAACCTGAAGTAATTTTGTAGCAAATTCTAATTTGTCCTTTTCTGGAAACTTACATCCAAGGATTATTTCCTGAATATTTTCTGGTGCATAAGGATGAATTTTTCCTGTTCTATATATATGTAATAATCGATATTCATTTTCATGCTCCCAAACTGCCCATTTAGTATAAAACAAATCTAAAAAATGATGACTTCTTTCGTCTGGAAATAATGGAACAGTGGGAAAATCATCTCTATAAATTACCTTTCCACCCATTCCAAAAACCTTCGATTCGATCAAATACTTAGTGTCATACCCAACGCAAAATCCTCTGTGAGAATCCGCATAATAAGACCACATCAATAGATTTTTCTCATCAGTGGTTAGGCAAAAAATCCCGAAGTCTCTACATGTCTTATTATATGTATCTCGATCGTGTTCTTCAATGTGGTCAGGATTATTTATAAGTCCCTTTTTTTGGTTTTCAAAAGCATAATGATGTAGAAATGTATCGTCAGCTTTTGGATATTGACGCTTTGCAAGCTCTAAGCATTTTATAAAGATATTATCTTCGATTAAATCTTTAGGATCGTATCTGAAAGGAACCGCCGAATCATAAGGATCATTAAAAGTGTTAGCAGAAGGAATAAACAATTCTTTCTTTAAGAGAGATTGAGTGGCATATGACAGCGAAATTTTTTCTACTTTATTACAATAATTAACATCCTGATAATTTCGATACTTATATAATATGGGTGGAAGATCGAGTTCCTCAATTAATCTAACAATACTCATGATGTAATTAAGTTAATGTAAATAGAGAGATTAAATAATATAATGAAACGGAATTAATAACTTAAATCTTCAAAAGTTTATATCATGATATCTGTATAATTTTTTCAAGAAAAGAAAGTTGACTATACAACTATGGCTCAAGGGTTTTGTGTATTATTTAACTAAAACAATCTGCTTAGCCTCGTTCACCACGATCTGTGGTTTATCATTATACAAGACTAGCTTACCAGTTATACAAACTTTTTTGTTCAAAAATACTTTCTCTGGTTCTTTAAATTTTTCTAAGTCAGCCTTGTAGATAAAACAGTTAATAATTGTTTAGGGAACTCAGCACCCAAATTGATTAGGGTTAAATTTGATAATGCTCTGGTGGTATAAACGGAATCGCAAATGGTTACGGTTTCACCAATATGCTTACTTACATCTTTTATGCTGATTGAGGTTTGGGCTTTCGTAAATACAGTAACAGAGCATAATAAGATGATGAAGGTTAGTTTTTTCATAGTTAAATATAGGAAATTTCATTACAGCTAATTAAAAAGAACATTATATTTAATCAGAATTAATCCAAAAATGTTGGCATAATATATAGAAATGTACGGCTATTTCTTAGTCCATAGTTTTGTCTTTACCTTCTTCACGTTGGTTTTTATCATTAATGAACTTGAATAGTTTAATAATAAGTTGTTCTAACATTTTTGACTCTTTCAAATGATGCCAAGTAATAGTTCCATTTGATACAGATTTATGAACAAAGTCTGCTAAGTCATTTTTGTATCTTGAAGCTAAAGTTCCACCGTCACCTTCATTCATGAATTTTCTTTTAGAAGAACCCTTCAAGGTAAATTTGTCATGAAAGCTTGTACCTAATTTTTGCGTCGGCTTTAGCTCATTTAACACGGCTTCTATTTCTGCGGCTTCACAACCAATGCTATTCGTAAGCCAAGATTGAAGTATAGATTTGGGCAGAAGGTTCTCAATTTCGGGCAGCCCTGTCTGATGAAAGGTAAAGTTACCCTTATTTTTGTCTAGTTGCTCGTAATAACTATACTTGGCTTGCTTATTAAAATCCGAATCAGCCAACAGGAAAACATTGGAGTTTATGAAGAATGTATTGATTTGCTCATCGAGTCTATCTGGATCAGTTTCTTTGTTTGTATCGAAGTTATAATGGATAAGATTATTTCCTGCATATTCAATAAAGCTGTACTGAAATCCCTCTATTGGCTCTACTTTACTTTTATTTGCTTGGCAATAAGCTTTTAAGAACGCTCGCAGGTACAGTCTATCAGTTATGCCCTCAACCCAAATTGTACAATTGCTAATCAGAACTGAAGTATTTAATACCCCAAGCATTTCAAGTGCATGCTGCCCGTTGCCATCAAAGACGCTGATATTGGTGGAATCTTTGTCCCTCCTTGTGAAAACAAATATTTCTGTTTCAGCCGAGCCTAATAGAGCCTCGCTTAAAATATGATTTGAATGGGTGTTAATAAAAAACCGAAGCCCTTTTCCAGTAATCGTTGAATTTTCAGAGATTGCACGGATCAAAATATTTTGGAAGCCAGGATGCAGATTATTTTCGGGTTCATCTATAAATATCCAAGCTCCTTTTTTAGCGGTAAATATTGGTAGCAAAAGTATGATGACCGCCTGTATCCCATCACCAAGGTCGTGTATTGCAATGTCGTCGTTGTCTCCTTCAATACTGATCATCACATGGCTGTTGGAGGCATCAGAGCCTTTTACAGCAATCATATCGACCGACCTCGATTGAAAAAATATATCGCTGAGGAATTTTTCAAATGCGCCAAAATCTTCTCTTTGAGCACGGTGTCCATTACGGGCTGCTTCAATCTTTTCATAAAGATCAAGCCCTGTTTCAATAGACAATTTATTATTTTCGGTGAGTTTATATTGCTTCTGTAGGGTATCTTTAAAGATAGTCGTTTTATTTCCTTCAAGTTTCCTCGACGCCCTCAAAACAGGGATATAGATCAGGCTGCTGTCGTGATACGGTTCAATATTAAGTTCTGCTATTGCTGCCAACCAATTATCCAGTTTGACTAAGAGATTAAGTGTCAGATCTAGGTTTAGCAGCGGTTCATGTGGCTGGTTAAACCGCAAGAAATTATATTGAACCCCCGGTATTCCTGCAGGGTTGGGGGTGTCAAAACTATATTGACCGGTCTGCTTTAAACCTAACACAATATCTTTTATAGTACTAATAACGGATGAAGCCTGAGAAAATTGATCTTTTAATTTAGTAATCTGATCTTTCAAAGCAACGTTTGAAATTGCCTTTATGATTTCTAAAATTAATTTTTCAAGATCAAACAACGCTACTTGGTCATTGGTATTTATTCGCCTTTGGAAGTAGGCTCTTAACTGCTGATTCAATTCAGATTCTTCAGCTGAATGAGTGAAAGAAAATCTTATAAAACTATCCTGCTTAACTTTATCACTTATGCCTTCAAAAAGGATATTACCTTCGTGCATTAATTTGTTAAGGTTCGTTGGAGATTCGATCAAGACTTTGAAATCAATGTTTATCAAGTTACGTATAAAACGGCTCTTCCGTGTGTTGTTAGCACCTACAACGATGTTTAAGTCCTTGATATCACTCAGGTAATTTGCCTGAATTTGGTCAATGTAAAATTCAGATGATACGTTACCATCACTTTCCAAGCGTAAATAATTCATTCATAAAAATACAATAATCAATCTACACTTCGGCAAAAATCAGTTGTATCACTTGGACATTGATCAGCATTTTAAACTCATCCATCCTTTTTGAGCAGCAAATTTCTTAACAAATAGATAAAAATACACAATAGTATAAATCCATGGCTAAAGTACTAACTGAAAATATGGCAAAAAATATAATGCTCAAAATTAAGCACACTCTCTTATCAGATATCTAAAACCTGTGAAAAATGAACTTGCCCCTCTGAATGTCAATGACATTTAAAATAATTAGTTGTTGAATTATGAGTATAATTACAATGATAAAAAATGTATTCATAAAATTGTAAACAAATGTTTTTTTTAGAACAAATACAATATTTAATTTGTATTATTGATAATATTTCTAATTTTCAACATTATTTAATCGATGGACGCACAAACCACAATTAATAAAAAAATACCGACTCCAGACCTTTTACCAGAAGTATCAATTAATAAGGATGTTTTAAAATTGTATGCAAATGGCTTCCAATGTGGAGCTACATTAGGTGATTCTTCTATTATTTTAAGGCTGAATGATGCGCCAATAGCTTTGGTTTCCATGAGCTTACCAGCAATGAAAAGTTTACATAATCAGCTTGGAACAATACTTGAAGCGTACTCAAAAGGAGTGACATCAATTTTATCATTTGAGGAATTACAACAAACAGTTTCTAAAAAATAATCAACAATGTCTGGCCAACTAATAATTCGTTCAGTAATTTCAAGTAGTGAATACTCTGTGAAGCCTATTGAAACTGAAGCGTATTTAGAATTTTATGATGCAACGGTAAATATCATTCAAAATGCTTTCTACATCCATCCTTCTTTCGAAGATGAATATCTAAAACAAATTGATTTTAATTCAAATTATAATTTGATGGTTTTTAATTCTCTAAGAAAAGAGGAACTATTTATTACCGCTATAAGAAACCTACGCAAGAAAATAAGTTGGATTACGCTAAATAATGATTTCCAGAATGGTGATATTTCTGAAAAGGAATTTGATCATGAGCTTGAGCAATATCCTCATAAATATATAATAGATGTTAAATTATTATCTAATGAAGCTGACATCAATATTTTGCATGATATCATTATTAAAGTTGACGACGGTTTTACCATTGATGATGTTTCAGAAGTGTTTTCATTGGATGTAACGGGTTGCTCTGGAATTTAATATGAAATATTTCGGAGAACATCAATCTATTGAATGCGGAGGAGCTAATGTTATTGCTAAGAAAATAGTTAGCAGTTCTCCTCTAAATCATGAGGTCTTTGGAAAATGTCTTAAATATATTTGTACCAGAGACGGTGAAGCTGAAATTGTTAAAGAATTAAATCCTAAAAAAACTCAACTAACTCATCCTGTATCAGCGTTAAACCATGGCGATAAGATTGTTGCCAATTCATTTTATGTTTTAGAAAAGGGTTTAAAAGCAAGAAGACTAGTTAAAGTGAAATTCTCAGGAGCGCATAATGCTAACAAAATCATAACTGAGAATTATACCTTTGCTGAAATCACTAAACCTTATCCCATCTCTACCAAAATTGAAAACAGAATACCTCTTGATTTCATAAGTCCTTTTAAGCAGCTAGCTAAATAGTGGCTCTCCATAAAACAATATGTTTAGGCTCATTCATCACAATTTGTGGCTTATCATTATACAAAACCAATTTACCTTAATACATATCTTTTTGTTAAGGTGGTTTTTCTGGTTCGTTAAATTTAGCTAGGTCTGCTTTTTAATTACTGTAGTCAATAAGAATTTAGGGAACTAGGTGCCACCTAAGATGCTAGTGCAGCATCTTAGGTATTATCAAATTCAAATTCTTCTGAGATTTCTAAGTCTCTTGCATGTGTGTTGTTAATTCAAAGCCCTGATAAAAAATGCAGCTTTTAATGGAATCAAATTTATAGGTTTGAAAGCCATTAAAGCAAAGGGTTATCGGATCCGAAGATGTGTGAATGTAGAGCAAAATCGCGCTTTAACTTTCCATATTGATGGTTGAGAATAGTACTCTCATTAAACGGAATGTCCTCTTCCTCACAGATACTTTTCTCCACTTGATGAATGTCAACCAAACCCCAATCACTTACCAACTGATTTTTTTTTGAGCCAGGGTAACGTTGACTGATTTTGTAAATCGATCTTGCATTCTTCTTTATATTATCCTGATTATATCGGTTTTCAAGCCCAAGATCAGCATTGAACAACACTGATTTTTGATTACCACTGTGATTAAAAATGTTAACCCGATATGGAGTATCATCATCAACATAATCGTGTTGAAAAACATTGCTTTCGTTATAATTATCAAGGTACGGATGATAATGCGTGGCAAGGGAAAATGGTCTCATATGCTTATAATTCTGATTGCAAGGCTGACATGCAGGGATAAGATTGTAGAACGACAAGGCCAGATAAGGATAGCTTGATTTATCAAAGAAATGGTCGTAACTGACGATTGCCAAATCCCTTTCACTATCTTCCCACACTAAATCCATATTGCAATAGACACACACTTGTATTCCTAGCCATTTCAGAAGCTCCATACTGGCATAGCTAGTTCTCCAATTGGAGTAAGTAAAAACTTCATTCAGTAATTCATAACCAAAGTTGTCGACGTTTGCAGTAGAAGACACTAAACCCAATTGGGCATGTAATGCCTCGAGCTGTGCAATTAAAGCCGTAAAATCAGCTGGATGACAACAAACAATATCTTTGGTTAATTGATAGTTTTCAGCAATAAGCGTATCGTAAAAAGAAGTTTCCGCGACTCTTCCAGCAAGAGCATGAACGTTCCTTTGATCTGTAATACGTTGGGGAAGTGAATTTTTCCAATATCGTCCCATCGCCTCACTGAATGGACTAATTTTACCCCAATGTTTTGTTAGGATTTCATCCAGAGAATCCGACTTACCTGTAGTTATTCTAACCATTCCTTTTTTTATCAAAACGTTCCTTCAAAATTCCTTTTAAGACAGGTTCACCTATTCGATCTATAATCATTTCGATACCCCTATCGTATTTATTTGACAAATCATTTTCCAAATATCCAATCACTTCCCTTTTGATCTTGCGTTTAGCAAATCTGCTGGTGACAGAATCCCCTAAAAAAAATGCTTCAGTAAAGAGCGTGTGGATATTGCCACCAAAGGTATCATTCTCCATATTTTTGACATTGATCACTTGTCGGTTTTCGATATCCTCTCTGACAAGCAAAATGATATTTTCCTTTGATAGATCGCTGATGATAAACGGCGAATGGGTGGTAATAATAATTTGGATACCGGTTGTATCAAGCAGTTCTGAATTTAAAAACTCCAATAAAAAAAAAATATAATCGCGTTGCCATTCTGGGTGGAAATAAAGATCGCCCTCATCGATCAACATTAGGACATTTTTATTTTTAATGTCATTTAGAACCGCGTAAAGCCGTGAAAAGTAAGAAATCAAGGATTCTTCACCTGCACTTAATGATGTCCACCTGAAATTCAAGAATGGCATATCAAGTGCTGTTCCATAATGTTTATCAAAAAGCTCATGGAAAACATTAGAACTGGTAGAGAAAAATAACGCATTGCCTTTAACTGAAAGATGTTCCCAATTTCTCTTAAAAAAATGCTCCAATCGTTCTGCATTCTCCAACTTTTCCAATAAAGAACTATTTCTACTGCTTCTATCGAGTTCAGCTCCAACTGGGGATGCACTAATTCCTCGCTCAATTTTTGAAATCAGTCTAGAAAACAAGCGACTGAAAAGTTCATAATCTTCGTCTGCATATTCAAGGGTATTTCCAAATACATCTATGATTGCATTTTGCCAATCGGTGTCAAGATGTAAGTCATGATCCAAGAAATGGTCTAGAAATATCAACTTAATTAAGTACTGGATGATATTTTCATAAAAGCTAATCTTGCAACGCTCTAGTTCAGGTGTATTCCTATCTTTTTTAAAGAGAAATCTGTCATGATATTTTCCATTGATGGAATACAGTCGGTCCCAGACCTTCACATCATTCGTCTCCTCGACACTTTTACCAGGCTGTTTTTTTCGAGCGTTTTCTTTAATAGTATGATGCAACTTTTGATAATCTTTGTCTGATAAAAAGTGAAGTTCCATTAAAATTTCATTCACTCGTTGAAACGGGATATCTGGCTTTACTTCAACTTTATCAAGTGCGTCTAAAAAATCACTTTGCCTCTTCAGCTCTGAATATTTATACCGTTTTATCGAACCCAAAAGTCTTATTTTTTTGTTTCGAATCCGATTGTTGATCTTACCGATATTTTCCTTCAAAAAGCCGGTAGAAATATTGTAATAATTCACCGTTTCCTTCTCATAATAATCCGTTTCTAGACTATTGGAATAAAAAATCGTAGAGAAATTTTTGATCCGGTCCAGTACTTTGGGATATTCCCTAAAATAGATTTCCTCTATCTCAAGCCCCGTATAATTCTGAACCAAGTATTTTTTTTGATTGATGATGTTGATATAAATTTTAATTGAATTTTCATCCTTAAAAAAGATCACGTCGTTTTCTCGCGGCTCTTGAAATCGATTTTCCTTGATAAAAAGTTCTTTTATATATCGCAGGGTTGTAGACTTACCGACACCATTCTTACCTACGATTCCGGTAACTGAGGAAACTTTATTCCCAAAAAAATCCGGAATAAAGTCTTCATTCAAGTGTATAATAATTTGATCGACACCGTCTAAGGTTTCAAATCTTACATTGAACCTAGGATCAAAACCTAGATACTGGTTGCAGATAATACCAAATTCAGATCCAATGTGGATGCCAATGAGATTCGTTGAGAAACGTTCCATGTTGTAAGTTAAACTTATAAATTAGAAATTTCTAATTTATACCTTGAATTTGCATCAAACGGCTAGTAAGCCTGTAATACCAGAGACATTAAAATACTCCACAATGTTTTCGTTTTGAAAGTTTAAATATTGCACCTTAGCATAGGAATTTAGTTGTATACTAATTAATCGATTATTATCATCTAAAAAATCTTAATTACTTAACACAATCTACTTAGGCTCTCTCTGAACTAGGCAGGTTGGAGCAAAAAATATGATATTCTATTACACATTTTTCTCTTCTTATTATTAACATTGAGCTATTCAAAAGAATAATCAGAATCCTTATCCAAAAAAGAAATCCCATGAAAGTGAGATATCGAAAAACCTTTTTATCAACAAATTTTTCTATTTTTAAACATGGTCTCTACACAGCTCTCCAACCTTAAAAAACAGTTGATAAATCGAAAAATGTCTTTACTAGTTGGCTCAGGCTTTAGTAAAAATGTTGATCCTGCTTTTCTCACTTGGGATGAATTACTTTACGATCTTACTTATGAACTTTATCGCTTTGAAATTGATCAAGAATTTGAAATGCAGAAACGTAAGCCTAGAGCGAAGATGGGGTACGGACAATATGCCAAAGAAAAAGTTAAAGAAATACTTCAACGAAAAACTTATTTAGATGTAGTTACTGAGTATAACAAAAAAACGAATTTACCTGAAACAATTGCCCATTATATAGAGGAAAGAACACCGAATATTATCGTTGAAAAGGAAAATTATTACCTCGAATTGAAAGGAATTCGGAGAGTTCTAGATGAATCAAGTTTGGCCTTACATAGGGGAATGATCAATTTACCTTGGAATAACATCTTTACGACAAACTATGATGAGCTACTGGAAAAATGCACCGACCATACTTTGCATGAACAAATAAAAGAGGAAATCAGCATACTTGAAATTGCGAGAGAAGATATGCTAGTGGTAGTTAAAAAACTCTCCAAGCAGCTTCATGAAATTGAAGAAGAGGTAGATAGAATTGAAACGAAGATAGCACTTATAGATAGGAAAATCTCGCGAGGAAATGAAATTCCATTGTTAATTGACACCGATGGGTCTATTCTTTCCAAAGACAAAAAAAACTATGACAGACTGCGTAATAAACAAGAAGAATTGGCTGCACAGCTAGATTTTAAAGAGGAAGAAAAACAACTTAAAGATCGTGAGATAGATTTAAAGTACAAACAACTTGAAAATACTTTTTGCCTAGTGACACGATCAAAAGACTTACAGATAAAGAAGAACAAAAATATCATCAAGCTTCACGGATCACTTCGCACTGCGGAAGAAAAATCGAAAAACGTATTTGGTTTTGACAATGATTTTAAAAAGCACTATATCATTGCAAAAGAAGATTATCAAACCTATCCCGAGGACCATGAAGCATTTACCCAGTTGATGAGAATTTCCTTATTACAGGAATCGTTCTGTCTTGTTGGTTTTTCTGGAGTAGACCCTAACTTTTTAGCTTGGGTGGGATGGGTACAAGATCTCTTAAAGCGTCAATCAGCCCCCAATATAGTAGAACAAAAGCAAGACAAAATTTATTTGATTGCCCTCGGATCGGAGGAACTTACAAAGGACAAAGAATTGTTCTACGAGAACCACAGCATTACAAGAGTTCGCATCACCTCTCCAGAAGCCATTTCTTTTTTGGAAGATGAAACAGGGGAAAAACTGGAAAAGGGATTGAAAAAAGATGAATTTTATAAACAATGTCTGAGGCTACTTATCAAATTTCTCTCTAATCATTCTATACCTTTTTTCTCTCATGATGAACTTAACGCTGACGAAAATCGTAAGGTTGCATGGGCTGATAGTTTTAATTTTGCTGATGCAAGCCAGAATATCGACGTTGAAAAACTAGACAGTATCCTAACCAAAATTGAAACGGGTTATAGTAGAAAATTGTTACCGCCCTTATATCAAAGTGATACCTATCGGCAAGAAAGCATTTTGGCTAAACAGGAAGATTATATAGAAAAAAACAAAGTCAATCATCCAAACAGAACCCAATTGATTAAATTATATTTATATGCAATAAATGATGTTCTTGTACCTTTAGACTATGGTCTTGAGGAAACCTATATTGCAGAAGCTCTTGCTATAGATAGCCTTAAGCCAATCATATTGCCAATGGCAGAAAGACAAAAAGTTCTTAAGCCACTTCATCAAGACACGAAAGAAATGGGACAAGAGCTTTCAACCTATAACAAGGTTCTGTTTCTTGCCTTCAGCTTCCGATATAAAGAGCTCAAAAAACTATTGAAAGAGTGGGTTGCGGAAGCTGAAAACGTAATGTATAAAGCAGGATTCTTAATGTTATTTGATTTGACATTTGCAGAAAAAGAGCTTAAAAAACTGCTATCGCATAAACCTGAAATCAGCGCTGAACGTTTGTTGTATAGCTACGAGCTATTACAGTATGTAAAACTCTCGAATCGGTTCAAAAGAGACAAAGAACTTGATAATACAATCAATGAGTATACTAAACTTGGTCTAAAGAGTGTTACTGAAAACTTTGAAACAATTGAAAAGATAATTAAAACTAAACAAGGGGATAGTATCCCTTATGGAAAAACCACTTATATTGGAACCCATGATCGCCGCTTTTCATCTGCCAATGCCTTGGCCCCCACACTGCAATATCTGATTTCGCTAATCAATTGTGGGTTCCCTCTAAATTCAAAAGGTACTTCTTTTCGCAACCATAGCGATTGGTATCCCATAGCAAAAATTGGTTTAAAAGAATATCCAGAGGCCTTTCTGTATTACAGTTTACAAATTTCCAATAAAGAATTTCTCCAACAAATTGGCAAAGACTACAGAGATCATATTGAAATTGCACCCATATTGACCATGGTCTGTGCAAACATCATGCAGAATTGGGTGTCTATCCCTAAATCTTATCGAGACAACAATACTATTTTCTTAACTGAGATCATTATTGCCGTCGATCCTGAACACTGGAAAAAAGAATTTATAAATCTTTGGAAAGAAGCATTCAAAACCGAGAGACGCTTTACAGACAACCATTCGCCAGAGAAAGCATTTTTAAGAGAATGCATGAGGTATATAAATAGTCGAGAACTTATACTAAGTATACTCTATGACTGTTTAAAGGAGCAATCCTCAATTGCAATCAGTATACAAGCAATCAACTACCTAAATCAACTAACCAAAAATAAACTATATAGGCATGTGATTACAAAAGAACAAATGGATCCTAAACTAAATACCAAAATAGATTTGCTGATCGAAAAATTACCTACCCAATATAATATCAATCTTTTCTTACTTGGCAACATAAGTGAATGCCTAAACGAGCAGCAAAGGACAAATATCACTAAACAACTAATCTCGATTGATCCTAATGGCGCAAATATCAGGACACTTGGACTAATCCGCTATTTTGCTGGCAACGAACTTACTATCAACAACAAACTTAAAAAAGTAATTCTTAATCATCGTGCGGTTTGGTATACAGGAATTGAGGGTTCTACCATACACGGAGGCGGGGATTTTATCTCTCCAGTTGATTTCACCAAGAAGAACCATAGCGGCAATCAGATTAAATGGACAAAGCGTGAGATTATTATTTTTTACGAGAAGCTGAAAATTTCATTAAGCGATATCAAAAGAATGAGTAAGCCTAGCTATTCTATAATGGATATATTTACAAATGATTATGTCGCTTTTTTAGATGAAGCGAATCAATTTTTGACTATGTTTAATAAATCATTATACACCGAACCTGACTTCAACGAAATAGTATTACTCGTACAAGATTTAACAAAAATAAAAAATGGTTTTGACCACATTGATCAAGGCCTGATTAGTAGCGACGACAATATATTCCGTAGAGCATTACATCAATTAAGCCAGTCCATCTACAAATCGAAAATATCTACTATTTCAATTCGCTTAGTACTCAACAAGATTATGTTGCAGTCTTCCCCAGGGCTTGAAATTTCTATTTCTTATATTCCACTTTGGTTCGACTATCTAGTAGGACTAAAAAAAATGAAAGACTTTGTTCCCAGTTTAATCGCCATTCTAGATCGATATAAAAATTATAGAGAACTTGATATTAATCAGCCATTGACCCTAGGGCGACTTGCCGAAATCGCACTCTTACTTAAAAACATAGGCGAGACAGATGAAGTAGTAAACTATTGGCTTCAATTGGCTGAACAATCTAACTACAATAATGTTAAAGATTTCTGTAAGTATAAATTAAACACTTAAATACTAGCAAAACAAAAGGGGATTAAAATTCGCTAAATAACGTACAGGACTGTAAACTAAATCATTATAATTAGATGGTTAGTAAGCTGTAGCGCTCAGCCGAATTTTCAGGATGGCCCTACGAGCCAAATGAAAACTTAACTTATGGAAGTAGTTATTCTTTTTTCTTGTCCCGAAGTTCTTTATTCTTCGCCTCTGCCCATTCGGTAGTGCCCAAAGCATGAAAGCTCGATGCTCGTCCTATTTCAAATGTTCCATTTAGAATTGCAACCAAGTCAAATGCATAACGTGAAAAGCTTGGTTCTGACCACATTAACATTGCACCGTAGTGTAATTTATCCATTTCCCTTACCGTATCTGCAAGACCTAGTCCGCTTAGTAATGATGTTTCAGGTTTTTCAATTGTTGAAGTCATTGCAGTTTCTGAATGCAATATGTCTATTTTACCTGTTAACTGCTTTTCGTTTCCCTCTCCTCTTAAAATTATTGCACCTATAAATCCTCTAAGTTGTAATCCATTAACCATTGAATTAAGAGCTGCTTTATCAAATTCATCCTGTATTCGTAGTTCGAAAAATGCAATGCCGCAGAAAAAGTCAGCAGGTAAATACATTTTATATCGTTCATCAGGAGATTCTATCCCACTCATTAGCATCTGTAGCTCACTCAAATGATTAATAGCATCTTTAACAGTCTTATTTTTGAATGCAGATTTGACTTCAATAACAGCTTTAACATATTCAGCCGGTATAGCTACTGAACGGCCCTGTTCTGATTTGTCATGACTATCCTCAATCCATAAAACTGGCGAGTCTAAATGTTCGTATATAATTACATCAAAATGTGGAGTTTTCTCCGTGTCGGAAACACCAGCTGATATAATATAGCCAGAAGTAACAGCATATTTTTTCGGCAGGAAATTTTTTAGCCAATTTCGAAACTCAGCTTCCGCCACATTTCCGTGTTCTGTCTCAACGATGTGCTTACGACTATTAATACGGGCTTTGTCATAAGAGTCCAGCATTGCTTTTCTAGCTGTCAAAAATTGACTCCAACCTTGAGCTGGCATCTCAAATTTTAATTGTCCTTGTTTTTTCATTTGTCTTAACATGATTGCTGCAAAAGTTTTGGCTATTGTCGAACGTAGGGCTTCTAGCACAAATTCCCTATATAATATTGAGATCAATTGAAGGATGAATGTCGAATGTTGAAACTTATTTAATTCTCCATTCTAAGGCTTTCACACCAATTTTTTCAATATCTTTTATAGGAATAGGAAAATTATTTTATTTTTCTTTTAATTTGATTAATCGTATCTGTGTAATATTTATGCCAATCGTTTTTATAATTGTCTTCTTTGGGTTTTACAACTTTTACATTTAAAGACCTCAAAAGTTCTTCTTTGTCAGCTTTAATATATCTATCATAAAAGTAGATATTATTCTTAATCAGATTGCTTGACCTCTCTTCGTTTAAAATTCTTGCTCTTTTGGTTAGTATCCACCATATATCGGTTTCACTATAATCTAGTGAAAATCCCAGGATATGAATATTTGATATAAAAAATAATTCAGACCAAGAACGATTATCAAACTCATTATTCCTTAATTTTTCTATCATTCTGGTTATACGGATCGGTTTGGAGTTTTCTTGAAGTTCGTATGTGCCTTTTACGTAGGCATCAAGTTTACTAACCGAACCGCAATAATGGTCAAGTCCTAACATTATAGAAACTGGCTTGTCAATCTCTCCATGAATATTCCAAATTTTACAGACTTCATTTTGGTTTTTGTCAAATATTTGAGTTTGTCGTCGTATACTGTATATATCTTCTGTACTATGGTTGTAACTAGTATACTTTTCAGTTTGGGTTATATAATTTTTAAATGCATAATCATAATTTGTGGTCAAGTAATTTGACAGTTTAAGTTCAAACAACATCTCATAAAATTCATTGGTCTCAATTGATGCGAGTAGTTCAGCTATTGACTGTTTTATATTGAATTCTGTTTGTCTAATGCCATTCGAGATGTTATTTTCAAATACTGCTCGTTCATAAATGAATGTATTAGGGAGTTCTCCATTGTCAAATATTTTCTTTCCTTTAATTCTATTTAAAAGATCAGTCCAAGGAACTGGCTTTTTACTTAAATTATTAAGTCCGTTTCCAAAAAGTATAGTATCATTCATTGTTTGTAGGATGTCGGTTTAATTTACAATAATGTTTTTAGGTTTGCTATGGGTGGGCTTTTCACAACAAAAGTTCAATCGAAGAACGAAAGTTGAAACTTGCACAAACGTCCAATCGAAGCCGTTCAGCCCGCTTTTGGCAATACCTTGTTTCGGGCAGTGCTTACTTACTCTGTCTCGGTTTCAACACCAATACTCATTAGTAGTGCATCATATTGTTCATTGTCCTTTTCTTTTATTTTGTCTAATATAAACTTTGATGTTTTTTTCATTTCCGGTACGTCAATTGGCATCATACTTCTTTCGAATAGACCTTCCAAATGTGAAAATTCATTGTTTATTCGGTCCGTCATTGTAGAAGCCTGTCTGTTGTCTCCAAAAAACTTTGTTAGCTTTTCAATTTGGTCGGTAGCGTTTGGATATTTATAGTAAAGAAACGCTTCTAAAAACTTCCGTGTATTATTTCCAAAATTGTAAAACAAACTATGTTGGCTTTCATCATCAGCATCCGAAATTGAACACATATAAATCTGATGAAAAAGGAAATTAAACTCTGTTACATAATCTTTCAAATACCTTGGCATTAATCTAATTCTACTATTTTCTTTTTCTCTTGAAATCAAAAAGTAACTACACTGATTTTTATTTAACGCACTTGGTAAGCGTTTCAAATATTTTAGAAAATCAAGGTTATGAGTGGAAATGAAAATTTGCTCATACTCTTGTTTTGAAATAATCTCAGCGTTGATAAGGCTATACACAAAAAAAATGTGGTTGCTATCTAAACTTGAAATAGGGTCGTCAATCCAAATAATTGGTTTGCTTCCCTTGGTTTCAACATCTTCAAGTTTTGCCATAAAATAGCAAAACGCAATCAAACTACATTCTCCTTCACTTAAATGGTGTGCTTTCTTTCCATTTCGCACAATTTCAAAGCGTATTTTCTTTCCCCCAAAAGTATCTTGTTCCTCTAACGCTTGTAATGTTAGGAAGTCGTGTCCAAAGAAATTATTAAGATATTCGTTAACTTTCAATGCGCCTTTTTCTTCGTCATTCATTAAACGTTCCTTATCTTCAATTTCCTGAACTTGTTTTTTGATTTTTTCTTGAACAACTGCTTTATTTTGATTTTCTGTATCGGAAGTTGTTTTTAAGGTTTGTATTCTTGCGATTACAGTAGCGTATTGAATAGTATTTACGAAATCGCTTACTTCACGTAAACGCAATAATCTTTTGGCTTCGTTTTGCTCTGTTCCTAATGAATTACTATAATCATTTGCTTGGGTTCGGAAGTTTTCAAATATTGTCCAACACCATTCAAGTCTTTTACTGTTATCCATTATTTCAATGAAAGTCCTTGAATTAAGAATATCATTTTTCCGTTCTTGTAAACTCAATTTAACTCGGTTTAATTCCAATTTTATACCGTCAGCAATATTTTGTTTCGCTACAATTAATCTTTCTAAATCCGAATGAAATTTTGAGTAAAAAGCAATTTTATTTATCTGTAATTGCGCATCAACATTATGCACTAAATTTTCAATTTCAGAAATTAACACATCAATATCTTTTTCTAATTTCTCTGATTGTTCGTCGAAATGGCTATCAAGTTCATTCCAACGCTCCTGAGAAATATCATTTCCACAAAACGAACATTGTTCAAGTTTATCTTTGTGCAATAATCGTCCTTCTTTAACCCATCGATTTATAATGGCATCCTTCAAAAGTTCTTCTATTTTATCTGAACTGCTAATTGATTTTGTAATCAGAGCTTTTGCCCTTTCGTTAATTGGACTTAAATCCAAGTTTGGTCTTGAAATAGGCGAAACATCTGCATTTGCTCTTTCATTTAGTAAGTTCAATTTTCTGACTATTTCATCATCAGTTATTGGTTGAAAGGATATAGCTGAAACGGTATTAATATCAGTGGAAAGTTTTGCGGTTGTATAGTTTTGGTCGCCAAATCTTTCTGATTTATATTTTATGCCGTTATCTCTATCTAATGCTTTTGCAGTTAATTGACTGTTTAATTGGTTGTTTTCTGCTTGAAATATTTGAAATGCAGAACTTGCAATGGTAGAAGCATTTTTAAGTTCGAGATAAAATCCACTTTCCTTTTCTTCTTCATTATTTCCCAATTCATCTTTAAGAGCTTGTATTTCGGCCTCGATTGTTGCATTCCCGCCAATTATTGCAAATGGTGTAATGCTTTCGTCAGAATTTGTAATGAAACGAATATTATCTTTTACAAAGTCTTCGTTAAATACTCTAATTTTTTTTCCGTGTGAAGATAAATTATTTGGGTTGCAGTCGAGAGCGTCTTTAATACTTACTTCAAATTCTGGGTTTTCATATTTATCAGAAATAATAGCTGTTTCTAACGCTCTAACTATTCGAGAAAGTGTAGTTTTTCCTGAATAGTTACGTCCGTAAAAAATATTAATAGGTTTGAACAGTACAACATTATTTCCTTCATCACGAATTGATGTGTCCCAAATAAAGTTTTGGAAAACAGCGAGATTATTTATTGTCTTAAATTTTGTAATCATAGAACTTGGTCAATTGTGTTGGTGTTGCATCTGATAGCATCGCCCCATAACTTGTGGATTTGTGCAATTATAACTACCAAAACGGCGCATTAAACACTCAAGAAAGCTATTTATTGTATTGCGTCAATAATCGATTTAAACGGTTATAAACGTTTAGTTATTTAGTAAATGTTGATTATAAGAGCGCAGTTGGTTTTTACTAAGGTAATCAATTATGGGGAGGGTTAAAAACGTTGAGCAGCAGCAATATAAGTAATTTGTTAATTGTCTTTCACCTAGATTATTGTTTTCTTTTAGCAATTACAAGCCGATCTCTCTACATAGGTTTTGTTCCCATTACTGTTGTAATAATAACATCCCCCCTCTGGCCCTGTATAGAGTTTTTGCCCAGATTTATAAGTACCACAAGGTTTTTCTCCACTTACGTTAGTATTCGATTCCATATTAGTTTTACTACAGGCTACAAGTAATAAGCAGCACATTAAAATTTGTAAATGTTTTTTCATATCACCAAATTAAAGGTTACCATATCTTCTTTCTTACGGTTTCCCGTAGTGTTCTAATTTATTTGCCATGTTGCCAGCAATAAGGGTTGGCGCTAGCGCTTCTTTTTTGGTTAATGCTTTACATTGGCCCACATATACATTAGAATTCTTGGTAGTTGTTTTGCCAGAGGTTAAGGTATTGGCTGTTTTAGGCTTGGCGCAAATGCCACAGCTGCCGCCTCTACTGCAATGTCCGCAGCGAGAACAGTTAGCGCAGGCTTTGCAGGGGCTGTTGCCATAACAGATAGCTACTGCTCGTCTAAAGGAAAGGATTTTGCGTGGTGGTGGTGTAGCCAACAGTACCAGGCTACTAATGATGAGGAGGAGAAGCGTTTTCAATATTTGGTTAGCGGTTGAGGGTTAATTTGTTACTATCTATTAAATAGTTGTTTAAACTTACAATTAATTTATTGGTTTTCAAAGTGTAAGGGGTTGGGGGTTGGTTGAGATGGTGATAGGGGCTGCTCGATTAATATTACTCTAGCACATAGGCTTGCATTGTACGTTTTTATTCCTATTAAAATTTGCTTATCTTTGAGTATGCACACGGCAGTTCAACATAAAACAACTTTACTAGCGCTATTAAAAGCCAATGGAAAAAGACTGCGTTCTTTTGGTGTTTTGAACTTAAGCCTTTTTGGATCGTTTATAACTGGAAAAATGCATCCTAATAGTGATGTAGATTTATTAGTAGAATTTGATCCAGCCCAAAAAAGCTACGATAATTTTATGGAGCTCTCGTTCTTTTTGGAGGACTTGTTAGGAAGAAAAGTTGAAGTGGTTACACCACAATCACTTAGCAAACATATTGGGCCACATATTTTAAGCAAAGCTGAGCATGTTCCCTTCTAATGTAGAGTTGCTTAAACACATCTTAGAAGAAGTTTCATTCATACTAGAAACTACAACTAACAAAACTAAAGAAGAGGTTGTAATTGACCCTATACTCTCTAGAGCATTGGTGCGGAGTTTAGAAATTATTGGTGAAGCAAGCAATAAAATAGACCCTGATTTTGCAGTATTATACCCGCATATTGAATGGAGAAAAATGTCTGGAACAAGAAACCGTCTCATTCATGATTATTTTGGAATAGATTACGATATTGTATGGGATATCATTTTATCTAAGCTCCCAAATCTTAAAAAGGACATTGAAGATATCATTTCTGAAAGACGTTAAATTAATTAAAAGCGGCCTCATATAAGTTAGTAAACCTATTATTTGATCACCTCCTTTTATTAGGTATAAGAAATTTAAATCTTTGACATTGTATGATATACTGGGTCGTTTAATGTGCCTAGCAACGGTAGTAGTTAAGGTAAGTTAGTGCCATCGCGGCAGGAGCGGTATAAAGAATAGTTGCGAATAGCAACATCATAAATTAAATCCCATCACAAACCTTGCCTCGGCTTCCCGAAGATAAATCGGGACAAGCTATAGGCGCCGAAACCCCTATAAACTTTGTCTTGATACAAAGTTTAACAAATCCCGATAGCTATCGGGACAAGGCTGTACATCATCATTCGGTCTGCTACGTCAAAGCGGATTTGGGCCACAGGCTGAGCCGTTTCGGCTGAAAAAGCCTACAGTTTTTCGGGCGTTGTAGTTTGCATTTTTGTCCTCAAGATTGCTTCGCAATTCTCCACCCTGTTCAGTATTTGCAAACATGAAAGCTAGTACAACCGCTTCAACTACCATACCTTCGGGATGCTGCAAGGCCATTAGCGTGCTTGGCAATGTTAGTGCAAACCAAAACCTATGCTACTCGCTCTGGCAAAGGGTTAAACCCTCTGCCAGAGCCCAGCATTCTTAACCATGCCTTACCACCCACTCTAATAGCACGAACAAGGCGGGTTAGTGGCAGCAAGATAGCTGGAAACGTGATAGATATAGCGTGGTAGGGGCATTGATTTTATATGCACACCGTTTCAGGTGGGCCAAGCCCGTGGTTTCCAGCTATGTGATTGGGCATAGTGCAAAAGCCACCTTAAACCCGCCGAAAGGGTTTGCTTCCTTTGCCCCCAAAGGAAGATGCCACGCCGGCATAGAGGCGTAAAGAGATCCTATTTTTTGCTTAACATATTCTAATTAACTTTAATCGGATTTAACATTAGAGATGCTTCGCAGGCTCTGCATGACAAAGTTGATGTAAAATTAATTTTCGGCGGGTGAGACACTAGCCGATAGCTTAAAATTATCGACTATGCCCACAAAGATAAACTTAACAATCCGAGTGAGCTTCGTTAGTCTTCTAGTAATCTTCTATGGTAATTTATTTGCCCTAAATGGTAAGTTAAATGCATAGCCAGGTGAACCAATAAATATTCAGTTGTGGTTATTTCTGAAAACTTCAAAATTGGATAATCTGCTTTCAATTCTTCTGGCCTAAGGTGAAGCAACGAATCTTTAACCATTTGTATGGTGTCATTTATATTTTCAATCAGTTCTTTTCTTGGAACATTCTTTTGAGAAAATTCAAGTTCCCTATCCCTAACATAGTTTGTTTTTCCAATTTCTTTTCCAATAAAGGTGTTTAAGTTTCCAATTAAATGAAGGGCTAAATTTCCGGCCGAATTGGAGATGTTCTTTTCTAGTCGCCAAATATTTTCTTCGTTTTTATACAGTTCAATTTCATTGATCAGCTTGTTCAAGTCTCTTTCAAAAAACGATACTAAGATGTCTGCATTCATATTTAATTTTGTTTATCCTAATTCTTTTATGCAGTGATAAGCTACCGATGAACAGGGAGGAGCAACGTTTTCAATTTTGGCTTGAGGGTTAATTGGCTATTCTTCCATAGTTGTTTAAACTTACAATTAATTATTGGTTTTCAAAGTGTAAGGGGTTTGGGTTGGTATTGTAATAATCAACAATACTGGGGTCTTTAAATTTGAATAGTTCCGTTGGTATTCCTAGCACACAGGCTTGCCTCGCCTCATTGGCGGCGAAAGCCTATAAACTTTGTCTTGATACAAAGTTTAACAAAAATCAAGGCTGCCGTATGCTAGTGTCGGATAATACGTCAATTGTTCTTAACCGCTGGATGAGCCGTTTCGCTGAAACAGCTTCACTTCTCCACCCAGCTAATTTAAAGCTAGAAACAAACTCTCAATTGAACAATTAACTATTCTCCTCGCTACGATCCGAAGGCCAGTCCAGGTTCTTAGCAAAGTTGGTGCTTAAAGTAAGTTATTGCTACTACTTTAGGCTATTGGGTTTAACCCACTGCCCTAGCCTAGTACCTTAATCAGTGCCCTATTACTGACTTTGATAGCACGAACAAGCTTGCCCAGCAGCGGAAAGAAGAAAGGCAATGGAGAGACGGTGCGGTGGAAAGGGGCCTTGTTCAGTTTAGTATTGTAAAAATATTAAGCAGCTCTCGGCAAATCATTTTTACAATACCACAGCCCGTGATTGCCTTTCTTGTGAATTGGACCCGAGCTAAAGGCTGCCTTAGGGCAAGCGAAGCATTTTTGGTAACTTTTTTTGCCAAAAAAGTTACTGCCCCCGCGGCAGGAGCGGTAAGAAAAAACCCATAACACCACCCTGTTCAGTATTTGCAAACATGACTGTTAATCCAACCACTTCAAAACCATACCTTCGGGATGCTGTAAGGCCAGTCCGCGTTCTTAGCAAAGTTGGTGCTTAAAGTAAGTTATTGCTACTACTTTAGGCTAGTGGGTTCAACCCACCTTCCTAGCCCAGTACCTTAATCAGCGCTCTGTTACTGACTCTGATAGCACGAACAAGCTTGCCCAGCAGCGGAAAGAAGAAAGGCAATGGAGAGACGGTGCGGTGGAAAGGGGCCTTGTTCAGTTTATCCAGATGTTTCAATCGGGACACAGCCCGTGTTTGCCTTTCTTGTGAGTTGGGCCAGAGCGAAAGGCTGCCTCAGGGCAAGCGAAAGCTTTTGAATACTTTTGGGCTCAAAATGCAAAGCATTCTTGAACACCCCTAAAATAGACAATAGTGAAAAAAGTATTTGCCCCCGCGGCAGGAGCGGTAAGATAAATCGCTGCGAATAGCAGCAGTAGGATAAATTACAACACCCAACACACCACCTTGCCACGGCTACCGCCGCCGTAGGCTCTTTCATTTCTTTTGCTTGCCCAAAAGAAACGGAAACAAAGAAAAGGGCAGCCCGCAGTAGCTAGCCCTCGGGCTGTCATCGCACAAAAGGCGGCCGCTCTTCTGCGGGCTTGGCCTGCGCTCTTTGGGACAGTGATCAATAAATTAGATAGGGAAATATGAACATTCGTAAACCAATGTATAAAACGTCGCCCCATTGAGGCCGTATGACATGCTTAGCTAAGTTGGTGCTTAAGGTAACTTGGTATTGCTATTTTAGGCTAAGGGTTAAAACCATAAAGTAGTTATTCCCCTTTAGGGGTGCCCGAAGGGCGGGGTGTACGAAAGGTCCCTTAATATCACTAAAATGGCGGTTTGGCTAACCTTATTAAAAGATTGGAAATGTTGGAGAAGATTTTCTGCCGCTTGCCAACCGCTTTTGTAATGCAGTTAACTATGTCCACAAAAACTGTCTAATGTTAACAAGTCTGATGAGCATTTCACTGTCTTCTTTGTACTGGTCTTTTTCAAGATCATTTATGCCGTCAACGCTATCTAATATTTTTCTTGTTGTCCACCAATTATACAACTGTAAGATTTCTTCTTTTGCACTTTGGTACCTTCTTAGCGGTTCGTTGTCTTGTCACCGTAATTCTTCTATAAAATGCCAACAAACTCCAGATATGTCAATAATATTCACTTCTTTGCCATAAGGCTGTTCTACTGGTTGTCCAACTGGTGGAATGTCAAATTTTCCTGAAAGGTTCTTTAAGTTTATATTTTTCCAAAATTCATTTATGTCAGGTACCTTAACAGACACCATCAGGTTTCGGCAAACTCCTTATTGTCGTATTGTTGTAATATAAATTTACAGTTGCCATTTCTGAAACCAACAAGGTCTCCCCCGTCCCATTCTATTTCAAAACCCAGTTCTTGAAATAGCTGTTTTGATTTGTCAAAGTCTTGTCCTGAAGGAATAAACGGCTCAATAGATAGATAATTCATATTTTATATAGTTTGTCTCCTAGTTGTTAGGTCAAGACCTAATGTTTTTATCATTTTTGTTTTGTTGTCAACTATGTCTTTGTTATTTGCAGAAAGTTGTCTTGCAATGACCGCTAACGGTTTGCAGCTTTGCGAATTTTTGGTTTACTTGCACTAATAATCCACAGCACTAACTTAATGAAAAATACCAAAAAAGAGGACTAAAATCCTCTGAATTATCTCCAAAACTTTTAACGAAAAAACCATAGTTGGTTTGCCTGTAAACGGTTAAACCTGCCTTGAGCTTGCCGAATGGGTTCAGCCGAGGTTTCATTGTTGGCGCTACGAGCCCCACGAAACCTTAACTGTTAGCGGCTGTGGCTTTCACATCAAGTCGGCTTTTGCTTTTGCAATTTTACCGTCTTCGAAAGTTAAATCAAACATACCACCGATTTTTCCCTCTGGAAATTCTCCTGTAAATTCAACTTCAATATGTGCTTCGTTACCACTAATGATTTCTAATTTAACAAGTCGGGTTTGTGTCTTGTATCCGATGAAATAGCTCTCAAAATACCTTTTAATGCCCGAATGTCCTTTAAAAACTTGTCCTACCGATGGGTCGTCAAGTACCGCTTCTTTGTGCCATTTTTCTACATACATTTCCGTGTTGTAAGCATTACTCAAAGCAAGCCAATCTTCTATAAACAATTTGATGTCCATTTTATATTATTAATTTTTCTGTTTTGGTTAAAAATGTTTCTACAGCTTCCTCTATGTCAATATTCATTCTATCGGCTAAAACTGTCAGCCACCAAATACATTCGCCTAATTTGTGTTCGAGTTCTGTGTCTGTATGATTTGCTGGCCAGCGTTTTTGTTGCGACATGGTATGGCGACCAACCAAACCAGCATCAGTTAAAAATGCCAAAGCATCTTCTTCCACTGTCCATTCGCTACCGTGATGCTGTTTTTCTAACCGATGATAGGCTGTCCTAATTTTTTTTGAGCGTTCGATAACTTGTTTAATATCCATTTCTCTTTAATTAAATGATTGTTTATATGCTATTGGTGTGAGGTTGGTTTTCTTCTTAAATAACCTGTTGAATGACTGTGGTTGCTCAAAGCCTAATTGATAGGCAATTTCTGAAACGGATAAGTTGGTGGCAGTCAAATACTCTTTCGCTTTTTCTATTAGCTTTTCATGGATGTGTTGCTGTGCATTTTGGCCAGTTAATGAACGGAGCAAATCACTTAAATAGCGTGGCGAAACATTTAATTGCCCTGCTAGAAACTCCACTGTTGGAAGTCCTTTTTGAAATGCTTCTTCCTGCTCAAAATAGGCGTTTAATATTTTTTCTAACTGAGTAAGTAAATCGTGGTTTACTGCTTTTCTTGTAATGAATTGACGTTTGTAAAAACGGTTGCTGTAATTGAGTAAAACATCAATATGCGAAACAACTACATCTTGACTGAAATCGTCAAGGTTACTGTTCAGCTCATCTTTTATATTTTCAAAAACCGAAAAGATGATTTGCTTTTCCTTATCCGATAAAAACAATGCTTCGTTTACTGAATAGGAAAAAAATCCAAAGTTCTTAATCTTTGTATCAAGTTGATAATTGCGAATAAAATCAGGGTGAAAGAGCAATGTGTAACCTGAATAGTCCTTTTCCTCTTCAGCACTCGAGATAACCTGGTTGGGGGAAATAAACGACAAACCTCCTTCATCAAAATCGTAATAATTCTGTCCGTATTTTATCTTTCCCGTTAGGCTTTTCTTGTAAGATATTTTATAAAAATCCAACAATAAGGCTTTGGGCAACTCCTCATAAGGCGTTTTGATATCGGCATAATTTACCAAACTCACCAATGGATGTAAGGGTTTGGGAAAGCCCAAAGCCTTGTGCAAGGCTGAAATTGAATTGAATTTTTGTATGGTACTATCGTCTTTTTTCATTGCTACAAATTTACAAAACACTTTTTTGGTGTTTTAAAAAGCAAACATTTTCTGGATTTTATGGTATTGGGCTTCTGCTCCAATTTTTTCTCTTTCTGTATAAAGTGAAATTGCGTCCGTTCCTGCAATATAACGCAACTGCTTTTTGTTATCGGTAGATGCATCATATATTACGTTTGCAATACTTTCAGGCGTTGCATAGTTGCTTATACTTTCTGCACTATAACCTTCACTTACTTTTTCCATTAATTTTTGATAAGCTTCGTGCTGTCCACCGTCCAATGAACGACCTGCAAAATCAGTCTGTATTCCTCCAGGGGCAATTATTTTTACTTTTACTCCAAATTGGTCAAGGTCGTACGCTAAACTTTCTGAAAAGCCGTCAATTGCAAATTTGGTTGCTGAATAAACCGAACATGTTGGATAGCCAATCAGTCCAAACATAGAGGTAACGTTGATGAATGTTCCATTTTTATTTTCGCGGAAGTGAGGGATAAATGCCTTAGTTACTCGGATAACGCCTAAAAGATTTGTATCGATTTGTCGGGTAATTTGCTCATCTGTCAATGCTTCTAATACACCGATTAAGCCGTAACCTGCATTATTTAATACTACATCAACAGTATATTGTTGGATAACTTTTTGAACGGTGTCTTCAATTTGTGTATTGTCAGTAATGTCCAATTTTAAAATTGTTACATTTTCAAGTTTCGTCAATTCCGTCTCATTCTCAGGTTTTCGCATGGTAGCGATTACCTTCCAGCCTTTTGATTGAAATAATTTAGCAGTTGATTTTCCAAGCCCTGCCGATGCCCCGGTAATAAAAATTGTCTTTTGCATATTTTTTGTTTTAACATTTATAATGCAAAAGTGGGCAGAAATCAAAACCTGTATGTTGCCAAACTGAGTTTGGTTGTAGCCAAAATGACGAAGCGTTTTTTAATCGGTTTATGGTCTACCTGTTGTTTGTGGGTCGATCACTTTGCCATTGCAGCTAACTCTTAAATATAAGCAATACATTTCAACAAAAACAAGTTTTATGCCTCTCTAGCGCAATTTAGATTAGCACATATTACCGTGTATAAACGTTTATACACGCTTAGTTTTTTAACAAATTTTGGGAATAAGAGCGTATTTGGTTTTTACTAAGGTAACAAATTATGGGTAGGTTAAAAGTGGGAAAGCGTAAAATGGATTTAACGTTTTGGGGCTTTGCTAAGGCGGGGATTTTTAGCACTAAACTTCATTAGATGCACAAAGCTTGAATTAAGCACTTCACTTTCATAGAAGCACGAAACCCCCGCTTTTTCAAAACGGCTGTTAGCTGTGGTATTTCTTGTCATAGCTTGATTTTCCGTCCTTTAATTTTTTCACTTTCAGTAAAGTTATCAAATTCCTTTCCTTCAATAATTGTCCAACCGAGTTCGTTTAGTTTGTCTTCGTTTAGCTGTTCGATATTGTATTCCGTCAAATGTAGATTTCCATATTTGCATAAATGAAGCTGAATTTGTTCGTCTTTGTCAAATAAGAAAATGTATTCTGCTACACTTGGGTCGCACCGAGTTGTCCAAAAGAGAATTTCTATAAATTCTGGCAAACTGTTTATGTTAATTTCAAATGCTTCTTTAAAAGTTTTATCTCCAACAATTTTTTCAAGTGCCTTGTATGCTTCCTTTAATGGCTTAAAATTGTTGTCTCTGTTTCCGAAGAAGTCAAGTTTTAAGTGAGAAATTACAATGAAATCAGTAGCATTTATTGTCTTAAATAACTCCCTTAGTTTTCCTGTTAACTTATTTGTAAAAGTGTCAATGTCCGAATGGTTTAATGCAATAATTTTATTGAAAGTCGGATAGTCTGTTTCTTCATTCTTTATGCAGTCAAATTTTTCCCAATACAAATGCTCTTCATTGTCGTCCTTGTAGTATTGTAGCACCTCTTCATCGTAAAACGCTTTCTGCATTTTAGTCAGTTCAGCGCCAATAATTCTCTTTGTCTTTACGATTTCGTTTCTTGTCGTGAGTGTTATCATAATCTCACTTAAAAATACAATTAATTTATTTCTCCTTTCGAACTAATGGCTGCAAACCTATGATCATATTTGATTGATCGAAAAATACGCGTATAAGTTCTTTGGGCTCACCTACTACATCCTCATAAGCAAACTGAATCATTACATATTCGTTGCCATTTGTTTGTTGAATAGTTTTAGTGTAGACCTTAAAATTTCCTGGCTTTATGCTTTCTTTAAGCTTATTTAAAACATCTTCAGTAATTTGATTTCGAATTGGTAAAGAAACAAATGTTTGTGCCACTTTTAAGTTTCCTGCTCTCAAACTTTCTATAAATTGATCAAAATTCATTTTAGCAAGCTGTAAAGATTGATCACCAAGTCTTGGATTAGTTGTATCATTAATCCCTCATCGGAATATTGATCATTTTTGCCGCTTCAACGTACAACATCACCTGATTTACGCAAGCTTGCAAATTCTCTTTCACCTCGTGTTCCCAAAAACGCATTACGGTAAAACCCATTTCGGCTAATTGTTCGTTTACAAACCGATCTCTCTGCCTATTGCGTTCTATTTTGGGTATCCAGAAACTGGTATTGGTTTTGGGCTTTCTGATATGCCAATCGTAGCCATGCCAAAAATCTCCATCTACAAATATAGCCAGCTGGTACTTTTCGATCACCAAATCTGGGCGGCCAGGTAAGTCTTTGCGATGGATACGGAAACGGATATTTTGTTTCCATAGGGCCCTGCGAAATAACATTTCTGGCAAACTGTTTTTACCTCTGATCTTAGACATGGTTTTGCTGCGCTGCTTGGTGGTGTAAAAACCAGCGCTTTCCTCAAATCGAGGTACTTTGATGGTATCTTTTTCAGTGGGATAAGGTTTGCTGGGCATGTTTGTTAAACCAGCATAATTGTGGTTTTGTTTTTAAACTATTTGATAGAGCGACATGAAAATATTAATACCACTTGCTAAGGTTTAATTCTATAAAAGAAATGCGCCTTTTCTTGCATTGGCTGCCAGTTCTCATTCTTTAAACCATCTACCTGTAGTTGATCGAACAATCTTTTCGGCCCAGTAATAGTCATGGTGTACTGACCCTTATTGTTAATATTTTTTTCATTAAGAACATAACCCATCCTATATTCATTTGCTTTTACCAATTTTTGGAGATAAGGGCTTAAAAAGTCGGTAATGGCTTTGGGGCTTGTAAACTGTGGCGAGGCTTTAAATTCTATTTCAAAGCTACCTTCGTACTTAAATTGGGGTGCATAATAAAACAGGAAATCTACTTTTTTCTTTTGTGCTGCCAAATAGGTTTCAAAGTCGCTTTTCGCGGTAAACGTTTTCACTTCAAAATTATAGGCAAAAGGATAAAGTTGGTTCAGTTGGCTAATTTGTGCAAGGTCAAATGCATAGGTATGGCCATCGTGAACCATTACACTTTTTAAACTGGGATTTACTGTCCACACCCCTATTTCACGGTGGTTTTTCAGTACAGTTAACTTAAAAGCAGGATTCTCTAAAGAATTTGGAACCTCTTCTCCTAATTTAAGTTCTTTTACAAATTGCTTGATCTTCTCTGGGTCATCAATAATAAAGTTGTATTTTTCGTAGGTTTTATCTTGATCAAAATGTTCGTACCTCCCTACAATCTTTGTACCTGCCTCTATTTTAAGTGTATCAAATAGTTTCTTTTGCCCATTTACCTTAGTAACAGATAGGAATAGGCTTGCGATTAAAATGTGCTTTAGGTAAAAAAGAAGCTTATTTTTCATAAGGTAAAGATATTCCTATATTTTAATTATTCAACTGATCAATTTTATTTGATGTTCGTAGTTATGATTAATCTAATAGTTAAAATTTCCTTTTCCGCTTGGTACAGTTATTACGACAGATTTAATATGTAAATAATTTATTATATTTGTTGTGTTATACTTAGTCAAAGCCTCTTTACTGTGAAGTAAACGTAACTAAGTCAATTTTTAGCCTCAGACGTGTCTGGGGCTTTTTTGTTTTTGGTCCTTAAAAACATTTTCTCTGTGCCAATTTACAGCTTCCATTTCTGGATAATGAATTTGTTGTAATGGCAACATCTTTTTTCCAGCCAATTGTCTTAAGCCATAAGTGTGTTTTTCATCCTCGGTTAAATGATCAGAAACTAAAATTTAGCAAATGATAGCTTGCTTTGGGAAAGTATATTCTTTGTGTGCTTAGCGTTCTTTGCGGTTAAAAACCAAGCCTTAAACTTATTTAATTAATGGTTCGTCATTCTGAGCTATTTTTGGTGCTAGGTGTTCTCGTTTATTTAATCAAATAAATCTCTCCGCTAAACAGCGTTCGAGATGACGGTTTTAATACGTTTTGCATTAAATTACAACAACCTACTGTTCATAACTACACTAAAATTGTTAGTAAATACTAAATATTTTAGCATTACTTTGTTGTTTATTATTTGAAATCTAATAAACTTTGGATTGAACAATAAAGATGACAGCCACCAAAACAGATATCCTAGCGCAATTGCAGCAGCAGATTTTAGCCATGCAAGGCTTTAAAACGGCTACGGTGGCCAATGCGATGTCTTTTGGTTTGGGTGCTTTAGAAGGCTGTTTCCCTAATGGGGTATTTCCCACAGGTAGCATCCACGAATTGATATGCCAAGGAGCAGAGCAGGCTGCCGCTAGTGAGGGTTTTATGGCGGGGCTATTAGCCAAATTAATGGAAAATGGTGCTGCCTGTTTATGGATCAGCAAGAACCGCAAGCTTTTTCCCCCTGCCCTGCAGAGTTTTGGGGTTAAACCGCAGCAGGTTATTTTTATAGACCTGTACCGCGAAAAAGAAATTTTATGGGTAATGGAAGAAGCCCTGAAATGTGAGGGCCTGGCTGCAGTAATTGCCGAGCTGCCCGACCTCGATTTTGCCCAGAGCCGTAGGCTGCAATTAGCGGTAGAGCAAAGTAGGGTTACGGGTTTGGTATTACGGAAAGAACCCAAACGTTTATCGGCTACGGCCTGTACCGTACGTTGGCAGGTAAAACCGCAGGCCAGCGAACTGCAAATGGGCCTGCCCGGTGTGGGCCAGCCCCGATGGGAAGTAAACCTGTTAAAAGTAAGAAATGGGCATACGGGCAGCTTTATCATCGAGTGGGAAACAGACCATTTTAAGCCAATTAGTATCACAAAACAACAGGAAGTAACATACAGCAAACAGGTAGGATAAGATGAAAAGGTATGTAGCCATATGGTTCCCGAATTTGTTAACGGATTGGCTGGCCATCCGTAAGCCCGAACTTAAAGACCAAGTTTTTGTGTTTACGCTGCCTGTGCATGGCCGCGTCATCATTACGGCTGCCAGCGTAGCCGCAGAACAACAGGGCATTGTAGCAGGTACGGTATTGGCCGATGCCAAGGCCATTGTACCCGATGTACAGGTTTTTGATGAGCAAGCAGAGCTTGCCAAAAAATTGCTCTGCAGAATTGGGAAATGGTGCATCCGCTTTACGCCCATTGTAGGGCTCGATCTGCCCAATGGTTTGTTTTTAGATGTAAGTGGCTGTACCCACCTTTGGGGTGGCGAAAAAGGATATCTACAAAGCCTTTTAAAAAGATTAAGGGAAGCGGGCTACCATTGCAGGGCAGCCATGGCCGATACCATGGGCACTGCCTGGGCAATTGCCAGATATGGTACGGTTAGCCCACTCATTGCACAAAACCAGCAATATAATGCCTTATTAGCCCTGCCACCGATGGCTTTGCGCTTGGAGGAAGCCACCGTACAACGTTTGCATAAATTGGGCTTGGATAAAATTGGCAAGTTTATCCAAATGCCGCGTTCGGTATTGCGCCGCAGGTTTGGCGAAGCACTGTTGTTAAAACTGGGGCAGGCCTTGGGAACGGAAGAAGAGGCCATTACACCTTTGGTGCTGGTACCGCCCTACGAAGAGCGTTTGCCCTGCCTAGAACCCATTAGTACCAAGACCGCCATTGAAATCGCCATTACTAAACTACTGGAACTGCTTTGCCTAAGGTTAAGTAACGAAGGTTTAGGCCTACGCCATGCGGTATTAAAAGGTTACCGTTTAGATGGAAAGCTGACACAGGTACAGATTGGCACCAACCAGCCCAGCCATTTGGTACCCCACCTATTTAAGATCTTTGAACTTAAGGTAGCCTCCATAGCACCCGGCTTGGGCATAGAACTCTTGGTATTAACCGCCACCAAGGTAGAGCCTGTGCTGATACACCAAGAAAAACTATGGAATGGCAAACCAGGGCTGGAAGACCAGAGTTTGGCGCAATTGTTAGATCGATTGGCGGGCAAGATTGGGCCGCAGGCCATTAGGCGCTACCTGCCCCAGGCACAGTATTGGCCTGAGCGCTCCTTGCGCCCAGCGGTTTCCCTAAACGAGCAGAGCGAGGCCATTTGGCAAAGTGCCAACCCCCGCCCTATAGAATTGTTAAACAAACCAGAACCCATACAGGTTACGGCACCCATACCCGATTATCCGCCACTAAACTTTCGCTACCAGGACGAACTACACCTGATAAAAAAAGCAGATGGACCAGAACGTATAGAAAGAGAATGGTGGCTAGAACGGGGCGAACACCGAGATTATTATGTATTGGAAGACGAAAAAGGAAACCGCTATTGGGTATTTAGATCGGGGCATTACCAAGAAAGAAACTCCAGATGGTTTATACATGGTTTTTTTGCCTGATGTTGATTAATTACAATGCAGTTATGACAATGGGGTTAATGCTATAGCCAAATCTAGAAGCACACATTTTGCCTTATTACTAGCATTTCCAAGAACGAGGAACGGCCTCAGTGGAGCGACGTTAAGAAAAGACAATAAGTGGAGCGTTAAAAACAAAAAGCTGTTTGAGCAAAGCGAGTTCTTTTTGTTTAGCGCAATGTTTAGATTTTTAGGAGCGCCAGTGGAGCCTTGATTGTTTGGTTCTTTGTTATCAAGAACAAAAAACTAGGCGTTCGCCGCCAATGAGGCGAGGCAAGAAAGTGTAGGGAATATACAGCGAACAGATTGCCACTCCCGATAAAATCGGGATCGCAATGACGAGTGCTGGAGGGATTGTACATTAAGAGATCCTTCGCTTTGCTCTGGATGACAAATCGTGTAGAAGATTATGCGTTGGGTTAAACGCTGTATTGAGTTAGTAGCATAGCTTTTGCCTTATTATTAGCATTGTGAAGAACGAGACTGGCCTTCGGATCCTGGCAAGGAGAATAGTCAATTGTTTTATCAATAACCTCTCCCTAGCGATTTATAAGTAGGGCGGAGAAGAGAGGCTTTTTCAGCCGAACGGCTTGGCCTACGGCAAAAAACAATTGACGTATTATCCGCCGATAGGATACGGCAGCCTTGATTTTTTTGTTTCTTTTTTTATCAAGAAAAAAAGAAAGAGCCTACAGCGGCGGTAGCTGTGGCAAGGTAGTGCGATGGGCTTTTGCAGTAAGAGATTCCTGCATTCGGCAGGCAGGCTTCGCGATGCTCAGTATGACAATTAGTGGAGTAGATCTCCATAAGCTAAACAATATGTACAACCAAAAAAATTAGCAAATGAGTTACTGCGAATTACAAATCACCAGCAATTTCAGCTTTTTGCGTGGCGCATCCCACCCCGAAGAACTGGTAGAACAAGCCCTGGCTTTAGGCTACCCCAAACTAGCCATAACCGATGTAAATACCTTGGCCGGTATTGTACGTGCACATGTAATAGCCAGAAAACATGAACTCCAACTGATCCCTGCCTGTAGGCTAGAACTGTTAGATGGCCATAGCCTATTGGCCTACCCTACCCATCGCGAAGCTTATGCCAGACTATCTGCCTTATTGAGCTTGGGCAACCTTAGGGCAGAAAAAGGCAAATGCCATTTATATAAGGCAGATGTATTTGCCCATAGCGAGGGGATGATATTTGTGGCGATCCCGCCTGCCGCATTAGGCAAAAACTTTGAATTTGAACCCAGCTTTGTACAAGACTTGCACGAATATGCAACTGCTTTTAGAAAAGATTTGTATCTCGCTGCAAGCCGCACTTACCTTGGCCAGGATCAAAAACGCCTATTCCGCCTGGCCGAACTTGCTGAAGGTTTGCAGCTGCCCTTGGTGGCCACTAACGATGTGTATTACCACCATCCGCAGCGGCGTGAGCTACAGGATGTACTGACCTGTGTGCGAGAAAAATGCACCATCCAAAATGCGGGTTTCCGTTTGCACCAAAATGCAGAGCGGCATTTAAAGCCAATAGTAGAAATGGAAAGGTTGTTTAGGCAGTATCCAGAAGCCATAAGTAATACCCTCAAGATTGCCGAACGTTGCCAGTTTAACCTCGATAGCTTGGAATATGTCTATCCGGAAGAAATTACCAGTGAGGGGAAAACGCCACAGGAAGAGTTGGAACAACTAACCTGGCAGGGAGCTAAAGAAATATTTGGAGCAGTATTGCCACAAAAAGTGATCGATAACATTAACCACGAAATGGCCTTTGTGCAGGAGATGAACTATGCTGCCTACTTTTTAACGGTATATGATATTGTGCGTTTTGCTAGGGAGCAGAAAATTTTATGCCAAGGCCGCGGTTCGGCAGCCAACTCTACCATCTGTTACTGTTTGGGCATTACCTCGGTAGATCCTACCAAGTTCGACCTGCTCTTTGAGCGATTCATTTCTTCGGCCCGTAACGAACCACCAGATATTGATGTAGATTTTGAGCATGAGCGCCGTGAAGAAGTAATCCAGTATATCTACAGCAAATATGGCAGGGACAGAGCCGCTATTGTAGCCACAGTAACCCAATTGCACCAAAAGGGAGCCATAAGGGATGTAGGTAAAGCCATGGGACTTTCGGTTGATACCATTAACCGTTTATCTGCTTCCATTTGGGAATTTACCAACGAGTGGTTTGAGGGCAACCGCATTACCGAACAGGGCCTAAACCCTAAAGACCCTTTGCTGTTAAAAGTATTGGAGCTTACGGGACAGATGATGGGTTTTCCAAGGCAGCTGGGGCAGCATACGGGTGGTTTTGTAATTACCCAGGGTAAACTGACCGACCTCTGCCCTATCCTTAATGCCCGCATGGCAGACCGCACCAATATAGAATGGAACAAAGATGACATTGATGCTTTGGGCTTTTTAAAGATAGATGTACTGGCCTTGGGCATGTTAACCTGTATTAGAAAGGGATTTGACCTGGCCAAAAAACACTACGACCTGGATTTGACCTTGGCCAGTATCAATAAGGAAGATGATCCAAAAGTTTATGAGATGATCAGTGCGGCCGATACCATTGGGGTGTTCCAGATCGAGAGCCGTGCACAACAGCAGATGTTGCCTAGGCTAAGACCAAACTGCTTTTACGATCTGGTGATCGAGGTAGCGATTGTAAGGCCTGGTCCTATACAAGGTGATATGGTGCATCCTTATTTAAGAAGAAGGAATAACGAAGAACCCATATCCTATCCTTCAAAAGAACTGGAAGCCATATTGGGCAAAACCATGGGTGTTCCGCTTTTTCAAGAACAGGCCATGAAGATTGCCATTGTTGCTGCTGGTTTTACCCCTGTAGAGGCTGATGAGCTGCGCCGCAGCATGGCTACCTTTAAAATGCATGGCATGGTGACCAAATTTGAAAAGAAATTGGTAGATGGAATGACGGCCAAGGGCTATACCGAAGAATTTGCAAGGCGGGTTTTTAAACAATTGGAAGGCTTTGGCAGTTACGGTTTTCCCGAAAGCCATGCAGCCAGTTTTGCCCTCTTGGTCTATGTTTCCTGCTGGCTCAAATGTTATTATCCCGATGTATTTGCCTGCGCCATCCTCAATTCGATGCCCATGGGCTTTTACCAACCTGCACAATTGGTAATCGATGCCCGTAACCATGGGGTAAGCGTAAGGGAAGTAGATGTAAACATTTCTGAATGGAATAATATTTTAGAGGAAAAAGTGGGCAATTATTGCGCCCTGCGTTTGGGCTTTAGACAGGTTAAAGGCCTACGCGAAGAAGATATGCTAGTTTTGGTAAATGGACGTGGTAAGGGCTTCTCTACCATCCATAGTCTTTTGGATGCAGGTGTTCCTTTGGCAGCGCTAGAACGTTTGGCAGATGCGGATGCCTTTAGGTCTATGGGTTTAGACCGCAGACAGGCCTTATGGGAAGTTTCCGCATTACAGGATCGGCCTGTGGCCCTGTTTGAGGGTCAGCCCTCCGAATCGGATAAGGAACAACAGATTGCCCTGCCCTTAATGAGCAAGGGCGAACATGTAGTACAGGATTATGCCACTACTTCCCTATCCCTAAAGGCACATCCCATTAGTTTTGTACGGGAACAACTCTCGCTTTTGCATGTTAAATCGGCAGCAGAGGTTAAAGATGTAGCACCAGGCAGCACCATTAAAGTAGCGGGTTTGGTATTGGTTAGGCAGCGTCCCGGTACCGCTGGTGGGGTATGTTTTATTACCATTGAGGACGAAACTGGCTTTAGCAATCTGGTGGTATTTGAAAAGCTGTTCGAAAAATACAGGAAAGAAATTTTACGTTCTCGTTTACTCATGGTTGAGGGCAAGCTACAACGCGAGGGAGAAGTGATCCATATTATTGTGCAAAAGTGTTTCGATTATACGAAACTATTGAAAGGCCTAACGGCTAAGGACGATGATCAATTGCCCTTACTTACACTGGCAAGGGCAGATGAGAAATCGGCACCTTACACGGCGCAAAACAAACGTTCGCAAGTTAGGGAAGCCGCACCAAGCGAGATATTTGATGGCGGAAGGAATTTTAGGTAAAAACATAGTTCTTTCCAAACGTACTCAAATAGAGCTCTCCGCTAAACCGCGCTCGAGAGGACGATACGTTGAAGAGATGACGGTTTTGACGCAGAGATGAAGGCAATGATAGTCTGCTAAGCAAAAGAATTAGCTTTGAGTGCTTAGCGCTCTTTGCGGTTAAAACCAAGGCTTAAAACACTATAAATAATTTATGATATTTCTTGTGTTATACTTAGTTAAAGCCTCTTTACAGTGAAGTAAACGTAAAAAGTCAAATTTTTAGCCTAAGACGTGTCTGGGACTTTTTTGTTTTCAGTCCTTAAAAACATTTGCTCTGTGCCAACACTGAACTTAACAGGAATTACAACAGTGTTTCATTTAAATACTAAACCTTCTTTACCAAGCGCTGTGATGGGCTGTTTTTTTATTTAACCTTATTTTTAGAAGTATATATGCTATCTACAGCCGAGAAAGAAAAAATAAGTCCTATAAGCAATATGAAAGAGCGTACCCAATTCATAGTGCTCCATTCTGAGGATAACCTCTTAAGCGTTTCTACATCGGGAGTAGGATTGGAAAACATTACGTCGGTTCTTGGGTGGAAATAGGTAAAGGCCATTATATCGCCAAAAATGAAACAAAGCAAAGCAATTCCAAGAAATAATCGCACTTTTTTCGAATTTTTCCAAAATAAAACAAGGGATAATAAGGTCAAAAATTGTGAGGCAGGTGAGAAGATTTTGAAAAAGTCACCTGGATTTGCAACCTTGAAAAATTCTCTACCAGCTATTACGGAATTGGGGATGTCGCTATCTGTAGCAACTGCTATAACCATCGAATTATAAATATTTGCAAACAGCACACCACTTGCAACTGCAACTGATAAAAGAAGAATTATTTTTTTCATTTTTTTAGCGTTTTAAGAGGAAGAGTATTTACAACATTTGGTTAGTGGTTGAGGGTTATTCTATTTAACTAATTGCTAAATAGCTATTTAAACCTACAATTAATTTATTAGTTTTCAAAGTGTAAAGCTTATTTATGTAATGAGGTTGTAATGGGAGGTTATATAATTATTTTTGCCCTCAGCACAGGCTTGCCACACTTGCCTGCGGCAGGCAGGGCTACCGCCGCTGTAGGCTCTTTCTTTTTTTCTTGACAAAAAAAGAAACAAAAAACTCAAGGCTGCACTGGCGCTCCTAAAAATCTAAACATTGCGCTAAACAAAAACATCCCGATAGCTATCGGGACGCTTCCAGCCAAAGAGCTTGAGCTCAAACAGCCTTTATTTCTCGCAATCCTACAAATTGATTTTTCAACGCCAATTCACTGAGGCCGTATACATTCTTGGCAATGGCAGTAATTAGGTTAAACTTATACTCCTAGTTCTCGATCCTGGGTTTAACCCTCTGCCCTAACGAAGCAACGATAACAGTTCACAAATCACTGCCTTTGATAGCACGAATGAGCTTGCCCAGCAGCGGAAAAAAAGAAAGGCAATGGAAAGCCTTTGCGGTGGAAAGGGGCCTTGCTCTGTTTATCCCGATGTTTCAATCGGGACACAGCCCGTGTTTGCCTTTCTTGTGAATTGGGACAGAGCGAAAGGCTGCCTTAGGGCAAGCGAAGCATTTTTGGTTACTTTTTTTGCTAAAAAAGTTACTGCCACCGCGGCATGAGCGGTAAGAAAAATCCTATGCTAATAGCATAACTCTAACTACAACAGACCCAACACACCTCCTCGCCGCCGCTGTAGGCTCCTTCTTTTCCATCGATGAAAAGAAGCAAATCCCGAGCCTGCGAGCGCATGAATACCATTAAATACAATAACCAATGATGAATAATCTAGGCTGTACAGCATCTCTCGGTCTACTACGTCAAAGCGGATTGGGGCCACAGGCTGAGCCGTTCGGCAAATGCCTTCAGTTTTTCGGGTGTTGTAGTTTGCATTTTTGCCCTCAAGATTGCTTCGCAATTCTCCATCCTGTTAACTTTATACAAAAACAAAGTAGCTGCAACCGCTTTAACTACCATACCTTCGGGATGCTGCAAGGCCATTAACGTGCTTAGCAAAGTTAGTGCTTAAGGTAAGTGCTACTATTTAGGCTAAGGGTTAAACCCACAGCTCTTTACCTCCCTCTCTTTTAGGAGGACCTGTTCCGAACTTCATCGGAAGGGACGTACTGCAATAGAAATACCACCTACTTTCATGGGTGAGGTTTCAGCAACTGGGTTTAACCCAATGCCCTAACATAACACTATTTCATATACCATTAACTCTGCTAAGGACAAACGAGCTTGCCCAGCAGCGGAAAAAGAAAGGCAATGGAAAGCCTGTGGGCGGCAGGGGCCTTGCGCTGTTTAGTATTGTAAAAATTTAAAGAGGCTCTCGGCAAATCGTGTGGCATTATTCAGGTTTAGATTGATGAGTTGATCCACTATTTTATGCCAGTATTCATCGCATCATGTAGTTCCTTGAAAATTATTTTTTTGTAATGCTTTCTTGCCTTGATCATGAGTTTAGTGGTCGAGACGTTTTCCTTCACCTGCATCCCATTGAAGTATATCTTGGTATTACCGTTTTTCTGGCTACGCATAGAAAAATCAATGTACCTCAAGGTGTCCATGTCGATGACCAACTGGTTCAATTTATAGAACCGGAGGTCTTCTTTTTCCAAATCCGGGTATCTTTTTTTGATGCGATCACTTAGGGGCGTAATCGAATCAAAGACGATGCCGTGCTGGCTAAGTTTTTCCAGGATCTCCGTTTGACTATATTCAACCGTAAATGAGCATTTCATGCAGTATAGGTTGCCGTTGCTTTGTGTGTAATAAAACCGTTTCGGCGGAGAGGTCGCCATCAGTATAAGCACCGTTGGCACCAGGATAATCACCGCTGGTAGACGTTTGATCCTAAGTGCCTTCCACTGGTGAGCTTTTTCGATGATCAGGTAAGGAAGGGGCAATACTGCAAGGACGATCATGTCCGAGTAGTCCACAACCCTTGTTATCCCAATTGGAGCATATTGGTTATAGAAATTGATCAGCCCCTGGGAATACCCTGATTTCCAGAAGAGAAATCCAACAGCGCTGATCCAGATGGATTGTCTCTTTAGCTTGGGAAACGTATAGGCCAAAATTAGCGGAAGGATAATGATTCCCGTCACATCTGAGAGCTTTCCGGTTAGCCAATTGGAAAATTCACGTTTCAGAAAATGATCATTGAGAAAAAGTGTAATCACGCAAAAAACAAAAATGTAGTTTACAATTAGGTATTTATGCTGTTGTAGGTTCATCTGATCAGGAGTGATATATCAATCAAATTTATCATTTTTACCCATCTTCAACAAGCCCTTTAATCCACCTACAACAGGTTCTACGAGATGTAGGCTGCCATGCTTATTTTTAATTTTGAACAACAGTAGCTATTTATACCCGATTTTGGACTATCTAGGAGATTTTACCAGGATCTGGGTTTTCAGGAAGTGGTACTGACAGCCAAGATGAGTTTATTCACAACCGAACATGTGGGATTTCACCTGCAGGATGCCTTCGTGAAGGACTGGATTGATAATACGATGGTTTTTATCGAGGTTGATAACGTAAATAACTATTACGCTAAACTAGAAGCCTTAATTCTGACAGAAAAATATAAAGAAGTACGACTGACCCCAATAAAGGTGGAGCATTGGGGAAGGGAGTGCTTTTTGCATGACCCATCAGGTATTCTTTTGCACTTCGGGGAATTTTTCAATTAGCAAAAGAGTAAGGGCAATTTTCAATCGTTTCAATTTCGAAAGGAAAGCGGTGAAGCAGAGATTTCTAATCAAGCAAAGCATTTTAAATGGACAAACGATTTATATCTGTTTATGGATAAAACAAGGATCATAGCGAGAAATATAAAAGCATTCAGGATTTCTACCCCGAACTGGTATCTTTTTTGGAAACCAAAACCAATACACCGACTACTAAATCACATATTGAAGCGCATTTTAACAAGATAAACTGTCGATAGGAAAGAGATGACTTGGTCTACAAACCCCCATATGCAAAACCCGTGTTATCGTTTAGGCCTTTTTCTCTTTCTGTATATATCCTAATAGCTCGATCCATGATTTTTGGGGTCTGCTTGCTGGATAGCCGTTTTCACTACGGAACTTTTTTCGTTCCCCTGTAAAGTCCCACCACGTTTTTGTCGAATCGCGTGTGTTCGCAAAGTTAACTGCCAATCTGAACTGGTCTTCAACGCAGGGATCTGTCCGATATCCTTTTTTCAGTTCGTAATCGTCTGTCAGTTTTGCTCCGTTTTTGTTTTTTAGTTCATCTAGCGAATAATAACCTAAAAACACAAGGTCTTCGGCAAATTTTATTCCAACTGAGGGAACAGTTTGAAATTCTGCTAAAGCATAAACTTCTTTTGCCCGCTCGGGCGTAGCGTTAAGCAATACCTCTAATTCGTCTATTGCAAATTCAGGAATAGCTGTAATTTTGATTTTGTTCTTCCTCAAATTTGCCTTTTCGACGGCTGTTAACGGTACTTTTATGTTTATCTTACTTTTCATCTTCGGTAAAAGTCATAGAATGTTTTGTTTTCCCAACTTAAAGTGGCGCAATACCGTCCGCAGATTTAAGTTCAGTGTAAAATTTATTTGCACAATTACCCAAAATACTGAACTAAATAAATAAATCCAATCTTTTGGGGATCTTTCTTAACCTGAGGCCTAACTTAAAGCTGTGGTTGTAGCCGTTTATCTTTTCCATTCCGTAATTTCAAAATTCAAGACATTCTTGTTGGTGTCAACTGTGAAATGCAGTGTTTTCGTATAAATCGGGTCAATGCTGTTTCCGTAGTCTACGATCAGTTCATATGAAATAATAGATGTGTCTATTTGGTCTGGCTGTCCTAATATTTTAATTAGTTCCTTATCTTTAATTCCTGTCAGCTTATAATTTCTTTTCAAGTCCTCGATCATATATTGTCTGCAAGCGCAAGGATAAAAATCTTCTTTTGTCGACCAAGCTTTCCTGTCAAATTTTATTTGTGGATTGCAAGCCGAAAGCCCAAAAATAATAATCAAAAATGTCCATTTCATAAGGTCGGTTTTTAATGGCATACAAATTCTGGAGTTCGACACATAGTTGCCCTTAAGCGAAACTACTAAAAGATTGGAAAGGTGTAAGAATAATCCTGCGTCACTTTTGCGAAACTGCTGTTACGTGTGGTTAATTTGTCAAAGGTGATGTTTTGTAACCAGTTTCTATACATTATTTGCTAAAAATATTCTTAGAGTAATAAGCGAACCGAAAAGTATAAATCTTTATAATCCATAAAATCCTCATAAGCTAATCCTAAAGAAATCCTACGTATAGTCAATTCACTATTTAGGTCGAACGATTTTATTATTTCTGTTTTATAATTTATTTGATTGTTAAATATAGAGGAAGATGCTACAGTGCTTACATTTAGTTTGGAGAACCATTTAGAAGCGTACAAATGTCCTCCAATTTTATCATAGCCATTGATTAAGTAATCTAATCCAATTCCGACACCAAAATTATTTTTCAGATTTAGGCCATATTTGGTTTGATGAGTTTGAAATTCATTAGCTGTTCTGTGAAAGTCAAGTTTTCTATTTTGATAGTTGTATGCAATAAAGTCAGAAAAATTGGATTTTTTATAGAATATATTCCATTTCCATGTTTGGAAATTCAAATGTTGGAATCCATTGCTATCAAAGTTGTATTGTAAAGCAATGCCAGCGTTTACTTCGGTTTTTCCTACAAATGAAGCGCTGTATGAAGCATAAAACCCTAATGGTAGCTTGGTTGATCCACTATAACCTAAATCTAAAGAATTGGAAATGTAACAAACTGTACTAAGTCCTCCCGAATTATAACAGCCACTTTTTGGCAAGTGATTTTTAAATGTTTTATATGTTTCTTGTAAATTTAAAGATTCGGAAAGTTTTTCTGTAAAATTGAGGATTATTAGTGCTTCTGGAATAGAGTTTTGTGCAGATGGTGTCCAATAGCTCTTTAGCCAATACGTTTTTTTATCAGAATGTTCAATTACATAGGTTATTCCGTCCATACCTTTCTTCCAATTTTCTATTTTATTGTCAGATGGTAAGTTTAAAATTTTAGAATTTTGGATGATCTCGTATATATTTTTAGCCTGTTCTGGTGAAAGACTGATTTTGTTGGATAAAGTTTCTGTTTTAACCCTATTTGGTTTTTTAGTGTGGTATATGTAATTCGTAATATTACCACTGATGCTGGAGCTATCTTTTGTAATTGCTATTACTTGTCCATGATTCCGAAACCTGAAGTTAAATTCATTAGTAGATTTTTGAAGGTCCTTTAAATCTAAAGTCCTTTGAAATTCTTTATTAAGATTGAACCAATAAGCGGTATCACCTTCTATTTTTTTCGTTTGGGATAAAGCAGTCTGACAGTATAATAAAAATAGAATTGACATTAGTTTGAGTACCTTCATAAGATTGCGCCCCGTTTTCTTTTTGATAGAGATGATGTAGATAAGATAATAATTCCACAATAATTTCCTGATCGTGTTGTCTATTTGAAATTTGCATGTTTAAATTCCAACCTGTATGTGCCCAAAATTGCACATAACGGATTATAGCTTGCCGAAGTGCGGAAATCATTCACTTCAGGCCAGCCTTTAAAGATAAATTAAAGAACTGAACTTGAGCGATTGTTCTTCAGCTCCAATTTTGACGCTGTTATGCGTTCGGGATTTATATTGATCACTGTGAATTAGGGTAAGGCCCAAAATCTCCAACCGCTCCAATATTGTTTATAATAATAGCTAAAGTCTTTATAGTCAGGCCTTGTGTCAAGATCTTTAACAGTCAAGAAATTTAAATAGCCATGCTCCTGTTCAAATGTATGAACTCGATTATCTGCTAAGTCATAAACAAAATATTTTCCATCATAATTTTCATTTGCATCTGTCAAACCATACACAAAGTCGTGTGCAATTATAAATTTGTCAATAGGTAACGCCTTTATGCCTTTGTCTTTAACATAGGCTTCGCTTCCGTTGATTTCCTGTATTTCACGCTGATGTCGAAGTGGAATTCTTGCACTGTCACCAAGTCCGTGGTCACCATAATGAGTGAACATAAAAAAGAAAAGTACAATTGAAATAATTAAGCCGCTTGTAAACCAAAGGCGCATCTTTTTCTTTGAAACGCTTTCAAACCAGCTATCTGGATTGTAATGTCCGATGATTTTAAAAGTTCCAAGTGTCAAGACGGCATAAAAGCTCCCTAAAATTGAAATTTTTATTAGTTCAAATATGAAGTGAGCTAATACTTCCATTTTGTTTCTGTCATTTGTTGGTCTACTTATTGGAGAAGAAGTTAAATAAAAAATATGATAATGATTAATAAGGTCGACAGCAATAATACTTTGATAACTTTAATTGACTAAGGTGTAGATAGATTTGATATGTAGTAGCTTTTGCTTTGTTATCTTTCCAATTGCCTATCGCATCTTGGCTGCGGGTATTGCTGCCGTAGTCGGTAACAGGAAGCTAGTAATCAAATGAGGAGTTCAAAGAATAACTAGGGGCAGATGTTTTTCATACGCACCAGATCGTTGGCATCAACCGATTCCAGAGCCTATTTCCGAGATTTAGATTTGATCACCAAGGCCACCAAACAGGGAACAACTCCCGGAAGCAGCGCATAAATGGGCAGCCAAACAAACAGCAGGCCACTGGTAGAAGACTTTGTAGCTAGCCCATTGAGGTCAAAATGCCAGCTGAGCTGCGCCAGCATCGGGAATACAAGCAGTATCAGCATTGCCAAAACATAGCATACCAGCAAAGCTGTTCCCTTGGCCTTGCTGAATAGCGTTAGCTGGAAAACATAAAAAACGGCTATCGGCAGCAATTGGTACAAGGCGAAATAGTTCAGCCCCAATACAAAAAAAGCTACGGCAGCGCAAAATAGGCAAAGTAGCAATGCAACTGGATTTCTCATGGCCAAATATAGCTAAATTGTACGTATGGGTTAATTCACATCTGCAACAGATAATAGCCTAGCCCTGTGCTGGAAACACCCCGAAATTCACTCCAGAAAAGCAACATTGCTTTTCAAAAACTCCAAAATATTAGGACGGTGCGAGGCTAGTTGAGTTTTTAAAATGATTTGATCCTTCCAAATGGCAAAATGAATGATGGAGGGATAAGCTGGTTTGATGGCAGTACCAATAGCAGGTATCTTAAGATAATCCTCCAACTGTTAATGCTCGGTATACGATCTATATTGGCAATCTCAAGTTCTTAAAAAAAGCCACGCACAATCTACTTCCGTGATGGCTTATGGTGGCCATAGTGATTATTTTTCTCTCATGGTGATAAATTTCCGGCAACAGTTGACTGTCTTTTTGCAACCTTATGGTAGGATTTTCTAGATTAAACTGTTGTAGATAGGCCGCTTGGTTGGTACAATGGATAACTTCAACATCAGCAAAAGTCAGACCATCCCCTAGCGCAAGGCTATGGATAAAACCTGCTTTGATCTCAGTAGTGGTAGCGAAGACCTTTTGCTGATAAGTTACCGTTCCGGTAGCTAAACCTGGCCCTATCTTAAAATTGCATACCAAAGCTAGGGGCTTAAAAAAGCGTATGCCTGTATCACGGTTTACAATTTTATAGGCAGCCTCTTTCATGCTCCAGAGCAACCATACTACAAGATCAGGCTCATCGGCCCGTTTGATCTCGAGCTGCTCTGCAGCGGTAAAAATTTTAGCCAGGTAATTCTTCCTTCTCCAATTACTTTGCTGGGCAGCTAACTCACGGTCAATAATGTCATTGCCCAGCATTTTCAGCAAGCTTGTGTATTATAATCTCGACAGTGGCCTTAACCGTTAGCATTTTTGCCATAGAATCGTTATCGATTACGATACCGAACTTTTCTTCTACATCTAGTACAATATCTACCAAATTGGCAGAATTGATTTTGAGGTCTGTTATAAAATCCGTGTTTTCATCCAGTTTTGCTAGTGCATGCTGTTCTTCGGTATAGGGAGTAATGAGAACTTTCAATTGCTCCAGTATTTGATTTTTATCCATTTTTAAATTTTTTAAATATGATACAGGCATTTACATCTCCAAAGCCGAAACTTGCCTTAGCTATAGTATTAAATTGTTTTCTGATCAATTGGCGTGGTATGCGGCTTTGATCTACCAAGTTGGTAATCTCGGGATGAAGGTCCTCACAATTTAGGTTCGGAAAAATAAAACCTTCATAAAGTTGAAGCACCGATGCCACACACTCTATACTACCGGCAGCACTGAGGCAATGCCCTATCATCCCTTTAATTGAATTGATGTAGGGAAAATCTGTTCTCGAGCGCGCTAAGGCGATGCTCCAGTTTTCGATTTCCATCGCATCTTTTGAGGTTGCCGTTAAATGCCCATTAATAACCTCTATATCTTTGGCGCTTAGGCCTGCACTTGCTATTGCCGAAGCAATACAACGCTGAACAGCCAAAGGGTTTGGTGCGGTCATGGTGCCTTGCCCACGCTGACCACCCGAATTGAGGTTACCGCCTACTACCTCTGCATAGATCTTCGCATTTCTGGCCGATGCACTTTCTAAAGATTCCAGTACCATTGCCCCCGCACCGCTACCAGGTACAAAACCGGCAGCACTTGCACTCATGGGTCTGCTAGCCAATGTAGGCTCGTCATTACTTTTAAATGTACATACTTTCATGGCATCAAAACCTGCCCAGATATATGGACCGCTATCGCTAGTACTACCCGCCAACATGCGCTTGGCCCTACCAGACTTGATATGCTGGTAAGCCATTAAAATGCTTTCGGTACCGGTTGCACAGGCCGAAGAATTGGTGCTCACTTGATTGCCGAGCCCTAATTTAGCAGCGATGAAAGCACTTACACCACTTGCCATGGTCTGGGCCACTACGCTGCTGCCCAGTTTTCTGATCTGCATTTCATCCACTAGCTTTACTGCCCATCTAAATTTATCTACGCCAGATGTTCCCGCTCCGAAAAAGGTTCCGCTTTCCCAATCCGGTTCAGCTTCCCCAGCAGCAAGTAGTCCGGCGTCTTTCCATGCATCAAGGCCTGCAATTACACCGTATACTATTCCAGAACTGGCTAGCCCTTTAAGTTCTAGGGTACTGAAATACGATTCTACCCTACCCTCTTCCAATTCGGGTTTGGCAGAGATTTGGCAAGAAAACCCAAGCTGCTGCAATTCAGGATCATGTTTAACCCCCGAAAGCCCATGTTGCAGGGCATGAGAAAATGCGGCAACATTTGTTGCATTGGGCGCACAAACACCCATACCCGTTATCACTACCCTGTTGTTATCCATTTTGTTTAGCAATTAGCATTCCCGAAATAGTACCCTTGCCTACCAACTCGCCCTGGGCATTTTCCATCCGTACTTTGCAGCTTAATTTATTGAACCTGAAATATAGCTTTTCACTGGTAACCTTCACCTTTTCTCCAGGGAAAACAGGTTTTAAAAATTCCATTTGGTTGGATGTCATAGCTACGCCCACCTCTGCGGTAATTTTAAACTCGGCTACTTCTCCTAAAAGATAGATGCCCAGGCAAACCAAGCCTATTTGCGCCATAGTTTCGGTTAAAATTACGGCTGGTGTAATGGCAAAACCTATAAAATGGCCGCTATAAAATGGAAGGTCAGCTGCGTAGGTATAAATGCCGATGGCCCCATTTTCGTCAACATGCAGCAGCTCATCTACAAACCGAAAAGATTCGCCGTAGGGGAGCATTTTTAAAATTTGTGCTTTATCCATTTTACCAAGCTAAAAGTATGCGTTGGGCCGAAAAGCCAGGACCGAAACTCAGCATGAGCCCTTTTTCTCCGGGCAGGGGTTTTTGTTCCATAAAACTTTGCAGCACATACAAAACTGTAGCGCTGCTCATGTTACCATATAACCGGAGTACCTCTTTGGTGTGTGCCAAGTTTTTTCCTAGCTCACCAAAAAGTTCTTCCACCACCTGAATAATTTTTTTTCCACCTGGATGAAAAATAAGGTGGTCTATATCAGCTATCAACAATCCATGTTTGGCCAAGAAGGGATGGATAATGGCTGCAAAATTCTCGGCTATGGTTTCTGGCACCGCTACATCCAGTACCATTTGCAAGCCCGTATTGGTAAGTTGAAAGCCCATCATCTGCTCGGCTTCATAAAAATGGTACATTTCCTGGGCAATGAGCTCTGGCCCCTCATCTTCTGCAGCAGAACTGAGCAGCACGCAGGCTGCACCATCGCCAAAGATAGCTGCACTCACGATATTCGCCATCGAGAAATCGTTCACTTGAAATGTTGCTGTGGGAGATTCTACGGCAACCAATGCTGCTCTTTTGCCAGGATTGGCCTGAAGGAAATTTTTGGCATAGATCAGACCAGATACTCCCGCTGCACAACCCATTTCGGTAACAGGTAGGCGTACAACATCTTGCCTCAGGCCTAGTCGATTAATTAAATAGGCATCTAGAGAGGGTATCATAATCCCCGTACAGCTTACCGTGATGATAAAATCGATGTCGGTCGGTTGCCAAGCGGCCTGTGCTAGCGCTTCGGATAAACAGCGTTCGCCAAGTTGAATACCCTCACGTATATAAATTTCGTTCCGCTCCTGAAAGCTGAGCGCACTAAAAATCTCTTCGGGACCCATAATAGAATACCTTTTTTCTACAGCAGCCCCCTCAAAAATCTTCTTCACTTTTCTCACAAAGCGTTCATCCTGGTCTTTTAACCAAAAATCCAACAAGGGAATAATCTCAGCGGTAGATCTGGAGAATTTTGGTAAGGCTTTACTTACAGTTTTAATTTTTACGCTCATGTCATCTGAATAATCCATAGGTACCTAAATGCCCATCTCCATTTGATATGGGCAGAATTTATAGTCAACTGCTTTTCGTAAGCCAGTAAATCATTTCGTTTAAATCCGCGGAGTATAGATACCAATCCATCCTCTCTAGACATGTCATTAAGCTTAAATAGATAACTCAAGGCAGTGAATAAACGGTAGGCCAATGCGCTTCTGTGCAGGTCGTTTACTACAATCCCTAATCGAACTAGCCCTTTAAGCTTGTTAAATAGGGAAACAATTTGTTGGTCGGTAAAGTGATGGAGCGTAAGTGTAAATAGCATGATGTCACATGCTGCTATTTGCCCATCATTAAAGATATCACTGCATTGGTACCTAATGTTCGGATATGGAGTGGAAAGGCTTTCTGCATGTGCAATAGTAGCCCTGTTTGCATCTATACCTATCAATTCAAATGATAGCCCTTTTTTTAAAGCATAATCTGCCAGCATCCGAAGCATTGCTCCATTGCCACAACCTACATCTACGATCTTTAGCTTGTTGGCTAATTTATCCTTATCCATCAGAAAGTTGATCCCCTCTAAGGTAACCTTGTTACCTCCCAAAAGTTTATTGATGGCAGCAATCTTATCCAATGCATCGGTCAGAATTTCTCCTTCCATTGAAAAGTCGTCCATTATTTCGGGTGCTGTGCTTCTTTGCTTGGTATTTATAGTCATTAGCGCTGCATAGCTATTGGTTTTCCATGGGTCATTTTAATTACTCGGTTTAACAAGTTAGGCATTTTTGTGATACTATTAAGTGCAAGGCTCTGCAATAAACTATTTTTTAATATAGCCGATAACATTTTACCCGTCCTTATTCTCGAAGCAAAATTATATTTCCATATACGCGTGTAACTGTTTTCGAGCTGTGTTCTCGCATTAGGGCTTTCAACCGAGTGCATGGCAATAAGTTCTGCCGCTATCTTCGCACTATGTATGGCCATGGCCATGCCATTTCCACACAAAGGATGTATAAGACCTGCGGTGTCGCCTATCATGAGCATGTGGTTAACAACGGGTTCTTTGCGTTCGAAAGAAATCTGCCCGATAGTGAGCGGAGTTCGGAAAACTAGGGTTGATTGCTCCAATATCTCCTTGATAAAGCTGTTTTTATAGAGCACCGCTGTTTGAAAAGCTTCGATGTTTTTATGTTGTTTAAAGCTTTTATAATCGGCCAGGTAACAAATATTGATCAACTCGTCTTCTACTTTGGATATCCCACAATAGCCGCCATTAAAATGGTGTAAGCCAACCAAATTATCTTTAAAACTACCCTGATAATGTGCTTTTACGGCGACATATGGTGATTTTTTATCCATAAATTTTCGCTCTAGTTTCACGTCTAGGTTAGCTCTTTTGCCATATGCACCCAACACGTGTTTTGCACTCAACAATTGGCCATTAGCGGTGGTAACAGTAAAGGCCCCGTTTTCGTACACCACATCCGAAACGCTAGCGTGCAACACTTTAACATTTCTTTTAAGCAATTCCTGGTACAAAAAATTGTCCATGGTATACCTGCTTAACCCAAAACCACCAAGTGGTAGTGTTGTAGTAATTGCGCTTCCATTTGGCGTGGTCATTTGTAGTTCGGTAATTTGGGAGGGCCCAAGATTTTGAAATGATATGCCAAGCCAGTTCATATAGGGCAGCACCTCGTTAGACACGTATTCACCGCACACTTTATGGTGTGGATAGCTATTTTTCTCGATTAAGGTAACTTCGAAATGAAGTTTTTGTAAATGCAGTGCCGCGGTGAGACCAGCTAGCCCCCCGCCGATGATTATGACTTTGTTTTGCAGCTGCATATCAGCACAACAATCAATGTTTGATATTGTTCCATTTTTCATTAATGAGAAGATCGAAGATAATCTTTTCGCCATTAATTTCTGAATCTTTAATGGTAAGGCAAATTTGTTTGCCAGAATCATTCTTTGTGGGTCCTGCTGTTTCAATTGCCCAGGTATCAGCATTGTCTCCTAAGAGCGGATTTGATGGGCTGTGTTTAAAACTGAGACCATGGATTAGTTTACCATCTATGGATTAGAGAGCGAATAAGATTTGATATGTTTTGGTTTAAATTACAAAAACTTACTGTGCATAACTGCCTGTTTATGGATCAGCAGAAACCGCAAGCTTTTTCCCCCTACACTGCAGCGTTTTGAGCCTCTACTTATACTAGCAAGGGCCGACGAAAAGTCGGCACCTTACACAGCGCAAAATAAACCTGCTACAAATTAGGGAAGCCGCACCCAACCAGATATTTGATGGGGGCAGAAATTTTAGGTGAAAACATAGTTCTTTCCAAACGTACTCAAATAGATCTCTCCGCTAAACCGCGTTCGAGATGACGGTACTTTTAAGAGATGACATTACTTGATGAACCGTCATCCGATAGCTATCGGATCCGAACGAGTTCTTGACGCAAGCCGTCATACGATCGAGTTCTTCACTCGGAGAAATCTATTAAGATGAACTACGCTAGCAGACCTCTCTGCTAAACAGCGTTCGAGGACGGTAGGTTGAAGAGATGACGGTTTTGATGGAGAGATGAAGGCAATGACAGCTTGCTAAGCAAAAGACTTTTCTTGGTGTGCTTTGCGCTCTTTGCGGTTAAAATCAAGACTTAAAACTCATTTTACTAATGTTTTGCGGCAATAAGTTAATATGGTGCTAGCTTTTCTTGTTTGTTTCATCAAATTGATCTCTCTGCTAAAAAGCGTTCGAGTTGACGATAATTAGCCAAATTGCAAAACCAAATTAAGGGCAGGTTAATGCCCTATTGTAGTCTGCTTCTGTAAAGGTGTAAGTCAATTTATAAGTGTAATTATCTATTTTTTCGACTGCATAATTTTTAAGATTGTTAACACTATGTATATCATCAGCTTTAATATTAATTAAACATTTAATATTATCAAATTTAATATTAAATGTTTTACCATATTGAAATAGATTGCTATATAGAGGTGGTGCTGATGCACCATCACCCCCTCCTCTATATGATTCATTTATTACAGTTGTTGATTTCGCAGGCACATTAAATCTTTCTAAACCTGAATCGGAACTAATATTATAATTTGTATCATTAACAAAATGATATGCTGCAGTTTGCAAAAAGAACTCCTCTCTTTTACAAGAATTTATTAGCCCAAGCAGACTAATAATTATTCCAATGATTAAATAGCGTTTCGACGTGTTGTTCTGTTCCATTATTGTAATTGTTTATAATATTATTTTTCCAACCGTTCCATGAAGTGGCCCCGTTGATTAATGCATTCTGAATATCAACGATATTATATCCATGTACTTGATCATTTGGATGACCTAAAACCTAACAAAACCAAATACCTCTTAAACGATCACACACACCATTAAGCTACAAAAAAATAACCTCTGCCAAATTTTAAGCAGAAAGCCTACAATTTGACAAAGATTATCCGATAATAAAACAAGTTATGGGCAGGCTACCGCTCTATTGTAATCTGCTTCGGTAAAGGTGTAGGTGAACTTGTATTTACGTTCGCTTAGTTTTTCTGCTAAGTAATTTTTTATATCTAAAATACTATGTTCACTATTAACATCAATTTCTAAACATTTAATTTGATTAAATTTAATAACAACCGGCAAACCTATACTTCTAAATGGTGCATGAAATTTATTGGGCTCTACCTTTTTAACGGCATCTTGGGTATCTTTAATAAGTGTCGAACTATTTGCCATAACATTAAATTTCTCAAAGCCTTGTTTATAAGTAATATTATAGTTGGTTTGGTTAATAAACCAAAACTCCCCTAACTGTGCGTATTCTGTTTTTTTATTACAAGAGATAAATGTAAACGTTAAACTAATAATTAAACCAAGTTGTAAAAAGCGCATCCAAATGTTGTTCTGTTCCATTGTTATATAAATTTTTAATGTTATTTTTCCATTCATTCCAATTTGTAGTACCAATTCAAGCATTTTCTATTTCTACAATAGTATACCCTTGAACTTGATCATTTGGATGACCTAAAACCTAACAAAACCAAAATACCTCTTAAACGATCACACACACCACTAAGCTACAAACAATAACCTTTGCCAAATTTTAAGTAGAAACCTATAATCTGAAAAAGATGATTCGATAAATGAAAAACAAGTTATGGGCAGGCTACCGCCCTATTGTAGTCTGCTTCGGTAAATGTGTAAGTGAATTTGTAATTAACGTTACCTAACTTCTCGGCTACGAAACTATTGATATCTCTTATATTATTTATTCCTTCTTTACCTTTCATTGATAAACACATGTTACCATTAAATTTAACCAAAAGCATATCTCTTCCTGGTAAAGAAAATTGGCTGAAGTAATCACTCGGTAATGCCCTTTTTATTCTTGTACCAGTACGCTGTGTAACAGTAAATACTTTAGTACCATTTGCTAATACATTATACTCTTGCAATAATGGTTCTTCAAAAGTTATATTATAATTAGTCTTATTCACTATTTTAAATTCAGCACCTAATGCATACATATTGGTAGTGCTACAAGAGTTGAATAAAGTAAGCAGACTAATAATTAAGCCAATGATTAAATAATGTTTCAACATGTTGTTCTGTCCCATTGTTGTAATTTTTTATAATGTTAGTTTTCCATTCATTCCATGTGGTAGGGGCATTAATGCATGCATTTTGGATATCTACAATATTATAGCCCTCAACTTGATCCTTTGGTGAACCAGAACCTAACAAAACCCAAATATCTCTTAAACGAGCATATACACCAATAAGCTACATAAAAATAACCTCTGCCAAATTTTAAGCAGAAAGCCTACAATTTGACAAAGATTATTCGATAATGAAAATAAATTATGGGCAAGTTACCGCCCTATTGTAATCTGCTTCGGTAAAGGTGTAGGTGAATTTATAGGTAATTTTATTAATCTTTTCTGCTGAGTAATTTTTCAAATTAATAATACTGCGTTCACTATTTGTTGTATATTTTAAGCATTTATCACCTATTTGAAAAATTAGCTCCTTCCCTTTTAAACTAATATCATCTGTAAAAATATCTCTAAAATCCTCTACATCTACATTTCCGTCTCCAACCTGTTCGTCATTAATAACAGTGGTTTGTCTTGGCAAAAAAACATACTCTCTATATTGGTTTATTAACTTAATTTTATAATCTGTATCGTTTATAAAATAAAATTGAGCATTTTGAGCATACTCTGATATTTTCCCACATGAAAAACCTAAGATTGTGACATTAAAAACTCCAAGAAGTAAATAACGCATCCAAATTGTTTTCTGTACTGTTTTCATAATTATTTTTAAGATTAGTTTTCCACTGAAATCCATTTAAAGCATTCATTACTGAACTTTGTATTTGTACAATATTATAGCCAGTAACAAGATCTCCACTACCAGGAATACCTAAATTATCATTGCTGTAGTCGTCATCTATCATATCTATTACAATATTTGTGTACCCATCTGGTACATTTAGGTCTCCTCCTTGGTAAGTGGGGTATATCATTTTTGTAAGAGACCATTGAACTCCTCTCGACCAAGACTCCCTCACATTATCATCTGTAAAACCAAAAGTTGTATACTGACCAAGTGAAGCAGACATATCCCAATGAACTGCATGGGCTAATTCGTGTATAGTAGTAGCATAGATATCCATGGAACTTCTGTCAGGATGAAAAACATTTATCAATGACCCAAGTAAATTAGGCCTATTTTCCCACATACTACCATGTGCGCTATTCTGAGTCCAGTTGAAAGCACCAATCTTAAGTTGCGTTGCCCAAAAACTATTTAATGGTGGCCTTCTTAAACCTTGTATATCCTTATAATAATAATGGAAAGCGGCTCTAAAAATAGTACCACAAAATTTATCATAATTCTCCAACTCAAAATTCCAAGGTCCTTCAAGTTTATATTCCCCTATTTCTTGTGGACCGCCACCGTGATCAT